>Ga0209751_10000016_pt1 | contig 170672 bp, 158 predicted proteins | sample RifCSP13_1_FD_184019 | JGI IMG/M metagenome (GOLD analysis project Ga0209751, IMG submission 184019) | Soil microbial communities from Rifle, Colorado - Rifle CSP2_sed 13_1 (SPAdes) (version 2) | ecosystem: Environmental > Terrestrial > Deep subsurface > Rock core/Sediment | place: Rifle...
GGAGGAGTTGCTTAAAAAGAAAAAGCGCGGGGAATTCAAGGCGGTGATGCCGGTGCATCTTTACGGGCAGTGCGCGGACATGACGAACGTCAACAGGGTGGCGCGTGGCTACGGCATATTCGTAGTAGAGGACGCGGCTCAGGCCATAGGCGCGGCCCACAAGGGACGCAATGCCGGTTCCATGGGAAACGCCGGCTGTTTATCATTTTATCCTACAAAGAACCTCGGTTGTTTCGGCGACGGCGGAATGATAACCACAAACGCCAAATCCATAGCCGATACCGCGCGCATGCTCAGGGTGCACGGGAGCAAGGTTCGGTATTATCACGAACTCGTGGGCTTTAATTCGAGGTTGGACGAGATACAGGCCTCGGTCTTAAGGATAAAACTCAGGTATCTGGACGCGTGGGCAGGAAGCCGCGCGAAGAACGCGGCGGTTTATTCGTCCTCCCTTAAGGGGCTTCAGGGGCTCGTTACTCTTCCTTACGTGGAAGAAGGAAATCGCATGGTCTTTAACCAGTTCGTGGCGCGCGTCAAGGATAGGGACGCCCTGAGGCGCCATCTTGATTCCAAGGGCATAGGCTCGGAGATATATTATCCGGTTCCTCTTCACATGCAGAAGTGTTTCAAGGATCTCGGCTACAGGAAGGGGGATTTTCCGGAGTCCGAGGCCGCGGCCAAGGAGACCATAGCTTTGCCGATATATCCGGAACTTAAAAAAGAAGAATTGCTTTACGTGGCCGGGAGCATAAGGGAGTTTTACGGGAAGTAGGGGCACGATGCATCGTGCCCCTACTTGTTGCTTCGAAAACAGGGTAAATGAAAAACCGGACCGCCGTTTGCCGGTTGTCCGGTCTTTGCGACGAGGGAATTTCCGAGTATTGGCGTCAGGCCGCTTTTTTGCCGGCTTTTTCGCCTTCCACTTCCACGGTCACCTTCCTCGGCAATGCCTCGGCTTTCACCGGTAGCGTTACTTCGAGAACGCCGTTTTTAAAGGAGGCGCGCGCCTTGTCGGCGTTTACGCCTTCCGGAAGCGTTATCGTCCTTTCAAACGCGCCGTAGGAGGTTTCGGAGTAGAAGTGTTCGCCTTCTTTTTCCGTTTTTTCGGTTTTTCTTTCGCCTTTGACAGTGAGCATGTTGCCCGTCACCGAGATTTCTATGTCCTTGACGTCCATCCCGGGAAGGTCGGCCTTTACGACGACATTGCCTTCTTTCGTGAAGCATTCAATCGCCGGGTATGGCGCGAGTTTCGCGTGTCCGAGCGCAACGCCGCCAAAGGTCTTTTTGAAGAACTCGTCCATTTCTTTATGCAGGGTGGAGAGTTCCGAGAGAGGTTCCCATCTTCTTATGGCTCTCATATAACTCACACTCCTCTCGTTTGTTCCATTAGTCCTATTCGCCTCGTCAGGAAGTCGCCTTCCATAATTTCATTATAATCCCGAATCGGAGTTTGTCAAGGAAGAGGCTTTGGCCTGCGAGGGAAAAGTCAATTAAAACAAGGTGTTATAGGTTATTCTTTAGGAAATATTCCTTGACAGACAGTTACGGTATTCTTGCCGCTCTGCTTGGATTCGTACATGGCTTGGTCGGCGGCCTTTATGATGGCGTCGCGAGTATGGTTCATGGATAGTTTCTGTTTGACGTTTTTCTTAAGCGAGGCGACGCCCATGCTGATGGTTATTATATTTTTAATCTTAAGCGCCGGTATCTCTTTGGATACTCTTTTTTTGAGGAACACGAATCCTTCGATTGTTTTCCTGAGTTTCTCCGCAAGAAGCCTCGTTTTATCGGTCCCGCGTCCCGGGAGTATTACCGTGAATTCGTCTCCGCCGTATCTTACGGGCGTGCAGTCGTTATGTTCGGAAAAGATGGCGAGCAGGCTGCCCACCTCCCGCAAGAGCTGGCTGCCGGCCAAGTGCCCGTGCGTGTCGTTGACCTCCTTGAACCTGTCGAGGTCCATGAAGATAAGAGAGATGTCTTTGCCGGACCTTCGCGCCTTCGCGATTTCTTCCGAAAGGCGCAGGTAGAAGTACCTGTCGTTAAAGAGTCCCGTGAGGCTGTCGTTTATGGCCATGTCGGCGAAACGCTTGGCGTCGAGGGAATTCTGTATGAGGGTTGAGGTGTAGCCGGCGAATATCTTAAGGAGGTCCAGGTCTTTATCCGAGTAGCTTACGCATCCCACGCGGTTTATGAGTTCCAGAACTCCGACCGTGACGCCGCGTATCTTTATGGGGATGCAGATTATGGACTTTGTGTTGAACTTCGTTTTCTTGTCTATATGGTTGGAAAACAGGGGGTCTTTTTCCGTGCGCTTGCTTATGTAGGGGCGTCCGCTTCTGTAAGAATTTCCCACTATTCCGGTGTCCGCGGATATATAGTCGCCGACGAGTTTTTTCGAGCCCTTGCCGTAGCAGGCCACGAAGTAGAGCTTCCCGGGTTTCTTTCTGCTTTCGTCAAGAACAGGGTCGTCTATGAAGATCGAGCCCGATTCGGACGGCACGAATTCATTCGCGCGTTCCATGATGCTCGTAAGCATTTCCTTGAGGTCAACGTCTTCCGGGCTTAATTCATGCCGCTTTTTACGTTGAAGTATCCGGGTGATTATCTCGTCTGCGGCGATGTTTATGCGCATTTTTCCTCTTCGAACAGGTCTGATTCAATATACAGGGTTTCTCGTTCTTATTGCAAGACATATTTAAATCTATCCGACCCATGCCTCGTATGGATACCCCGCCGGACCTTCCACCGGGAGGCTGACCGTGAACTCGGAGCCTTTCCCGAGTTCGCTCTTGACGGTTATCGAGCCGCCGTGCGTTTCGACGATATACTTGACGAGCGAAAGTCCGAGTCCCGTGCCTTTCGTGGTCTTTTCCACGTTTTTTCCGCGGTAGAATTCGTCGAATATCTTCGGTATGTCGTCAACGGGTATTCCTACCCCGGTATCGGACACAATGAGTATGAGCCTATTGTCCGATGACGCGCACCGCACGGCTATGCGTCCGCCTTCGGGCGTGTATTCAACGGCGTTTGAGATGAGGTTCGTGAGAACGTGCAACAGGCACTCCCTGTCGGCCGTAATGGAAGAGGGGAACTCTCTTTTATCCACGCTTATTTCCATGCCCTTGCCCTCGCGTTTTCCCGAGGTAAGCGCCAACGCGTCGTCTATCAAGGAGTTTACGTCCACCGGGCCGAGGTGAAGCGTGCCGGCGCTCCGCAGCCTCGAAAGGTTAAGCAGGTCTTCGGCGTAGGAGTGGGCGAATTCGATTTTTTTTCTGGCCCGGGAGAGCATTTCCTTGCTTTTGTCCGTAATCCCGCCCGAGTAGCCCTCTGATACGACGTCCATGAGGCTCAAGGCCGAGGAGAGGGGGGATTTTATGTCGTGCGCCACGATCCTTACGTATTCGGACTTCATGCGGTCTTTTTCCGAAAGTTCTTTCTCCCGCGATTTAAGCCTTTCCGCGACCGACGCGGATATGTATGCCGTGAAAAATACCGACGACGCGAACACCGTGCATATTGCCGCGAGGTATCCGGGGTTATTGTAGAGTTCTTCTTTAATGAAGCCGCCCAGATGGTGGTGCGTCAAGATGCCCGAATATTCGAAGGCGAAGAGAAGGAATACGGCGGACACCGCGATAAAGGCCTGAACGTAGGCGTATCGTCTTTCGAGCAAGAGGCTCGTAAGCACGGTGTGGAATATGAAGTAAAAAAGAATTGGATTTTCCGCCCCTCCCGTGAAATGGACAAGGAGGAGAAGCGAGAAGAGGTCTAAATAGGCCTGTATGAGTATTAAGGTCTTTGCCGCGTGAGGGGTTTTCGGAGTTTCCGGCCAATAGGCGAAGAAGAGGTTGTAGGACGCTACGATTAAGGCTATCGCGTAAATCTTACCCGAGGGCAGGTCTATCGAAAAGGCATATCTTGCCGGAATAGCCGCGACGATAAGCGCCGCCGCGGTAAGCCATCTCATCCTGATGTACCACTTGAGTTTATCTTCGAATCCCGTGACCGCGGTGGTTGTCACTTTTTGACCAGTTTTTCGATTTTAGAGATAAGTTCCGCAGGGGTTATCGGTTTTTGAGCCAGATCGTCCGCCATGAGGTAATCCTCGTCGTTTTTGCTGAAGACGAACCCGGTTTCCTTGCCGACCGAAGTGAGCATGAGTATGGGTATATGAGAGAGCGAGGGATTATTCTTGAGCCTGTAACTTACCTGAAAACCCTGGTCTTTGGTCTTCATCATGACGTCCAATATTATGACGTCCGGTTTTATTTCCTCCGCCTTCTTGTACCCGCTTTCGCCTTCGGGCGCGGAATGCACCTCGTAGCCCTTGCTTTCGAGGACGAGTTTCAACGCCTCGATGAGGTCCGCGTCGTCGTCTATTATGAGGGCCTTCTTGGCAACAGGCATGGCAATCTCCGTGTCGTTTTACGCGAATTTGACGTTCATTATGTGCGTGGAGCAGGATATGCACGGGTCGTAGGCGCGGACGAGGGCCTCAATCGCGGCGGTTATCTCGACCTTGCTCTTGTCGAGTATCATTGGGACGAACTCGCGCAAGTCGTCTTCCATGGAGCGCAGGTTTTGCGCCGTCGGTATTATGCAGTTCGCCTTTTCCACGAGACCGCTTTTGTTTATCGTGTATTCATGGAAGAGAGTTCCTCTCGGGGCTTCGACTATCCCGACGCCTCTGCCGCAGGTCTTTGGTTTTACCGGATTTTCTTCTTTAAGCCCCGTTGCGAGGAGTTTTTCGACAATAGCCGCGGCGTCTTCGGTAACGTGGACGCATTCCACGAGCTGGGCCTGATTATTCAGGAACGGATTATTCGATTGAGCCGTTACTCCGAGCTTTTCGGCGACGGCCCTGGCGCGAGGGGAGAGGCGGTTGAAATTGTTATTGAGCCTCGCCAGCGCGCCGACCATGTAGGTGCCGCGTTTTGTCCTGGCGTGCTTGGCCGCGGAGTGGGGAACCATGAACTCTTTTACCGCTCTCGCGTATTCGTCAGCGCCTATTCCGCCGCTCTCGCTCGAGTACGGGATTCCGTCGTAGAGGGCGTAGCCCTTTTTTGCCTTAAGAGAGACGTATTCGCGGTCTTTTTTGAATTCCCGCACCTTGAAGCCCGCAAACATCTCGATTGTTTCTTCGAGCATCGCGAGGGACGAGACGAGTCTGGTTTTGAGTTGCCTGAGTTCCGTTTTCTTAGGCGTGTGCAGAACCCCGCCCGGCCACAGGGATATCGGGTGTATGTGCCGGCCTCCGACGATTCTGCAGATTTCGTTCGCGAGGTTTTTGAGATTCAATCCGAGTTTGGCCGCCTTTGGATGAGATTTTATGAGGGGCAGTATGCTTCCTTGGCCGAGAAAATCCGGCAATACCAGAAAATAAAGATGAAGTATGTGGCTCTGCAGGGTTTCTCCGGCGAACGCCAATTCGCGGAGCCACCTTGATTGGGCGGATATCGTCATTCCCATGGCCGATTCAACTGCCTTGAGCGAGGCGGAGGTGTGGCTTACGGCGCATATGCCGCAAATACGGCTCATTATGTGCTGGGCCTCGTCGTACCTGCGTCCGACGAGCATGGCCTCGAAAAACCTCGGAGATTCTATTATCTCGAGTTTGAGTTCCTTTATCACGCCGTTTTTCACGTCAATGACGATATTGCCGTGCCCCTCGACACGGGTAATCTCGTGAATATTTATATTGTGGTCTTTGTGCATTTTATTCCTTACCCCGGAGTTTTTTCATTTCGCATAAGGCGTAGAGGTCGAACTTGCGCGTAACGCCTTCGGCCGAAAGGCCGTGGCGTTTAAGGGTTTCGGCGTGGGCGTTCACGTTAGGGTCGTCAACAAGCCCCCTGCACCCCCAGCAGATCGCGCCGTAGGTTACGCATATGGCCTCGCATCCGGCCCTCGTAACCGGCCCGACGCAGGTCATGCCGCGCTCGAAAACGCATATATTGCCGGCCCTTTTACAGTCGGTGCAGACCGGGTAGTTCGGCGTCTCCGGGTTTTTGCCGAGGAGGAGGGAGGTCAGGGTGTGGAGAAAGTCCTTCTTGAGTATGGGACATCCGTAGATGTAGTGGTCAACTTTTATGACGGAATCGACGGGCATTACCGGTATGGTGTCTATAAACTTGTGCGAGGCCGCGTCCTTGCCGTAAACCATTCTTTTTACCTCTTCTATCGGAAAGCGGTTCTTGAGGCAGTTTATGCCCCCGCCGGTGGAGCAGGCGCCGTAAGACACCAAGACCTTGGCCAGCGTCCTTATCTTTTTGAGTTTTTCTATTTCTTCGGGTTTGCTTATGCTTCCCTCGACAAAGGCTATGTCGTAGTCGTCGGATTTTTCGTCTATCGCTTCCCTGAAGTTTACTATGTTCACGAGTTCGGCTATGTCCGGGAATTCGTCTTCGCAGTTCAAGACCGTCAGCTGGCAGCCTTCGCAGCAGGTGAAGGAAAAGAACGCGAGTCTCGGTTTCTTGGGAGGTGCCGCTGCTTGTGTCATAGGGCCTTTTTTTGTCTCTGTTTTTATAAAGCATATCAGAAAAAGACAGAGCTGTAAACCGCCGGGCATGGCTCGTTCCCGCGCCTTTACTCTGGACTTTTTTGTCTTGCGATTATATCTTATATTCCGAGGAATTATGCCGGTCACCTTCGGAACAGCAGGCCATATAGACCACGGTAAGACCTCCCTCGTTAAGGCGCTTACGGGCATGGAGACCGACACCTTGAAGGAGGAGAAGGCGCGGGGTCTTTCCATAGACCTTGGCTTCGCCTTCACTGACCTTCCCGGGGAAGGAAGGGCCGCGGTGGTTGACGTGCCGGGTCACGACAGATTCATAAAGAACATGCTTGCCGGAGTTACGGGCATAGACTGTGCCATAGTTTGCGTTGCCGCGGACGACGGAATAATGCCTCAGACAATGGAACATTTCGAAATCATTCATTTGTTGGGCGTAAAAAAGGCGATATTCGTCATAACAAAGAAAGACCTCGCCTCAAGCGAGAGGCGGGCAACGGTAAGGCGCGACATAGAGACGCTTATCGAAAAGAGTCCCCTTGAAGGTTCCCTTATAATAGAGGCGTCGGTTATCACGGGCGAGGGAATGGATGAGGTTAAAAACGCGATGTGCCGCGTCTCATCTTTCATAAAAAGAGCCGGGAACAAGGGTATCGCGAGGCTTCCGGTTGACAGGTCTTTTATAGTAAAGGGTTTCGGCGCCGTTGTTACCGGAACAATATGCGGCGGGTCTTTTAAAAACTTCGAGGAGGTATTGCTTTATCCTTCCAAGACAAAGGCGAGGGTCAGGGGCATCGAGAGCCATCACGATAAGGTCGAAAGAGTCGGCAGGGGCGAAAGGGCGGCGATAAACCTCCAAGGCGTATCGTTTGACGCCGTAAAAAGAGGCGACATGATTATTGCGGGTGTTTCCCCGCCCGAATCGATTGTCTTCGATTGTCGCGTCGAGTCGCTCGCCTCCATGCCTTATGTCCTTACGGGGAGAAGGCGTCTTAAGCTGTATCATTTTACCAACGAGGTCGAGGCGTTTATAATCCCTCACGTGGGGCGAGGCATCGCGGCGGGAGAAACCGCTGTTGCGAGGGCGCGTCTCAAGAAACCCCTTGTTATCCTGAAAGGCGACAGGTTCGTGTTGAGAGACCCGTCCATAGGGAAAACAATCGCGGGAGGAGAGGTCTTATTGCCTTATCATCAGGGCATGCGCCCGCCTAAGCCGGAATTAATCGCAACGGATTCGCTTCAAGGATGTATCGGCGCTTTGATTGACGCGGGAGGCGGTTGTATGTTGAAAGAAAACATCGCCACGGCCTTTAACATGAGCGTTGGCGAATTCGAGGCCGTCTTATCCGACGCCTCTTTGCGCGGAGTTTTTTTGAAGGCAGGGGAGTATGTGTTCAAGAAGGGTTTTTTTGACGAGTTGCGGGATTTGATTGTAAAGGAGATTTCCGAACGCCACAAGGAAAGGCCCGAAGAAAGAGGCATGGATATCGGCGCGGCCTTCTCAAAACTCGGTCTGCCTCAGGCGGCGGAGATTAAAGACTTTGTTCTTGATTCCCTTTTAAAAGCCGATATCATAGGCAGGGACGGTCCGGTTATTTTCATGTCCTCGCATAGGCCTTCGCTTTCGAGCGTTGATAAGCCCATCGAGGACGCGCTTCTTCGAATGTTCGGAAAAGACTTCGTCGCAATCGGCAAGGGAGAGATTGAAAAACTTGGTTTTGGCAAGGATGCGATTGAGAGGGTTTTGAAATCCCTTGTCCAAAGAAAAGCAGTCGTGAAACTCAGCGAAGGCGTTTATCTGTCTCATGAGGCGGTTATCGAGGCAAGGCAGAGGCTGGAAGACCTTCTCAAAGAAAAAGGCCATATAAAGGCCTCTGAATTCAGGGACGCGCTCGGATGCGGCAGAAAGCTCGCCATAGAATTGCTTGAGTACTTTGATAAGGAACGCATAACCCTGAGGCAAGGCGATTTAAGGAGGCTTCGTTAGCGATATGGGAAAGGGCATTATCAATTGGGTGGACGGATTAAAGACAATCTTCTTTGGTCTTTGCGTAATTTTTACTCTGTTCGCTTTTGTTTTCATGTTCACGCCGCTGGCGAGCGTTCTCGCGAGGCCTCTCATCATGGAGCCGGACGTCAAAAAATCCGACCTTATAATCGTCATGGGAGGAGGGGCTTATCCGAACGGAGTTCTGGGGGAAGCGTCAGGCGAGAGATTTCTGGCCGGCATTCTTCTTTATAAAGAGGGCTTTGGAAAGAAGGTGTTCTTCGCCGGAGGCTCGATAACAGGCGCTTCTAAGAAGATTATCCATGCTATTTTCAAATCCGGCGGGAACGGCGCGATAGACGTCGTTGAATCAACCCTTATGCTTGATATCGCGAAAAAATTAGGCATACCGGAAACCGCCCTGCACGCCGACGTTTCGTCAACCAATACCTACGCGAACCTCCTCGCGGCAAAGGAGCACATGGAAAAGAACAATCTCAAGACCTGCCTTATCGTAACAAGCCCGACCCACATGTACAGGTCGCGGAAGGTGTCCGAGAAGCTCGGCCTCGATTGCGGGCCCGCCCCCGTGAAAGATTACACCCGGTACGCGAACTCGGCCATGGACAGGCTCGAACTTTCATGGAAGGTTTTCTGGGAGTACGCGGCCCTTGCGTTATACAAGGCTTACGGGTATATATAAGGCATGGGAAAAAAGATAAAACTCACTTCATACGCAAGTTGCGCGGGTTGAGCGGCCAAACTCGCCCAAGGCGAACTGGCGCAGGTCCTGCGGCAACTGAATGTTTTTTCAAACGAAAATTTGCTCGTCGGCATAGAGACAAGCGACGACGCGGCCGTGTATAAGGTCTCGGATAATCTGGCGATTGTTTCGACCGTGGATTTCTTCCCTCCCGTAGTGGACGACCCCTATACATTCGGCGAGATATCCGCGGCCAACGCGTTGAGCGACGTTTACGCCATGGGAGGAGTTCCGCGCTTCGCAACGAATATCGTTTGCTTTCCGAAAGATTTGTCAAAGGAAATACTCTCCGACATACTTCAGGGCTCTGCCGATAAACTCAAGGAGGCGGGAGTAGTTATTGCCGGAGGCCATTCCATAGAGGATAAGGAGATTAAATACGGCCTTTCCGTGACAGGCGTGATAGATCCTTCGAAGATAGTCCGCAATTCAGGGGCCAAGCCCGGGGACGTTTTGATTCTTACGAAGCCGCTCGGCGCGGGCGTCATTACGAGCGCGATAAAGCGCGGCGCGTTTAACGAAGACCAAGCCAAAGAGGCTTTTGATTCCATGAGGCGGCTCAACAGGGACGCCTCTCTGGCGATGGTCGAGGCGGGCTCGAGCGCCGCGACGGACGTTACCGGGTTCGGGCTTTTAGGACACGCCTTCGAAATGGCGGACGCGGCCAAGGTAAGTTTCATAATAAACTCTAAAGACGTCAGATTTTTCCCCGGAGCAATGGAACTCGTGAGAGACAAAAAAAACCGTCCGAGGGCCATGGGCTCGACGATGGATTTTTTAAAAGGTTGCGTAGAGATTTCTCCTGACGTTTCCGAAGAGGCCGGGCTTCTTCTCTACGACCCGCAGACCTCGGGCGGATTACTTGTGGCGATTGCGAAAGATAAGGCAAAGGTTCTTATGGATAAACTGTCTTTGACGGGTGTTGACGCGGTTATCATAGGAGCGGTGGTCGAGAGAAACGAAAAATGGGTTATAAGGGTTTCGTGAAGCCTGTATGTTTTCGTAGGGCAGGGCGGGGTACCCACCCCGAAGGGGAAGGGTCGTCCCTGCGAAAAAGACTCACATAATCCACAAAAGCACGAGAGGCGTCGTAACGACGCTTATCAAAGTGCTTACGACTACCGTTGAGGCCACGAGGTCGCTGTGCACGTTGTAGCGGTGGCTTATTATGAAGTTTATGACAGCCGAAGGCATGGCCGAAGACAGTATTATGATTTTGGCGTCAAGCCCTTGGATACCGAAGAAGGTAACGATTAAATACGCTATTGATACCCCTCCTCCTATCCTTATTACCGAGCCCGCGAGAGAAATCCAAAAATGCGAGAGCTTCGCCGAATGAAGCCTGTATCCGAGGCTTATGAGCATCAAGGGTATTGTGGCGGCGCCGAGCATGTCAACCGTAACCTGAATGGGATTAGGAAGGGTAACGTTCGTTAGGTTTATCGTCAGCCCTATTATCGAGGCGTATATAAGAGGAAGACGGAACATCTCTCCTAACCCGCCTCCGCCTTTGGCGATGTATATGCCGAGCGAATACACGAGAAGGCTTACGGTTATGTAATATATGACCGCGATGCTCAAGCCCTCTTCGCCGAAGGCTAAAAGCGCGAGGGGGAACGACATATTGCCGGAGTTCATGAACATGGTCGGCAGGTAAAATCCCCGGAGGTCGCGCTTTTTGATTATGGCGAGATAGACGTAACTAATCGCGCCGGTAGAGAGGATTACGGCTGTTGCCGCGCCCGCTATTACGGCGACGTCGGATATCGCGAAACTTCTTTTCGTAAGGGATGAGACGACAAGGGAAGGTATTGTTATGTAGAGCAATACCTCTATCAGGGATTCAAGGCTTAGCTTCTTGAACCTGCCGAATGCGTATCCCGCGGCTATGGCGCAGAATACGGGGAAGACGATTGAAAGGATAGAGGCCATCTGTCGGTTAAAGACTGTCATTGCGAGCCCTTCGGCTTCGCTCAGGACAGGCTCCGCGAAGCAATCTCATAATTGTAAAAACAAGATTGCTTCGGGATAAAGCCCCTCGCAATGACAAAAACATAAATTTTTAGTCATTTACCGATAACCGCTTATTGCGGCTCGACTTCTATCAGCGTTTCGTCCGGGTTTACCGAATCTCCGACCTTGACGTGTATCTTCTTTACGACGCCGCTTATGGGCGTATGGGCTTCGTTTTCCATTTTCATGGACTCGACCGTAAGAACCGTATCGCCTTCGGACACGGTATCGCCGATTGAAACCTTTATGGACATGACCTTGCCCGGAACCGGGGTCGTGACGTCACCCTGTTTTCTCGGGCGCGGCCTCGTGGACTGGGTTATGGATTCCGCTTCTATCACTCCGGCCGTTGTAGGCAATATCTCGGTCAGGGATTCCACCAAGACCTCTTCGAGCCTGTCTTCTATCTTTATGAAGAAGGGGCGTTTGCCCTGACTCTTGTGTCCGGCGCCCGAGACCTTGACCCTGTACGTCTCGCCGTGCACGGTTATGTTGAATTCGCTCGGCGCGAGGATAGGCGCGACATGAGGTCCGGCGTCTTTGTCTTCCTCGGCAAGAAGAGACTCAGGCTCAAGTTTGCCCTGCTCCCTTTGCTCGAAAAATTCGAGAGCCACGACGGGGAAAAGGGCGTAACTCAGGATGTCTTCGACGGTTTTGACCTTGCCGTCGAGTTCTCTCGCTATATTGTCCAATTCGTTCTCGAGCAAATCCGCGGGGCGGCAGTTAATCGGCTTTTCGTCTCCTATGGCCTTACGGCTCGCCTCACTGTCTATTTTGCCGGGGGGCATGCCGTAGAGACCCTTGAAGTAGTTCTTTGTTTCGCTCGTTATGACCTTATACCTGTCGCCCGTAAGTACGTTAAGAGTCGCCTGTGTTCCGACTATCTGGCTCGTCGGAGTGACGAGCGGAGGGTATCCCATGTCTTTCCTTACCTCGGGGATTTCCGTCAAGACGTCGTTCATCTTGTCTATGGCGTTTTGTTCTTTCAGTTGATGGGCGAGGTTGGATATCATGCCGCCCGGCACCTGCGCCACGAGGGTTCTCGGATTTATTCCGGTGAACTCGCTCTCGAAGCGTTTATATTTCCTCCTCAAATCCCTTACCATGTCGGCAATATCGGCGAGGAGAGAGAGGTCGAGCCCGGTGTCGTACGGGGTATCTTTAAGGGCCGCCACGAGACTCTCGGTCGGAGGCTGGGCCGAGCCCGAGCCTAAGGACGATATGGCCGTATCCACTATGCTCGCGCCCGCCTCTATGCCCTTCAGATAGCTCATGGCGGCAAGGCCGGAGGAGTCGTGGGAGTGTATGTGTATCGGGAGTTTTACCTTCTTTCTTATCTGCGTTACGAGGTCGTAAGACGCGAACGGGGTCAAAAGCCCGGCCATGTCCTTTATGCATATTACGTCGGCGCCCATCTTATCGAGGGTCTTGGCCATGTCCGCGAATCCCTCGTGCGAATGCACGGGGCTTACCGTGTAGCACACGCATCCTTCGACAATCGCGTCCGCTTCCTTGGCGGCCTTGACGGCAACCTCGACGTTACGGAAGTCGTTTAAGGCGTCGAAAATACGAAATACGTCAACGCCGTTCTTGGCGGCGCGCTCGACGAATTTTCTGACCACGTCGTCGGCGTAATGGCGGTATCCCACGAGGTTCTGGCCGCGAAGCAGCATCTGAAGCCTTGTGTTGGGTATGGCCTTTCTTAAAGACTTAAGCCGCTCCCACGGGTCTTCCTTCAAGAAACGCAAACAGGTGTCGAAGGTGGCTCCGCCCCACGCCTCGAGGCTCCAGTAGCCGACCTTGTCGAGCATGGAGGCCAGCTCCAGCATGTCGGACGTCCTCATGCGGGTCGCGAGAAGGGATTGGTGCGCGTCCCTTAGAACCGTGTCCGTGATGCAGACCTTTTTGGCGGAGTTTTCCTGTTTGAGAGTTTTAATTTTTATCGCCATGCGATTCCCCTTGTAGGGCAGACCTTTAGGTCTGCGTCTTTTAAAGCAAGGCTAAAGCCTTGCCCTACTAAAACAAGGCGCCAAAGCCTTGCCTCTGTTGTTTTATAAGCCGTGGTACGCGGCGATGGCCGCGGAGATCGCCGCTATGACGTCCGTCGGATCGCTGTACTCCGCGTATTCCATGAGCTCGGGCTTTCTGTCTATATAGCCGGTATCGAACTTGCCGCTTCTAAAGTCCTTGTCGTCCATTATCTTTCTTAAAAACGGAATGGTCGTCTTGACGCCCCTTATGACGAATTCCTCGAGAGACCTGTCCATCCTGCGCACCGTCTCGTCCCACGTGGAGCCCCTTACGATGAGTTTTACTATCAAGGAGTCGTAGTGGGGAGGGATGATGTAGTCTTTATAGACTGCGCCGTCTATCCTCACTCCGATGCCTCCGGGCGAGTAATAGGCGGTTACGCGTCCGGCGTTCGGAGCGAAGCTGTTTTTCGGGTCCTCGGCGTTTATCCTGCATTCCATCGCGAAGCCCGATATGCGGACGTCTTCTTGCTTAAAGTCGAGCGGCAATCCTGCCGCTATCTCTATCTGCTTTTTAACGAGGTCTATGCCGGTCGTCTCTTCGGTTATCGGGTGCTCGACCTGTATCCTCGTGTTCATTTCGAGGAAGTAGAAGTTCTTTTTTTCGTCAACCAAAAATTCCACCGTGCCGGCGTTCGTGTAGTCCGAGGCCTTCGCCGCGGCCACCGCCGCCTCTCCCATCCGTTTTCTCAGGTCTTCGTTCAGGATGAGGGACGGGGCTATCTCGATGAGTTTTTGGTGGCGCCTCTGTATGGAGCAATCCCTCTCGCCCAGATGCACTGTGTTGCCGTGCTTGTCCGCGAGTATCTGAAATTCTATGTGGTGCGGACTGTCAAGATACTTTTCGAGGAATACGTCGGTAAGGCCGAACGCCGCCTTCGCCTCGGCGCTCGCGGAGCCTATGGCCTTTCGGAGTTCTTCTTCGTTCCGGGCTATCCTCAGGCCTCTTCCGCCTCCGCCGCCGGCGGCCTTGACCATGATGGGGTAGCCTATCTCTTTGGCGAATTTAACGGCCTCCGGAACGCTCTTTACGGGTTCGTCCGTTCCCGGAAGCACCGGCACGCCGGCGCGTTTCATCATGTTTCTTGCTTTTATCTTATTGCCCATGTCACTGATGGATTTGCTCGAAGGGCCTATGAACGTGATGCCGCGCTTTTCGCAAAGGAGAGGGAGCTTCGGGTTTTCCGAAAGAAACCCGTACCCCGGATGTATGGCGTCCGCCTTTATCTTTAACGCGAGGTCGACTATCCGGTGGATGTTGAGGAAGCCCTCGACCGGTCCCGGCCCCACCATGTAGGATTCGTTCGCTTTTTTTACGTAAAGGCTCGTGGCGTCGCCTTCGGCGTAGATGGCCGCGCAGGGGATGTCGAGTTCCCTGCAGGCCCTTATGATGCGGGAGGCGATTTCGCCCCTATTCGCGACAAGAACTTTTTTGAACATAAGCGGAATTTCCTTTTACAGGAAGGATTATTTTGCCTGTAATACGGCGATAAGTCAATGAAAAAGAACAGTTTCGGCGGATGGTTATCCGTAACGGATTACGGATTCGCGGACGATTTTATGAAGGCAACGGCCCTTTCGAGCCTCACTATCGCGCGTTCTTTCCCGAGGGCCTCGATTGTCTCGAATATTCCCGGGCTTATCGTGCCTCCGGTGAGGGCGACCCTCACGGGCTGGGCGAGACCTCCGAGCTTCATGGCCTTTTCCGTTAATATTGCCTCGAACTCGATTTGGATGGTCTTTGCCGTGAACTCTTCGAGCGTTGAGAGGCGTTTGGAGAGGAGGCTCAAGGCTTCGGCGTTTTCGGAGGTAAAGAATTTCCCGACGGCCTTCGGGTCGTACGCGAAGTCGTCCTTGAAATAAAAGAGCGAGTGCCCGGCCATTTCTTTCAAGGTCTTGGACCTTTCTTTTATTGTCGTTATTATGAGGGAAAGCCTCTTGTCATTTTCAGCCTCCACCCCGTGTTCTTTCAAGAAAGGAAGAAGAAGAGGGGCGAGGGCGGGGGAAGGCGTCTCTTTTATGTAGTGCTGGTTCAGCCAGAGGAGTTTTTCCGGATTGAAAACGCCGGAGGACTTCCCCACGTTTTCGAAAGAAAATTTTTCTATGAGTTCTTCCATGGAAAATATTTCCTGGTCCCCGTGCGACCATCCGAGCCTCGCGAGGTAGTTTACGAGCGCGTGGGGTAGGTAGCCCATGTCGCGGTACGCGATAACGCTCGTCGCGCCGTGGCGTTTGCTGAGCCTCGTCTTGTCGCTTCCGAGTATCATGGGAAGGTGAGCGAAGTTCGGGAGTTTATAGCCTAAGGCCTCGTAGATGAGCGCCTGCTTCGGGGTATTGTTCATGTGGTCGTCGCCGCGTATCACGTGGGTTATCCGCATCTCCGCGTCGTCCGCCACTACGCAGAGGTTATAGGTGGGGGTGGAGTCGCTTCTTAGAATTACGAGGTCTTCTATTTCGGCGTGGTCAAAGGCTATGGGGCCTTTGATAAGGTCGGTTATTATTGTTTTGCCCGGAGGCACCTTGAACCTCACGGCGTGGGGTTTATCAGGAGTTTCTTTGGCGTTCCTGCACCTTCCGTCGTATCTCGGAGGCCGGCCGTCCTTTAAGGCGGCCTGCCGCCGCGCTTCGAGTTCTTCCGGCGAGCAGTAGCATCTGTAGGCGTGTCCGCTTTTAAGGAGTTTTCCGGCAAGCTCTTTGTAAAGGCCGAACCTCTCACTCTGATAGAAAGGCCCTTCGTCATAGTCGAGGCCGAGCCACTTCATGCCTTCGAGTATGGCTCCGACGGATTCTTCGGTGCTCCTCGCGACGTCGGTATCTTCTATCCTCAAGACGAACTTTCCCTTGTTGTGTCTCGCGAAAAGCCGGTTGAAGAGCGCTGTCCTCGCCCCGCCTATGTGGAGGTATCCGGTCGGGCTCGGGGCAAAACGGGTTTTTACTGTCATGGTTACGCCTTTATAGGTTGAATTGCGCGGCGGTTCCGGAAGAAGGTCATTCGCCGCGCTTAGATTTTTTAAACTTTTCCTTCGAGAAAGTCAACCCCGTAAAAATGCCGAGGGAAAAAACAAGAAGCGGCGAGATTATAAGGAAGCTCCTGTTTATGGTCGTGCGCAGATAAAGCCATTCGTAGTTGGACGTAAAGACGAATACCGCGAGCGTTGCCAGAAAAGTCAGCGCGAACGGAACGAAATGCGAGAGAAACGTCATGTCCTTGAAAAGCCTGATGTTCGCGGAAAGTATCAAGATTGCCCCAACCCAGAGTATGTTGAAGGCGCCTTCTTCCCAAAAGAAGACGGCGGCGAGTTCCGTAAACGCCTCGCCGTGAATCCCCAATTTCCCTCCGCCGACGCTAAGGCCGTATAAGGCCTTTACCGCAAGCCACGGTCCGGCGAGAGCCAAGAAAACCGCGCATGGAACGGCGATTCTTTTGATTTTTCCGCGCAAAGGGGCGCCCGCCTTGGCGATAAGGAAAAGGAACGTAAGGACTATAGCCGGGGCGTAAAGCACGAGCCCCTCGTTTTTGGTGAACGTCATCGCGGCCGAAGTTATCGCGGTCAGGTAGAGAAACGAGTTTTCGCCGGTTTGAAACCACCTTGCGAGAAGCAAGACGCTCGTGAGAAGGTAATATCCCGCGGCCATGTCCGCGTAACCGCCGTGAGCGTGGAATGACATGAGAGGTATGCTCGCGAGCACGTAAGTGAAGGCCGCGGCGATTGCGAAAGAGGCGTGTCTTCGGAGGAATGCGTAAAATACGGCGGCCATGGACGCGAATATCGCGAAGTCGTAAAGGTGAACGAGGCTCGCGTTCCACGTCCCCGCGAAAATTCCCATCCATGCCTTGAAAAGAGGCGTTCCGAGCGGATAGTTGAGCAGGCCTCCGCCGAGAAATTCCTCCGAGCCGCTTGCGCCGAGTCCGGATGCCGTGAATATAACCTTGGCCTTGAAGTCCCATGTTGTTACGGCGTCGTCAAAGTAGGGCGGCCAGATAAAGACGTTCAGAAGAGGGAGAAAGAGTTTGACCGCGATAAGCGCGAGGAAAATGACGCCGAGAATTTTTTCGACGGAGTTTGTTTTTTCGGGAGAGGTCTCGGCGCGGCCCGTAAAAAGGGCTTTTAATCCCTCCTGACCTCCCGACCCACGCCGTCCGCCTAAGGCGGACGCGGGTGTCCCGAAAGGGAGGAACTGTTTCTTCATAAGCGCGGCGATTATGAAGAAGCCCGCCGCGAAATACGGGAGAAGCGCGGCGAAAGAATAAGTTATGCCGACGACTCCCAGTAAGAATATGTAAAACGAAAGACATCCCGCGCCGATGCCGAACGATAAGGCCGCGCGTTCAAGGCCGCGGATAAGACCTTTCTTGTCCGTTGCGGCGATTATCGCGAAGCCGGTAACGGACGGCAACAGAAGGGCGACGAACATGAGCGCGGCGTCAAGGAACATTGATTATAGGTTTTCCTCTCTGAATATGAACGAGTAATCGTCGTACCGCGCCGTTTCTTTTCCTTTGGCAACGGGGTTTCCGTCGACATACAGCATGCCGTTATCGAATGTTACGTTGGGGTTTTTGTACACCGCGTGAACCTTTGTCGCGCCGGGTTTTTCAAAGGTAACCGGCTTTAACGGATACAGGAGGTATTTCATGTGCGCGAAAAAATTCCTCCCGGCAGGTCCGTGGAAGTAGAAAATTTTGTCTTCGCCTTTCAGTTGCGCCCTCGCGAACTCGGCGAAGTCGTAGAAATCGTCCATGTTCGAAAAACGCCTTCTTTCGTCTTTCGTCCTGACGTAACTTTCATAGACCGCGTTCGTTGATATAGCCTGATCGTAGGTGTATCTCAAATCATAGGCCGCCCACAACAGAAGCAAAACAATGAATATCGCGGAAACACGCTTTTCATGCCGCGAGGCGTCATTGCCGGTGCGCGGTTCCACTGGCAAGGAGTCTTTTTTCCTTTTTTTCCAAAGGTGCGCGGCGAGCGCGGCCAAAGCCGCCGTGACGGCGATTATGTTCAATATAAACACGTACGAAAACGCGAAAAGAAAGGGCGGGCTGACGGAGTTTATGCTTAACGGGGTTATTGCCTCGGGCCAGAAGAAATTACGCCACGCCGTTATTGCTTTCTCCGCGATTCCGACTGGTTTCTTTATAGCGAGGTCTTCGATTTCCACCGTGTCGCCGAAGCCGGAGAACGTGACGGACACCGTGGATATTTCCCCGTTCCACAGTTTTATCCCCGGATAGCGGGCCCTTAAATCAATGGAATAGGTATTGAATTCGCCGTCGCCCGAAAGAGGCAGTTGCGCGATAGGATAAAAGCGCGTCCTTCCGCCGGCCTTCCACATGACCCTCATTAAGCCCATGGGGTTGGTGGTCTTGGCGCTCATCTCCATGACGTAGTAATCCGCGGCGTTAAGGTTTGGCGTGGGTATGGTTATTTCCGGATCCAGGAGGCCTTTTACGGTAAGGCGCTTATCTTTGAATTCGGCGAAGGAAAAGTTTTTTATCTGCCATGTGCTTACGAATTCGCCGCGCAGAGCCGCGCCGGCAGTTCCCTGAAAAAAAAGCGCGTGCAGGAAGAAGGCGAGAAAAAAGGCGTACGCCGGTTTAAGCATCTGGTTTTCGGAAGGACGAGCCGTTTATTATCATGCCGGCGTACCCGACGACGTGGTCGAAGTCTCCGCTTACTTCTCCCGACGTGGAGTGGGCGAGGAGTTTGGCGCTTTTCGCGCCGAGTATCTTGGACGCGACGAGCGCGACCGCCGCGGGCACCGCTCCGCACATGGTTATATTGCGGGATGCCGTTACCTTAAGAAGGCCTTCGGCGTCGAGAGAGAGAATCTTATCTATGGCGAGACCGTCTTTTTTGCCTGTCACATCGGCGCTTTCGTAGTGGTTCATGTCGCTTGAGACCACGATGAGGACCTCTTTTTTGCAGGCCTTTATCGCGTCCGCTATGGCGCGTCCCATTTCAACGCATTCCTTAAGGCGCGCGTGCATGAGGGTTATGGGCGCTATGCGGCAGGCCGGGTTCTTGACGTAAAGAAAAGGGAGTTGAACCTCAAGAGAATGCTCTCTCAAGTGGGCGGCGTCGTCAGGGGAAAAAAGAGGGGAGTGGTCGAGCACGAGGTGCGCGAGTTCTTCGTCCACTTCGGTTTTTCCGAAGGGCATGCTCCATGTGCCGTTGTCCATGACGGCCGCCTTCTCTCCGAGCCCGGTGTGGTTCGGGCCTATGAGAAGGACCGTGTCGGGCACTTCGATTGACGAGTAGACGCATCCCGCAACAAGGCCGGAATACATGTAGCCAGCGTGAGGCGATATGACCGCGACGGCCTGTTTCTCTTCAACGGTTTTTTCCGTCGGCCTGTCCTGAGCGGAGTCGAAGGGCTTCGTCTTGCCCGAGAAGCAACCCGCGCGGATATATTCCTCCACCGCCGCTTTCAATACCGAAGGGTCGGCCGGGTAGAACTGGTTCGCTACGCATGGTTTTCTTATCATAATAGGGTATGTAGATATTAGCAAAAGGCGGCGCTTTTGTCCAGAAGGGGTGTCGCTTTTACAAAGGGGCAGGGAAGCGGGGGATTCCCGTTGAACTCAGTGTCAGGTATTTGTTATAGTGACAATTCAACATCATAAGAAAGGGACTCTCTCCATGTTGCGGGTGATTAAAAAAGACCTCATAATATTCGACCTTGACGGAACCCTCGTGGATTCGAGCGGCGACATAGCTCATGCCGCCAACAGAACGCTTCGGGAGATGGGATTCCCTTCGATGACGGTTTCCGAAATAAAGGCGAATGTCGGATGGGGAGTAAGGAGCCTTCTCGAGAAGGTCATGCCGAATGAGCCCGCGGAGAGGATAGACGAGGCGCGCCGTATTTTTCTCAAGTATTATTCCGAAAATCTTGTTGACGAGACTCGCTTTTATCCCGGAGTGGAAGACACGGTGCGGCATTTCCGCGCTTCGGGGAAGATGCTTGCCGTCGCGACCAATAAGCAACTCGCCCTTACGGAGAGGATACTCGACGAGTTGGGGCTTAAGAGTTGTTTTTCCGCGCTCGTGGGAGGCGATTCCGTGCCTAATAAAAAGCCGCACCCTGAGCCTCTTTTTTTCATAATGAAAAGCCTCGGAATCGAAAGCGCTGATACGGTCTTTGTCGGCGACAGCGCCATAGATTGCGAGAGCGGGGCGTCCGCCGGGGTATTTACCATAGGGGCGGCCTATGGGTTCAGGGGTAAGGAAGAATTGAAAAAGGCCGGATGCGAGATGATAATAGAAAGCTTCTCTGAACTCGAAACTATAATAATATAGGCATGTTATGGGATATAGATTATATTAACTGCTAAGTTTGTTTTCGTGCCGCGGTTGCGTGTTTTTTTAAATTAATCTATACTTACGGCATGTTCACGAGAAGGACATGCATAAAGCTTGCCGCGATGTCGTCAGTTTTTCTCTCCCTTGGCGCCGGGTCATCCCTCGCGTCCGCTCTTTTTACTCCCAAAAGAAAAGAAAACCCGCGCAGGCCCGACAATCGTTTTATCGAGGGTACCCATGCGGAGCATGGGTCGGGACGCGCCCTCATAGGGGTTAGCAACGGAAAATCCGCGTATGATATGGTGAAAGAGGCGGTTTTTCTCATAGGCGGGTTCGATAAACTCGGCCTTAAGGGCAAGACCGCGCTCGTAAAGCCGAACGTGGTGTCCGGCGAACGTAATCCCGCCACCACGAACCCGGATGTCGTAAGCGCGGCAGTCAAACTGCTTTACGAAAACGGGGCAAGCAAGGTTTATGTCGGAGACATGTCGGCCCTATTTACCCTTTCGACCGCGAGGAACATGAAGAAAAACGGCATATACAGGGCCGCGAAGGATTCCGGCGCCGAGGTGGTGGTATTCGAAGACTACGACTGGGTGGAGGTGCCTCTTCCAAGGGCAAAATACGTAAAGAGCGCTTACGTTACGGAGTGGCTGTACAAGGCGGATATCGTCGTGAACCTGCCTGTGATAAAGACGCACCGCTCGGCGAGTTACTCGATCACACTTAAAAACTTCATAGGCTGCACACATCTCAAGCAACGGCCGTATATCGTTGACGAATCCCATTGGGAGGAACTTGTGTCGGAATTCAACCTCGCCTACGCGCCGGACCTTAACATAGTTGACGGGACAGTCTCGATGGTGGAAGGAGGCCCGTGGAGCGGCACGCCTAAGGACACGAACCTCATAATGGCGAGCGGCGACAGGGTTGGCGCGGACATAGTCGGGCTGGGCGTCATAAAGTCTTTCGGCCTCTGGCCCATGGTTTCGGAAATCGAGGTGTGGGAGCAGAAGCAGATAAAGAGGGCAATCGAGACGGGTGTCGGAAGAGGCAGGGAAGGTCTTAAGCTCGTTACAGGCCAAGGCGATAAGGAGTTTATCGAGCTTATGAGAAAGGTAAGAAGCGTTACCGGCCTTTAGCGTGTCGGCGCTTTGTCGAGCCTCTAAAGGGCAAAATCGGGCGTGTTATTTGGCAATGGTGGAAAAAATTAATTTATGATATATAATTGTAGTCATAGGCCGTTGAAATAAGGCAACGGCGCGTTCAGGCGTAAAAAAATCACAGGGAGGTCAAGTATGGCGGCAAAAAAAGGCAGCAAGGAACTCATAGACGCTTTGAATCTCGACAGGGCGTTCGAACTCGGCGCGATAATCCAGTACATGGGGCATCACTATGAGGCTGAGGGCTCGGAAAGTCCGGCAATTATAGAGATATTCAAGAAGACCGCGATGGACGAGATGAAGCACGCCGAAAAATTGGGCGAGAGGATAGTCTATCTCGGCGGGGTTCCGATACAGAAGCCGACCCCCGTTAAAAGGGGCGGAAAGATTCTCGACATGGTAAGGGAAGACCTCGGCGCGGAAGACGGGGCCATAGCGCGTTATAAAAAGCACATAGCGCTCGCGGATAAGTTAGGCGATACCACGACAAGGCTCATGCTCGAAGAGATTCTCTCCGAAGAGGAAGGGCACGCCGACACGTGGGAGACCGTGCTTTCGAAGCGGTAGTAATTACGGGAGATATTTAGAGGTGTCTACTCTTAAGCTCACGAGGAAGTGGGTCTGCGTCGAGTGCAGTTACGTTCACGAAGGGGACGCGCCGCCTGATTTCTGTCCTGTTTGCATGGCGCCGAGCGAGGCGTTCGTGAAATATCATGGAGCGTAATTAACTTTTTTCGGAGGATTGGGTTTGCAGGGTCGCCTTGCCGCGGAGCTCGCTTTAAGGATAAAAGAGTACGGCCCCATAACGTTTAAGGATTTCATGGAAGCCGCTCTCTACGCGCCGGGCCTTGGCTATTACGTCTCAAGCAAAGACAAGTGGGGACCCGGAGGCGACTACATAACGAGCCTCGACGTAAGCCCTGTTTTCGGCCTTGCCATGGGCAAGCAAGTTCACGAGATGTGGCTCGTAATGGGTTCGCCAAGGCGCTTTACGATGATTGAGGCCGGAGGCGGAAGGGGCTGGCTCACGGGGTGGATGCTGGATGCGTTTTCAAGGCGTTATCCCGGCCTCTTTGAAGCGGTAGAGGCGATTATAATAGAGAAAAATCCCGAGGCCGCCAAGAAGGGCATCTTGCTGGAGTTCGCGGATAAAGTCTCATTCTGCGATGACATTGGCGAAGCAGTCGGCCGGTTCGAAGGCGTAGTCATATCGAACGAACTCATAGACAGCCTTCCGTTTCACAGGGTAATCAAGAGAAACGGAAGATTGAAAGAGATATACGTCGGAATCGAAGACGGACGTTTTATCGAAACGGAGGGGGAGCCTTCGACAAGAAGACTCGGCGAGAATTTCTCGCGGCTCGGCTTTGAACTCCCGGAGGGGGGGAGGGGCGAAGTAAGCCTTCTTGCCCGCGACTGGATAAGGGGCGTCGCCGAGCGGCTTACGAGAGGGTTTGTCGTTACGATCGATTATGGCGCGGCGGCGCGGCTTTTGTACGGGGAGGCAAGGGACGGAAGCGTTCTCTGTTATTACCGGCACACGGTAAATTCCGACCCCTACCGGAACGTCGGCGAGCAGGACATAACCTGCATGGTGGATTTCAGCTCGCTAAAGGCAACGGGGCTCGAGTGCGGTTTGGAGGTAAGCGGTTTTACGTCGCAGAGGAATTTTCTTCTCGGTCTTGGCGTTTTGGACGAACTCAAAGAAGTCATTGAGCCGTCGGTTCGAGTTTACGGCGATATTGTTCATAATCAGGGCATAAAAGAACTTATAATGCCGGGCGGCATAGGCGACACGATGAAAGTGCTTGCGCAGCGAAAAGGCGTTCCGTCTTCCGCGCTTGGCGGTTTTTCTTTCAAGGACACGCAAGGTCAAATCTGACACGGGAGCGGAGAGCATGAGTGAAGAGAATCTTCCGGGCGGCGATTGGGACGTAAGCGAGTGGACGGAGGCGTGGACGATAAAGGTCGGCGCGGCCTATGCCTGCGTGATATGCGGCACGATGGCGATGGTCACGAAGGGCGGGGTAGGCGTCATGGAGCCCAAGTGCTGCGGCAGGCCCATGAGCCGTATTGAAAAATCCGCGGATATGAGGTAAATTTCATGACCGGAGAAAACGCTTCGAAAGATTTCCCGATAAAAGCCGGGATGGTCTATGTGTGCCGGATATGCGGGGCTGAATTATCGGTCATAAAAGGCGGACACGGAAGATTGGCTCCCGTTTGTTGCAATGCCGCCATGACGCTCGTTGCCAGGATAAATTCCATATACGCATGCCCCGTATGCGGAAGCGAAATCACGGTGATAAGCGGTTTTAGCGGGAGTTTTTCCCCGGTTTGTTGCAACACGGCCATGCTCGTCAAGGTCTTTGGTAAGGCTGCTTGAAAATAACTTGCGGAGGAAGGATTTATGCCCGAGAAAAAGGAAGAAAAAAAACACGTATGTTCGGTTTGCGGAAGGCCCTCCGACTCGGTTATATGCCACATCTGCGAGGATAGGATACGCGGCGAGGCTATCGAGAAAAAACGCGAGATAGAAAAGGCCGGGAAGACCGACAGCGGAAGGAAATAGGCTTATATCAAATAATCAGGCACGGAGGATGCATGGTAAAAACCGCAAAAGGCGCGCTGTTTGACGAATTCACCATGGCGTATAACACGGAACTCGACGGGTACGCGTTTTATACCAACGCCGCCGGAATTATATCCGACGACAAGGGCAAAAACGTTTTCATTCACATAGCGAAAGAGGAACTTGACCATATCGCGGTCGTGTCGAGCATTGCCGAGAGGTTAAGGAAAGGGCTCGGCATGGAAAGTTATGAGGAGGCGCTTAAAGAGGGGACTACGGTTTTCGATAAAAAGGGGCTTCCGATATTTCCTAAAGACAACGAACTCATTAAAAGGCTCAAGACCAACCGGACCGACCAAAACGCGATATCCATCGCCGTGGAGATAGAAGAAAAGGCGGTGGAATTTTACGGCAATATGCTTAATCGCGCCAAGAGCCCGGTCGAAAAAATGCTTTTTACGAGGCTCCACGAGATGGAAAAGGGGCATCTTAAGGTTTTCAGGTGGGAGCACGAATCCTTGACCAAAACCGGTTTTTGGTGCGGCAACATGGAATACAGCGTGGAGAAGGAGTCCGAGTGATGCACGACGTTATTGTCGTCGGCGCGGGGCCGGCCGGCGCGGCGCTTTCGATGAGGCTTGCCTCCGGCGGCATAAAGGCGCTCGTAATAGACAAGGCGAAGTTCCCCCGTAAAAAGCCTTGCGGCGGAAGCGTTTCTTTAAAGGCCTTGAATATTCTGGACGTAGACCTCTCGGCGATCGCCGAGGACGTTATTTTCGGAACGACTTTCAGTTTCAAAGGCGAACGAAGCCTTGACGTCATGTCCGAGCGTCCCATCGGGTACAGCGTGTCGAGGGAGGTCTTCGACGATTACCTTCTGTCCAAGGCCAAGGACGAGGGCGCGGAAGTAATCGAGGGGCTTAAGGCAGAGAGGGTTATTGACGAAGGGGACTGCGTAACGGTCTTTTGCGAAGGCGGGAAGGTTTTTAAAACCAAGTTTTTGGCATTCGCGGACGGCGCGGGGCCGGGCATAGGCAAGACGTTTTTTAACATGAATCCGAGGGAGGGCGCGGTCTCGCTTGCCTGCGACATACCCTATGACAGGGATTCGCTCGGCGAAAAGATTAAAGAGAAGGTCTTCGTGGATTTCGGTTTCGTGCCTTACGGATACGCGTGGATATTTCCGAAAAAGAAGGTTCTTTCGGTCGGAGTCGCCTGCGATATATCGAAGGTCGGCCGCGGGATAAAAGAATACTTTGATTCTTTTTTAAAGAACCACGAATTCCTGAAGGGTTGCGAGGCCAAAAACGTGTCCGGCTGGACCATACCGGCTTTTTACGGCGACTCCGTGAATCTCACCAAGGGCAGGGTTCTCGCGGTCGGAGACGCAGGGCATCTCGTTGACCCGTTCCTCGGTGAAGGCATATATTACGCCATAAAGAGCGGACAGATGGCCGCTGACGTATTGGAGGAAGTCATAAAATACGGCGCGCCGCTCAATAAGTACGACGAGCGGTTAAGAAGAGAGTTATATCCGGGCTTTATGGCGGCGGCGAAACTCGGCTCCCTCGTTTACAGGCATCCGCGGCTTTGGTACAGGATGGTGGAGAAGGAGCCTCAGATAATACTCCGTTACTATGACGTGGTGCGGGGACTCGAAGACATCGGGGATTTCTACGATTGGATGTTCGGCATGATAAACGCCAAGCCGTGGAAGGTCGTCAGAAGCTGGATTGAAAGCAGAATGATATAGCAGGGGCGGCTTTCCCGCTTAAGATTGCGCGGGGTACCCGCCCCACAGGGCGGGTCGGGCTCAGCGCTCATAATTTTTCAATTATCTCCCGCGACATATGGGCGCAGGGACTTATATGTTATTCATTGTGCCGTACGGAGGATAAGAAAAGGGGTGATTGTCGTGAGAAGATTCATGGTTCCGAGAGTGGCCCGCTGCAGCGAGGGCTGCCCTACTTTGTCCCGGGCATGACGTTAAACTGCCCTATTTTTTATTCCACCCGACGAAACGGAACGGGTCAATGAAGATAATATTCGATAAAACGCTTGAGACAGGCGTATCATGGCAGGACAAACAGCATAAGGAATTGCTGGACAGGATGTCGGCCTTAAGCGAGGCTACGGACGGGCAACTGGAAAAGGAAGAGATTTCGAGGCTTTTGGATTTTCTCGATGAGTACGTGGTGGTGCATTTTCACGATGAGGAAAGGGCCATGCACGAGAGCGGCTTTCCGAAAACGCTTCCGCATCTGGAGAAGCACATGATTTTCATAGAGGAACTGGCCCGCGTCGAGGCCGAACTCGGCAAAGGGGTAAGCGCGGAGCTTGCCGAAAAAGTCAGGGTTAAGCTTCTGGAGTGGTTCAAGAATCACATCTGCGTCATGGACAAGGAACTCGGCGCGTTTTTGATAAAAAAATCCGGCGGTCGAGCGTCTTGATTTTTATCCATGTCGTGCCGAACCCTGTCCCGAGTAGGGGCACGATGCATCGTGCCCCTACCTTGGCGAATGGCCGAAGGGTTAGGCATTTTGTTTTGAGGCCATAAAAAAAGGAGTTGGCGTTCAGCCAACCCCTTAATTATTTCAACGAAACATTGGCGGTCCCAACGGGATTCGAACCCGTGTTTCAGCCTTGAGAGGGCCACGTCCTAGGCCTCTAGACGATGGGACCGTGCCGGTATAAGCGCGATACTTTATCAATTTTGTCCTTCCTTGTCAATGTCAATTCATCTTCTTTTTGTCATTCCCGTCCGCTCCGCCTGAGGCGGACGGAAGCGGGAATCCGGTAAGTATTTTACCGTTAATCCAATATACACTTTGTCGGCTGTGTGGTATTATCCGCGCATCATGCAAAGTATCGTTAAAATGTCTTTGTTTTTCGCAACGCTTTTGCTTGCGCTTCCCTGCCGCACTCTTTTCGCGGCGGACGACGGAAAGGTTACCCTCCGGACGCACAAGCCCGTCTATTTTATCATCCTCGACAATAAGGACGCCAAGTTCCAGCTGAGTTTCAAGGTCAAAATCGCGAGCGGTCATGATTTTTATTTCGGCTACACGCAAAAATCTTTTTGGGATTTATTCGAGAAGTCCTCGCCCTTCAGGGAAAGTAATTACAACCCCGAGATTTTCTGGGAAATCCGTCCGCCTCAGGCGGACGCTTCGAAAGAAAACGGCTGGGGCACGGGGGAAACCATCGCGGGAGTCGAGCACGAATCCAACGGCATGGGAGGGGCGGAATCGAGGAGCTGGAACAGGCTCTATATCGAGCAGGGCGTTTCTTATAATCCCGCGTCTTTTGACAATAAATCAAAAAAGGATTTTCTGCTCCTCTCCCTGAAACTATGGCCCATGGTTCAGGCAGGAAGAGAAAACAAAGACATGACCGGTTATCAGGGCTACGGAGAACTCTCGGTCGAGATTAATGCCTCGCCAATAAGATTTTTCGTCACGGGAAGAAAAGGCACGCGAAGCGATGCCGGGAGCGTAGAGTCGTCTCTGGCCTTGGATATTCCGAGCCTGAATATCTATCCCTTTATTCAGTACCGGTACGGTTACGGCGAAAGCCTTCTTAAGTATGACGAGTTGGAGAGACGCTGGGGAATAGGCGTTATGATGAGGATGTAGGGGGAGGGGGTATAATTGGCTGGGGGACTAGGATTCGAACCTAGATACACGGAGTCAGAGTCCGTGGTCCTGCCGTTAGACGATCCCCCAGTAACGCGCTTTAGCCTTTCAAAATTAACAGATTTTCGGCGGGTAAGTCAAGGAGATACTTTTGTGTCCATCTGTCATTCCCGTGAAAACGGGAATCCAGTTTTTTCTTTGGATATTTTTTCTGGATTCCCGCTCAAAAGCTTGTCCCCGCAATCTTAAGCGGGGAACCAGATAAAAAGAAGGGGTCAGACCGCGGGAATGACAGAAAGAGGCGTGTTGACGGCACAGGCGATATTTTCAGTCCGTAAGCCTGTAAGCCACGTCTATCTCAAGCCTTATGCCTTCGTCCGGAAATGTCTCGGGCACCGGGCCGAACGGAGAGGCTTTTTTTATCGCCTCCGTTGCCGCCGAATCGAGCGCTTCGCAATGGCAGGGGCGCAGCACGTGGATGTCTTCGAATTTCCCGTTCTTCTTTATGGTAAATCCTACTCTTACGACCCCTTCGTAGCCTTTTTTTCTCGCCAACGGGGGATAGAATTTGGCTTTTTCTATCTTCTCCCTTACGAGGCTCAAGAATTGCGCGGTATGACGGCTTCCGGATGCCGCGCTTTTTACCCCCGAGTTGCCGTTACCTTCCGAGCCTCCATAATTCTCCGAACCTTCATAATCCCCCGAACTGCCGCTATCTTCCGTTCCGCCATGATTTTCCGCAGAAGGCATCGCGGCGGCTTCGAAGGTATTGCTTTCCTGCTTTTCTTCCCCGGCCATCGGATGTTCTTCAACGGTTACATCTTTTTCCAAAGGGGCGGGGAACTCATCCGCGGGGCGCCCACCCGCAGAGTGGGGCGGGGCAGCGTGAGAGGCCTTTTTAATTGACGCGCCCGGCACCACTTTCTGTCGCCGACGCGCGTGTTGTTGTGCGGCATTGTAATGGAAAGTGGCGCCGGGCGCGTGTTTTTCCCCCGAAAGGCCGGCCTTATTTGTCAAGCCGGCTGTTGTAAGTTCTATGGTTATCGGCCCGGGCGCGCGCTTCGGAGCGGCCACCATCATCGCAAGAAACAATAAAACGACATGGAACGCGATTGATATCGCGGCGCATGCCTTGAGTTTCTTGTCAATGCCGTTCGATCCTTCGACAAGCTCAGGACGAACGGTTTTTTCGTTGTTCGTGTTTAGCATCTGTTTAATCGTAAGATCGTCCTTGAATTCAACATATCATGCTTAAGCCGTGACACTGAGACGTTTCTTGGAATTTTCGCGCCGACTCGTTGATTTAATTCTTCCCGAATAAGTATAACTTTATTGCCTGAGATTGCAAGAGAAGGATGAATCGAAGAAAAATAGGGGCGATAGGAACAGCGATTGTTTTATCAGACATCACCTCTCATCGAGAAGCGCTTGAATGAGCGTCTTTACTCCGTCTGAATTCCAGTCCCTTGGGCCTAAAGCCCTTGCGACGATGACGCCTTTTTTATTTACGAAGTACGTAACAGGCACGCCCCATGTCCAGTACTCTTCGCTGATATCGCCATCCTCGGCCGAATAGACGTCAAAGGTCGCGCCGAGGCCTTTCGCGTACGCGTCTATCTTCTTGATATCCGTGTTCGCGTCAACGGCAATCGGAAAGAAAACAACACCCTTTTTCTTAAACTCCCCATACATCTTTTCAAGGAGGGGGAATTCTTTTTTGCAGGGTTCGCACCATGTCGCCCATATATGTATTATTACGACTCTGCCGCGGCTCTCGCTTAGCGTCGTCCGGCGTCCTGAAGCGGACAGAAGCGTAAAGTCAGGGGCCTCCTCCGCGAGCGCCTGCGCGCCCGCGGCCGAGAGAAGCCTTTTATCAAGCCCCCGGCACTGCCCCGGCAAGAAAGCCAGGGCGGCCAGTATTATAAGTAATTTTTTCAATCGCCTTTATGCCCTTCTTAAAAAAGGTACGTAACAGCCCCGTTCGCCTTGTAGTTCTCGCCGAGTTGTTTTCCGTTAAGGTTGTGGTAAACCGCCCGATGGTACGATGCCTCAAAGACCCAGCGCTTCGCCATAACAATCTGCAGGCCCGGGGATACATAAACGGTATGCCCGCCGGAGTTCTTGTCCTCGACGCCTTCTTCTTTTTCCCTGTCTCTGAGCTCCCCGTTAACGCCGAGCGCAAGGAATATCCGCGGTCCCGCGGTCCCGGTTGTCGAAGGGTGAACCCTGTACTTCGCCGTAACGTCGTAGTTGAGCGAGTTGCCGAACTTGTGCTTGCTGTCTCCGGCCTTGCCCGTGGTTGTTATCGAGCCGAGCATGTTCGCGGAAAGCGAGAGTTTTCGCATCGCGTGGCTTAAGGAGAGGCCGAGGAGATAGTCCGTAGAGCCTGTGCCGGGTTGCAAGTGCGCGTCAAGGAACTCTCCGTCATCCGTCTTTCGGTCCGTCTTGCCGGTTGCGAACTTTATTCCGGCAAGCCCCGCCACGATTGTCGTCGTATCAAGCGTATGCCTTTTGAAAAAGGAATAGCGGCCGAGCGCCGTTATGTCGCCGAGCCCCGATACATTCCCTTTCATGTCGGAGTGAACCTCTGCCTCTCCGTCCGCGTGGACGTGCATGTGGCCGTCCATGCTCGTCTTCCTTAAAGGGACTGTTCCGATGAGCGTCAGGCTTTCGGTAATCCCGTAGAAGCCGGTGAGCTCGGTTGTCCGGAATTCCTCTTTTGCCTCAGGGTTCACGGTAATTCTTTCGGTTCCGTCGTAAACCTTGTTTGAAAGAGCATACCGGTGGTTTACGCGGATGCCCGAGCCACTGAGCGTTTCAAGGGGAGAGATACCCTGCGAGAGAAGGCAGAAATCGCATGCAAACGATATTGTAGGCGATGCGATAAAAAGCCCTGCGGCAAAAAGAACCGTTAAAGCGGCTCTCTTCACGGAGAATCTCCTCAATTTTTCAGATTGTTCGATTGCGGGCAAACTGGTTGTCATAATATTCCCTTTCCATAGCCGCTCATGCAGAGGGCGAGTTATTTTGGAAACCATTTCCGCGCTTCAGGGCGGCAAAGCGACGCGGGCGCGCGTGAACGCGACAAACACGCTGACGCTTTAGCCGCGTTCTGTCCTGTCATGCCTGAAGAAAAGACGTGGTTCGGGTATGTAGCTACGGTATCGAGATTTTACGCCCTTGGAGGCGTTTCGGGAGGAGAAAGGTATTGATTCGAATGAAAGGTTTTGTCCTCCAAAGATTTTTCCTTTAAATCCGTCCGCCAAGCAAGAAGGCGGACGGTCATTTGAGACGGCAGAGGGATTGTGTAAAGGCCGGAGTTTTTGTAATCTTTTTTGCAGTCGCATTTGTAAGATTTTTCGTTATCGCGGCCGTGGTGAGCGTTGTGGTGATGTTCGCCGTGCGAACGGTCAATGAGAGCCTTATCGTGATGCCGGTGGTGGGGGCATACGCCGCCGTGCGCCTGACAGACCTCGAAGCGGCCCGCGCCGATTGCGTATCTGGCGACGAAGTTCAGGTTGAACGTCGCGAAGGCTATTATGGCGATAAAGAAAAATCTTCTCATATTATTTTCCGTATATAAGATGGCGAAGCGGTCAATATTTTCGGGACATATCAAGAGTTTGCGGCTACCGGATGTTTTTTGGAATGATAAATGTCATCTCCGCGTCGGTCAAGGGCCTGTCCCCGCAATTTTTAGCAAGGAGCTCAGCCTTTGAAAGTTATTGACAATTGCGCTTAAAATCTTATATAATTTTAAATTCAGCGGCAGGGTTCCCGTTGCCGCGAAGCATTGCAACGGGAAGACTCATTGCGTTATGAAGATAAAAATAGACGATATCCCGGACGATGGGCTCAGCGTTAATATCAGCGAGGACGGGAAGGTAATTGAGAAAGCGGCCGGGCACCCTCCGTCCGCCTCAGGCGGAGCGGACGAAGGGAGAGTCGGGAGCGATTTTTCCGTAAAATCTCCGGTAAAGGCGCGGCTGAGATTTTACCGCTCCGGCGAGTTTATAGATATAGAAGGGGACATTGACGCGGCGGTCGTCATGACGTGTTCGATGTGCGTCAAAGACTTTGAGCAACGCGTCGCGGGGCATTTCACGAATCGGGTCATACTCGGCTCGGAAACGTCCAAGGAGAAGGAACTCTTCGAGTCCGACATGGAGGTCGAGTATTTTTCCGGGGACGAATTCGACACCTCCGTGATACTTTTGGAGAGGATAGCGCTCGATATGCCGATAAAACCGGTTTGTTCGGAAGATTGCAAGGGATTTTGTCTTTCGTGCGGAAAAAACCTTAACCAAGGGCCTTGCGGATGCGAAAAGAAAGAGCGGATTGATTCAAGGTTTGCAAAACTGAAGGAATTTAAGGTAAAATAACAGACACTAAACCGGCGGGCACGGCCTGCCCCATAAAGAAAAGAAAGGTGCAAATACATGCCGAATCCGAAGAAACGCCACAGCCGTTGCAAGAGAATGCAACGCAGAAGCCACGACGCCTTGAGCGCCCCGGCAATTTCGCTTTGCCCGCATTGCGGCGAGCCGAAACGCCCGCATTTCGTGTGCCAGAAGTGCGGCACGTACAAGGGCAGAACGATAGTCAAGACGGAAGAGAGCGTTTAACTTGCCGGGGGCAACCCCTGAGGTTGCCCTAACACGGCATAAGTTTCCTTTCATTTATTCCGGAGAGAACCTAACTCATGAAGATAGCTGTTGACGCGATGGGAGGGGATTACGCCCCGGCGGTAATTATTGACGGGAGCGTTCAGGCCGCCAAAGAGGGCGTTCCGATAGTGCTTGTCGGGATAAAGGACGAGGTCGAGTATCACCTGTCCAAATTCCAGACAAGAGGCCTTCCCATAACCATAAGGCACGCCTCCGAGGTCGTGGGCATGGAAGAAAGCCCCGTGACCGCCGTAAGGAAAAAAAAAGACTCCTCCTTGCGGGTATGCTTTGACCTCGTGAAAAACCACGAGGCAGGGGCAGTGGTGAGCGCCGGGAACAGCGGCGCGGCCATGGCCGCGGGAATGCTCGTTCTTAAAAGGCTCGAAGGGGTCGAAAGGCCGGCCATAACCGTTTGTTGGCCCACCATAAAAGACGGCATGGTCGCGATACTCGACGTCGGCGGCAACGTTGATTGCAAGCCCATACACCTCGCTCACTTCGCGATAATGGGCGATGTTTACGCCAAATACGTCATGGGCAAGGATAATCCGAAGATAGCCCTGCTCTCCAACGGCGAGGAAGAAGGCAAGGGCAACGAACTCACCCGCCTTACTCACGAACTACTCAAAAGGTCCTCCCTGAACTACGCCGGCTATATCGAAGGCAAGGAGGTGTTCAAGGGCGAGATAGACGTCGTGGTTACGGACGGCTTTGTCGGGAACGTCGCGTTGAAATTCGGCGAGGGGCTTGTCGAGGCCATGGTCGCGATGCTCAAGAAAAATATGCAGGAAAGCCTCATGGCGAAGCTCGGGTATCTTTTGGCGAGGGGAGCGTTCGCCAAATTCAAAAAGAAACTGGACTATGCCGAATACGGCGGCGCGCCGCTTTTAGGCATAGACGGCATATGCATCATAAGCCACGGCTCATCGAGCGCAAAGGCCATTAAAAACGCTATCTTCAGGGCAAACGAGTTCATAAAGTGCGGCGTCACGGCGCACATGAACGAAGAGCTCGAAAAGAATAAAGATCTGGCCATAGTCTCGGAACGGCAGACCGGATAGCGATTTCGCGGAACCCATGCCGTCATTATTGCTCATATCCCGCGAACGAGGGCAAAAGACCGAATGCATACTCTGAAAAGCAAATTCACGGGCTGTGGCAGTTACGTCCCTCCGACTGTAGTAACCAATCACGACCTCGCGAAACTCGTCGACACCACCGATCACTGGATAAGAGAAAGAACGGGCATCAAGGAGCGCCGCGTAACGAGCGGCGAGAAGACCTCGGACGCGGCGATAAAGGCCGGGAAGTTCGCCCTCAAGGCGTCAGGAATAAACCCGAAAGACATAGACCTTGTCATTACCGGCACGGTAACGCCCGACATGGTGTTTCCGTCCGTATCGTGCCTCGTTCAAAAAGAACTTGGCTTGACTCCGGGCATACCGGCGTTCGACGTTTCGGCCGCGTGTTCGGGGTTTCTCTTTGCCGCCGACATAGCGGATAAATACATAAAGAGCGGAACCGTGAAAAACGCCCTCGTCATAGGGGTGGACCTTTTCTCGACCATAGTGGATTGGAAAGACCGCTCCACTTGCGTGCTCTTCGGAGACGGCGCGGGGGCGGCCGTGCTTAGCGCCTCGCATGGCAAAAGCGGCATACTCTCGTCGCGCATACATTCCGACGGCCGTTACTGGGAGATGCTCTACGCGCCGGGCAAGTTTTCCTTTAACGCGTTCAACAAAAAATCCGTCGCCGAAACCGAGGCCCCTTACCTCAAGATGAAGGGAAACGAAACCTTTAAGATAGCGGTTCGCACCATGGGACAGGCGATAAAGGAAGTTCTCGCGGACAGCGCTCTCGCTCCTTCCGACGTATCTCTCCTCATACCCCATCAGGCCAACATGAGGATTATAAACGCCATAAGGGAGCGGCTTCTTCTTCCCGAAGAAAAGGTTTTTACCAATCTCGAAAAATACGGGAACACGTCCGCCGGGAGCATCCCCATAGCCCTTGACGAGGCCGTAAAAGAGGGCCGTATCAAGCAGGGAGACATCTTGCTTTTCGTGGCGTTCGGAGGCGGCCTTACGTGGGCTTCTCAGATAGTAAGGTGGTAACGGCCTTGTAGGGTGGGCAATGCCCACCAAAATATCCGCTACTCGCTCCTGTAAATGGTGGGCAATGCCCACCCTACAAAACTACAAAACTTTTTTCCTCTCTCCTTGAGGGAGAGGGTAGGGTGAGGGGTTTTCGGTTGAAAAAAACAGCCTTCATATTCCCGGGTCAGGGCTCTCAGGCGATAGGAATGGGTAAATCCCTTTGCGAGGTTTATCCCGTCGCGATGGATGTCTTTAAAGAGGCCGGAGACGTCCTTGGGATTGACATGGCCTCATTATGTTTCAACGGCCCCGAGGCCGAACTCAACAGAACCGAAAACACCCAGCCCGCCATACTTACTTCGAGCGTGGCGGCGCTCAGGGTTTTGAACGGCGAATATAAAATTATTCCTTCTTTTGTCGCGGGACACAGCCTCGGCGAATATACCGCTTTAGTATGCGCCGGGGTTTTGAGTTTCAAGGACGCGGTGCGGATAGTCAGGCTTCGCGGCAGATTCATGCAGGAAGCCGTGCCCGAGGGAATAGGCAAGATGAGCGCGATATTGGGTCTTACGCCGGACGTCGTGGAGGCAATCTGTAAAGAGGCCTCGACAGAAAACGAACCCGTGGTTGCCGCGAACATAAACAGTCCCGAGCAGGTCGTTATTTCAGGCGAAGCAAAAGCAATCGAGAGGGCCGGGAAACTCGCGTCCGAAAGAGGCGCGAAGAGGGTGCTTCCTTTGCCCGTAAGCGTTCCGTCTCATTCGCCTCTTATGAAGCCGGCGGCCGAAAGGCTTGACTTTGAACTCTCGAAGATTTCTTTCAACACGTTTTCTTTTCCTCTTATAAGCAACGTTGAGGCCACTCCTTCAAGCGACAGCGCGAAGGTGAGAGGGCTTCTTAAGCGCCAGTTGATAGACCCTGTAAAATGGGTTGACATAATAAAGAGGATGTGTGCCGAAGGCATAGAGGCCACAATCGAGATAGGGCCGGGCAAGGTTCTCTCGGGCCTCGTAAAGAGAATCGAGAAGGACATTCAAACTTTAAACTTTTCAAGTCCCGAGGATTTGGATAAACTTAAAGAGGTATTGGGATAAAAAAATCAGTCAAGGAGGCCATGATGATTTTTAAGGATAAAGTCGCATTGGTCACGGGCGGGGCGCAGGGCATAGGTAAGGCGATATGCATGAGGCTCGCAAAGGAAGGCGCGGACATCGCGGTCGTTGACATAAATCTCGATACAGCGCAGGCTACCGCAAAAGAGATAGAATCTCTCGGAAGAAAATCAATCGCGCTCAAGGTGAACGTAAGCAATTTTACCGAGAGCGAGAAAATGGTTGAGGACGCCGTAGCGTCTTTGGGAGGACTGCACATACTCGTGAATAATGCCGGAATAACGCGGGATAAATTGCTTCTCCGCATGACGGAAGACGAGTGGGACGCGGTCATTAACGTGAATTTGAAGAGCGCCTTTAACTGCACCAAGGCCGCGGTAAAGGTGATGAGCAAAAATCGTTACGGACGCATCGTAAACATCGCCTCAATCGTTGGCCTTATGGGCAACGCCGGTCAGGCCAACTACTCGGCCAGCAAGGCCGGCATGATAGGCCTTACAAAGACCGTTGCGAGGGAGTTCGCCTCGCGTAATATTACGAGTAACGCCGTCGCCCCGGGCTTCATCGACACGGCCATGACTCAGGCCATGAATGAGGCCGCGCGCGCCGCTCTCATAAGCCAGATACCTCTTTCAAGGCTTGGAACCCCGGACGACGTGGCCGACGGGGTGGTGTTTCTGGCCTCTGACGCGGCAAGCTACATAACGGGACACGTCTTGAGCATAAACGGCGGGATGTTCATGTAAGTAAGCGGTTTTTTTCGTTTTTAACGGATTGACTTTGTCAATGCAAGGTGTTATACATTCTTTTACGTCTTTTATCTTTTAAAAAAGCACTTAAACCTTTGAGGAGGGGAAGGAAATGTCTACGTCAAGCAGGGTAAAAAAGATCATAGTGGAGCAACTCGGGGTATCCGAAGAGGAAGTAAAGTCCGAAGCCTCTTTCGTCGAGGACTTAGGCGCGGACTCGCTCGACACAGTCGAGATGGTCATGGCGTTCGAAGAGGAATTTTCCATAGAGATACCGGACGAGGACGCGGAAAAGATAAAGAAGGTTCAGGACGCCGTGGAATACATCGAGAAGAAATCAGGCGGCAAGTAAAATTGTTTCCGGTTTTTTTCGCACCTTTCAGGGCTGAAGCCCTGAGTTATCAAAGACCCTTATCGCGCGGGCGGGTATATCCCGCTCGCCTTTATTTTAAGCCCTTGCGGACACAAAGCAAGTAAAGCATTGCGGGTGCAGGGAAGAACCCTGCCGGACGCGCAGTAAACGTAGGGCAGGGCTTTTGTAGGGGCACGATGCATCGTGCCCCTACGGTAAGGACGCAACCCCCCGCTCCGATGTTTCAATACGGAGCGCCCCGTATCCAGAGGCATCGGGGCGCTTAAGATTACGGGGGCAGGCTCTAAAAGGTTGCCCTACGATATAGCGAAGAGAAAAATTAAAAATGTGAATGCTGGGATCAGCCCTGTCCTTGCGGACGGCGCTATGAATCAATAAGCCTCGGCGGTTCGCACAACATAAAGGCAAATTAAAACAGTGAGGGTGCAGGGCTCAGCCCTGCTTTAATAAGGCCATGGAAAGAAGAGTCGTTATAACGGGCGTCGGCATAGTGTCTCCGCTCGGCACCGGCAGGGAGAAGACGTTCAAGAACGCCGTCGCGGGGCACTCCGGCATAAGGACCATAACAAAGTTCGACGCCTCGAATTTTCCCGTGCGCATAGCCGCCGAGGTGCCGGACTTCGACCCGGCCGGCGTCATAGAAAAAAAAGAAGTCAAAAAGATGGACCAGTTCATCCAGTACGCGTTTTACGCCGGACTTGAAGCGTTTAAGGATTCGGGCTTTATCGTAACCGAAGAAAACGCCGCCCGGGTCGGCGTGTACATAGGCGCGGGCATAGGCGGGCTTCCCGCGATAGAGCATTGGTCGAATGTCTTGAGGGAAAAAGGCCCTGATAAGATTACGCCGTTTTTCATACCCATGGTCATAATAAACCTCGCCTCAGGGCAGGTCTCCATACAGATAGGCGCCAAAGGGCCGAACAGTTGCGCCGTTACCGCGTGCGCCACAGGAACCCACTCCATAGGCGACGCCTTCAAGATAATCCAGAGAGGGGACGCGGACTGCATGATAGCCGGAGGCACGGAGGCGACCATAACGCCTCTTTGCGTGGCCGGATTTAACGCCATGAAGGCCCTTTCCGCGAGGAACGATTCTCCGGAAAAGGCGAGCCGCCCGTTCGATAAAGACAGGGACGGGTTCGTCATCGGGGAAGGCGCGGGAGTGCTTTTCCTGGAAGAACTCGAAAGCGCGCGCAGCCGCGGGGCGAACATATATGCCGAGGTGGTCGGATACGGCATGAACGCCGACGCCTTCCACATAACTCAGCCGGCTCCGGAAGGCGAGGGCGCGGCAAGGTGCATTGCCTTGGCGCTCAAGGACGCGTTGATGAATCCTTCGGACGTAACCTATATAAACGCCCACGGCACGTCCACCTATTATAACGACATGAACGAGACCAAGGCCATAAAGGCGGTTTTTGGCGAGCACGCCAAGCGTTTGGCGGTGAGCTCCACAAAGAGCATGACAGGACATCTCCTTGGCGCGGCCGGAGGGGTGGAGGCCGCTCTTACCGTTATGTCCATTAAAAACAAGACCATTTGCCCCACCATGAATTACGAGACCCCTGACCCCGAGTGCGACCTCGATTACGTTCCGAACGCCGCGAGAGATTCTTCGATAAACGCCGCCCTTTCCAACTCGTTCGGCTTCGGCGGAACGAACGCCGTGCTTGTATTCAAGAAGTTCGAGGGCTGAACAAATGGAAAAGGTGGCCATAGCGAGCGACCACGCCGGAACGGAACTCAAAGATGACTTGAAGGGTTTGCTCAAAGAACTCGGATTTGAGGCGATTGACATGGGCGCCAACGGCGACGAATCCGTGGATTATCCGGACTACGGGGCCGCGGTCGCGGCAAAGGTCTCTTCCGGAGAGATTTCCAAAGGGGTTTTGATATGCGGCACGGGCATAGGGATGAGCATAGTGGCGAACAAGTTCTCGAACGTGAGGGCCGCCCTCGTAACGGACGTCATGACCGCGACCATGGCCAAGGAACATAACGACGCCAACATACTCGTAATGGGCGCGAGGGTGATGAGCAAGGCGACGGCAAGGGAGATTTTAAAGGCATGGCTTACGGCGAAGTTCGCCGCCGGACGGCACCAGAGACGTCTCGATAAAATAAAAGAGTTGGAAAAAAAATAACGGAGACCAAACGAATATGTCTTTCCTTAAATCATTTGACCCTGAAATATTCGACGCCATAAGGCTCGAAACCGAAAGGCAGGAGTATAAGTTGGAGTTAATCGCCTCGGAAAACCTCGTAAGCGAGGCCGTGCTCGAGGCGACCGGCTCGGTCATGACGAACAAGTACGCCGAAGGCTATCCCGGAAAGCGCTATTACGGCGGATGCGAATACGTTGACATAGCCGAGCGGCTCGCCATAGAGAGGGCGAAAAAGCTGTTCAACTGCGAGCACGTAAACGTGCAGCCCCATTCAGGGTCTCAGGCCAACATGGCGGTTTACATGAGCGTTTTAAAGCCCGGCGACACCATCATGGGCATGAACCTCTCTCACGGAGGACATCTTACCCACGGAAGCCCGGTTAATTTCTCGGGTCAACTTTATAAGGTTGTCTTCTACGGCGTAAGAAAAAACGACCACAGAATAGACATGGATATGGTGCGGGAGTTGGCCAAGCAACACCGTCCGAAAATGATAGTCGTCGGAGCGAGCGCGTACCCGAGGATTATAGACTTTAAGGCCTTCCGCGAAGTCGCGGACGAGGCAGGCGCAATGGTGATGGTGGATATTGCCCACATAGCCGGGCTTGTCGCCACAGGGCTTCATCCGAGCCCCGTGCCTTTCGCGGAGTTCGTCACGACGACCACTCATAAAACGCTTCGCGGCCCGCGCTCCGGCATGATAATGTGTCGCGAGCAGTTCAAAAAAGAGATAGATAAAAAGATATTTCCCGGCATACAGGGCGGCCCTTTGATGCACGTCATAGCCGCCAAGGCAGTGGCGTTCAAGGAGGCGCTGGAGCCTTCGTTTAAGGAATACCAGAAGCAGGTGCTCGCGAACGCCAAGGCCCTTTCCGAGGCCCTCATGGAAAAAGGCTTTACGCTCGTCTCGGGCGGAACCGATAATCATCTTATGCTCGTTGACGTCTCTTCGATGGGCCTTACGGGCAAAGAATCCGAAGATGCTCTCGTTAAGGCGGGCATAACAGCCAATAAAAACACCATCCCGTTCGACACGCAAAGCCCTATGGTCACAAGCGGCGTAAGGCTCGGCGTGCCGGCGGTAACCACAAGGGGCATGAAGGAAAACGAGATGCGCGTCATAGCCTCTTTCATCGAAAGGGCGCTCTCGAACCGCTCGGACGAGAAGGAACTCGACAAGATAAAGAGCGAGGTAAAGGAACTCTGCCTCGGTTTTCTCTTCTATAAGACGAGGCTCAAGGGGTAATTGCCCTGAGTTCTTTTTCTCCCAATACGGCGGCTCATTATGGAATACCTGCTTGCCTTCGGTTCCACGCATAGGGTGTTAAAGGCGGAAAGCGTGCTAAAGGAAAAAGGCGTGCCTTTCAGGCTTAATCCGGCTCCGCCCTCTCTCGCGGCCTACTGCGACCTTGTCATAACCGTTTCCGCGGACTCGCTTCCCGATGCCAATGCCGTCCTTGCCGCCGTTAAGCTCAAACCAAAGGCCGTTTACAAGGCAGAGGGAGGGACGTATGTTAAGGTGTGATTTTTGCGGCCGCGAAAGCGAAAAGGTCGCGAGGGTGGCGCTTGATAAGGATTACGACAGGATTACGGAAAAGCACAAAAAAATGTACGCCTGTCCCGAGCCCTGAGTTTATCGAAGGGTCGAGAAAAAAGGACGAAGAAAGAAAAAAAGGGAGGAATAAGAAGGCCTGACGGCCATCGCCTATGTTGCGGCGTTTTTTGCCGGAAAGATTACGGAGGATATCCCATGCGGAAGATTTTAATATGTTTAATGGTTTTCGTTATTTTGAACGTCACCGCGGCATTTGCCGCTGATACTGAAATCACCATAGCCGGAGACCCCTGTAGCGTCCCTCTCGCGGAAAAACTCGGCGCGGCGTTCGCTCTTGAAAATCAGGGAGTCGATGTAACCGTGAAATCGCACCTCTGCATGCAAGGGGTTTATTTAGCGGCCGAAGGCTCCTTTACCATGGGGGTCAGCACGCAGAACGGTCTCTCGGAAAACCTTCCCCAAGGCGCTTATAATACGGTCATAGCAAAGTCCCCGATAGTGCTGGTCGTAAACAGGAAGAACCCCGTCAGCAACGTCACATCGGAGCAACTTAAAAATATCTTTTCCGGCAAGATAAAAAACTGGAAGGAACTCGGCGGAAACGATATGGAGATAAAAAACGTCATGCTCGAGCCGTGCGTCAAGCACACCATGGCTAAACGCGTGGCCCCGTACGGAGAGATTTCGGAACTGCGTCCCGAAGGCAAAGTTAATCCGGTTCTTTACACGAATAAACTCGTATCCGGGAACGAAGGGGCGATTGGTCAGCAGATATACGGCTACGAGGAGGGGGTAAAGACGCTTACGATCGACAATAATCTCCCTGACATGAATCCGGAAAGGTACAGGTTCTACCAGGACTATAATGTCGTTACAAGGGGCGCTCCTGAGGGGATGGTCAAGGAATACATAGAGTTCGCCCTAAGCCCTGAGGGAGGAAAGGTAATATCGGCGCTTAAGCACGTGCCGTTGAATAACTGATATAAATACCCGACAGGTTTTTAAAAGAGTAATCGCCTGAGGCGGTTGCCCTTCTTTCGCCATCGTGTTAGCATTGCCTCATGCCAAAAGAAAACGCCCTTGCCGTCATGCTCAAGGCTCCGGTTGAAGGGGAGGTAAAGACGCGCCTTATCCCGCCTCTTACGCCTAAAGAGGCCGCTATTCTTTACAAGGCTTTCATAAAAGACACCTTTAGCCGCTTATCGAAACTAACTGATTTGGCCTTATACGCCTTTTTTACGCCTTTTGACAAAAAGGCGTATATAGTTGATATTATTCCTCAAGAAATATCGCTAATTCCTCAAAAAGACGGCGATTTAGGCGAGCGTATGTATAGTGTATTTGAATGTCTTTTTAACTCAGGCCATAATAGGGTGGCGATTATGGGAAGCGACAGTCCGGATATTCCGCTCGAATACATTGAGACTGCCTTTTCAATGCTTAAAGAATCTCATGGAGGCCTTGTTCTCGGCCCCGCGACTGACGGAGGTTATTATCTGATTGCAATGGATAGGCTTATGAAAGCCCCATTCGAGGGGATAGGGTGGAGCGCTGACACTGTTTTGAAAGATACAATAAAAAATGCCTCTGCCTCGGGCATTATCGTAAAACTCCTTCCTGAATGGCACGATATTGACAGGCCGGAAGACCTTAAGTTTCTCGAAGATAACCCCGATGCGCCGGGAAGCTCGGCCTGTTTGGCGGGGATTAAAAAAAGGTAAGGCGCTTTGTGGGGCAGTCGTTTATATCCTTCCTTGAGAAAACAGCCTATTGTAATCAGAACGAGAAAATGCTATTTTTATAAGTCTGTAATAACTTCGATAAATTATAGAATGAGTAACCACATAACGGAAAATGCTAAAAAACCGAGGCTTCCGTCTTATCTGAGGCGCCCCCTCGGAAGACCGGCCGACCTTCATGCCATGAAGTCAATCCTGAGGCAAAGGGGGCTTCACACGGTCTGCGAGTCCGCGCGGTGCCCCAATATCAACGAGTGTTTCTCCAAGCCCACAGCGACCTTCATGATACTCGGAAACGTCTGCACGAGACGTTGCGGCTTTTGCAGCGTGGAGAAGACTGTTGAACCTCTCGCGCCGGACCCGGATGAGCCGAAAAACATAGCGATAACGGCCAAGGAGCTCGGTCTTAGGCACGTTGTGGTAACGTCCGTGACGAGAGACGACCTTCCATTAGGCGGGGCAGAGCAATTTGCCTTGACAATAAGGGCGTTGAAGGATAATAATACTAAGATTTTAATAGAGGTGCTGACGCCGGATTTCAACGGAAATACAGAGGCCATTAAGGCCGTGTTAGATGCCGGGCCGGACATATTCAACCATAACATGGAGACTGTAAAGAGATTGTATCCGCTCGTGCGGCCCAAAGCCGATTATTCGAGGTCTCTTTCGGTTTTGAGACTTGCCAAAGAGAAAGGCTTTTTAACTAAGTCCGGCATAATGGCGGGATTCGGCGAAACGGACTCCGAGGTAAAAGAACTTCTCGGAGATTTGGCCGGAGCCGGTTGCGACGCGGTAACAATCGGGCAGTATCTCAAGCCCGGGCGAGGGAACCTCGACGTAGTCGAGTACGTTAACGAAGAGAAGTTCAAAGAGTACGGAGACTACGCTAAAGCCATAGGCATAACTCACGCGTATTCAGGGCCTTTTGTAAGAAGTTCATACAACGCAGAGGAGATATTCGAAAGATAACGTCATGGAGGATTTTTACAGGATAAAGAGGCTTCCGCCTTACGTCTTCAACATCGTCGGGGATCTCAGGGCAGAGGCCCGGAAAAGGGGCGAGGACATCATAGACCTCGGCATGGGCAACCCGGACCAGCCGACACCGAAGCACATACTGGATAAGCTCGAAGAGGCCATACATAACCCCAGAAACCACCGCTATTCGGCTTCCAAAGGCATATATAAGCTCCGGCTCGCCATAGCGGATTGGTACAAAAGACGCTATGACGTCAATATTGACCCCGATACGGAGGCTGTCGTCACCATAGGCAGCAAGGAGGGGCTCGCGCATCTCGCCCTCGCGATAATCAGCCCCGGTGACGTCGTGCTTGTGCCGAACCCCACTTATCCGATACACGCGTACTCCGTAGTCATAGCCGGAGGGGATTTAAGAAGCATCCCGATGCTGAAGGGAGTGGATTTCTTTTCCGAACTCGAGAAGGCGACTAAAGAGGCGTGGCCGAGGCCGAAACTTCTTATATTGAATTTCCCGCATAACCCCACGACCGAGGTGGTGGATAAGGCGTTTTTCGAAAAGATAGTCGCCTTCGCCAAAGAACACGACATGATGGTCATACACGATTTGGCCTACGCGGACATCGTTTTCGACGGGTACAAGGCGCCGAGTTTTCTGGAGGTTCCCGGGGCCAAAGACGTAGGGGTTGAGTTCTTTACCCTCTCGAAGAGCTACAACATGCCGGGCTGGAGGGTAGGGTTCGCTGTCGGCAACAAAAAGATGATAAGCGCGTTGACGAGGCTAAAGAGTTATTTCGACTACGGCATGTTCCAGCCGATACAGATAGCCGCCATCATCGCTCTTAACGGCCCGCAGGAATGCGTAGCCGACATCTGTGACATGTATAAGACGCGGCGAGACGCGCTTGTCGATAGTTTCACTAAGGCCGGGTGGCCGATGGAAAAGCCAAAGGCGACGATGTTCGTTTGGGCGAGGATACCCGAGGCGTTCAGGCATCTTAAATCCCTCGAGTTCTCAAAACATCTTCTGAAAGAGGCCAAGGTCGCGGTCTCGCCGGGCATAGGGTTCGGCGAGTACGGGGACGAGTACGTGAGGCTGGCGCTCGTCGAGAACGAGCAACGTATCCGTCAGGCCGCGAAGGGCGTAAAAAGGGCGCTTGAGATGAAGCCCGCGAAGGCGTGACATACAATGGAAATTAAAGTCGGTCTCATAGGTTTCGGCACTGTCGGCACGGGCGTGGCCAAGGTGCTTTACGAAAACGCCGGAGTAATAAAGGCGCGCCTCGGATGCGACGTCATTCTTAAAAAGATAGCCGACAAGGACATAACCTCCAAGAGGTGCGTTACCGTGCCCGAGGGGGTTCTTACGACCGACGCCGATTCAATCATAAACGACCACGACATATCCGTCGTCGTTGAACTCATCGGCGGCATTGACGCGGCAAAGACCGTAATCGCGAAGAGCCTTAAAAACGGCAAGCACGTCGTTACGGCCAATAAGGCATTGCTTTCGACCCACGGAAAAGAACTTTTTACCCTCGCGAGGGAAAAGAACCTGAGCCTCGGTTTCGAGGCGAGCGTCGCGGGAGGAATCCCGATAATCAAATCCCTCAAAGAGGGGCTTTCGGCGAATAACATCAATTCCATTTACGGCATAATAAACGGCACGGCAAATTACATATTGAGTAAAATGACGAGTGAGGGCGGAAAGTTCGTTGACATATTGAAAGAGGCGCAGGCCAAGGGTTACGCGGAGAAAGACCCGACCTACGACGTCGAAGGCATTGACACGGCGCACAAGCTCGCGATTCTGATAAACCTCGCGTACGGCACCTACGTCAATCTCCGGGACATTTATACCGAGGGCATAACAAAGATAAGCCCGATTGACGTCGCCTTCGCGAAAGAGTTCGGCTACAAGATAAAACTCCTCGCCATAGCCAAGTCCTCGGGAGATTCCGTTGAGGCGAGGGTTCATCCGACAATGATTCCGTTTTCTCATCCTCTTTCCGCGGTTGACGGGGTTTTTAACGCCGTGCACATAGTCGGGGACGCGGTCGGCCCCGTCATGTTCTACGGAAAAGGCGCCGGCATGATGCCTACGGCGAGCGCGGTGGTCTCCGACATAATGGACGTCTGCAGGGACGTTAAAAAAGGCTGCTCAACGAGGCTCGCGCCTCTTTCATATTCAGACGGCGCGATAAAGGATATAAAGATAAAAAACATAGACGAGCTCGAATGCGCCTACTATTTAAGGTTTACGGTTGCCGATAAGCCGGGCGTGCTTTCCGGCATATCGGGCGCGCTCGGCGCGCATAACATAAGCATAGCATCGGTCATTCAAAAAGGCCGCGCGGCCGAGGGCGGGGTGGTGCCGCTCGTAATCATAACGCACGGCGCCAAGGAAAAGGAACTCAAGAAGGCTCTTTCGGACATATCGAAGATTAAGGCTGTAACCGACAAAATAACGTACGTGAGGATAGAGGAGAGCGGCGGTGGAACTCAGTAGGAAAGGCCTGTGGAAAGGCGTAATAAGGGAATTCAGGGAGTATCTCCCGAAGATTCGCGAAGACGCCATAGTAACCTTGGGCGAAGGCAATACCCCTCTTATAGAGGCGATGAACTTCAAGGACATAACCGGCGGCATAAGGCTTCTTTTTAAATTCGAAGGCCTTAATCCCACCGGTTCTTTCAAGGACAGGGGCATGACGCTCGCCGTGTCAAAGGCCAGGGAAGAGGGCTCGAAGGCCGTTATATGCGCCTCCACCGGGAATACGTCCGCCTCTGCCGCGGCTTACGCGGTAAGGGCAGGGATGAGGGCTTTTGTGCTCGTGCCCAAGGGTAACATCGCGTTGGGCAAACTCTCTCAGGCCATGATGCACGGCGCCATGGTTCTGGAGGTGAGCGGAAGTTTCGACGACGCTTTAACCATAGTAAAAGAGGTCACGAAGAATTATCCGGTGACGATGGTCAACTCGCTTAACCCGTACCGCATCGAGGGGCAGAAGACCGCCGCCTACGAGATATGCGAACACCTCGGGCACGCCCCGACGTATCACTTCCTTCCGGTCGGAAACGCGGGCAACATAACGGCCTACTGGAGGGGATACAAGGAATACAAGGAAAAAAGGTTCATATCGAGCCTTCCGAAGATGATGGGCTTTCAGGCGCAGGGCGCGGCGCCGATAGTTTTAGGCGCGCCTGTAGAAAAACCGCAGACAATCGCCTCGGCAATAAAGATAGGCAACCCGGCGAGCTGGCAGAGCGCTCTCGACGCGAAGAAGGAAAGCAAGGGAGTCATAGACATGGTCTCGGACGAAGAGATACTTGAGGCGTATAAGTTAGTCGCTTCCAAAGAAGGGGTTTTTTGCGAGCCGGCCTCGGCGGCCTCCCTCGCCGGAGTAATAAAGATGAAGAAGCAGGGCGTGTTGAACGACGGCGATACGGTCGTTTGCACTCTCACGGGGCACGGCCTTAAAGACCCGGACACGGCGATAAGCGTGTCTCCGAAACCCTTGCGCGTGACGGCGGACGTGAAGAAAATAGTAAAGGCAATGGGATTCTAATTTACATATAAAAACAAAAGGGACGGGAGATATTTTTATGAAATACGCACTGCTCATCGGCGACGGAATGGCGGACGAACCCATAGCGGAATTAGGCGGCAAGACCCCTCTTGAATATGCGAAAACCCCCAACATGGACACCATAGCGTCTTCAGGAGGGGATTTGGGGCTTTTTAAAAGCGTCCCCGACGGATTCCCTCCGGGAAGCGACGTCGCGAACATGAGCATATTGGGCTACGACCCGGCTGAGTATTACTCGGGAAGGGCGCCGCTTGAGGCCGCGAGCATAGGGGTTAAACTCTCAAGCGAGGACGTCGCCTTCAGGTGCAACATGGTTTCGATAGGAGGAAGCGCCGACGCCGAAGTAATGGCGGATTACAGCGCCGGACACATATCCACGGAAGAGGGGACAGCGTTAATAGAGGCTCTCAATAAACATCTATCGTCGGACGAGATACGCTTTTATCCGGGAAAATCCTACAGGCATCTCATGGTGTGGAAGGGCGGCAAGGATAAGCTCGTTACAATCCCGCCGCACGACGCAAGCGATAAGGAAATAAAGGAGTATCTTCCGAAGGGCGAGGGAGCGGAAGTGATTCTATCCCTCATGGCAAAATCAAGGGATATATTCAAAGGACATCCGGTAAACGCGGAAAGGGCCAAGAGCGGCAAGAAGACCGCGGACTCGATATGGCTCTGGGGTCAGGGGAAGGCGCCCAAGATGCCTACCATGAAGGAAAAGTACGGGCTGGACGGAGCGATAATATCGGCAGTTGATTTGATGAACGGACTCGGAATTTACGCAGGGCTCGAAGTGATAAAGGTTCCCGGAATAACCGGTTATCTTGACACCGACTATGCCGCCAAGGTGCAATACGCCTTAAAGGCCCTTGAAACAAAAGACTTCGTCTGCGTCCACGTCGAGGCGCCGGACGAGGCCGGACATCAGGGCAATTTGAAGGACAAGATACAGGCGATAGAAGACTTCGACGCCAAGGTCGTGGGGCCGGTGATGCAGGGGCTTAAGCGCTACTTCGAGCACAAGGTAATGGTCGTAACCGACCATCCGACCCCCGTCGCCCTTAAAACCCACACCGCCGCTCCGGTGCCTTATGCCATGTACTCATGGCCGCCGAGCGAGAGAAGGGCCCTCGCGTTCAATGAGAAAGACGCTAAAAAGACCGGACTTCTAAAGAGAGCCCCCGGAGAACTGATGACGCTTCTTTTCAGGGCGTAGGATTGATTTGCGCGGGACGCCCCGACGTTACGTCGGGGCGCCGCGGCCTTGCTTCTTTGATTTCCCCGCCTTCTTGCTTCCATCGAATATCTATGTTAGATTAAATTCCTGTGAACAAAGAGGAGATAAAAAACGCGGTTAGTAACGGTCGGGTCGAGTGGCTCAAGCATTCTCTTGAGCGAATAATGGAAAGAGGTATTTCAAGAGAGACAGTGAGGGAAGTTTTAACCTCAGGCTAAATTATCGAAGATTATCCGGACGACAAGCCCTATCCGAGCGCGTTATTTTTGTGCCGGATCAAAGGAGAGGCCATTCATGTTGTCGTTGCGTATGATTCTTTAACCCGATATTGTTTTGTCATTACCGCATATAAACCGCATGAAGGGCATTTTGAACCGGATTTTAAAACAAGGAGGCGATATGAATAAAAAATTGCCCGAAAAATGCCCTCTCTGCGGCGGCAAGAAGACAAAAGGCAAAACAACCTTTACCGTTGATTTGGGGTTCGGGGTCGTTGTCGTAAGGGATGTTCCGGCAACCGTATGTTCACAGTGCGGCGCCGACTGGATTGAGGATTCTATTGCGTTAAAATTGGAAGAAATAGTCAACGACGCCAGAAAGAAACATCACACGGTAGAGGTTACGACCTTATCGGCGTAATGCTTGAGGCGAAACGCTATATGGAGGGCGGAGAATGACTAAGGGCTTCTCGTATGTATTGGAAGACGACAAGATCCTCGAATACATGAAACTCTCCACGGAAGACAAACTAAACTGGCTCGAAGACATTAATCTGTTTAACAGCCTCTTCTTAACCGGTAAAGAAAGAGAGATAAGAGAAAAGTTGTTGCAGGGGAAGATTTGAAGAATTGCAGAGATTGGAAAGACAACGCGGCATAATTATCCGCTATCCCGCCCTTGCTTCTTTTATTTTCCCGCCTTACGTGCTATCCTTAATTAAAATTATATCTTTCGATAGGCATAATGGAATGCAGGGCTAAAGCCCCGCCCTACGATGTTTTTTTGTTATGTAGGGCAACCCTTTAGGGTTGCGTCTTTTGATAAGAAGGCTCTTACCCATGACGTCTCTTACAATCCTGAGTTTTTTCGGAAGCGTCCTCCTTATGCTTTACGGCATGAGGCTCGTGGGCGAGGGGCTTCAAAAGGCCGCCGGCGCCAAATTGCGGAGTTTTCTCCTTTCCGCCACGAGCAACCGTTTTAAATCCCTTTTCGCAGGCGCCACCATAACCGCCCTCATGCAGAGCTCGAGCGCCACTACCATCATGCTCGTCGGGTTCGCCGGGGCCGGGCTCGTCGGGCTTTCCGAGACAATGGGCATAATACTCGGCGCGGACATCGGCACGACAATAACGGTTCAACTTTTGGCGTTCAAGATATACGATTACGCCATAGCCATAGTCGGATTCGGCGTGCTCTTGAGGTTTTGGTCCTCGACAGGAAAGTTCAGGGACACCGGGCTTGCCTTCATAGGGTTCGGTTTCGTGTTCCTCTCTTTAAAAATCCTCATCGAGACCTTCGCCCCTCTTGCCGCTGACCCGGATTTTTCAAGCGCTATAATCGGCCTCGGCAAAGACCCTCTGGCAGGGATAATAATATCCGCGCTATTGACGGCGCTTTTGCATTCGAGCGCCGCGACCCTCGCCCTCGCGATAACGGCGGCCCATTCGGGATTTCTTACGCTCGATGCCGCCATGCCGATAGTCCTCGGCGCCAATATCGGAACCTGCGTGAGCGCCGTCGTTTCGAGCATAGGCGCGCCGGTTTCCGCGAAGAGGGTAGCGCTTGCGCACATTATGTTCAAGGTGCTTGGCGTTATCATAGTATACCCCTTTTTGGGCCTCTTAACCGGCCTCGCTTTTTTAGCGTCAACGGACATGGCGAGGGGAGTGGCTTACGGCCACACGTTTTTCAATATAGCGATCGCGGCGTTATTCCTGCCCTTTACCGGCCCCTTTACGAAGTTCGTCGAATATCTTCTTCATGATACGGCGAGAGAAAAAAAGAGCGGCCCCAAATATCTCGACCCGATAGTCCTCTCTACCCCGTCTCTCGCGCTCGGACAGGCGACGAGAGAGGCGCTTTCGCTTGCCGACATCGTTCAGGAGATGTTGAGGGACTCCCTTGAGACGTTCCGGACTTCCGATAAAACTCTTATCGAAAAACTGCAGGAACGCGATAACGACGTCGACGTCCTCGACAGGGAAATAAAACTCTACCTGACGAAACTCATCAGAGAGAGCCTTTCCGAAGAGCAGGCCGGAAGGGAGTTCGAGATACTCACGTTTTCCAACAACATGGAGAATATCGGGGACGTGATAGATAAAAACCTGATGGAACTCGCGAAGAAAAAGATACACTTCAACCTCGTGTTTTCCGACGACGGCATGAAGGAGATAATCGAACTCCATTCGAAAGTGGCGGAAAATTTCGTGATAGGGGTTGCCGTCTTCACGAGCGGCGATACGGACCTCGCGAGGCGTCTCCTGTCGCACAAGGCGCGCATAGCGGAACTCGAAAAAGAATTCAGGGAGGCGCACATAGGACGCCTCCACAGAGGTTTCCGCGAGTCCATCGAGACGAGCGCGATACACCTTGACGTCCTCGCCAACTTAAAGAGGATAAACTCATACATCTGCAACATCGCCTATACCGTGCTTGAAAAAGAAGTGAAGCAGTAGCAGGCTGTTGAAAAAGTCCATCCGACCCATACTTCGTATGGGTGCCCCGGTTGTCTTCGGCGTTCGTCGTTGCGGCGTATATAAAAATACGCCTCACTCCTCTCTTCTCGACGCCTTGCATCCGGAGCTTTTTGAACAGCCTGAACTCGCATACGGGTTTTTTAACATGCAGTAGGCTTTAGCGTGTTCGAATCCCTGCTATAATTATATCCGACGGGAGATTTTCCAATGAGGCGTTACGACGTGCTTGTGGTGGGCTCGGGTCCGGGCGGGGAGAAGGCGGCGGTGCAGGCCGCCAAGCTCGGCAAAACCGTGGCCGTAATCGAAAGAAAACCCTTCATAGGCGGAGCCGGGCTTCACACCGGAACCCTTCCGAGCAAGACGCTCCGCGAGACCGCGCTTATGCTCTCAAGCCTCAAACAGAAGGCTCCTTACGGCTTCCATTCCGTGCTTCCGAGGGACGTGACGCTTCAGGAACTCATGCACAGGAAAACCGAGGTCACGGAAAGCCAGATGGAAGTCATGATAGACCAGTTTACCCGGAACAACATAGAGGTCATCTACGGCGACGCGTCGTTCGCGGACTCTACGACCTTGCTCGTCAAAAAACGCGGGGGAGAGAGCGAGGAACTGAAGGCCTCTGTCATAGTGCTCTCTCCGGGCACGAGGCCGGTAAGGCCCAAGGAAATACCCTTCGAAGCCGAGCATATCCATGACAGCGACACCATACTCGAACTCGATAAGATACCCGGAAGCCTTACCATAGTGGGCGGAGGGGTAATAGGGTGCGAGTACGCCTGCATATTCGCGTGCCTCGGCGTCAAAGTAACGTTAATCGAAAAAAAGTCCGTGCTTTTACCCTTCGCCGACAAGGAGATAACCGAGGCGCTCATGTACCGGATGAGGCATTCGGGCATAGCGATAAAACTCGGCGAAGAGGTCGTTAATATCGAAATCGAAAAGCAGGGACGCGTCGTGACCCGCCTTAAAAGCGGCAAGCTCGCGGCCTCGGAAAAACTCCTCTATACCATGGGACGGGTCGGCAACACCGACTCCCTCAATCTTGCGCCTCTTTCCATAGAGGTCGGCGAGAGGGGGCTTATTAAAGTCAACCAATCTTTCCAGACGAGCGTTCCTCATATCTACGCGATAGGCGACGTAATAGGGTTTCCCTCTTTGGCCTCCACCTCGAGGGAGCAGGGCAGAAGGGCGGTTTGCAACGCTTTTTCGAAAGAGGGGGTCACCTGCGAGGTCGTTACGTATCTGCCTTTCGCCATATACACCATCCCGGAGATATCCATGGTCGGCGAGACTGAAGAGGAATTGACCGCCAAGGGAATTCCTTATGAAGTCGGATGCGCTAATTTTCAGGAGGTCTTGCGGGGACAGATATCAGGGGAGGTATACGGCATGCTCAAGCTCCTTTTCAGGAGGGATGATAAGCGCATCCTCGGAGTCCACATCATAGGAGAGAAGGCCTCGGAACTCGTGCACATAGGTCAGGCCGTGATGAGTTTTGGCGGGACCATTGATTATTTCAAGGACGCTGTCTTTAATTACCCGACCTTTTCCGACGCCTATAAGCAGGCCGCTCTTAACGGTCTCAACAGGCTTTAAAGTAAAGTCATGGCAAAGGAAAAAAAACAAAAGATACTGGTGCTCGGAGTCGGAAATATACTTCGCCGCGACGACGGATTCGGCGTGCGCGTCCTCGAATACATAAAGGAAAGATACGACGTGCCTTCAGGCGTGGAGCTGTTCGACGGCGGCACCGGAGGCATTGCGCTTACCTCTATAATAGGCGAGCATAAAAAGGTAATAATACTCGACGCGGTCAGCGCGGGCGGCGTTCCGGGCGACATGCACAGGATAACAAAAAAAGATATAGCCAAAACTCGCGGAAAAACCCTGAGCCCGCACTCATTCGGCGTCGAGGAGGCTCTTACTCTTACCGGCTTCGAAGGCAAGAGTCCGGATGATTTGGTCCTCATCGGGGTCGAGCCTCTGGACACGACGAGCGGGCTTGAGCTCTCGCCGCTTTTAAAACTTCGCCTTCCAATGGCCTTGGAGATGCTGAAAAAAGAGCTTAAAAGACACGGAGCGGTCATGAAGGCATTTCCGCGATGAACACAGGGCATGAAATTCTGCGGGCGAGGATAAGGGTAAAGGGAATAGTGCAGGGGGTTGGATTCCGCCCCTTTATCCATAACCTTGCCAAAAGACACGGCCTTAAAGGCTTTTGCCTGAATGATTCAGAAGGAGTTTTGATAGAGGTCGAGGGGCAAGATTCGGACATCGAAACCTTCATAATGGGAATAAAAGAATCTCCGCCGCCGCTCTCTAAGGTAGATGAAGTGTCTGTCGAGAAACTCCCTCCCGCCGGATTCGAGGATTTCAGGATAAAGGAAAGCCTTCGCATTGAGCGGAAGTTTTCTCAGATATCGCCCGACGTAAGCGTCTGCGAAGATTGCGTTTACGAACTCGAAGACTCTAAAGACAGAAGATATTTGTATCCCTTCATAAACTGCACCAATTGCGGCCCCCGTTATTCGATAACGCTCGGCATTCCCTACGACCGGAAAAACACCACGATGAATAAATTCACCATGTGCCCGGAGTGTCTTTCCGAGTACCAAAACCCGGAAAGCCGCCGCTTTCACGCGGAACCTAACGCGTGCCCTGAGTGCGGCCCCGAGGTGTGGCTTATTGAGCGGGGTAAGGATCCGTCCGAACGCAAGATAAAGGGACGGGACGCGGTTGAAGAGACGATAAAACTCCTTAGACACGGCGCCATAGTTGCCATTAAGGGCATAGGCGGATTTCACCTCGCGTGCGACGCGGAAAATTCAAAGGCCGTGGCATTGTTAAGGGAAAGAAAAAGAAAATCCAACAAACCCTTTGCCCTTATGGCAAGGGACACGGAGGCGGCCTCGATTTTTTGCGCGATGAGCAAGGACGAGAGGGACGCGCTTTTAGACAGGCGGAGGCCCATAGTGATATTAAAGAAGAAAACGCCCAACCCAATCGCGGAGTTCGTTTCCTCGGCCACCGATTCCTTCGGGGTCATGCTTCCTTATACGCCGCTACATAGGCTTATATTGAAAGAGTTTATTGCCCTCGTCATGACGAGCGGGAATCTGGCCGAGGAGGCCATAGTGGCGGATAACGATGCGGCTATAAACAGTTTATCGGGCATGGCGGATTATTTCCTTTTTCACGACCGGGACATATACATGAGGGTTGACGACTCCATAGTCAGGTTCAGCGGAGGCAAAAAAATCATCCTTCGCCGCTCGCGCGGTTACGTCCCTGACGTAGTTCCTCTCTTCGGTGAAGCCGGGGAGGCTCTTGCCTGTGGCGGAGAGATGAAAAACACCTTTACCTTCACAAAGGGCGGATACGCTATAATAAGCCAGCACATAGGAGACCTCACGAACGACGACGCTTTCGGGTTTTACAATAAAACCATGTCGAACCTCAAGAATACCTTCAATGTTTCGCCCAAGGTTGTGGCTTACGACATGCATCCCGATTATCTTACGACCGATTTCGCCCTGGACTACGGAGTTCCTTCCGTGCCTGTGCAACATCATCACGCCCATATAGTGAGCGTCATGGCGGAAAAAGGGCTTAAAGGCCTTGTCATCGGGATAGCGTTCGACGGAACGGGCTACGGAACGGACGGGTGCGTGTGGGGAGGGGAGTTCTTACTGGCGAGCAGGGGTTATTTCATAAGAAAGGGGCAGATTAAATATACGGGTATGCCCGGAGGGGAAAAGGCTATAAAAGAGCCGTGGAGAATGGCGGTGAGTTACCTTTATTCTCTTTACGGGCCGGAACTTATTGAAAAGGCGGCTTTTTTCGCCAAAAGATTTGAAAAAAGAAAAATAAAAACAGTCATAAACATGTGCAAGACCCGGATAAACACGCCTCTTACGTCAAGCTGCGGCAGGCTCTTTGACGCTGTCGCGTCCATATTGGGGCTGAATGACTACGCCACTTTCGAGGCAGAGGCGGCGATATGTCTTGAAAAGGCCGCCTCTTTAGGTGTAGAATCCGACAAGAGCTATCATTTTGTCATGGATAGGGATCAACAAAACGAATATCTCGAACTCGACGTCTTGCCTGTCATAGGCCGGATAGTGGAGGATGTTTTAGCAGGGGTCGATGTCCCGGCCATTGCAATGAAATTTCACAATACAATCGCCGATATGATACTCACGGCTGTCAAGGCGATAAACGAAAAAGACGAGGATATACGCCAAGTCGTTATGAGCGGCGGGGCGTTTCAGAATGTTTTACTCCTTGAAAAAACGGCTAATTTGCTTGAAAAAGAGGGTTTTAAAGTTTTTCACAGTGAAAATGTGCCGCCCAACGACGGAGGCCTTTCTTTGGGTCAGGCCATAATTGCTCTGGAGAGGATAAAGGGTTCCTGATTTTAGTTAATATTAAATGTTAGATTTTTTACATAACATATTAATTATAAAGGAAAATACAATGTGCCTTGGCATTCCGTGTAAGGTTATTGAAATAGACGGCGATTCAGCCGTTGTAGCGACCGCTAACGTGAAGAATAAAATCAACATTTCCCTTGTGGATAACCTGTGCATAGGCAATTACGTGATAGTGCACGCCGGTTTTGCCATAGAGAAGATAGACGAGGCGATTGCGAAGGAAACTCTTGAGATGATATCAGGGTTTATAAAGGACGCCCAATGAAATACATTGACGAGTTCAGGGACAAAAAATCCATATTGTCGCTTCTCGAAGAGATAAAAAAGTTCTCCTCCGTCGAGGCTTCCATAATGGAGATATGCGGCACCCACACCCATTCCGTTTCCAAATACGGAATAAGGGGGGCGTTGTCAAAGAACATAAGGCTTATCTCAGGCCCCGGATGCCCCGTATGCGTTACTCACCAAGCGGACATAGACGCTATAATAGATTTTTCGAGAAACGATAAAACTGCCGTAATTGCGACCTTCGGGGACATGATCCGCGTGCCGGGCACTTTTTCCACCCTCGAGAGCGAAAGGGCGCTCGGCTCGGATATAAGGGTAGTGTATTCTCCTCTCGCGGCGCTTGATATAGCGAAGGAAAACCCATCCAAAAAAGTGCTTTTTTACTCGGTAGGCTTTGAGACCACCGCCCCGACGGTTGCGGCGAGCATAATAGAGGCTAAAGCAAGAAATATCAAGAACTTTACCGTGTTTTCGCTCCACAAGCTCACGCCTCCGGCCATGAAGGCCATACTCGACTCAGGCGACGTTTTGGTGGACGGCTTTATCTGTCCCGGGCACGTTACCGCCATAATAGGCGCTTCGGCCTACGAGTTCATCGCGCGCGATTACGGCTCGCCCTGCGTCGTCTCGGGGTTCGAGCCTGTTGACGTGCTTTACTCGATATACATGCTTTTAAGGCAACTCTATCTTGGCGAGGCAAAGATAGAGATTGAGTATGAAAGGGTCGTAAGCATGGACGGCAACAAAAAAGCCAAGGAAATAATGGCGGCTGTTTTCGAGCCGAGAGGCTCGGCGTGGCGGGGCTTAGGGCTTATACCCGGAAGCGGGCTTAAGATAAGGCCGGCCTTCGCTGAGTTCGACGCGGAGCAAGCGTTCGGCATAAAGGCCGCTGATTCGTCCTATGTCGAAAAACCGGGGGCCTGCGCCTGCGCCGACGTTTTAAAGGGACGCATAACGCCCTTTGAGTGTTTGCTCTTCGCCAATCCCTGCACGCCTGAAAAGCCGATGGGGCCTTGCATGGTGTCTTCCGAGGGAACGTGCGCGGCCTATTATAAATACGAAAGGGCGTCATAACCCATGAAAAGCGGCACCATACTCCTATCGCACGGCGCGGGCGGAAAACTCTCCCACAGGCTCATACAGGACGTATTCCTCAAGGCCTTCAAGAATCCATTTCTCGAGCCTCTTAACGATCAGGCCGTGTTTCCGTCTCCCGGCAAAAGGCTCGCCTTCACGACCGATTCTTACGTAGTAAGCCCGATTTTCTTTCCCGGCGGAGACATCGGCAAACTCTCGGTTTGCGGCACGATTAACGACCTCGCCGTAGGAGGGGCCACGCCTCTTTACATGAGCGCCTCTTTCATAATAGAAGAGGGTCTGGAGTTAGAGGAACTCGCGAAGGTTGTCGAGAGCATGGCTAAAACCGCGCTGATGGCCGGAGTCCAGATAGTCACGGGCGACACCAAGGTCGTTGAAAAAGGCAAGGCCGACAGACTCTTCATAAATACCGCCGGGGTCGGAGTCATACCCGACGGGGTGGATGTCGGCCCGTCTTTCATGGAGCCGGGGGACGCGGTGATAATCTCAGGCACAGTCGGAGACCACGGGGTGAGCGTTATGAGGGAGAGGGGCATGATTACGCTTGACGTGGACGTAGAGAGCGACTGCGCGCCGCTTCACGAACTCGCCTCGGCCGTCGTTTCGACCGGCTTTGTGAAGGCAATGAGGGACCCTACAAGGGGAGGGCTCATAACGACCTTGAACGAACTTGCCCTTTCTTCGGGACACGGGATACTCGTTAAAGAGGAAAATATTCCGGTAAAGGAAGAGGTCAGGGGCGTTTGCGAGATTCTGGGGTTCGACCCCATGTATCTCGCGAACGAGGGAAAGATGATCTGCATAGCGGGAAAAGACGGGGCAAAAGACGTATTAAAGGCAATGAGAAAAAATCCGCTCGGCAAGGACGCCGAGATAATAGGGGAAGTAATCGGGGAAAGAAGCGGCAAGGTGCTCCTCGAAACCTCTCTCGGAACGAGAAGGATAATGGAGATGCTATCGGGCGAACAACTGCCGAGGATATGTTAGCCCGTAGGGTGGGCTTCGCCCACCGATAAAAAATTTGATTGTTGTAACGTAACTGTATAAAAATGGCGGGCACAGCCCACCCTACGAACTGCCAAATGCCATGAAAAATATTTCTTTCAAGACATTGCTTCTGATTCTCTCCCTCGTTTTCTTTCTGCCTAATAACGCGCCTGCAACGGACTCAATCGAAGACCCTCCCGCAGTTTCCCTCATAGCGGTTGGCGACATAATGCTCTCAAGAGGAGTCGCCGGCAGGATAAGAAGGAATAACGACCCGAACTACCCGTTCCTCAAGGTGAAGGATTTTCTTAAAACCGGCGACATTGTTTTCGGCAATCTCGAATGCCCGATTACGGACGGAAGAAAGATAGTTTCAAAAGAGATGACCTTCCGCGCCGACCCTGCGTCGGCTGACGCCCTTAAACAAGCGGGTTTTACGGTACTTTCCCTCGCCAATAACCACTCTCCGAACTTCGGCAAAAAAGGGCTCAAGGATACTTTCTCCTACCTGAAGGGAAAAAACATAAAATACGCCGGAGCCGGGATTGACGCGGACGAGGCCAATAGTCCGGCATATATGAATCCGAAGGGAATTAGTTTCGCCTTCCTCGCTTATAACGACCCCGACGTCGTGCCGGGTTTTTACGAGGCCGCCGAAAAACACGCGGGAACGGCCTTCATGAGAATCGATAAGATGACGGATGCGGTCAAGAAGGCCGCCTCGGAGGCGCGGTTCGTCATAGTTTCCATGCATTCGGGAAACGAATATGACTACGAGCCGAACGAAGCGCAGAAAAAATTCGCCCGCGCCGCAATAGACGCCGGAGCGGAACTCGTCATAGGCCACCACCCGCACGTAATCCAGCCTGTCGAGAAGTACAAAGGGAAACTCATCTTTTACAGCCTCGGAAACTTTATCTTCGACCAGAGCGAGCCCAAAGAAACCAAAGAAGGGGTCATGGTCAAGTTTATCTTTACCAAGGACGCCTTGGAGAGCGTCGAGGCAACGCCTGTCTTTATAGAGCGCTACGCGCAACCCCGGCTCATCGAAGGGGAAGAGGGAAGGCAGGTTGTCGAGAGGCTTAAGATTCCGCGGGAAGAAAAAGATGTCTTGTCGTCAGGCGCGCCAGTCAAGAATCAAGACGCCTTGGCGTTTTGATTCTTCTTCTTGAAAAATCCTCGGTCATTTGTAGCTCAGGGCTTTAGCCCTGATACGGGCATAGATTCTCTTTTGTATCAGCCCTTCCGCCTCAGGCGGAGGGCTGATCTACTCCTCGAAAAACTCCGTTCCTCTCGCGAGGTAGTCGTCAACCACTACGTTGTTATGGTCTTTGCCCTCTATGATGAGCACGTCCTTTTCGCCGCCCCACGCGAGGGCGAGTCTTAAGGAGTGTTCCGGTTTGACTATGCTGTCTTTTTCGGCTATGACGAATAAGGCGGGAGTATGTATATTCGGCGCCCTCGAAAGCGAGTCGAACGGGTGTTTTATGATAATACTTACGGCGACGTACGGAAACATCTCCTTCGCAATGTTTTCGATGCTGTCGGGAGGGCCTACGAGGAGAGTTTTCTTTACGGGCCTGTTTTCCGCAAGATACACCGCCGCCGCGCTTCCCATGCTCCGCCCCACGGTTGATATGTCGTCCTTACGAACGTCCTTTCTGCTTGACACGTAGTCGTATATAATGAGAGAGTCTTCGAAAATCTCCTTTTCGCCCGGAGTTCCCCGGCTCAGGCCGTAGCCCCTGTAATTGAAGGCGGCGAAAGACCTGCCCTTGAATTTTTTAAGCTCGGGAATCATCCACGAAACCTCCTCCGCGTTGCCTCCGAAGTATATTATGGCCGGCGCGACGGAGTTTTCGGAATTCTTTACGAACCAGCCGTGAATCCCGATTCCGTCCGATGATGTAAGGTTAAGTTCCTCGGCTTCCGGAAATTCTTTTTTAACCGATTCGAGCCGCTCGACGGAAATCCGTTGAGGGAAGAATAAGAGATTTTCCTGCGCGAAGAAAAGATACGCCGAGCCGAATACGTATATTCCGAGGGCAACCGCGATTACGTGCATTATCCTGCTCCATGTTGACGAGGGTTTTGACGAAGCCCTCGCGTCCGGCACAACTTGACGCTTGAATATGATTACCACACGGCGCCGGGCGAGTAAAGGGCTGAGAGAGGCTATTTTTGTTTTCGTAGGGCAGACCTTTAGAGCCTGCCCCCCGATGTAACATCGGGGGGGTCTGCGTCTTTACGCAAGGCTGCCCCACCCTGCCCTCCCCAACAAGTGGGGAGGGCATAAGGTGAGAAAATTCATTATAAGCCTTGCCCTACGTAAAAAAACCCTCTACCTCGGAGAATTTGTATTTATCTTTTTATCCTCTTTATAGTAATATATCGGGAAACTAATTTTAACCGCAGGACGGGCGTCCCGCCTGCCGGATTTCAAGAAAGGCAACGGCGCATGAAGAAGAAACAAAGACACCTGATACTCATATCGAACGACGACGGCATAAGAAGCGAGGGCGTAAAGCATCTTGCCGCGGCGTTGAAAACCCTCGGAGACGTTTACGTTGTCGCGCCTGACAGGGAAAGAAGCGCGGCGAGCCACTCCCTTACGCTTCACAGGCCGCTCAGGGTGGAGAAGATAAACGCGCGGGAGTACGCGGTTGACGGCACCCCCACGGATTGCGTAACCCTTGCCCTTAACGGCATACTCCCTGCGAAACCTTCCATAGTCGTTTCCGGCATAAATAAGGGATGGAATCTTGGCGAGGACGTTTCTTATTCAGGCACGGTGTCCGCCGCGATGGAGGGCGTTCTTTTGGGCATACCGTCAATCGCGATGTCGCTCGCGGCGAGAAAAAACTTTGATTTCAAAAACTCCGCCGTGGTCGCCAAAAGGCTCTCGTCCATGGTTCTTGAAAAAGGTCTTCCAAAGGACACCCTCCTTAACGTAAACGTGCCGGCGATAAAAAATATAAAAGGGCACAGGATAACGCGCCAGGGCAAGCGTGTCTTCGGCGGGGACGTGGTAACCGAAAAGATTGACCCGAGGGGAAGGAAGTATTACTGGATAGGCGGCGACATGCTCCGCTGGGAAGGCGGCGAGGATACCGACTTTGCCGCGGTCTTGAAGGGCTTCGTGTCCATAACCCCGATACACCTCGACATGACGAACTATTCGGCGATAAGCGAACTCCAGTACTGGAAGATATAAGGGATGAAAAAAGACGGTTACGTAAGGCTCAGAAAAAAGATGGTCGAAACGCAACTCGTGGAGAGGGGCATAAAAGACCCCGGGGTATTGAAGGCCATGGAGACGGTCAAAAGGCATCTTTTCATGGACGAAGCTATCATCTCTCAGGCCTACAGCGATTTTCCCCTGCCGATAGGGGAGGGGCAAACCATATCCCAGCCCTTCATGGTGGCGTATATGACCGAGGCGCTTAAACTCACGGGAGAAGAAAAGGTTCTTGAGATAGGCACCGGGTCCGGCTACCAGAGCGCCGTGCTTTCTCTCGTCTGCCGGAGGGTTTTTTCGATAGAGCGCGTCCACTCCCTCGCGATAAAGGCGAGAAAACTCCTCGACAGCCTTCACTATTCGAACGTCATAATAAAGATAGACGACGGCACTCTCGGGTGGAAGGACGAGGCTCCGTTCGACGCCATCATAGTCACAGCGGCCTCTCCGGACGTTCCGAAGGCCTGTCTCGAACAACTTTCAGAAGGCGGAAGGCTCGTCATACCGGTCGGAGGGGAGTTTGTTCAGGAACTCGTCCGTATCACAAAAAAGAACGGAAGATTCATAAGGGAAGACCTCGGAGGTTGCAGATTCGTCAAGCTTGTCGGCAAAAACGGCTGGCAGGCAGAGACGTGATGAATATATTCAGACGGCTCTACGATTGGGTTCTGTCGTGGGCCCATACTCCGTACGGGATTCCCGCGCTTTTCATCTTGGCGTTCGTTGAAGCGGTTTTCTTTCCGATACCGCCCGACGTGCTCTTGATAGCCTTATGCGTGGCCTTGCCCGCCAAATCTTTCAGATACGCGGCCATATGCTCGGCCGGTTCGGTCTTAGGAGGGATATTCGGATACCTTATCGGACTTTATTTCATGGACACGGTCGGGTATAATATAGTCAAGATTTACGGCCTGACGGAAACTTATGTCCGCATAAAAGAACTTTACTCGAGATACGACGCCTGGGCCGTGGCCGTCGGCGGGTTCACCCCCATACCTTACAAGGCCTTTACCATAAGCGCGGGGGCATTCAGGATAGATTTCGTCGTATTTCTCGTCGCGTCCGTGCTCAGCCGTTCCGCGAGATTTTTTATGGTCGCCGGCCTCATATACCGTTACGGGCCGTCCATAAAAAAATACATAGACAAGTACTTCAATATCTTTACGTTCGCATTCATCGCGCTCTTGCTAATCGGATTTTTAATCCTCGGGGGCGTTTTGAAATAAGAGGTCATGTGGAAGCAAGGCGTCATAGCGCTTTTAATAACGGCGTGCCTCTCTATCGCGGGATGCGCGACGACTCATTCCAATAAGGGCGTATTCCACAAAGTGGGCAAGGGAGAGACCCTTTGGGGGATAGCCCACGCCTACGGCGTGGATTTGCAGGACCTCGCCGAAGCCAATAACATAAAAGACCCAACGCAGATTAAAAAAGAGCAGAGGCTTTTTATCCCCGGAATAAAAGGGAAGACCCGCAAGGCGGATAAATCTCTTCCCGGGCCTCCTCCGAAAAGCAGAAAAATCGTCGTTGAAAAGGGCAAGTTCGCGTGGCCGGTAAAAGGCACGGTCATCTCCACCTATGGCATGAGGAACGACGTCATGCATCAGGGCATAGACATAGCCGCGCCGAGGAATACGCCTATTCTGGCTTCGGAATCAGGCACGGTTGTTTATTCCGGCAGCGGCATGAAAGGATACGGAAACGTCGTGATACTAAAACACGCCGGAGACTTCTATACGGTTTACGCCCATAACGAGAAAAACCTCGTAAAAGCCGGAGAAAAGGTGAACAAGGGCTCGGCCATAGCCCTTGTCGGAGATACGGGAAACGCCGAGGCCTGCCATGTTCATTTTGAGGTGCGTCAGGACAAAAAAACCAGAAATCCGCTTTTTTTCTTGCCATAATGCATATTTTATTGTATAAAGTTAAAGTAGTTTACTAAATAGCCTTCACCCTGACCGCATCAGCCTTTGATAAAGAGAAAGGAGCGTTAACGGGTAACATGGCTATAAAGAGAAAAAATAACCCTGCCCTTAAATCCCAAAACCGCTTCGCCGGAGTTTATCGAAAACTGTCAGCAAAGACCTCCTCTTACGCCTTTACCGACGCCATAAAGGCCTATTTCGACAACATAAGAAAGTATCCCCTTTTAACGGCCGAAGACGAAAAGACGCTTTCGGAACGCATAGGCAAAGGCGATAAGGCGGCGAGAAGAAAAATGATAGAGGCTAATTTAAGGCTTGTCGTAAATATCTCGAAGAGGTACATGGGAAGGGGTCTTCCGTTTCAGGACCTGATAGAAGAAGGCAATATAGGGCTTATAAAGGCGGTCGAAAGATTCAAACACGCGAAAGGCTGCAAGTTCTCGACCTACTCGACGTACTGGATAAGACAATCCGTGGAAAGGGCGATACTCAATCAGGCCGACATCGTGAGGCTCCCCATACACGTCTCGAACGACATATTCAAGATGACCAAGGTTGGAACAGAATTCAGAAAGAAGCATAACAGGGAGCCGTCAACGACGGAACTTGCCGCGGATATGGGAATAAGCGGCAGGTATCTGAAGAAGCTTTCGATAATCACCCGCAAGAGCCTCTCGATGGATACGGCCCTTCACGACAATACCGACGAAACTCTCCTCGACAGGCTGGAGGACGAAAATGCCCTCTCTCCGGTGGACTCTATCAGCGCGGAGATGAAGACCGAGGAGCTTAAAAAATGGCTTTCAATCCTCGACGCCAAGGAAAACAAGATAATAAGGCTCAGGTTCGGCATTAACAGCGAGCCGGAAACCCTCGAGGACATAGGGAAAAAGCTCGGCGTGACGAGAGAGAGGATCCGGCAGATAGAGACAAGGGCGCTCGTAAAACTAAAAAAATACATGTTTGAGAGAAACATAACTTCGTCGGATTTGATTTGACGCGCCTGCGTCGACGCCTTGCGGCGCGCCTGCGCCCGACCCGCACTCCGTTGCGGCGCGGCCGCTGCAAATCATTTATAATCTTAAGCAGATAAAAGTTTGAAGGTAAGCGGCGCATTAAAGGAGTTGAGAAAAATCCCGGGTGTCGGCAAGAGGATCGCCCGGAATCTGTACGACCTCGGTATCCGTTCGGTTCGCGACTTAAACGGCAAAGATGCGGAAGAGTTATATGTCCGGTCTAACCGGCTTGCCGGAAAGACGCAGGACAGATGTCTGCTATACGCTTTCCGTTGCGCTGTTTATTTTGCTTCGCGCGGGAAATACAATCCGGAATTGTTAAAATGGTGGAATTGGAAAGACAGAAAACCGCCGCCAAATAAAAAATCGGGATTCAAATCAACGCAAAAATAAAATAGAACGGAGACGTTATTGTGGAACATCTTAAAAAGACGATACGCGACGTACCTGATTTTCCGAAAAAAGGCATACTCTTTAAAGACATAACGACCCTTTGCAGGGACCCTCTGGCGTTTCAGAGGATGGTTGACATAATGGGGCACCGCTACTTAAGGCAAAAGATAGACATGGTCGTCGGGATAGAGGCGAGGGGGTTCGTGGTCGGCGCGGCCTTAGCCTACAAACTCGGCGCGGGGGTGGCGCTCGCGCGCAAGCCCGGCAAACTTCCGTGGAAGACCCATAAGGCGTCTTACGCGCTCGAGTACGGCAAGGACTCTCTGGAGATGCATACGGACGCGATTAAAAAAGGCCAGCGTGTCCTGATAGCCGACGACCTCCTCGCCACGGGCGGCACGGCGAGCGCCGTGGTGAGCCTTGTCAAAAAGCTCGGCGGAAAGATAGTGGAGTGCGCCTTCATAGTGGAACTCAACGACTTAAGGGGCAGAAAAAGATTAAAGCCGCAGAAAGTTTTTTCGCTTCTTCAGTATTGATTTTTCATGTTGACACGGGCAGGCGAGTTATGTTTAGATTATCCGGATAATTTTAAGCCCCCGTAGCTCAGCAGGATAGAGCAACGGATTCCTAATCCGTGTGCCGGACGTTCGAATCGTCTCGGGGGCGCCAATAAAATCAAGGGGTTGCGGACATTCCGCAACCCCTTTTTAACTGCGAAAACTTACCTTGCTTTCACTTATTCTTACCGTGTTTTATCCATAACCAACGCAGAGTTAACCGATTATATTAATGCCTCATGTATAATTCCTCTTGACTTACATTCAAAGTTACGCTATATATTGAATGCAGTACATATTACGCCGCATTTTCGTATTCCCCATCTTGGACGGTTCTCCCGTTTTAATTTGTTTATTCTGACGAATGTCGTTTGACTTGAGCGGAGTTTATTTCCGCGGCACGCAACAAACATCCGGAAAACCTCACCAACAAACCCGTAATAATACCCGCCCGAACTTCATCGTGACGTTCCTCAACAATGTCGGCGCGCAGAAAAGGAATGTCTTTCTATGGACGCGATTATCCTCGCCGGCGGCAAGGCGCCGCCGCTTTCCAACTACAGACACAGGATTGCGATAAACGGAACTTTTTCGCACGCCAATCCGACCGGGTTAGGCGTTCATACGCACGAATTGCTTTGCGAACTGTTGAAGATACCGGGTGATAAAGATCTGCTCGTGTATTCCGGTTCGCGTGAGTTAAAGGCGTTGTATCCTGAAAAGGTATCTCTCGTAAACAGGCATACCTCGCCCGCCTTGGGTTTTAAAGGGCATATATTGAGGCTTTTATGGCAACAGACCGTGTTGCCGTATAAATTGAGAAAGCAAAAAGCGGACATGTTGTATTCTACGGTTCCGGAGGGTATCTTAAATTCCGCCATCAGACAGGTTATAACCGTTCATGACATCTTGCCTCTGAAGTACCCTGATATATATCCGCGGATGAAATACCATTTTTACTACAATCTTCCCGTTCTTTTAAAGAACGCGCACGCAATCGTTTGCGTGTCGGAAAATACGAAGAAAGACGTTATTTCTTACTACGGCGTCAAAGATAAGTCCATCCACGTGATTTATAACGGCTACGATAATAAGAGATTTTATCCAAGAGAAAAAGGCGCAATGAAAAAGAAGTACGGGCTTTTACGGTATTTGCTCTATGTGGGAGATATGAGGCCGTATAAAAACCTCGAAAGAAGTATTGAGGCATTTGCGATTCTGAATCCCGATAATACGCATTTCGTCATCGCCGGGGGAAAAGATAAGCGGTTCTATCCTTCGATAAAGAACAAGGTTGACGCGCTTGGTTTGACTGACAGGGTTATATTTCCGGGCTATGTGCCTCCGGAAGACCTGCCGCATCTTTATTCTGATGCGGCAATGTTGGTATTCCCTTCTCTTTACGAAGGGTTTGGACTGCCGCCGCTTGAAGCCATGGCCTGCGGTTGTCCGGTTTTGACGTCAAGAACAACTTCTTTGCCGGAAGTTTGCGGAGAAGCGGCTGTTTATGTCGACCCGTACAGCGCCGGGAGCATTGCGGAAGGAATGAAGAGGATGCTTGCCGACGATGAGGGGAGGGCAAGGTCTGCTCGCAAAGGTCTTGAAAGGGCAAAACTTTTCAGCTGGGAAAAAACCGCAAAAGAAACGATGCGTATGCTGGAAAATTGCGTTGCCGCAATTTCGGCCTGTCCGCCGCCTTATGGTCGAAACTAATATGCTATCCGAAGCGGCCGCATGATTGCCGGTAAAGAGGCAAGGATGTTCACAATGGCCGGCTAATTCATTATTCGCCGGATGTTAGCTTTATTGTAAAGAAAGCGGGGCCGTGATGACACAACGTATTCGGACACATGACCTTATATTCCTCGTCACCACGCTCGTGAAGCGCGATATTAAGGAGCGTTACGTCGGGTCATTTCTCGGTGTTTTTTGGCTTGTCATTCTACCGTTAGTGCAGATTATAGTTTTCTATGTTGTCTTTAACGGTATCATGAAAGCGCGGCTCGGCGGGGGAGGAGAGCCCGGCAGCTATACGTTATATTTGACTAGCGCCATATTTTCGTGGCATTACTTCTCGGAAGCGGTATTGCGCGCCCCGACACTAATAAGAGGCCATGCCAATCTCATCAAAAAAATCTCCTTCCCATCCGAAGTTTTACCCGTTGTGGCGGTTTTATCGTCAATGGTTGGCCTGCTTATTGCTTACGCCCTTTTTGTCTTTTATATGCTGGTATGGACAAATAAGTCCGGCGCGTATCTCCTCTTGCTTCCGGTTCCCATCGCGCTCAATCTGGTCTACGGATTAGGCGTCAGTTTTTTGTTGGCGGCCATCGGAACATTTGTCCGTGACTTGTCAAACATTACTAACATAGTATTTTTGTTTCTGTTTTGGTTTACTCCCTATGTTTACACGCCTGACATTTTCCCCGCAAAGTTTAGCTGGGTATTGACGTATAACCCGCTCGCTCACCTCGCGGATTTTTACCGCGCCATCATATTGCATAACACGCTTCCCCCTTTGCAAAGCATGGCGTATACGGCGGCAATGGGGATTACGAGTTTAATAGCCGGTTATTTTATATTCGCAAAATACAGGGGGGATTTCGGAGATGTCCTATGAACGTAATTGAAGTGGTTGACGTCTCGAAGGCGTACCGGTTGGGTTTTAAACTGAATTTCGGTCTTAAAAAAAATAAGGAGAAGATGCCCGATTGTTACTGGGCCCTTAAAGACATCTCTTTAAGCGTCACGCGGGGGGAGACTGTCGGCGTTATCGGTATCAACGGCTCCGGAAAGAGCACCCTTTTAAGTCTCCTTATGGGTAGTTTGAAACCGACCATAGGGAAGGTGACGACCCAAGGACGCGTCTCAGGGCTCCTTGAGCTTGGCGCCGGTTTCCATCCTGATTTTACGGGCATGGAAAACATCAAGATCAACGCCGCAATCCTTGGCGTATCAAAAACGGAACTGGAAAAACAAATGCAAGAGATAATTGCCTTTGCCGAGATAGGCGAGTTCATTCACATGCCTTGCCGGACTTACTCATCGGGGATGGGTGTGCGGTTAGGTTTTGCCGTCGCCACCATGGGGACGCCGGAAATCCTCCTGATTGACGAAGCCCTGTCTGTGGGAGACATTAACTTCGCAAGAAAATGCGTGGAACATATTAGGATGCTTCGAGACAAAGGAGTCACTATTATTTTCGTATCGCACGACTTGGGCGGTGTTCAAAATTTATGCCAACGGACGGTGTGGCTAAAAGACGGGGCAATTGCCGCCGATGGTCCGAGCAAAGAGGTCATTGAGCGGTATTTAGACTACACACGGGAACTCGCGGGTCTTGGGTTCTCCAGGCGCTTCATAAAACAGGGTGGGCACGCGGCATCTGAACGCAAGCCGGAGACGGCCGAAGGACAGACCGTGCGGCACGAAAAGACGGATGAAATCGAGTTTATTGAACAAGAACAGCTTTCTTGCGGCAGTGAATGGGAAGCGCATGTTATAAACGAGGATAAAGTTTATTGGTCAACACCGCTTCGCCAGCCAACCCTCGCCAAAACATCGTATGAGTCCGGCACTATCTTCAAGAATGGCGAGCCCCTGCAATTCATGCCGTATCCGGAAAGTGTGGCTATCGCGTGCGGTAAAGTTGAAAACGGATACGCCATTATCTCCCAAACAGCCCATGACCCTAACGCGGCGTATTCGGTTGATTACCTTGCGGTGCATAATCCGGATGCCGCAGTCCTTAAATTTTTCGATCAAATTGAGGTTCTTTCCGACCTGCGTCACGGAAATCAAGAAGTGATTATTCTGAACGTTTCCTTTTATAACGCCGACGGCCTACGCGCCGATGAATTTTTTACAGGGGACTCCCTGACCATTCACGTTGATTTCTTTGCCAAGCGCAAGGTGGTGCGTCCAAGCTGCGGAGGCGAAATCTGGCGTAACGATAATCTATTGGTAATGTCGTGGTGTTCGAAGGCGGACGGCGCGAGTCCCGACCATATCATTGGTATAGGCGCTATTAAATTTTCTATTCCCAACGTGCGCTTACTGCCCGGAACATATTTCGTCACAATCGGTATTTACGACGAAGAAATCCTCCAGGCAAAAGATTACCATAATAAACTTTATTCGTTCAGGGTATCGTCGAAAAAACAGGGACGCGGGGTTTTCATGGACGCGGTGCAGTATAACTTCCAATGTTAACCACGCGCATCATAAAGATGATCGCGCGCGAGAGGTGTTTTAAATCTCGGGCATTTCGAGGGTCAGTTCTCGATTAAAGATTCAATCACGGCGATATGCTCATCGCTTAAGAAAGGAAAGGAACCGAAAATGTTCACCATTACATCCGGAATAGCCTTAACCACTCTTGCGGGCGTATGTGTCGCGATATATTTTTTACGTCGTATCGTCCGAAGAATCAAGGAGGTCAGTGATGCCGGTTTGAATAATGCCGGAAACCAAACAGCCTTATTGGAGTCGCGGTTTGGCAAGGTGGACGGATGCGTAACCGCTTTAATCGAAAAAGCAGGCGGCATCGAGACTAAGATAAGCGAGTTGTCGGTTATTAATTCCCGTATCGCGGAACTCGCCGGAAACCAAACGGAATTATTGGAGTCGCGGTTTGGCAAGGTGGACGGATGCGTAACCGCTTTAATCGAAAAAGCAGGCGGCATCGAGACTAAGATAAGCGAGTTGTCGGTTATTAATTCCCGTATCGCGGAACTCGCCAAAGATGCCACATACAATCACTATATGCGGTTACTAAAAGATATATATGGTCTTGAGGATGAAGCAAAAAGCGCTTTGCAAGGCGATATCATGACCGAGATACGCAGCCGGATTTTCGAGCAACTTAGCAAAGAGATACGCTTTCTGTCAAGCTATGGGGGAGGCGATGCGTCTACAAATCTCCCTCTGCGCATAAACCTTGACAGGGCCGAAGCCCACGGCATGTCCCCTGAGCGCGTTGTAGAAACCATCAATAAAAAAATGAGCGGTGTTTCGCGGCATGACTATGTTGTTATGGTTAATATTACATGGTTTTGCGAGTTGGCGTGTCCTTATTGTTGGCATAAGACCGATAACGGAACGGTGAGCATCGGCGATGATGTCGTCACAATCGAGACGGATAGGCCGGCAAAAGATTGGCTCTATGTTTTCCGAAACCTCCCCCCCGCGCTTTTGGATTTCGTCGGAGGCGAGCCCTTTAATTACAGTGATTGGTTTAACCTCTGCGACAAGATGCCGCGGAAGCACAAGTATACTGTCACGACCAATCTCCATTCCATGCGCCTTAAGGAATTCGCCGAGATGGTCAGCCCCAATCAGTGCATCCATATAACCGGCTCATTTCATCCCAACGGAAACCTTACAAAAGACGAGTTCTTGAAAAGGCTGAATATTTTTCGGGAGCGCGGCTATGATGTTTCCATTAACCTCGTCGACTACCCTACAACCGCGCCTGTCATCGCTCAATTAAAGAAGTTCTTTGAAGAAGAAAATGGAATTCGTACGGACATTAACCCATGGGAAAATCCACGCGACCTCAATACGCTTAGCCCTGAAACCACCCTTAGCTGCAACGCCGGCGTAAAACATGTGTTCATCAACAATAACGGCGACGTCTATAAATGTCTGACAAACTTCCGCTATCCCGACCGTGAGCGCGCGCTCATGGGAAACATCTTTCGAGGCGATTACCGTTGGTTCACAAAACGGCAGACCTGCGAGCGGTATTGCGAGCTTTACTACATAGTTGATCCCAAGATGGAACACTATCATTATCTCGATGTGCGGCCTGCCTTACCGGAGGAATCGGAGAGGTCGGCGATATGAGCGGTATCTACTATTATATCTGGTATGAGGAGTCCATGGGCAATCATGCCCTTATTACCGAAGAACTCAAAGATATAAAAGAAAATCTTAAATGCAAGTGGCTGTTGATGGATATGCAATACAGCCTGCTCAGGTCGTGGGAAGGGCGTTATACCAAAGCCCTTAAACACGTGGTAAATGTCTGTCTGGACATGGGTCTTAAAATCATGCCTATTCCCCATATCGGCTCCGGCATGCTCACCCCGCCTTGGTCGGAAGAAAATCCCGGTGAATTTGCCATGGACCGGGCCGGAAAGATAGCCATAACGGAGGACACCGGCATCACCGTCTCGTATTACAGCCGGAAGGCTCTCGATGAGTTAAACCGTCATACGGCCTTGGTTTTAGAGTTGGTGGAGCCGGCACACTACACGTATAACGGGCATAAGATAGTCGAAATCATGGAAGATATCGGATATCCCCGCTACGTGGAAAGCGACTTTAATCCCAAGGCCACATATCCTAAAACAACGGCGGTGGTGAATTTCGTGGGGCGGCTAAGCGATTACGCCAAATCCCTTGGGGATTACAGATGTATCCACAAGGCGTTTCGCGATGCGCAGCCCTATCACCCGTACATGGAAAACATGGGACTGGATTACCGGAAACTCATCAAAGTGACCGATGGGGAGATAGAGACTATCTCTCCATGGGGCATGGCTGCCAATAACACGGAGCCGGATTACGATATTGTGAGAAATGGGCTTGATTTTCTCTTTTCCATTACAGGGGAGAAGATGACATTCTGCACCATCCTGTGCGAGAGGGAAAGGTTCGATATAGGCGCTCAGGTTGAGTTGGTGCGCAAATATCCATACTGCGATATGGTCTGGTTCAGTTATAACGAAGGGATTACCGTGGACACCGACCTGAAGCGCGATAAATCCAAGCGGCGCGACTCTATTGAGTTAACTGAAAAGTATAATCTATAAATTAATAAAAGTGTGAGGTGAGGGGTAGATGAGTAAACGGGAAGCCTACCGTAATTTCGGAGTTGATTTCAGCATATCATGGATGCCCAACTGGAATTGTAATCTCAATTGTGAATATTGCGGCGAGATAAATATCCGACGGGGACTGATGCCGGATCCTAAAGGGGGTTCTTTCAACGGTGAATTCAGGGAACAGACGGCGCCCGTCCACTGGTCTGAATGGGTACGGGCGTTTAACGAACTCCCGGGCCGCGCCCTCATAGACATAAGCGGCGGCGAACCCTTCATGTATAAAGACTTCATCGATGTCGTAACAAATATCGACGAACGCCACCTGCTGGCCGTAACGACAAACCTTACCTTCCCGATAACGCATTTCATAGAAAACGTATCGCCCAAAAAGGTAATCTCAGTCACAGGCAGTCTCCATTTAAACAACAATACTTGGCGAACCACCTTTTTTGAACGTCTTCATGCCCTTTGGAAGGCCGGGTTCACAACCCAGTGCAACTTTGTGGCATATCCCGAACAGTTGCACATCCTGCCCGAACTCCATGCCGTTTTTCACGGGCGGCCGTCTGATAAAGTGCGGGTTAGAGGAGAAGTCCTGCGGCCATTATCACACTGGCACAAGGATGTGATGACCCAGCATGACGGCGAACGCCTCCCGCTTTATTCCGAATCCCTTTCCAAGAAGGTTAAGCAAGGCAAATGGAATGAGGTGCCGTTAGCGTGCCACGGAACAATCTATAAGAACGGTGAACCGCTGCCATTCCATCAGGCCCCTGAGTCGCAATCCGCCCCCGCGGGCAAGGTTTATGCCGGCTTGGCATTTATCAATGAAGCGGCTTATGACCCGGGCGCGGCCTACACCGCTGATTATTCACTGGGAGATTATGACCTTCCGGCGTGGGACGCAAGTCTTCGCGAGCAAGGCTGCACGCCGGAGATGAAAAAATTCATCAATGACGCCTCGGATCGGGTGCAATTTACAATAGAACCATATTCAGGGGGCGCCACAGTCCCTTTTAAGGGATATACACGGGAAGAAATGGCGTTAATTTCACGATACAGCAATATAACTTCCGGCGCGATAATCCGCAGGGAGATAAGGGAGATAGAGTTTGTAGCGCCCGAAGAAAAGGCTCTCGTCAAATCATGTAATGCCGGCCAACGCCGGTTTATGATAGCTCCCGACGGCAACATCTATCAATGCAACATGGTCTACATGAAGCGCCGGGAACTTTGCATGGGAAACTTCCTCGAAATCTACAGAACTCTCGATGAACGAGTCAAGTGTGATCTTCCATGCACCTGCGGGGGCGATCGTGAAAACGTCGCAATAGAGTATTTGGAGTCTATGTGACGTGATTCCGGCATGGGGCAGGAAAACCGCTGAATCTTTGCGCCCGATAAGCCGAAGGGCTTAAATTTATTTAAATAAAGAAGGAAGGGAAATATATGAGACATTTCAAAGTGCTTTTGGTAGACCCGTCCGGTTGGCAAAAACACAGCATAAGTTCCGGATTGGGCTACCTCACCGGTATGCTTCTGAAACACGACATCGAGTGCCGCACGCTCGATCTCAACAACAATGCTTACAGCGATGATGCAATCCTTAAGAAGATTGGAGATTACAACCCGAATCTCATAGGGTATTCCATGAAGACTGCGACAGCCCGGAGCGCCGCCAGAGTGGCCAATGTGGTCCACGCCGAGTTTCCCGGTATTTATCAAATAGGGGGAGGTCCGCATATAACTCTCTATGCCGAGGAATTCCTTCGCGAAAACCCGTCCTTCAACTTCGCCTGCAGCGGGGACGGGGAGTTTCTTATGCTCGCGCTTTGCCGGCAATTGGAGATGAACAAAACGGATTTTGAAATTGACGGCCTGTCCTTTTTCTATCGCGGTAAATATGTCCGCCGTCCGCATATATTCCGTAAGGAGATTGCCGACTATCCCTTTCCGGTTTTTAATACCATCATAGACATGGATTTTACGGAGTTTCGTTATCCGCTCATAACCAGCCGAGGCTGCCCATATAAGTGCGTTTTCTGCAGTGTGCCTAAGGTGGGCGGAAACAAATTCAGACAGCGGCCGGCCGAGCATGTTGTGGAAGAAATTAAGATGGCGATGGACCGTTACAGGATATCCAAATTCGAAGTGCTCGATGATGATTTCACCCTGAATATGCCAAGGGCCAAGGATATATGCAAACTCATGATAAAAGAGAACATTAACCTCGATTGGTGGTGCCATAACGGAATCAGGGCCGATTGTGTTGACGTGGAACTGGCGATGTTGATGAAAAAAGCGGGTTGTTCAAGCGTCGCTTTCGGGGTAGAGTCCGGCGATCCGAATGTATTTGACAGGATCAAGAAAGGGGAAACCGTCGAGGATGTCATCAAGGGTATTCGTATCGTTCAAAAGGCCGGTATGAGAACGGTGGGCTACTTCATCGTGGGTCTGCCGGGTGACAGCATAGAAAGCACCATAAAGACGGTCTTCGCGCAACGCGCCCTCAACCTGGACGACCACTGTTACAACATGCTGGTGCCTTACCTTGGCACAGAAATGCTGGATATTGTCCGGCGCGAGGGACGGATGCTGATAGACCCCAAAGAGGCCCATCACTTCAGCGATAGGGATACGCCGGTAGCATTTGAGTATAATAATTATTCCGCCAAGGAAATCCTCGCCGCTTACAAACTGGCCACCCGCCAAGATTGGGTGCGGGGTTATCCTCAACTCATGGCGATAAAAGAGACATTCAAGAAAACTTATGAGTCGCCTCTGAAAAATGTGGTTGTACTGGCGCCGGAATCCTTGCATGGCCTCTGCGATTTCATCGATCCGATTCTGGGCGTAAAGGCCGTGGAAATCTCCATAAGTTCGAAGGATAACATGAATCCCAATCTTGACGAGCTTGTGCTCAATCGTCAGGCGGTTATTGAAGAACTCATGGGGGAGGGCTACAGTCTGCGCACCGACTCCGCGAATCAATCTTTATGGTTTGAAAAACATTATCTGGATGAAAAAGAGCGGATAACCGGAGAGCGACTCCCGAGCATCAAGGATTGGCATAATCCTACGGGTGGTTATTACCATACCGCCATAAAACAACCGACCCCTATACCGGCAGCCGAACAAAGCGGCGTCATTTATCTAAACGGCAAACCAATCCCGTATGACCCTCTCCCTGATTTTAAAACTCACCCTTGCGGAAAGATTGAAGGGGGAACGGTCTTTATTTCCATCTGCGATTATGATGCTACCGACATTTTCACGGTAGATTACTTTCCCATGCCGGCTTATAAAACGTATATTAAACAGATACAGCAAATCCAGGCCCCGTCTTTAACGCCGGGCGCGACCCACCCTTCGGGCGGGTACCCCGCGCATGAGATATTGACAAAATGGGAATGTATCGGCGATGCCTTCTATAAGGCTGTCCTCAGCCAGGGGCACGAAGGCGGGACAGGCAAACCGGGCGGGACGATATACCGTAACGGCGTTCCTTTGCCTTTCCATCCATTTCCGGAACAAGCCCATTATCCATGCGGCAAGCTTCATGACAATGGCGCGATTATCTCCATCGCCGCCTACGACCCGGACGCTGCTTATATTGCGGTCCATTGCGGCGACCCGCGGATAAACCTGTGTTCTGATATTGATTTGCCCAAGATTAAAGAGTGCGGCCTATTAATTGTTCCGGCCACTGTGTCGGGCAAGATTTTTGCGAAACAAATTCGTGCAAAATACGTTCTCACTTTCAATAAGGCCGGCGCCGGGCCATTTGAAGTGGATTATGCCCGAGTAAAATCATTGGACCGGATTGGCAGCCGGTTTTCTTTCGCACACGCCACTTCTATCGTACGGGGACGTGTTTCAAGGCTGCCATTCCCTGCGGCAAAACACTACGCGGCGCTCTTAAGAAGAAAAAAGTTGAGACTTTTTGCAAGAAAGGCATTCGCCGGAGCAAGTAACGTCATTAGATTCATCACAACCTAAAAGAACGCTACGATTGGAGGAGAACAAAGTGAGAATACTTCTTCAAAACCAGTACGCGGGGTCTTTGGCGGGGACTGAGTCTTATTTCATGCTTTTGATCGGCGATCTCAGGGCAATGGGACACGAGGTAGTCTGTGTTTATACGATGAGCGGGATTAAGGCAGACCATGGGATTACGAAAGACGGCGTGACAAACTATTATCTACCATATATGGAAGCGGCGGTGCATAATTTTTGGACGGACCGGGCCGCACTGCGAGAGGTAAAGCGAGACGTAAAAATACTAATGGATATTGTAGACCGCCATAAAATCGACATCGTTCACCTGAATAACACTCGCTATCCTTTTCTTTACGCCGCGTTGAAAGAAAAGGTTCCTCTTGTTCAAACCCTCCATGACTACTTTCACGTCTGCCCGACTCTTTTGAAACTATTAGGCCGGGAGGGACGGCCAATCTGCACGCACAAGATGGGGTTGCCTTGCCTAAAGGAAAAATGTATTTCCCTTCGCAAACCGGCATCGCTTGCGACCCTTGCGATGGGGATGCGAAATCGCACTGCCATAAAACGTTTCGATCTCATCTTTGTAACCACATCGCACATGAAGGATACAATGGTACGGAATGGATTTAAGGCGGACAAGGTGATTGTCAACCCCCTTTACGTGAAAGTTGAAAAAGATAGTTTCTCCGTTGCTGACAATGAAACAAAACCACTCATCCTCTATGTGGGGAGGGTGGCCGAAGAAAAAGGGCTGGACGATTTCCTGTTAGCCTTAAAGCATCTCGATTGTGACTTTCAGGCTCAAATAATCGGCACAGGACCCGTCCTTGGTCATATTCGTTCTACGGCTCTTCGGTACGGCCTAGGGGAGAAGGTAACCTTCAGCGGCTTCCTGGAATACAAGAAAATCATAGACTTCTACAAAAAGGCAACCGTTGTTGTGGTCCCGTCAATCTGGCCTGAGCCGTTCGGCATGGTCGGCATAGAGGCCATGTCTTTAATGCGACCAATCATAGCCTATGATGTCGGAGGAATTTCCACATGGCTGAAACACGGGGAGAACGGTTATCTGGTAGCCAAGAATAATATCTCCATGCTGACTCAACGCATAAATGAACTCTTGTGTAATCGGAAACTGGCCAAGAAAATGGGGGAAAAGGGTAATAGGCTATTTAAAGCGGATTTTAATTGCAACAGGCACATGAGCGCCTTGATTTCAACATATGAAGATATTAGCAATCGCCGGAACAGTAACTTATTATAGATAGCCATTATGACCTATGAGTGTCCTGCGGGTACCTCTGCGGGCTCTAATCTACTATTCTGCCGCATATTAATACGTAATTATTGACAAGCCTCTGAAGTTTCCATACACTCACTATATGACATGTAGATTTAAAGATTCAGGAAGGGGCTGCCCGTTTAAAGTGAGAATCACCGCATGATGCCGTCAAGAAATGCCGTCTTCATAGACAGGGACGGGGTTATCATCGAAGACGCCGACTATGCTTACAGAAGCGAAGACCTTTTTTTCATCCCCGGCGCGCTCGAAGCGTTAAAGACCCTTTCGCGGACTTCTTACAAGATAATCATAATTAGCAACCAGTCCGGCATAGGAAGGGAGTATTTTACGGAGTCGGACTACCATGTCTTCACCGGGACGCTTCTCGAAAAAATTTCCGATTACGGGGCGCGCGTGGACGGGGTATACTTCTGCCCGCATCATCCGGCGCAAGGTATAGGCCGTTACAAGACTTTATGCCCTTGCAGAAAACCACGGATCGGCATGCTTACAAGGGCGTCTCGCGAACACGGAATAAGGCTTCGCGGTTCATGGCTTATAGGGGATAAGACATCGGACATAAAAGCTGGAGCGGACGCTGGATGCAAAACCATACTCGTAAAAACAGGTTACGCCGGACGCGATTTCCAATTCAGATTAAAGGCCGACCTTACGGTCAAGAACCTGAATGACGCGGTAAGAGCGATACTCATTAACACGAGATAAAATATGGATATCATCACCGCAGACTCCGGCGACATCGTTGATATAACGGAAGGGTCTTGCATAGCACAGGCGTTTTAAATTACCGTAAGTGCAGTCAGGACAATGAAAAATCGCTATGTAAAACGTTCGAGAATCTTAGAGGCTAAATTTCGAGAATTGGCGCGTCATTTTTCTCTTGATCTAACCTCTGAGAATATAGCCGTTTTAACCGGGTTGAACCGTAATACCGTTAACCGGTATTTGCGCCTTCTGCGAAAAAAGATAGCCGAATTCTGCGAGATACAATCTCCCTTCAAGGGAGAGGTCGAAGTAGATGAATCATACTTCGGAGCCAAACGGGTTAAAGGCAAACGCGGCCGCCGCGGAGCCGGCAACAAAACACCCGTAACGGAATAGAGTCCTTCTGGTCGTTTGCCAAGAGGAGACTCTTGAAGTTCCATGGTGTGTCCGGCTCAACCTTTTACCTGCATCTCAAAGAATGTGAATTACGGTTCAACTACCGAAACGAAAACATATATGCTATAGTACTGAAACTTTGTAGAAATAACCCGTAGTCAAGACCCTAACGGAAATACTATGCGAAACTATCAACGCTAAGCCGGAAGACAAGGGCAGGCAGGGCGGCATACACGTGTAATCGGCCTTTTTACAAGATAAACTCCTTATTTTTCAAAATGATATAGGTAATACCTAATACTCTTTATCAAAAATAACAAGGGAGGTATTTATGTCAGTAGAAGCCTATGTGTTCGTTGAATGCGACCACGGCAAGTCAAGAGACGTTGGCAACGTTATAGAGAAGATAGCAGGGGTGGAATCCGCGAAGATCGTTACCGGCCCTTACGATATCATCGTTCTTGTCGTTGCGTCGAATTTTAAGGTCTTGGGAGACGTCGTAATAAAGAAAATACAATCCATACAGGGCGTAAAACGGACGCTGACAAACGTTATAATTGACTGAATACATTCATGAAAATCTGCGTTACGCAATTGCAGCGCATATTTGTGATTGTCGCATAAGGGATATTATGTCAAATGTTCACCGCGGAGACGGCTAACCCCACTCCTCCCTTTTTTTTGACATAATATCCCTATAATATCCCTAATGTTCACCGCGGAGGCGGCTAACCCCTCGGGTGCTTCTTTTCGTGCATCTTCTTCAGTCCCCCCTTGTCAATATGGGTGTATATCTGGGTTGTCGAGATATCCGCGTGCCCGAGCATTTCCTGCACAACCCTTAAGTCAGCCCCGCCTTGAAGAAGGTGTGTCGCGAAGGAATGGCGAATTATGTGAGGCTTGACCTTATCCCTCCTGACGCCGGCCTTAAGAGCACAGTTCTTCATGATAGTCCAAAAGTTCTGCCTTGTCATATTAGCGCCCCTTTCCGTAAGAAAAAGGTGCTCGCTACGCTTGCCTTTAAGAAATCCACCCCTTGAATCCATATACCTCTTTAACCAAACCATGGCAACCGAACCAAGAGGCACAAGCCGCTCCTTCGAGCCTTTGCCAAAAGCCCTTAAGTAACCGTGCTGGAGGCTTATGTCGTTTAAACGAAGGGTTGTAAGTTCGGAGACCCGGAGGCCTGTGGCATAAAGGGTCTCTAACATGGCCTTATCCCTAAGACCATATCTATTGCTTACCTCAGGGGCATTCAAGAGACTCTCGACCTCTTTTATGGAGAGGCAATCAGGGAGTTTTCTCTCGAGAACCGGCATATCAACGATGTCGCAAGGAGACCTCTCGATGAGGCCTTTACGGAGAAGGTTTTTATAAAACCCCCTTATCGCGACAAGGCATCTCGCGGAAGACCTCGCGACCCAGCCGCAATCTCTCTTCAGGTGAAGCAAGAACGCGCTTATCTCATGCGGTCCCGCGCTTAACGCGTCCCTGCCCGCGCCGCGCAAAAACCCTGCGTAGTTCAGGAGGTCTCTTTCATACGCTTCTCTGGTATTGGAAGAAAGGCCCCTTTCCATGATAACGGAGTTCAGGTATCCGGCTATTGCTTCGATATCGGCTCCGGCCGGGACTTCTTTCTTTCGCGCCTTCGCCATGCTCACCCTATGACTTGGCGGAGGGTTTCTTCTATCTTCGCGAGTTTCTCCCTCCATGTTATCTTCTGCCCGAAGATGTCCTTTACGTAGAATATGTCGGCCGCCGCGTCCCCTTTCGTCGATATCTTCGCCACGTGTATATAAAGGCCGAGACTCGACAGAGTCGAGCTGATTCTATAAAGAAGCCCTATCCTGTCTTCGGTGTGAATGTCTATGACGGTAAAGGTCTCGGAGACCTCGTTATCAATGGCTATCCTTGTGGGAACCTTGGGTTTTATTTTCCTGTCGAGTATGGAGGGCTTCATCTTTTCGACAAGCCTGTTGACGCGGATTTTTCCGGTTATGACGTCGGCGAGACCGGCCTCTATCCTCCGTATCTTAGCCTCGTCCGTTATAAGCTCCCCTATGGCGCTCTCCACCTGCAAAACGTCTAACGCTATGCCGTTCGTCGTGGTGTTAATTTGCGCGCCGAGTATGTTGACGGAATTGGCGGCCATGACGCCGGTTATCATGGAAAAAAGACCGTGCACGTCATGCGTGCACACGACGAATTCGGTGTACTCCCGCTCCGGCGCCTGCCTTATCGACATAGCCACCGATTCGACGGCGAGCCTCCGTATCGTTTTCACGTGCTCGGCTACGGCCTCGACAGGCGTAGCGAGGAAATACCGCGGCGGCAGGAGTCCGAAGTGGCTTTCTATTTCGCCTTCGCCGACTTCGTCTTTTAGTATTTCCTTTATCCGCTCCTTAACGCGTCCGAGTTTGAAGGCCGTATCCTCTATCTCGAATATGCCTCTTTCAAGAACCGTAGCCGCCTTGAAATAGAGTTCCTGAAAGAGAGTGCCCTTCCACTGGCTCCAAACCTCCGGCCCGACCGCCCTTACGTCGGCAAAGGTAAGGAGGTAGAGGAGTTTAAGCCTTTCCGCGTCCCCTATCCTCTTCGCGAAGCCGATTACGAGCTTTTCGTCATGAAGGTCCCTGTATTGAGCGGTATCGGCGAGAAGGAGATGTTCCCTTACGAGAAACGCGACCAACTTGGCGTCGTCCTCCGGAAGCCCCATCCTTCCGCATATAACCGGGACAAGGCGCGCCCCGTTCTCGGCGTGCCCCTTGCCAAGGGATTTTCCTATGTCGTGCAACAAAACCGCCAGGATCAGGAGTTCCGGCCTCTCCGCCTCGCCGAGGAGCGACGAAAGAAACCGGAACTTGTCCTTGTATTCGTCCCTCAGTCTTTCGATTTCGCGCACGGCGAAAAGAGAATGGGTATCCACGGTATAGACGTGGTACATATCGTGCTGCACCTTGCAGGTCACGTCCGCGAACTCGGGCATGCAGGCCGACAAAAGCCCGAGCCTGTGCATCTCTTCGAGCGTTTTGTAAGGACGGCGGCTTTTAAGAATATTCACGAAGGACGCTCCCGCCGGGGCCGACGTCCTCAAACCCTTGTCCAACGCCTTCGGAAGGGCGCTCATTATGAGGTCCTTCGTCCTCCTGTCAATCTCGGCGTTAAGACGGTTGGAATGTTCGAAGGCGAGCATCATCGCGAAGGGTTTTCTTTCGAAAAGATCGTCCGCGACAGCCGACACCGATTGCCGCAGGAGGACAAAATCCTCGTCTATGCGCGTTTTCCTCTCCGGAAGAAAACGCCTTTTTGGAGGCTGCGCGCATCTCGACAGTATTATGTCGGAGGTTTTTCGCACGATGCTCGCCGAGAGATAATATCTCCTCATGAATGCCTCGACCGCGAGCTCTTCCGCCGAGTCCTTGAAGCCGCAAACCTTCGCTATCCTCTCCTGCTGGTCGAACGTCATCTGGTCGTTCTTCTTCCCTGCCTCGAAATGCAACTCGTTCCTTACCCAGTGAAGGAAATCAAGAGACGAAGAAAAGGCGCCTGCCTCTTCCTTCCCGAGGATATGCGCCTCGAGAAGGTCAGCCTCGTCCCCGTACTTGGCCTTCATGACCCACAATGCCGTATGCGCGTCCCTTAATCCGCCCTCACCTTCCTTTACGTTGGGTTCGAGTATGTAAACCGAGCCGCCGTACTTTCCGTGGCGGAGTTCCTTTTCCTCGACCTTCTCCTTGATAAAGCCTTCGAGGTTTTTTCCGCTAAAGAGTTTTTTCCGGACGTTGGCGCAAAGTTCCTCATGCAGGCTCTCTTCGCCTAAAATAAGGCGCGTATCGAGAAGGGAGGTCTTGGTCTTGATGTCGTTTTTGGCGAGGTCCACGCACTCTTTGACGTTCCGTATGCCGAATCCCACGTCGAGCTTCAAGTCCCAGAGGGCGTAGAGGATTTTTTTGGTCAGCGCCTCTATCCCGGGAGAGAGTTTCTTCCCGTAAAGAAGCATCACGTCCACGTCCGAATAAATATTCAACTCTCCCCTGCCGTAACCTCCGAGCGCGACAAGGGCGACTCCGCCGTTTACCCCGAATTCCCGGGCGCAGGCGATAAAGAGTCTTTTAAGGAGTTCGTCTATTACGTTGGTGTAGGCGCGGGTTATGTCCATGCCGGACTTCGAGGCCTCGTGTCTTGCCTTCACCTCGTTCAAGGCCGAAGAAAGACGCAGTCTCAACTCTTCGGCTAAAGCCGCGTCGGATGGTCCTCGCGTGACGGACGTATTGTTCATAGCGGCATGTTTACCTGAGGGCGACGGCCTTGCCGTTCGCGTACATGATTACGCCTTCCGCTATGCCCTTGACCGCGCTTTCGAGGTATTTTCCGTCACGAAGCTTTTTTTCTTCGTCCGGATTGCTTATGAACGACACCTCCACCAACACGCTCGGCATATCGCAGTTTACGAGGACGTAGAAAAGAGCGCCCTTAACTCCGTTGCCCTTCACGCCGTATTCCGACTTAAGCTCCCCTGTGAGCTTTTCCTGTATCGTGGCGGCGAGGCTTACGGATTCTTGTTGGTTTCCCGCCCTTTCGAGGTCGTTAAGTATGTACCTGAGGGTGTCTTCCATCTCTTCTTTTGACGCGGAATTCTCCCTTGCCGCCACCCTGACCGAATCTTCATCCTGAGAAGAACCGAGATAATACGTTTCCACGCCGGACGCCTTCCTGTTAGGACTCGCGTTAATGTGCAGCGACACGAATAAATCGGCCTCCTTGCTGTTGGCTATGGCGGTGCGCTCGTCGAGCCTCACGTATACGTCGCTGTCCCTTGTGAGCACTATCCGGGCATTTGTTCTCTTCTTGAGTTCGTCGCGAAGCATCCTCGCGAGTTTGAGGGTTACGTCCTTTTCCTTAAGCCCCTTCTTGCCTATGGCGCCGGGGTCCTTGCCGCCGTGCCCGGCGTCTATGACTATCGTTTTTATTCTCGAAATATTCTTGGTGGCCTGAGGCGCTGGTTTTTCGACAACCAAAGGCTCCGAAGGAGTCCCTACGGGAGGAACGACGGACGCGGGCGCCTCGGCAGTGCCGGCAGAGCCGTCCGACGCCGGTTTTTTCGCCTCGGAATCTTCCTTGAATTTAGCGCCCATGACGTCTATAACTATCCTGAACGGCCGGCCCGACAGAGGAAATACCTTGTAATCTTTAATGCTCGCGATGTCGAGCACCACGCGGACGGTATCTTTATCATATTGCCCCGCCCTGACGTAATTAAGAAGCCCGTCGTGCACCGGTATCGGATTGCCCGCGCCCGCCGAAAGCTTGGAATTTTTTATGTCAACGTAAAGGCGTTGCGGTTTATTTATGGATTCATCTTGTTTAAGAAGACGAAAGGCGTACTCCGCCTTTCCGTCGAGTTCTATGACAACCCTCGTGTAATTAGGCCATGACCGGTGGCGTATTTCATTGACTTCCCTCCGCGGCGCGGAAGAGCCGCCGATAGCGGGAATAAGAAACAAAACCGACATGATGAAAAATATTTTTGCCTTTAACGTCATTTGTCCATGAGTTCCTTGAGTTTATTGAGCACGCACAGGGCTTCGAGCGGCGTCGTGCCCGTAATGTCTATCTTTTCAAGTTCGCGTCTTACGGGATCTTTTTTAGGAACGTCCACAACCGGCATGGCGAGCTGAACGGCTATATCCGCGCCGCGGCGTCCGGGCTGATTCTTCCCACCCGCTATCCTCGGCATGCCGCTTTCGGTAAGCTCCCCGCTTTCGAGATTCCTTAAGATTTCCCTCGCCCTGTCTATTATGGGGGCAGGCAGTCCCGCCAGTTCGGCCACGTGGATTCCGTAGCTCCTGCTCGCGCCGCCGGGAACTATCTTCCTTAAAAAGGTTATCTTATCGTTCCATTCCTTAACAGCCATATTATAGTTTTTGACCCTTTCCTTTGTCAAGGAAAGCTCTGTCAGCTCGTGGTAATGAGTGGCGAAAAGGGTCTTTGCCCCGAGCCCGGGATTGTCGTGTATGTATTCGGCGGCGGCCCACGCTATGCTGAGGCCGTCGAACGTGGAGGTGCCGCGCCCTATCTCGTCCAATATGATGAGGCTTTTCCTTGTCGCGTTATTAAGTATGTTCGCCGTCTCGCTCATTTCCACCATGAAGGTTGAGTGCCCCCGCGATATGTCGTCGGACGCCCCTACCCTCGTGAATATCTTGTCCATAACCCCGATGACGGCCCTCTTCGCCGGAACGAAACATCCGGCATGGGCCATTATCGCCATAAGCGCGACCTGCCTTATGTAAGTGGATTTACCGGCCATGTTCGGGCCGGTTATGACGATAATCTGATTTCCGGAGGTGTCAAGACGGGTGTCGTTCGGCACGAAGTCGCCGGAAAGTTTTTTCTCTATCACCGGATGCCTGCCCTCTTCCACGATGAAGACGTCATTGTCCGTCATATCGGGCTTTACGTAGCCCATCTCCTCGGATATTCCGGCGAAAGACGAGAGAACGTCGAGAACCGCCAGGGCATCGGCGGTCGCCTGTATCCTTCCGATGTGAGATGAAATCCCGGAGGCGACCTCGGTGAATATCTGTAATTCGAGCGCCCTGGCCTTTTCCTCGCTCGCGAGTATTTTAGCCTCCCACTCCTTTAATTCCGGAGTAATGAACCTCTCGGCGTTCACGAGGGTTTGCTTTCTTATGTAGTCCTGCGGCGCGTTCTTTAAATTAGCGTTAGTAATCTCTATGTAGTAACCGAATATTTTATTATAGCCGACCTTCAGGTTGGATATTCCGGTCTTTTTCTTTTCCTCCGCCTCGAGGCGCGCCACCCAATCTTTTCCTCCGTGGCTTATTTCGCGAAGTTCGTCCAGCTCTTTCGAATAACCGTCCTTTATGAACCCTCCGTCTCTGGTCGCGAAAGGAGGCGCTTCGACAATCGAGCGCTCTATGAGCGAGACCACGTCATGCGCCTCGTCTATGGACGAGCGGACCTCGCTTAAAAGTTCCGCGGAGAAGACCTTGAGAATCCCCTTTATCGCCTTTATCTTCGCGAGAGACGTCTTTAACATCACAAGGTCTCTCGGCCCGGCCATTCCGATTGAAACCCTCGCGCCGAGCCTCTCCAAATCGTAAACCGATTTCAATTCCACGGCGATAGAGCGCCTCTCGGAGCGTCTTTCAATAAACTCCTCCACCGAATCGAGGCGCCTTCTGATCTCCGGCAGGTCTTTAAGCGGATTGGAGAGCCAGCGCCTGAGTTTGCGCCCTCCCATGGCCGTGCCGGTCATGTCAAGAAGTTCGAGGAGAGTGCCCTTCCGGTCGAGCGTCCTCGAGTTCCGCTCTATCTCAAGATTTCGCCTCGTCGCGTAGTCCATGAAAAGGTAATTTCCGGTCAGGTAAGGGAGGAGTTTCCGGACGTGCTTGAGTTCCGCCTTTTGGGTAACCTTTACGTAATCCAGCAATGCGCCGGCGGCGCCTATGCCGGAGGTGAACCCGGCGCACCCGAACCCGTCGAGCGAGGCTACGTTAAAATGCGAAACAAGCCTCTCGTAAGCCCTCTTTATCGAAAAAGAAACCGGCGGAAGGACGGTGACATTTTTAAAAGAATAAGCCTCGCTCCCGTTATTTACGGCGCTCCGTTCAAGAGACAATCCTTCGTCCATAAGCAGTTCCGAGGGGTTCAGCCTTTTTATTTCGTCAATAAGGCTTCGCTCGTCGCATACCTCGACTATCCCGAACTCGCCGGTCGTGACGTCCATGCAGGAAAGTCCGTATTGAGCCTCATTGCCGGTTACCGCGGCAATGAAGTTATTGGAATTGAATTCGAGAAGCTCGTCGTCAAACGCCGTGCCCGGAGTTATGACCCTCTTAACGGCTCGCTCCACTACTCCGCCCTGCCCGGAGGGATCTTCGACCTGCTCGCATATCGCCACCTTATGGCCTTCCCTCACGAGTTTCGCGACGTAAGAGGCGGCGGCATGGTGCGGCACCCCGCACATGGGGATTTGTTTCTCCCTGTCGCGTGAGGTAAGCGCTATGCCGAGAACCTGTGAAGCGAGTTTCGCGTCGTCGAAAAACATCTCGTAAAAATCCCCCATCCTGAAAAACAACACGGCGTCGGAATGTTCGTTTTTTATCTCGACGTATTGCTTCATCGCGGGGGTAAGGTCGGCTTTCATCTTCACACCACCCAATGTTGCGCCTCGAAATCCTCGGCCGGAACCTCGACGGAAAGGAAACCCCTCACCGGCCATCTCTCCTGCGCGCCGCCCGCGAGGACGTCTATGAAAAGCCTTAACTCGTCCCCGGGTTTGGCTCCGAGCTTTTTGAAATCTATGGCCGCCTCGACGCAACTCTTCGCGGCGAGCTTGTCCATGGCGCCGTTTTTCACCCATCCGTCGCCGCCTTGCGCCTTTAAGGAGAAAACCCCCTTCGCAACATCACCCTTCACGATAACGTCGGCCTTCATGGGATAAGGGTGAATAAAATTTATCGTGAAGTTCCATTCCTTTTCGTACGGCATTACGGCCTTTACGTAATCGAGCCTCAAAAAAAGCGATTCCAAATTGAAACCGTAAACGACGTCCCTTAAAAATTCTTCCGTCACGACCCGTGCCGATGGGTGTCCCGCCCCCTTGTGCATTGCCCCTCCCACGCTTACCGGCTCTATCCTGCCGGCCGAAAGCCACTCGAAATAATTGGTAACCTCGCCGTCTATGACGGGATTTATGAAGCCTATCGGTATAACGGGAGGGATATAGCAACATTCCTCGGCTATAATCGGAATGTCGAGTATCTGCGGAGGCTCCGTTCCGATGAGTTCGTAAACTTTTTTGAGATGAGCCCTCATGAGCCAGTCGAATTCCCTGTCGTTCAAGGACGCGTTATCGTCCCCGTACCACCAGAACCAATCGCTCCCTTCGGCAATGTAGAGCTCGTTCCACGCCTCTAATGCCCTTTCGGAAGCAACGGCGTCGCCCGATGCCTTGGAAGTGTATTCGCCCAAGGCCTTTCTCGCGTCGCTTATAAGGTCCCACGCCGCGTTATCCTCCTGATGCCCTATCCAAATCTTGAAGTTATGATTAATCCACGAACCGCTGAAAAGGCTTTTAATCGGCTCGCGACTCTTCAGGGAAGAGAGAAACTCGTTAACCGTAACGCACTTAAAGATTTCGCTTTCCGAAAGCCTTGAATACAGCGCCCTCAAGAAATCCCCGCCGTCGTTTTTATAAGACTCCCACGCGTTCTCGCCGTCGAGTATTACGTTCACGATATGTTCTTCGGGTTCGTCCGTAAGCGCGCGTATCTTCGCAAGCCTTTCAATGAAATCGTCGGCCGCGGCTTCGGCCTCCCACCTCGAGTACTCGAACCCTATGAGGTCCGAAAGCACGCGGTCGCGAAATACAATCGTTATTGTCCCATCCTCGGTTTCAACGAAATAAGGCTTATAAAGAGCGTTTGACGCGGGATGCCCTTCCTTATCCCTCGCGACGGATAGGCCGGTTGACAAGGCCAGTATGTCCTCGTCCGTGGCTATCCACTCCAGCCCCTCGCGCCTTATGAGGGAAACGGCCTCAGGGCTCACGGAGCCCTCGGAGGGCCACATGCCGGACGGCCGGCCGTTGAAAGTCTTTTCGTAAAACTCCACGGCTTTTCTTAACTGCGCCGAGGCGTCCTCCGGATTCCTGAACATCCCGTTCGGAAGCAACACCGAAGGCATCGCCACCTTCGCGGAAGCGCTGTCGCAGAGAAGAGGCAATATCGGATGATAATAAGGAGACACCGTTATCTCTATCGCTCCCTTGTCCCTCATCTCCTTGTATTTGGGAATAATCGCGGCTACGATTTCTATCTGTTTATCAAGGACGTATTTTTTATCGGCTTCGGTGAAGTTCCTGCCCTTAAGCGCGAGGGCATTCAAAAACTCGTCCCGCGCCCTTATGGAAGGGTCTATCCATACGAAGTTGAAGAGGAGTTGCAGGTCGCGGAAGTCCTCGACCGTGAAATACCTTACCGAATCATGAATGTCTTCTTTTCTGGAGGAAAAGCCGCGTTTTCTCAAAAGTTCCCAATACCGGGGAACTGGTTTGACCATATTGTCCCAGTTCGCCTGAAAAAACCATTCGAGGATAAAGGTCTTATCGGCCTCCGAGAGGTCTTCGGCGTCTTTAAGGCTTATATTCCTGTATTTATCGGAGGCATTGCCCGAGGCGTAATCCGAAAGTTGTTCCATGAGCGACGGCACAAGATTGAACGTCTGGCGCACTCCGGGAAAATCGTCGAGCACGGATACCATGTCGAGGTAATCCTTCGTTCCGTGCAAGAGCACCCACGGCATTACATACTCGGCGCTCGCCGGGTCCTTGTACACGGGCTGATGCATATGCCACAAAAAAGCTATGTTGAGTTTTTTTTCCATATCCGGCTGAACTCGGGGTATTTCCTTATTTGGAACCCAAAACCATGAGCCGGCCTTCCGGCGTTACCAAGGCCATTCGGCCCTGGGCCAAGGCCGGCGCGGTTCCGAGAGCCGGGCCTATCTTGCCGCCCCACGCCTTCGAGCCGTTTTTGACGAGAAATGCCTCGGCGTATCCGGCCGAACTCTTCCAATAATCCGTGCCGAAAATCCCGCTCTCGTGATTGGAAATTATAAAGACATGCTCGCCCGCGACCGCCAAAAATAAAGGCTTTCCGTAAGAAACATCGGCCTTCCAAAGCGCGCTTCCGGTAGAGACATCCATGGCGGTTATTGAATCTCCTCCCGCCGTGAAAAGAGTTCCTCCGGCTAAGGCGAAGTCTGCCGCGTCCTCAACGCCGTATCTTACCAGTTCCTTCCCTGTCTTCGCGTCAAACGCCGTAACCATGCCCGAGGCGTCTATGGCGTAGACCCTCCCGTCTTCGGCTCTTCCCGCAAGAGGAGTCCTCCGAACTTCGGCGGACGGAAGTGGTTCGGTAAGAACAGAGGTCTTCCATAATTCTTTGCCGTTCGCCGCGTCGAGCGAAACCATGTAGCCGTCGGGAAAGAACGCGAAGATAGAGTCTCCTTCCGCGGCGGCTGAATTATTGAATCTCGAAAACACGAATTTAGCGGAATTGTGCGTGTATGTCCACGCCTTCTCCCCGGTTTCTTTTTTAAGGGCGTAGACGCGGTTGTCGGCAGGCGTCAGGTATACGTAATCGTTGTGAAGCGTGGGAGCCGAATGCGCCTCGGAGCGCGCCTTGAACTTCCATAGTTCTTTGCCTGTATTCCTGTCGAGACAATAAAAGGTTCCCTCCGATGTTCCGAAATAAACCCTCGATTCATCAACGCTTGCCGGGGCCTCCACAGGCGAATCGGTTTTGAAAGACCAAACGGCGCCGCCTGTTTCAAGGTCAAGGGCGTAAAACCTTTTACCGGCTGAACCAACGTAAATCACGCCGTTTAAAATAACCGGAGACACGATAAATCCTTTGCCGCTCGAAAAGAACGGCTTAATCTTCTTGCTCCAAAGACTTACGGCCGGGAAACGAATTCTCTCGGGCGAATACGCGCTCCTTCCGGCGTCGTGAAGATAAGTAGGCCACTTTGAATCCGAAGGCAGACCCGCGCCGCCGCCGCTTGCGCCGCAACCGCAAATAAAAAACAGAACCAAAGACAAACCAACGTTATAACAGGGCCTTTTCAAAAAGAACTCTCGCATTCTCCTTCATCCTTTCGAATTCAACCTCGGTAATGCCGGCGCCGAGCGCGACCTTTAACGCGAACTCGTCCGTTATTATATCTTCCGGCGAATGGGCGTCCGTATTGAGAACGAGTCCCACGCCGTATTTTCTGGCCATGGCCGCGACGTGCCCGTTCGTGAGGCTGTGCCCTTTTCTCGCCGTTATCTCGAATAAAACGGAATTTTTCTTCGCCAGAACGCACTCCTCTTCGGTAACAAGTCCCGGATGCGCCAGAATATCCGCGCCCGCCTTTATCGCGGCGACGTTAGTGCCTTTCATGACGGGTTCCACGACGGTTTCGCCGTGGCACACTATAAGTCCAAGGCCGAGCCCTCTTCCTTTTTCGCAGAGCGCCTTTATCCGGGAAGGAGGAACATGGGTGAGCTCGATTCCGGCCGCCACTTTTATGCCCGCGTCCCCGGGAAAAGTTGAGGCGAAGGCTATGAGCTTTCCCGCTATGTCGGCAATGTTGGAAGAATCCGCGTGGTCGGTTATCGCCAAGCCCTCATAGCCCTTGGCAAATGCCCTTGCCGCGAGTTCGGACGGAACAAGCGCCCCGTCCGAATGGAAGGTGTGCGTGTGGAGGTCTATCATGCGTAACTTCCGGTTGATATGTAATCTTCCCTGACCAGTTCTTCGAATAATTCCTGAAATATTTTATACGCGAACTCTTTGGTCAGGCTGAGCGTGAATATCGGTTCGTCGGCCTTTATATTGAGGAGGTGCCTGTACTTAATGGCCGCTTCCTTGCCGAGCGCGGCCTTGCCCGCGTATACGTAAATCACGGGAATCCTCCGTCTCGATGTTATTTCTTTCCTTGTGTTCGCGAATTCCTTCAGCGCTTCATCGTCCTCGTCGCCCCAGATGACCGCCATGCCTATGAGATTGGTGATGAAGGCGTTCAGAAACGGCCCCATGCCGCCCGAGGCCGGAACGGAAAAAAGCACGACATCCATGTCCCCGTAAAGGTGAAGGGAACCCACCTCTCCGAATGTGTTCTCGCTTGCGTCTCTCGACGACGAGGCGAGTTTCCTGTCGACCGAAAAATCCGGCAGGTTCTTGCACGCCATCATAAAATCCTTTACGTACGATTGGTTCGCGGCCGTGAGGAAAAACCTGCCGAAGTTGACGCTCAGCATGTCCGCCCATCTTGTTATGACCTTCTCCTTCACCCTTATGGCGAGGGTGGGGCTTACGAACTCCTCCGACACAATCGTAGTCTTCGGCGCGCTCTTTATCTCTTCTATGATGCGCCTCGTAAGCAGGCTCGAAAGGGTTTTGAAGACGTCGTAATCGGGAAAAGAGCAATGGTCAACAAGGTCGTTCACCCTCGGATAATACTCGATGAGGAAAAGTATCTCGTATATTATGGGCTTCAACCCCTTAGGCAAGGTCGCGGTGTCTATGCTGGTTTTCAATACGGAATCGCCTTCGGGAAAAAGCGCCCGCGCCTTCTCGAATTCGTCAAGCTGCCTCATCCCCTCCATGAGGAGGTTCCCCGCGGTGCTCTGTATGCGCTGCGGCGTCGTAACGGCGGTCGGATGGAATTCGAACGTTCCCTCTTTCCATGAAAGAAGCCTGTAAAGGGCCTTTTCCCTTTCAACCTCGCCAAGAGAGGCGTTATAGATATTGCCGTCCTTTATGTAAACAATGGCCGCTTTATCGTCGGAGGTTATGAAGAGTTCGCCTTCTTTCTTGTTGAAATGCAGTATCTGGAGTATATCGACGAGCGACATCTGCGAGAGTTTGCCCTGTATGTCCTTACCGCCTCCGGAATCGGCGCCCTTACTGAGTTCGACCCTCTTTATGTGCCCGTACATTTCCTCCCATTTGAAAGACTTCATGAGAAAGACGTCGGTTCCCACCCTGAAGCCGCGTATTTCCACCTGAGTGTCGGAAAGAAATATGAAGGGTATCTTGGAGGACTTGGGATTATTCTTGAGTATCTGAAAAAGCCTCTCCCCGCTTATGACAGGCAACGCCAGGTCAACCACTATAAGAGAAACGGCCTCCTTAAGCGCGACCTCTATGGCCTTGGCGCCGTCGCCGACGGAAAGAGAATCTAACCCCTTGCCGTCGAGGAATTTCACGAACTTATCGCGCTCTTCCTTTTCCCTTAGCGCCACAAGGATTATATTTTTGCCGGCCATCAGACATACTCCTGAAGGGAATAATCCCTCTGGAATTTGGTTATTATTCCCTCGACGAAATACGGATCCGAGGTGTGAAAACAGGTGAGCGCCTCACCCCAGTTTTCCTTGCAGATTAAAGCGTAAGCGGAGTCTTCGTTAAGATAAAAGGTAAACATGTTGTTCTCGAACCGCGCGTCGCTTATGTTTATGTTGGTCGCGTTCTTTATCTCGGAGGCGGAATCTTTCCCTCCTGACCCGACGAGATATACCCTCGTGGAGGTCTTCGGTATGGCTTCCAGATACTTCCTTATAATCTGGCTGGAGACGCCTTCCTTGGCCGCTATATAAAGAAGACCCCTTTTCCCGGGACGCCTCGCGATCTCCTGAACTATAATCTCGTTTATCTTCTGTATGAAATTATTCTGTAACGCTCCGTTCGTCCCGGTCTCGAATATCGCGTGCTCGAAGTCTTGTTGGGGTTCTTCCGTAATCAGGGCCATGATCTCCCAAAAGTACTTGTTCTTGAGCTTCATCCGTTCCCAAAGGGACTCTCTTATCTCCGAAATGCGCTTCGAAGCGAAGGACACGAGTTCCCCGTAGCCCTTGGCATCCTTCGGGGAATTGGCGTGAGAATAGATTATGGACGCGTAAGGTTCTCCCTGAGTCGTCATGAACTCAAGCGCCTTGGAGATCTTTTTTATCGTTATGAGCGCCCCGAAATAATCCGTGTGCGGGAGTATGATGACTATCCTTTTATCTTCGAGCATTCCCGCGACGTCGCAGTTTCTTATGACCTTCAAGACGGTGGTGACGAGCTTTTTCAAAAACTCGAGGAGGTCTTTCTTGGGAGGAACCTTCTGTCCGCCGTAGAAAGAATCGATGTGGAGTACTACCACGGAAAAAGGCAGCCCGTATCTTTCCGAGCGCACGCCTTCGAGCTTGCCGTACTCGCCTACGAAAAACGAGTCGTAGAAACGGCTCTCGAAAATCTTTTTCGACTCGTCAAGAAGCGAGAACTTCTTTTCCGGGATGTCTTTTTTCGCCTGCTCCATGTCTTTAACGGGCGCCGGAGAAACCAGGCGCCCCGGCTCCTGCGCTACATTTTATATTTTCCGAACGCCTCGGGAGAAAGTTTCTCGAGCGATTCAATCCAGCTCGACTCATGCTCCTCCGGCGTCTTTCCTTCCTTTATCCTCAGGTCTATTATCTTCGACTTGCCGAGAACTTCCTCGTCCACGAATATCGGCGCCCCTGTCCTCAACGCGAGCGCTATCGCGTCGCTCGGCCTCGCGTCCACCGCGTAACTGTGCCTCCCCTTTTCCATGTGGATAGTCGCGTAATAAACGTTGTCGCGCATGTCGTTAACCTCGACCTTTACGAGCCTCACGTTCATGGAAGACAGGAAATCAACCATGAGGTCGTGCGTCATGGGCCTCGAAAACTTTAGTTTCTCCAAAACCGAAGCTATGGCGCTCGCCTCGAGTATGCCTATCCATATGGGCAAGGTATGGGTATTGGCCGTATCCTTCAAAAGAAGCACCGGCGCGTTGGAGAACGGATCCGCCGTAAGCCCCGTTACCTTCATCTCCACCATCATGGCTTCGACACCTCCGTCCTTGCAAGAAATTCGCCTTTAAGCGAGTTAGCGCAAGAGTCAACGACTTTCACCCTGACAATGTTGCCCGTAAGACCGGCTTGGCCGCGGAAGGTTACGAGCCTTCCGCAAGACGTTCTGCCGACAAGTTCATCCGGCGAATTTTTGCTTACTCCCTCGACAAGCACCTCCGCTGTTTTGCCCTCAAGGAGGAAATTCTTTTTAATCGTAATCTCCTTCTGCCCGGACTGGAGCGCCCAAAGCCTTTTCTTTTTGGTCTCGTCGTCCGCCTGTCCGGGAAACGACGCCGCCTTCGTCATGGGCCTCGGCGAATATTTAAAAGAAAAAACGCCGTCGAATTCCGCCTTCCTGACGGCGTCCATGGTCTTCATGAAGTCCTCGTCGCTCTCTCCGGGGAAGCCCGCTATGATGTCGGTCGTAATTGAAATATCCGGGTAAAGGTCTTTCAAAAGCCCTATCTTTTCCATGTAGCCTTCGACCGTGTAGCCTCTGTTCATGAGTTCGAGAACCCTGTCGCTTCCTGATTGCAGCGGCAGATGCACGCTCCGCGCGAGTTTTTTCTCTTCACCGAAGGCGCGGATAAGTTCAAGCGACATGTCCTTCGGGTGAGACGTCACGAACCTGACCCTCTCTATGCCTGTAACGGCGCATACCATCTTGAGGAGTTCCGTAAATTTGACGCCCCCGGAATAAGAATTGACGTTCTGGCCGACGAGCGTTACTTCCTTTACGCCCCTCTTCGCGAGGTTTCTCACCTCAATAAGCACATCACCGGCCGGGCGGCTCGCCTCTCTGCCCCTGACATGCGGCACTATGCAATAAGCGCAGAAGTTATCGCACCCGCGCATCACGCTGACGAATGACTTTACGCCGTCGGAGGTAAGCCCTTCCGGGGGATACTCGTCAACGCTTATTTCGTTAAAGAAACCGGTCTCGACTACTTTTCTCCTGCCTTCCCTGACTTCGTTGACAAGCGCCGGAAGCCTGTGTATGTTGGCCGTGCCGACAACCATGTCGAGATGGGGTATCTTTTTAAAAAGCCCGGCGCCCTCCTGCTGGGCCACGCAACCGCTTATGCCGAATATAAGTTCCGGGTTGTCTTTTTTAAGCCCCTTGAATCTTCCGGCAACTGAATAGACCTTATGCTCGGCCTTATCGCGCACGGAGCACGTGTTTATGAATATGAGGTCGGCTTTTTCAGGCGTATCCGCGGCCAAGTAGTTATCGGCCTTCAAAAACTCGAACATCCGCGCCGAATCGCTCTCGTTCATCTGGCATCCCAGCGTCTCTATGAAAACATACCTGTCTTTCACGTTGCCCTTCTTTTCAACCTTCGGTATTATTTATGTATTTTAAGGCCATACAACCTTTCGGTCAAGTCATTTTATGCGTGCGGAAACCCCTAAATCATACGTTGTCAAACGGGAAACAAGGATAAAACAAATAGAAAATAAAATAAAGATAAACCCATTCTCGGGCAATTAAAAACCCGGGAGTTACCCCGGGTCTGATTTATTCCGTTTTAAGATTTAACCCTGCCCTGAAATCACTTCATGTATTTCGCGGTCTCGGACGTTGCGGGCCGCACGACCCACGGTTTCGCCAACTTGTAAGAAGACGCTATCTTCTTTGAAACGCCTCCGGCCTCGGCCTCGCTCTTGTAGAAACCTACCCTGACCCTGTGCCACTTTACGCCGTCTTTGAAAAACTCGGTGGTGTAAACCTTATAGCCGTCTTTCTTTAACGCGTTCTTCAGTTCATCGGCCTGAGCCTTTGTGCCGAAAGAAGCCACGTTTATGACCCACGGCCTGTAAGAAGGCTTCTTCGCCGTTGGCGCGCGCTTCTTTTCCTTTGCCGGCATTGCCTTGACTTCGGCCTTCGGAACCTCTTTGACTTCCTTCTTTACTTCCTTAGGCATAGGCGCCGGAGCAGGAACCTCCGCGGCTTTTTCAGGTATAATCTCCTGCGGCTGAACAGGGACTTCGGGGGCCTGTATCGTAACCCTCGTTGAAACAGCGACCTCTTCCTCTTCCGCGGGTTGGCTTCCTCCCAAAAACAAGAACGCGGCAACGCCCGCCACCACAAGCGCAACTATGATAATTATCAAAACCTTTTTTTCTTTGAAAAATGACGGCAGTCCCATAAGTAATAAGCACCTCCGGTTTATTTTTAAGGCAGGGCGGGCGTGACGCCTGCCTCGCAATGCTTTAATATGCTCTATTCCATGCGCGCCGCGGAACCTTATCGATTCATTGCGCCGTCCGTCCGCCTCAGGCGGAGGCAAGCCCCGCGCCCGCAATGTTTTAACCGGCCGCTATGAATTCATATATAAATTATACCAACAGCAATGTCTTGTCAAATGAAAACCCCGGCAGGAATTTTATCTCCTCCGGGGTGTCGGCAAACCATCATGCTTCCTCAGGCTGTTCAAAAAGCTCCGCGACCCATTGCTTCGCAATGTGTGCCCGAGGCGTCGAGGAGAGAGGAATGCGGCGTATTTATAATACGCCGCAATAACGAGCGACAAAGACAACGCGGTAGCCGGACTTTTTCAACAGCCTTTACGCCGCCTTACATCACGTAAGAGCATTTACTGGCCGCGGTCCTCGTATCCATGTTGCGGCCCCTGTTTATGTGGTCGTCTATCTCGGCGGCGCAACCTATCATCCTTCCGTAGAGGAATATCGTGAACGCCGCCCTCTCTATCTCCTCCTCGGTTATGCTCTTCTTTATGAAAGGCTTCCAGAGCATCTTGAGGAGTATCACCGCTATGACCGCGTCAACGTTAACGCAATAGACGTTGGTCGTAACCTTGTTCTCGAAAAGGGAAGTTACGAGCTTCCCGTAGAAATCCAGAAACACGTTGTATATTCCCTTTTCCTCGAAAAGGGAACTCACGAACCTCTCCCTCGGGTCGTAGTTGACGGGCTTGCCCTTAAAGACAGGGTGGTTCACGCAGGGTATCTTCGCGTACTCGATATTCCCTATGGCCTTCTGCTCGGCCTTGTACTTATTGTATTTATCGGCGTAGGCGTCGGCGACGGCCTTAAGGTCTATGCCGTGTCCCCTTTCGCCGGGTTCCTTGAGCCCCTTTTCCTTGAAACGCTCTATGAGAAACGCTATGGCCTCGTAACCGTTTCCGCCGTGGGCGAATCCGGTGTGAGTCAAAAACCCGATGAACGCCTTATTTATCTGCACCCTCTGCGGGTCTTCCGGGCCATCGGCGCTGACTCCGCCCTTCGCGCCCTGCGCCGATATGGTGCCGGGGCCGTTAGAGATGATAAGCCCCAAAAGCATGGAGAACTCCACGAGTTCGTCCTTGGAAGGCTCCCTCCCGACAAGCGCGGCAAAGGCCACCTCGGTAAAGCTCTTTTTCTTTATAAGTTCGGCCGCGTCCATTCCTAAAAATTTCTTTTCCGTGTGCTTCTCCGAAGGAACGCTCGCTCCGACGATGGTTGAAAACACCTTTGAGTGCCACGGAAGAGCGATAATGGTGGCCTTGGAGATTTCCTTCCTCATAAGAGGCGCCCACCCGAGCGTCATCCAGACGGCTGAAAAGAGCGCGTCGGTCGAGGGCTTGCCTCCGGCGGCGGCCTTTACGAAATTGACGAATACGGAGTTCTTCTTAAGCTCCTCTATCCTCTCGATGAGGACCTTGGTTTTAGCGTCAATCGTGCCGGCCTTGAAAAGAGCCTTCTCTTCTTTTGTAAGAGAGTTAAGTATGTCTTTATAATCGAATTTGTCCGTTGCGTTCTTAAGCCCTGAATGCTGGAATTTTTCAAACAAAATCCGCGATACGTCGAACGCCGCCTTTACCCTGCCCTTACCCTCTATGGCAACGGCCGAAGACACGGCGGTATTAGGGGAATTTCCGGCCTCCCTCGCGGCCTCGGCGGCCGAAAGAGCCGGGTCATTATGGAGGTTTACGTAAAGGTTAAAAGCCGCGTTCACAAGATTCTTTTCGTATTCGTCGGGATAACCCTTGAGAAGCGAGAGGCAGAGATTTTCTTCAAGAGATTTTTTGGAAGCGTCCATCACCGAAACCCCGTTTATCTTGGTAACCTGAGTCTCGGGGTCCATGAAAGAGGCGCCGCTACAGTCCTTCATGGACTGCCTCGGATACTGGGCCCCGACCTGGCGCAAGAGCGTTTCTATCTGCTCGTCATAAGGAGACACGGCCTTGACCTGCGGCGCGTCTAATTCTTTCGGAAGGGATATTGTCGAGTTGTTCGCGAGCCAGCACTTAAGGGAAAGGTTTCCCTTTGACTCGAAATCAGGCTTTATCCCGTTAAGCGCCATAACCTTCGAAAGGGCCTCCGGTATGTGGGCGATATTCGTAACGACCGCGCCCTTTTTCGAGAAGACCGGCTTTTCCGGCGTGTATATGTCGTTCACGCCGAAGTACCGCATAAACCATTTTTCCTTGGCCGCCGCGTCGTCCCCGCTTCCGGCGAGGCTTCCGGCGTGGCCGCACGCCTTCGTAAGCCTTGCCTTCCACCTTCCCACCACGCACGCGACGGTGGGCTTTGTGATTTCAAGCCCGCTCTCGTAATATCCGCCCGGCTCGGTATAGATTACCGCGCCTTTGCTCCTGCCGTCGTTATGAAGGGCGTTGAAGAACTCGGCGGGAGACCACTGCACGTAAACGTCCTTGCCGCTCGATATGCTCGTCGTGGTTCCCCAGCCGTTCGTAAGGAGATAGACCGCGATGGTCGTCGTGAAATTACCGGAGTTCGAGAATAGCGCGATGCTCCCCTTTACGAGCGATTCGGAGGGCTTGCTGCCGCCGAGCGCTCCGCCAATCCTGATCTTATTCCACGCGTCCGCCACTCCGAGGCAGTTCGCTCCGAAAATATCAACCCCGTTCGCCTGCCCTATGGCCCTTATAATCGATGAGTCCCTCATAGGGACCTTCTCGGTGAGTATTATTATCTTCTTCAAGTCAGGATTGAACTTTACGACCTCCGACACTCCGTCTTTTACTCCCGAAGGAGGAAGGTATATGACGGCGGTGTTGAACTTATGCCCCGCCTTTATTCCTTCGGCGACCGAGTTATACACGGGGATGTTGCCGATTTTGGTTTCGAGAACCTGCCCGCTTCGGCCCGGGCCTGTGCCGAAAACAATATTGCCGCCGGAAAACTCGTGGCTTACCGGCGTAACGGCGCGGCTTTCGGTGCCGAGGATGTTCAATACGCAGACCCTATCGTCCTTGGTCGCTATGTCGGCCAGAGAATTCACGCCCACGTAATACGGAAACTTTTTGACGCCCTGTTTGTGCATATGCCCTCTCGTAATCGGTAATCGGTTATTGAATATTCCTAAACGCCTTTAGCGAGAATCTTTTCGGACAGTTTTTTCCTGCCTTCTTTTTCCATCCATTTATCCATGCCAAGGGCGTAATTCACGACCTCGCTCATGGCGCTGTCGTGCCCGAATATGCGGTACGGGAGCCGGAGCTGGTCGAGCGTTTCCTTCATGTAGGCCATGCCCCTTATGAGGTTAGGGCCGCCTCTGCCGATGACGACGAAGAGCGGCGTGGGGCCGTACTGCTGGAAGTAATCCCGGAGGGCGTCGGCCATGGCGCGGAACGTCTCATATATGTCGGTATTATTGGCTTTGCCTCCGATTATAAAAAGCACGTTCGACTGCTTGAGCCAATACTTGAAGACTATCTTCGATATCTGGAACATCTTCTCGTAGGGCGGATTTCCGCCGAAGTCCGACGATATGGTGGCGCGCTCTCCCAAAAGTTCGGTTACGAGGGCGTTCGCCCCTCCGCCGAAGGTCGGGGCCGTTATGGTTCCGTTCGGGTTCATGACGAAGACGTCGCTCTGCCCCTGATACGTCCGAAGCCGGTTTATCTCCTGCTCGAACTCCGAATAATCCGAGGCGAAGAGATGCGCCGGGATATCGAGCCTTTTCCACGCCGGGTCGTCTATATCGAAGGCCGCCTTGATGTCGCACGCCACCGGAACGAGCCTTCCGGGAACGGCGGTGGACATCCTTATGGGGTTCAATTCAAGAAGGTTCAGTCCGTAGTTATTGTAGAGCGTCCACAACTTCGGGAGGTTCTGCACGAGAGGGCTTATTATGTCCTTCGGAGCCTTAAGCTCGTCAAGGGCGTTGGACACGTGGTAGCTCTTAAGGCCGGTGCACGGGTCGAAAGGCACCTGCACAATCTTCTCTTTCGGAAGTTCCTCTATGTCCACGCCGCCGCAATGGGAGATGGTCATAGCCGGAGCCCTGAAAACAGTCGAATCGTTCAAGGAGAAGTAAACCTCGTGCTTGGCCGGGACCGCCCCTTCGAAGGTTACTCCGTCGGCCTTCGCGACGCTGTTGCCGAACTTGTGCTCCACGAAGTAGAGCCTCTCTTTATGGTGTAAGGCCGTTGCTATGTCCTTCGCCCTGCCGATTAAACCGGCCTTGCCCTTCTTGCCCACCCCGCCCTTGAATACGGGCTTTATGAAGACCTCGCCGCACTTCTTTATGAGTTCTTTTATCTCGTCAACGCTGGCCTCCGGCCCTAAGACCTCGGCCACCGGGAACTCGACTTTCTTTAAAAGTTTTTGCCCCCAATATAATCCCGTAAGTTGCATTGCTGATACCTCCGGTATTCTTTATCAAATAAATCAACATGTTACGACAAATACCTATCACGTCGTAGCATGTAACATATTATCAGATAGCCGCCAACGCCTCGTTAAAAGTCGCGCTCGGGCGCATTGCCTTTACCATTTTTTCGAGGTCAGGGTGAAAATAACCGCCGATGTCCTGAGGTTTTCCCTGCGCGCCGTTCAACTCTTTGATAATCTTCGATTCGTTATCTCCAAGCGCCTTGGCAAGTTTGGCAAAACGCGTCTGAAGTTCCTTGTCTTCGCTCTGAGCGGCCAACGCCTCGGCCCAGTATAAAGCGAGGTAAAAATGGCTTCCCCTGTTATCCAGTTCGCCGACCTTGCGGGCAGGCGAGCGGTTGTTATCCAGTATCTTGCCGTTTGCCTTATCCAGCGCGTCGGCCAAGACCTGAGCCTTTTTATTCTTGAACGTATTGGCCAGATGTTCAAGCGATACGCCGAGCGCCAGGAACTCGCCGAGCGAATCCCATCTCAGATACCCTTCTTCAACGAACTGCTGGACGTGCTTGGGGGCCGAGCCGCCGGCGCCTGTCTCGAAAAGCCCGCCGCCGTTCATAAGCGGCACGATAGAGAGCATCTTCGCGCTGGTGCCGAGTTCCAGAATCGGAAAGAGGTCGGTGAGATAATCCCTGAGCACGTTGCCCGTGACCGAAATAGTGTCTTTACCCTGCCTTATGCGCTCAAGCGAGAAACGCGTGGCTTCCACCGGAGTCATGATTCTTATGTCGAGACCCTTGGTGTCGTGGTTCTTCAGGTAGCGCTCGACTTTTTCGATGATGCTCAAGTCGTGCGCCCTGTTTTTATCCAGCCAGAAAACAGCCGGCGTTCCTGTCGCCCTCGCCCTTGTAACGGCTAACTTCACCCAATCCTGTATGGGAGCGTCTTTTGTCTGGCACACGCGGAAGATATCGCCTTCCTCGACAGTTTGCTCAAGAAGCGTCTTGCCTCCGGCGTCAATAACGCGAATCGTGCCAATCCCCGGGGCTTTGAATGTCTTGTCGTGAGAGCCGTATTCCTCGGCTTTTTGCGCCATAAGGCCGACGTTCGGAACAGTTCCCATTGTTCTCGGGTCGAAGGCGCCGTGCTTTTTGCAATCATCTATTGTTTCCTTATATACGCCCGCGTAACATCTGTCGGGTATCACGGCCTTTGTATCGTGAAGATTGCCGTCCGGGCCCCACATCTTACCTGACTCCCTAATCATGGCGGGCATGGAGGCGTCAATGATGACGTCGCTCGGCGCGTGCAGATTGGTGATGCCTTTATCCGAGTTCACCATGGCGAGCTCGGGGCGCTTTTTGTAGCAGGCCTTGATGTCCGCTTCAATCTCAGCTCTTTTGGCTTCCGGCAATTTCGCGATTTTAGCGTAAAGGTCGCCGAGGCCGTTATTCGCGTCAATGCCCAACTCTTTCATGACCAAGGCGTGCTTCTCGAAAACGTCCTTGAAGAAAACTGAAACAGCGTGGCCGAACATGATGGGGTCGGAGACCTTCATCATCGTGCCCTTGAGGTGGAGAGACAACAGCACGCCCATCTTTTTCGCGTCTTCGAGTTGCTCGTCGAAGAATTTACGCAGAGCGTTCCGGTTCATGACCGAGGCGTCTATGACCTCGCCTGCCTTAAGAGACGTCTTTTCTTTAAGCACCACCGTCTTTCCATCTTTGCCCGCGAACTCGATTTTTACATTCCCGGCCTCCGCAACAGTAGCGGATTTCTCGCTGCCGTAGAAATCGCCGCTCTTCATGTGCGCCACGTGCGTCTTCGAGTCGGCAGACCACGCGCCCATTTTATGCGGGTTCTTCTTCGCGTAATTTTTTACCGATACCGCCGCCCTCCTGTCCGAATTTCCTTCCCTTAAAACAGGGTTGACGGCGCTTCCAAGGACCTTGCCGTATCGAGTCTTAATCTCTTTCGCAACGTCGTTCTTCGGCTCCTCAGGATAATCAGGGACCTTGTAACCCTGCGATTGAAGTTCTTTTATGGCGGCCTTCAACTGGGGAATGGCGGCGCTGATATTCGGCAGTTTTATTATGTTGGCCTCGGGCTTAAGCGTAAGCTCACCCAGAGCCGTCAGTTCATCCGGTATTCTTTGACTGTCCGTCAGGTTTTCCGGAAAGTTCGCTATGATGCGTCCGGCGAGAGATATATCCCTTGTTTCGACATCAATGCCGGCGGCCGTTGTGAACGCCTTGACGATGGGGAGCAAGGAATAAGTCGCCAGAGCGGGCGCTTCGTCGGTTAGCGTATACATAATCTTCATGGACATGGTTGCCTCCGGTTTAACGTTTGTCATTGCGAGTGAAACGAAGCAATCTCATTTTATCATTCCCGCGGTTCCCCGCTTAAGATTGCGGGGACAAGGTCGGGGTACCCATGCAAAAGCATGGGTCGCGGGAATCCGGTTCTTTTCCTCCTCTCCCCTTGTGGGAGAGGATTGAGCCTGCCTCCGCCCGAGGCGGACGAAGTCGAAGGGGTGAGGGGGAATAATGCCGCTCTATATATAAACAGACGCCCGTGCCGTAGGCACAAAAAAACGCCTGAACAAGAAAAGAAAGTAACATGTCAAACATCCGCTTTCGTTTTCAATGCCCAGACGGTCGGCTATGGTGTGTGCTTTAAGTCCCCGCTCCCCGGTGGTAACCCACCTTTATTCCGTCAGTCGCGGAGAACATCTTGTCATTCCCGCAATCTCTTGAGCGGGAATCCAGACCCTATTTTTCAGGAAAATAACTTATAGTATATTTGGGGAGTTTTGTCAAGGGATTTGGGAGGTCAGTTAAACGAAAGGAAGATGACGGTTTTGTAGGGTGGCTTGCCACCAAAACATCAAATACTCAATCCTGTAAACGGCGGGCGCAGCCCACCCGACAATCACTCCTGCCCCATGCCTGTATCGGCATTAAAGGTGGCTATGCGCAGGTGGTATCCTCTGTTGTAGTCGTTGCGCGCAATATCATTCATAAATAATCTGCGTCCGCGTATCTTTTAATATCGTCTCTGCACTTTTTCTGGATTCTTCAATCTCGCGGGGACTGCAAACGCTTTTAGCCGTCTTATCCGTAACCTTTCGCACGATCGTAACAACGTTGCCCTTTCGGTTGTAGGTCGCATCATAGGTTACCTTATCTGATCCGATATGAATGTCCTTAGGTAAGGCAATAACCCTGATATTATCCGGAAAATATATGCTGTATTCCTCCGTAGAAATGCCTCCAAAACAACCGTGGTCGAGTTTCGGCTCCGGCTCATTCAATATGGCGAACGACGCCACTATGGGAATGGCAGACGGAATAATCGGAGTAACAAAAATAGCACCGGGACCTGGTATGTTAATGAAATTATCGATATGATATGACCCTCCATAAATAAAACCGTCCGACATATCATGAACATCACCTTTCGTAATCTTTCCGCTCCCCTTATATCCGTTGCGGGCAATCATGCTTCGCATAACCTTATCCTCCATATTCGGTTGCAACATGGAATACGCCGCTCTAACCGCGCCCGAGAATATGCCTTTCTCTTCATTAGAGGTCTCTCCGTCAGCCGAGCCGTCTTTATTAATCTTGAGCGTCATTTTCATATAAGATGAATTTCGATTGTAGTCCGAAGGCTTAATATGCATGATGCCGTCAAACTTTGCGGTATGGATCGTAGGCTTTCCTAATTCGCCGAGCGGCAACAGACCGAACGGGGTATACTCCGAGGTCGAGTCAAGGTAAAGAGCGAGACTCGGAATATAATTTATCACGTGATTAAAGATATCCGGCGTCGCGACCGGCGGCAACTTGAAACTATTGCCGTGGTTGACCAAAGCCGCTGTGCTTTCTATCCCTTTTGCGGAGAGCAAGGCCTGCAAGAGAGCCGTATGGTCCTTGCAGTCGCCCAAGCGGTTGTCGAGTATCATATCGGTATCGTGCGGCACCACGGAACCGACGCCTATACAATTGCCCGCGTAGCGAATATTCTTCGATACCCAATTATAAAGGAGCCGTGCCGTCTCGCTCTTGTTCACGCCGTCAGCAACAATCTCATTCGCAAGCTTTTTAACCCTATCGGTCGGGACGGATTTGTCCTTTGCGCGAGCTTCATAGGCTGCTGCCACCTCACCGTAATCATTAAAAGACGAGATGACTATGCGCGACCCGTAATCAAGCTGGCTTACGGAGCCGGACTCATGCGTTACGAGCGTCTGATTTTTATAAGTCCACGACCACCGCATGCGCTTGTCTTTGTTTTCAATACGTCCGCCGTCGATATTAGCCGAAAAAACGTTTAATTTCAGCGTATCTACAGGAACACTGACTATTATTTTCACGTCATCATAGACATAATCCTTTGTAAATGCCTTCAGGAGCGAAAAGTGACCGGGGAACACCGCTGTTTTCCGAACCAACTTGTACGAATACCCAACCTTATCGCCTGCGGCAACCTCCGGGAATATAATAACACGCGTCTTTATGTCGCTGTACATAGGACCGCCGCCTGCCACAGCCGTGCGCTCTTGAATATTAGCCGCCGGAACATCTATCCGGCGGCCGTCATTTTTAAGTGTGTATGCCGAAAGTATCGTCAGTTCTTCTAAACTTTCGCTATAACTGACATTCTGCTGATTTGCCATAGAGACGCCTTCATTGGTCAGCACTTCTATTATAAAATCTCCCGTATAAATATGCGTACCGTCGGGATTAACAGCATAATCAGAATGATACTTGGCGTATTTACTGAAACCTAAAAACGGAACGTTTTTTTCATCGGCAAGAGATATGTCACACCTCAAGACAGAAAAGATAAACATGGCTAATGCAAGAAATAATCTCATCACTTGCCTCCCGGACTGAGATTTTAGTCTCGTAAATAACATCTTAACCGTCATTTCCCTATCTTCCCAAACAAAGGCTTCAGTTTCTCGAAAGTCCTTTGAAGATGCTCGGGCATGACCCTCGTCTCGGAAACTACGGGCATGAAGTTGGTGTCCCCGTTCCACCTCGGCACAACGTGCCAGTGGAGGTGGTCTGCTATGCCGGCTCCCGCGGCTTTGCCGAGGTTCATGCCTACGTTAAAACCCTCAGGCTTATAGACCTCTTTCAATATAACAATGGATTCATTCATGAGCCTTTGAAGGTCAGTTGATTCTTCGGCAAGAAGGCTTTCGAGGTTTGCCTCGTGCCTATTGGGGGCAATGAGGATATGGGCGTTATTGTAAGGGAATTTATTTAAGAGCGCTACGGAGTGTTTGCCGGTGTAAAGGGTATAGTCGTTATATGTGAGGTTCCCCGCGTTACAAAATATGCATCCTTTTTTATTGCCGCCTTCTATGTACTCGACCCTCCACGGGGCCCACAGTTTTTCCATGGCGATTATTTTTTATTGTTGACCCTTTCCTTGAGTTCCTTGCCCGCCTTGAAGAACGGAACGGTTTTAGCCTCGACCGATATGCCTGCGCCGGACTTGGGGTTCCTGCCCTTTCTCGCGTTTCTCTTCTTGACCTTGAAACTGCCGAAACCCCTTATCTCCACCTTGCCGCCTTTGGCGAGGGTTTCGACTATGTTGTCGAATACCGTCGAGACTATGACCTCAACGTCTTTTTTCGTAAAAACAGTCGTCTTTCCGGCTATTGCCTCGATGAGTTCGCTTCTTGTCATAAAAAAAAATCCCCCTTCCTTACCTTGAGAAATCAGGCATCATGTACATGAATCTCGTTCCGGGCAAAAACTCTCCGAGCGTTTTCGTAACGCTCTCGCCCAAAAGCCCCTTCCATATTCCGCGGAATTCCTCCGGCGGATAAACGACCGTCGGCTTGCCGCTTATGCCGGCAAGTTCGGCGCTCAATGTAATGGCGTCTTCCATTGTGCCGAGTTTATCTATAAGCCCGAGATTTAAGGCCTGAGAGCCGGTAAATATCCTGCCGTCGGCTAACTTCGCGACCTCTTCTTTCTTTATGCCGCGCCCTGTCGAGACGGCCTCTATGAATTGGCCGTGGACGTCGTCTATGACCGATTGAAGAAACTCCCTCTCCTCTTCGCTCATCTCCCTGAAGGGCGAGCCCGTGTCCTTGAACTTGCCGCTCTTTACAGTGCGGCCTTTAAGCCCGACCTTTTTAAGGAGTTCCTCGACGTTCATGAACTCTATTATGACGCCTATGCTTCCGGTAATGGTCCCGGGGTTAGCCACGATTTTATCCGTTGCCGAGGCTATGTAGTAGCCTCCGGACGCCGCGACCGCTCCCATCGAAGCCACGACCTTCTTTTCCGCCCTGAGTTTCTTCAGTTCCGCGTATATCTCCTGCGAAGGCCCTACCGCGCCGCCCGGAGAATCTATCCTCACAACGACCGCCTTTATGTCGCCCCGCTCCGCGTATTCGCGTATGAGGCCGGTTATCTCCGTGGAGTCGGTTATCACGCCCTCTACCTTGACGACCCCGACGCTTTTCCCGAATCCGAACCTTCCGCCAATAACGGAAATCAACACGGAGAGGATTATTATAGCCACGAAAAATGCCCCTATGGCCGCGAAGAGATTCTTTAATGCCGGCAGTTTCATTCCTTGGTTTCGCCTTCTCCGTCCGCCTTAGGCGCGCCTGAGGCGGACGGAGCGGACGAACTCCTTATGCTCAGCCCTATTTTTTTGTCGTCCGTATTGACGTTAAGCACTTCAACCTCGACCAACGCGCCAACCTTTATGTCAACGCCCTTTTTTTTCGCCCTCTGGAGTTCGCTCACGTGCACCAAGCCCTCGAGCCCCTCTTCTATGGCGACGAACGCCCCGAAGTCCGCGAGCCCGGTAACCCTTCCTTTGACTGTCATGCCGGGCTTGTAACGCTCCGCCGCCCCGGCCCACGGATTCTTTTCGAGAACCTTCGTGCTCAGGGAAAACCTCTGCGAATTCCTGTCCACGTTCAAGACGGTGGCCGATACCTCCTGCCCCTTTGTGAAAACCTCGGAAGGGTGTTTTACCTTTTTCCACGAAATGTCCGATATGTGGATTAATCCGTCAACTCCCTCTGTTATGCCGATGAAGACGCCGAAGTCAGTTATATTTTTAACAACACCCTTTACCACGCTTCCCTTGGGGTATTTTTCGGCCAACTCGTCCCACGGGTTAGCCTCTATCTGCTTCAAGCCGAGCGATATGCGCCTTGTCTGAGGGTCGGCGTCCAGGACCATAACCGTAACCCTGTCGCCGGATTTAAGCTTTTGCGACGGATGCTTTACCTTTGTCCAAGACATCTCGGATATGTGCACGAGACCTTCGAGTCCGGGCTCCATCTCCACGAACGCCCCGTACTCGGCAACGCTCGTAACCCTGCCCTCCACCTTCGAGCCTGCCGGGTACTTGTCCTTCACCGATGCCCACGGGTCGGGCATGACCTGCTTCATGCCGAGAGATATTTTGTTGGCCGCCTGGTCGTACTTCAAGACCTTCACCTTTACGCGGTCGCCGATTTTTACTATTTGAGAAGGGTTCGTGACCTTGCCCCACGACATGTCGCTCAAATGCACAAGGCCGTCCACTCCGCCCAGATCCATGAAAGCGCCATAGTCGGTCACGTTCTTTACAACGCCCTCGACCTCGTCCCCTTCCTTTATCCTCTCGAGGGTTGCCTTCCTCTTCGTGTCCCTCTCTTCTTCGAGTATTACCCTGCGCGACACTATCACGTTCTGTTTCGGCCTGCTGAATTTTATCACCCTGAACTCGAATTCCTTGCCCTCGACCGAGGCCGGGTCTTTGACGGGCTTAAGGTCAACCTGCGAGTTAGGAAGGAATGCCGTAACGCCTTTTATGTCAACGTAGAAGCCGCCGTTCACCGCCCTCGTGATCCTGCCTTTTACCTTGGCGTTCCGGCGTCCGGCTTCTTCCAATTCATCGAAAGTCTTTAATTCGTCGGCGCGGGACTTGGATAAGGCGACGTAGCCTTTTTCGTCTTCCCAGCGCACCACCATTACGGAGATTTCCTGCCCAACCTCGACGACCGGATTTCCGTCCTTATCCAAAAATTCCCTTATTGGAACCACGCCCTCGGCCTTATAACCTATGTCAACCATCACGGAATCACCCGTAACATTGACCACCTTGCCCTTTATGAATTGCCCAACCTTCGGCTGCTTAAGACTTTCTTCAAAAAGTTGCGCGAAGTCCTCCTGCTCCGGCGCCTCTTTCTCAGGCTCTTCTTTGTTATTGTTATTAACGTCAGTCATGACCGCGCCGCTCCCTCTCAATTAAAAATTTTTAATGTTTCAATCGAATATAACATATCGCCAATGTAAAGTGCAATATATTGATTTATTTGATTATTCCGTAAAGGCCGGCCGTTCGCGCGAGGAGTCATTGTGCTTATGCCCGACTTCTTCCACCCGCTTTATCACTTCCTCTATCACCCACTCGGGGGTTGAGGCGCCGGCCGTTATGCCTATGCGCTTTACGCCGTCGAACCATCTCTCGTCTATCTCGGATGCGACCTCTATGTGATGAGTCCTCGGCTGTATGGAAGCGCAGATGTCGGCGAGGCGAGTGGTGTTGGCGCTGTTCTTGCCGCCCACCACTATCATGCAATCCACTATTTTGGAAAGTTCGACGCTTTCTTTTTGCCTGATGGACGTGGCGTTGCAAATGGTATTGAAGACCTTGAGTTCCTGCGCTCTTCCGAGGCAAAAAGTCGCTATGTCCTTAAGCCTCTCGAAGGACTGGGTCGTCTGCGCCACTATGCCGATTTTTTTCTGTTTCGGGAGGTCTTTGAGCTCCTCGACCGTCGTGGCTACTATAATACCCTCCGAGCCGTAACTTACTATGCCCTGCACTTCGGGGTGTTCCTTATCGCCGACGACCACGACCGTATAGCCCTCGTTAGAGAGTTCGGAGACCAGTTCCTGCGTCTTTTTCACGAACGGGCACGTCGCGTCAACCACGTTAAGCCCCTTTTCGTGCGCCTTGTCCATGTCGCCGAGCTTCACGCCGTGAGACCTTATGATTATAGTGCCGCCGTCCATCTCGTCAACCGTCTTTTTCGGATGAATGTTGGAGGTCTCTTCGAGTTTTTGCACGACCTGAGGATTATGGATAATCGGGCCTAAGGTGTGTATCTTGCCGTCTTCGTGGTCCGCGCAGTCGGTCGCTATGTTAAGAGCCCTCTTTACGCCGAAGCAGAACCCCGCCGATTTAGCGATGAATATTTCCAAGGATTACCCTCTCCTTTACTTCTTTTAAAACCCTCGCCATTACCTCTTCGAGCGTAAGGCAAGTCGTGTCTATGAGTATGGCGTCAATCGCCTTTTTTAACGGCGAATTCGCCCTCGAAGTGTCTCTCCTGTCGCGCTCGGAAATCTCTTTTCCTATCTCGCCCAGGCTGTGAGAGGATTTGCCGCTTTGCTTAAGTTGCTCGTGCCTTCTTATCGCCCTTGCCTCGCCCTCGGCGTCTAAGAATATCTTTACGTCCGCGTCCGGGCAAACGACAGTGCCTATGTCTCTTCCTTCCATCACGCAAAAGCCGTCTTTCGCGAAACGCCTCTGCTCGTTTACCAAAAACTCCCTTACCGCCTTTTTCGCCGAGACGATTGAGGCGAGTTCTCCGGCGCGTTGGCTTCTTATCTCCGTTGAATAGTCTTTATTGTTAAGAAAAACCCGCGCGCCGTTATCCTTAAAAGTTATCGCGACTGTCTTTGAAAACTCCTTGAGTCTCGTTTCGTCTTCGAGGTTTATTCCCGCCTCAAAAGCGGCAAGGGCAAAGGCCCTGTACATGGCGCCTGTGTCCACGTAAACAAAATTCAGTTCTTTGGCCACAAACCTGCTTATGGTGCTCTTTCCCGCGCCCGAAGGGCCGTCTATGGCTATGACAGGGCCGCGTTTTTTCATCTTATCGCGACATTGTCCAAAAGAACGAAGAATCCCGGAAAAGAAACGTCAACGCACTCACTCCCCTGTATCGTAACGCCGTCATCGGTTTTAAGGGCGGCTATGGCCATGGCCATTGCTATCCTGTGGTCTCCTCTGCTGTCTATGCTGCCGCCTTTCGCGGTCTTACCCGCTCCGACACCGTGGATTATCAAGCCGTCTTTCTTTTCTTCGGTCTTTATCCCTATGGCGCCGAGAGATTCGGCCATTGCTTTAATCCTGTCGCTCTCCTTTACCCTTAATTCAGTTGCCCCGCTTATCTCGGTCACTCCGTCGGCGAATGCCGCGGCAACGCAAATTATCGGGAACTCGTCTATGGCCGGAAGGAGTTCTTTTGCTTTGATATTTATCCCTTTAAGTTTCGCGCTCTTTACGACTATGTCGGCCGAAGGCTCGTCTTTGCCGTCGTTATTCACGACCTCGATTGAAGCGCCCATGTTCTTTAATATGTTTATTATACCGCATCTTGTGGGGTTTACGCCAACGCCTCTTATCGTAAGTTCAGAGCCTTGGGTTATGGCGGCGGCGACCATGAAAAAAGCGGCAGAGGAAATATCGCCCGGGATTTTTATGTAAGAGCCTTTAAGGGACTTTGCCTTTTTTATCCTTACGATATTGCCTTTTGTCTCGATGTCCGCTCCGAAGAATTTAAGCATCCTTTCGGTGTGATCTCTGCTCTTTTCAGGCTCTTCGATGATTGTTTCGCCTTCGGCGTAAAGACCTGCCAAGAGGAGCGCGGATTTAAGTTGCGCGCTCGCTATGGGCATTTTATAGTTTATGCCTTGAAGCCTTCCCCCTATTATCGAGACAGGCAGATACTCTCCCCCTGCCCTTCCGTCAATGTGAGCGCCCATCTTTCTTAAGGGTTCGGCAACCCTTTTCATGGGACGCCTTCTCAAGGAATCGTCCCCTGTTATGACCGAGTAAAAAGGTTGCCCTGAAAGAAGACCCATCAAAAGCCGCGTCGTGGTGCCGGAATTCTTGGCGTCAATGACGTCATCAGACTCCTTCAAGCCGTTAAGGCCAGAGCCATGAATGACGATATTGCCGTTGGATTTCTTTTTAATCGCCACCCCCATCTTCTTGAAGGCCTCGACGGTGGCGAGATTATCCTCGCCTTCGAGAAACCCCCCGACCTCCGTTATGCCGTCGGCAATCGAGCCTAACATTACCGCGCGGTGCGAAACGGACTTGTCCCCGGGCACGGAGAGAGCGCCTTTGAGGGATTTGGCGGGGAGGATCTTTATGGTTTCTTTATGATGCGCTTCAGGTTTCATAATAAGCCTGCCGCCTTAAATGGCTTTCTTCTTACTTTCGTCTGTCCGCATCCATTCGGGCAACGGCTCGCCGGTCGCCTCGTGATAGAGAGTTTCAGGGGCGATATCCACCTCGTCAGGCCAGCACAATACGCCTATCTCCTTATTGATATGAAATTTCTTGAAATACTCCATATCCGCGAAACGACTGAATACTCCGCCCATTTTTGGATAGTCCTTAAAATCAACAATCCCTCTCTTCCCGTTTTCAAAGGCAACCTCTATTTTGTAGCCTTCGACATATTTTGCCTTGACGACGTCGTACATGACTCGAACCTCCTTTATTTCAGCGGCTCTATCTGTAAAAGCGGCTTTCTTTCCTTTGCCAATTTCCAGTCTTTTGAAAGTTCGTCTTTATGAATTTCGGCCCATTCCATTACAAGCCCCAAAGCCCTTGGCGGCAAATAACCCTCCGTAACCGCAAAATCAGATATTCTTATGGCCGCCTTATACTCTCCATATCTTGCGTGAAAGTGCGGCGGGTTATGGTCTCGATGGAACATTGCGATAATAATCCCGAAAAATCTGCTTATCTCAGGCATCCCACACCTTTAACCCAACCTACTCGGCTTTTTCAATTTCGTATTTTAGTTTTTCTTTGACATGCTCAATAAACTCAACATGCCTCTCGATGGTATCTCCCCACTGACTACAAACACATATTTTCATGCCATCCCCGGTTACAAGCAACTCTTCCGGTTTCATAAAGTATCTTTCTTCGGGGTCTCTTCTTTTATTCCCGGCGTCTTCTTTTTTTTGAAAAACACCGAGCGACGGATGCAGTTTGTCCGGAAAAATTCTTTTCAATTCATCATATGTTGTATTAGGATTATCATGCAAATATTTTTTTACAACAGCTAAAACTAATCTTCTTTTGCAATGTTTTTCTCCATCAAAAAAATATTTTGAATTATCTCTTGCCATAGACATTCCTCCTTAAATAAGTTCAGGTTTGCAACATGAATCATATCCCCCCTACCTCTTCAGTGAATCCCGCACCCTCTTTGCACGCTCGAAGTCCTTTTGCACGAGTTCGGCGTTGCCGTCCTTTATGTGTCCTTTAATCTCATCGAGCCTTTTCTGGAACTCATCCAGAACCCGGAGCACGGCGTCCCTGTTCATGAGGCAGATGTCGCGCCACATCTCGGGAGAACTTGACGCGATGCGGGTAAAATCCTTGAATCCTCCTGCCGAATACTTCAATACATCCCCTGCTTTAATCCCTCCTGACCTCCCTTTCGAGGCACCCACGCCAAACGGCGTGGGTCGGGGAGGAACCGTTCCTTCCATGTCCGCCACCGTATTAACGAGCGAGTACGCTATGACGTGAGGCAGATGGCTTATTGACGCGAGTATTATGTCGTGCGCGGCTGCGTCCATGATTACGACCTCGCTTCCGGCGAGTTCCCAAACCGCCTTTACTTTTTCGAGCGCCTTATTGTCGGTATTTGACGTCGGAGTCAAGATGCACCTGCGGTCTTTGAAAAGGCCTCTTATGGCAGCCTCCGCTCCGGAATGCTCTGTCCCCGCTATGGGATGGCCTCCCACGAAAAAGACGCCTTTTGGCATAAGAGACTCGGCTTCCTTTACAACCGCCTCTTTCACGCTCCCGACGTCGGTTACGATTGAACCCTTTTTAAAATACGGGGCCGCGGTTTTTATGACCTTGGCAATGCTCAATACCGGAACGCCCACGACGACGAAGTCGCTGTCCTTGACTCCCTCTTTAACGTCCGTCGTATAGGAGTCTATTATGCCAAGCCTTTTGGCTGTCTCAAGGTTTTCAATTCCCCTTCCAACGCCAACGACGGTATCGCAAGCCCCCGCCTCTTTAAGGGATATGGCGAGAGAGCCGCCTATGAGACCGACGCCTATTATCGTGACTTTATTGAAATGGATTTTTTTCATCGACCTCTTTGCTTTTTACGTAGGGCAGGGCTTTAGCCCTGCGTTTTGAAGAAAAGACGCAACCCTAAAGGGTTGCCCTACGGAAAGGATAAAAACAAAAGTATTGAAGGCATTTGACTATCAGGGCTAAAGCCCTGAGTTACATTCCTGCTAAAGGCTTCTTCCCACGGCCTTTGCGATGGGCTTGAGTTCGCTCATGAGCTCGGAGAAGGTCTTTGTCTTAAGAGACTGCGCCCCGTCGCAAAGCGCGTTCTCGGGGTCCGAATGCACCTCTATCATGAGCCCGTCCGCTCCGACCGCTATCGCCGCCTTGGCGAGAGGCGCGACAAGATGCCATTTCCCTGTCGCGTGACTCGGGTCTATAAAGACCGGAAGGTGCGTTTCCTCTTTCAAGACCGGCACGGCCGACAAATCAAGCGTGTTTCTGGTCGCGGTCTCGAACGTCCTTATGCCCCTTTCGCAGAGGATTATGTTCGTGTTGCCCTGCGCCGCTATGTACTCCGCGCTCATCAAGAGTTCCTTTATCGTGGCCGAAAGCCCTCTTTTAAGAAGCACGGGCTTTTTAAGTTTTCCGACTTCGGTCAAAAGCCTGAAGTTCTGCATATTCCTCGCGCCTATCTGAATAATGTCGACGTTCTCCGCGAACATGTCTATGTCGCGCGGGTCCATTATCTCGCTTACTATGGGAAGGCCGGTTTGTTTCTTGGCCTCTTTCAAAAACTTCAGCCCCTCGAGTCCGAGCCCCTGAAAATCATAAGGCGAAGTCCTCGGCTTAAAAGCCCCTCCGCGCAAAAACCGTGCCCCCGCCTCTTTGACCTTTTTGGCGCAGTCAATGAGAAGGGCCTTTGTCTCGACGCTGCAAGGGCCTGCTATGACCTGTATGACCTTGCCGCCTATCTCGACGCCCTCCACGTTTATTATGGTCTCGCTCTTGAACTCCTTGCTTACGAGCTTGTAGGGCTTCAGAATCGGCATGACGCTTTCCACCCCGGGAAGCGCGTCGAGAGGGATGGACGTCAAAACCGCTTCGTCCCCTATGGCTCCGATAATCGTCCTCTCCTTGCCCTTGGATATGTGGACGGCGAGACCGAGAGATTTTATCTTTTCCACGACGTGGTCTATCTCGGCGTCAGTTGCTTCCCTCTTTAAAACTATTATCATGGTGAACGTCCCCCTTTTATTGTTTTCCGGCGCCACTGCTAAGCCTTAACTGCCTTTCCCGCCAAGACCTCTTTCAATGCCGATATGAAGCGCGCGTTCTCCTCAGGAGTTCCGACGGTAACGCGTATATGCCGTGGCATCGAATAACTCTTCATTGGCCTTACTATGACGCCTTTCCTTAAAAGCCCCTCGTACAAGGCCTGCCCGTCTCCGGCCTTAATGAGGAAAAAATTGGCCTCGGCGCTCACATATTCCATGCCGAGCTTTTCGAGTTCTTTATAAAGATACTTAAGCCCTTCGGCGTTATTTTTCTTTGATTTCTCGACATGCGCGATGTCGTCAAGCGCGGCCGTGGCCGCGGCCTGAGCAAGGCTATTCACGTTAAAAGGCTGCCTCACCCTGTTCATGTACTCGGCAATATCGGGCGGCGCGACTCCGTACCCTACGCGCAACCCGGCGAGGCCGTAAATCTTGGAGAACGTGCGGAGCGCGACGACAGGGAAACCCTCCTTAACGTAGTTTATCGAATCAGGGTAAGAGACGTCGTTCACGAACTCGAAATAGGCCTCGTCCATGCAAAGTATCGCGCCCTTGGGAAGTTTTTTTATGAGCGCCTCGACGGCATCCTTTCGGACTATCGTGCCGGTCGGGTTATTCGGGTTGGAGATGAAAACAAGCCTCGTCCTTTCGGTCAACGCGGCCGCGATTCCTTCCGTGTCAATGGTGAAGTTTCTTAAAGGCACCTTTATCGCAACGCCGCCGGCCGACTGAACGGCCAGAGGATACACGGCGAAGGACGGGTCCCCCATCACCGCCTCGTCGCCTTTATTGATAAAAGTCCTCACAAGAAGCTCTATGATTTCATTCGAGCCGTTGCCCGTTACGAGCATGTCCTCCGGCACTCCTAAAAACGTCGAGAGACGTTTTTTAAGATAAAAACACGAGCCGTCGGGATAGCGGTGGAGGTTATCGAGCGCGCCCTTCAAGGCCTCAATTGCGACCATGGAAGGGCCAAGGGGGTTTTCGTTGCTGGCTAACTTTATCGCGGTTATGCCGAGTTCCCTTTCAAGCTCCTCGATGGGCTTGCCCGGAGAATAAGGCACAAGATTCTTAATGTCTTCGGATATCGGAATGTCGAATTTTTTATCGGCGCCCACAAAAACACCATCCCTTTGTCATTCCCGCGATTCCCCGTTTTCACGAGGACAAGGTTTTAAACAGGAATCCGGAAAAAGCATTTATAAAAAACATGGATCCCCGATAAAAGCACTCGGGGATGACAAGATAAAGTTAATGTATTTTCTAAACTTAACCTCTTAACTCCTCAAATCTTATGCGATTTAGGATAAGAACCCAGAACCTTTATAAAGAGGCACATGTCTGTCAATTCCTTAAGCGCGTCCTTTATCTTTTTGTCCGTCACGTGCCCTTCCATGTCAAGGAAGAATATGTACTCCCACGCCTTTGTCTTGATGGGCCGTGATTCCACCTTCGTAAGGTTCACGTTGCGCGCGGAAAAAGGCTTAAGCATCTTATAAAGAGCTCCGGGCGAATCCTTTATCGCGAACATGACCGAGGTCTTGTCAAAGCCGGTCTTTTTATAGTCCTTCTTCCCTATGACCAAAAACCGCGTCATGTGGTGCGGATTGTCCTCTATCTTTTTCTCTATGACGCGGAGGTCGTACAAGGCCGCCGACGCCTCGCTCGCTATGGCCGCCACGGACGGGTCTTCCTTCGCGAGCTGCGCCGCGCTCGCGGTCGAGGCCGCGTCCATTGTGGCCACGTTTCTCAAGTGCGCCTTGAGCCACTTGCCGCACTGGGCCAGGGCGTGGGGGTGGGAGGCGACCTTTCTTACGTCTTCGGCGCGTCCGCTCTTGTTGAGAAGCGCCATCGAGACCTCCAGCATCACCTCGGCGCAAATCTTAAGACTTGACGTTATGAACATGTCGAGCGTATGACTCACCGCGCCTTCCGCAGTGTTCTCCACGGGCACCACCCCGAAATCGGCCTCGCCTCTCTCCACGGCGTCGAACACGTCGGCTATGTAGCTTTTCGGCACGAAACCGCAGGATAAACCGAAGTGCTTAATCGCGGCCTCGTGCGTGAAGGTCGCGAAAGGGCCGAAAAACGCTATCTTAAGAGGCTTTTCAAGCGAAATGGACGCGCTCATTATCTCGCGGAAGATATGCCTTATGGCGGAGGCGGGAAGAGGCCCTTTATTCAAGAGCGTGAGCCTCTTATAAATCTCGCGCTCCCTCTCCGGAGAATACACCTCTTTATTTTTCTCGAGTTTGATTCTGCCTATCTCGACGACATGGCCGGCCCTCTTATTGAGCGCCTTCAAGAGTTCCGTGTCTATTGCGTCTATCTTTTTCCGTAACGCGTTTATGCGGTCTCCTTTTTTCATGGCTCAAAGACTTCTCCCGTGGATTAAAACTTTACGATAGTTTATTTTGCCTTAAAAATCAACTAAATAAGTGATTAGGCTGGGTTTTTTGGCGGGAGGTCTCCGGGGCGCCCGCATCCGCCTTAGGCGGACGGCGCGGGTCGGGCGGCACGGAAAAAAATAACTTCGGGATATCCCGAAGTTTCCAAGATTAAGCAGTTAAGCCCCGGCGACGGCGTCCCTCGCGTCTTGAAGGGCTTTGACGAAAGACCCCGAAACTGTCAGCAATTTTCTGTCCCTCTGCAAATGGGCCTTCGCTATCACCCTCAGCGGTTGTTTGTTCACCCCCGCGAGTATCGCGCGTATCCCGTGTTTTTCAAGCAACTCCAGCGCGGAAGTCAGATTCACCAACCCGGTCATATCCATGAACGGCACATTCCTCATGTCTATAATAACCACTTTTACTCCCGCGTGGAGATTTCTGATTCTGCCGATCTCGCTCATGGCCTTTTGCGCGGCGCCGAAGAAAAGCGGGCCCGCTATCTCGTATATGAATATCCCCTCCGGCAGCGGCTCGCCGTGCTCCTCGCTTTCCGGAGAGACAAGCCTCGCTCCGCCAACCTCGGCCATGCGCCTCATGAAAAGCACGGCGGCAAGCATGACTCCGACCATGACGGCCACCACCATGTCGAAAAACACCGTCAGGCCGAAACACAGCAAAAGCACCACGACGTCGCTTCGAGGCGCGATTCTCAAGGTGTGGGCGAAGTGCCGCGCCTCGCTCATGTGCCACGCCACCATCAAAAGAAGGGCCGCGAGCGAAGCCATCGGGAGATAACCCAAAAACGGGGCGAAGACAAACACCGCGAAAAGAATGAATACGGAATGGACGACGCACGCTATCGGCGAGATTGCTCCGAACCTTACGCCCGTGGCCGTGCGCGCTATCGCGCCCGTGGCGGCGAAACCTCCGAAAAACGGCGCGACGATATTTCCTACGCCCTGCCCCACGAGTTCGGCGTTCGGGTCGTGCGAGCGTCTGGTCATTCCGTCGGCGATCGTGGCGGAAAGCAAAGACTCTATCGCCCCGAGCACTGCTATGGCGAACGCGGCCAGTATAATCTCCTTTATAACCTCCGGCGACCACGCGATAGGGACGTCCGACGGCGCGTGGAAATGCCACGGCCAGTCGGGAAAAGGCAATCCGTGGGGTATGCCCTCGGGGGCGTAAGAGGTGGCGAAACGGCCCTTGATGGTGATGGTGCCCGAGCCCGGGAAAAACTGCTCGATAAGAATGCCCAGCACGGACGCCGCCGCGAGGGCAAGGAGCGGCGCCGGGATTTTCTTCATGCGCTTGTTGCCAACGATGAGTATGACGAGAGTTACCAGCCCCACGACGGCGTCGCTTATCCTGAAAGAAGGCATGGCGCCGTACATGGCGGAGAGTTTTTCGACAAAATGGTTCGGTGTCTTTACGAGGTCGAGGCCGAAGAAATCCTTTACCTGTATCGTCGCTATGACAACGGCGATGCCTGCCGTAAACCCCGTCGTTACGGGGTTAGGTATGAAAGAGACAAGCCGCCCCATGCCGGAGAGTCCCATTGCCATAAGCATCAGTCCCGCTATCATGGTGGCGAGGGCGAGTCCGGCAAAGCCGAATTTGGCGACAATCGGCACGAGTATCACGATAAACGCGGCAGTCGGGCCTGATATCTGCACGCGGGAACCGCCGAAAATGGCCGTAAGTATGCCGGCCACCACCGAGGTATATATGCCGTATTCCGGGGGAAGGCCTGTAGCGATGGCAAGGGCCATGGAGAGCGGCAACGCGACGATGCCGACTATGATGCCGGCTGTGGCGTCTTTTCTGAATTCCCTGAACCCGTACCCCTCCCTGAACGACTCGCGCAAAGCCACGCACAGACGGGCCCGTGCGTGGGTAAGAAAAACATCGCTGTAAAAGCGTTTGGAAATAAGTCTTTTCATGACGGATTAGGTAACGGTATTCCGAAGCGAAAGCGTCAAGAATATCTCTCCCTGAAAACTCCCATCTTCCTGAATTTTTCGTAACGGAGGGAAACGAGTTTGTCCGGAGGATAACCCGATAAATCGTTAAGCGCGTTCAAAATCGCGTCCTTAAGAGTCCTCGCCGCCGCGTCATAGTCCCTGTGCGCGCCGCCCAAGGGTTCTTTCACTATGCCGTCCACGATTCCCTTGCCGAGCAATTCCTTTGAATTCATCTTTAAAGCCTTGGCCGCTAAAGGGGCCTTGGTTCCGTCCTTCCAGAGTATGGCGGCGCACCCTTCCGGCGATATGACCGAGTAAGTCGAGTATTCGAGCATCAAAATCCTGTCGGCGACGGCTATTGCCAAGGCCCCTCCGCTTCCTCCCTCGCCTATGACAACGCTCACTATCGGCACCCTGAGCCTCGCCATGGTAAGGAGGTTTCTCGCTATGGCCTCGGCCTGTCCCCTCTCCTCGGCCTCTATATCGGGGGCCGCGCCGGGCGTGTCTATAAATGTTACGACCGGCCTTTTAAAACGCTCGGCTAACTCCATGAGCCTCAATGCCTTTCTGTAGCCTTCCGGATGCGGCATGCCGTAATTCCTGAATACCCGCTCCTTCGTGTTGCGGCCTTTTTGGTGGCCTATGAATACGACGGGCGTATTGTCTATACGGCCGAGCCCGCCGACTATCGCGGGGTCGTCTTTATATAGGCGGTCGCCGTGAAGTTCCACGAACTCGTCGAATACCCTTTGAGTATAATCGAGCGTATAGGGGCGTCCGGGATGACGCGCCGTCTGGGTTATCTGCCACGGGGTAAGATTCGCGTAGATGTGCTTTATGAGGTCGTCCGTTTTGCGCTCGATTCTTCTCAACTCGGCCGCGTATAAAACAGCCCCCTCGGGCGAAGCCAGCTTAAGCTCCTCGACCCGGAGGTCTAATTGCTCTATGGGTTTTTCGAAATCCAGATATTTTCTCGTCATGGTCTTCGCCTCTTTGTCTCCTATACTATCCTGATTTCGGTTCCCGGCATGAGTTCCTTTATCCTGCCAAGCGCCTCGTCCTGCGGGTCTATGCTCAACTCATCGGGAAGGCTTAAAACAACCTCCCTCTTGTCGGGATACAAGAGATGAAGAAAAACCATCGAAGGGCCGGGATTCTTCAAAAGCGCTTCCTTTAAGGCCTTGAACGTCTCCTGCTTTATGGAATCAACGGGCGCGAGTATGTGGGTTTTCCTCGAACGTCTTTTCTTCGCGTCCTCGAGGAGCATTATGTCAACCGCTATAATCTTGCAGTTTTCCGATTCGTCCCCTTCCTTGCTTTCGGCCAAGGCGTCCCTCTCGACCCTGCCGACCACGAGGATGGGATTTTCGCCCGCGAGCATGTCCCTCGCGTTGCCGTAGAGGTCCGAAAAAACTATGACCTCGACCCCGCCGTGCAAATCCTCTATCCGGACAAAGGCCATCTTGCTTCCCTTTTTAGTCATGGTCTCGCGCAACTCCGTGACTATTCCGGCTATCGCGGTCTCGTCCCCGGTTTTCCTGTCGCGCACGCTTTCGGTGGTGTCGGACGAGTAGAGCGCCATCTCTTTCTTGCGCGAGGCGAGAGGGTGGGACGTTATGTAAAATCCCAATGCTTCCTTCTCAAAAGAAAGAAGCGTCTTTTCAGGCCACTCCTCGATTGCCTTTGGCAAGGCCTTCGTTCCCTTGACCGCGACTCCGCCGGCGGAGAGCATGTCGAATATGGATGTCTGGTTTTTATCCTCCTGCTTCATCACGGCCGAGCCGGAAAGCTCGGTAAGCCCCGCCCTCGTAATGCCGGTAAAGTCGAACGCGCCGCACTTTATGAGGCTCTCCACGACCTTCTTGTTGACCCTTCTCAAATCCACCCTGCCGGCGAAGTCGTCGAACGAAAGGAATTTGCCGTCCGCCCTCGCCTCGATTATCGCCTCTATCGCGGCCGAGCCGACGTTTTTAACGGCCGCGAGCCCGAACCTTATCGTGTCTCCGGCCACTGTAAAATCCATCGAGCTTTCGTTCAAATCCGGCGGCAAGATTCTTATATTCGAATCCCTGCACTCGCCTATGTACTTCATGACCTTGTCCGTATCTCCCATATTTATCGTAAGGAGCGCGCTCATGAACTCCGGGGCGTAATGGGCCTTGAGATAAGCCGTCTGGAACGCTATCAGGGCGTAGGCCGCGCTGTGGCTCTTGTTGAATCCGTAACCCGCGAACTTGGCCATGAGGTCGAAAATCTTCTCGGCCTTCTTCGCCGGAATCTTCTTATCCTTGGCGCCCGACAGAAACCTCTCCCTCTGCTCTAACATCACCTCGGGAACCTTCTTGCCCATGGCCTTCCTTAAGACGTCGGCCTCTCCGGGCGCGAACCCGGCCAGTACTTTAGATATCTCCATGACCTGTTCCTGATAGACCATTACTCCGTAGGTGTTTTCGAGTATGGCCTTAAGTTCGGGGGTTTCGTACGTTATTTTAGTAAGGCCCTGCTTTCTTTTTATGAAGTCGTCAACCATGCCGCTCTGCAGAGGGCCGGGCCTGTAAAGAGCCACGGCCGCTATGATGTCCTCGAAACATTCGGGCTTGAGTTTCTTCAGGAGTTCTTTTAAGCCGCTGCTCTCGAGCTGGAACACGCCGTTCGTGTTGCCCGAGGCTATGAGTTTATACGTGCCCTTGTCCGCGAGCGGAAGGTTTTCAATATCTATGCCGATATTCCTATTTTTCTTTATCGCCTTTACCGCCTTATCCATGAGGGTAAGGGTCTTGATGCCGAGAAAGTCGAATTTGACGAGCCCGATCTTTTCAACGTCCTCCATGGTGAACTGGGTCGTTACGATATTTTCTTTTTGCCCTTTATAAAGAGGAAGGTAATCAACGAGCGGCTTATTGGATATGACGACTCCTGCGGCATGGGTAGAGGCGTGCCTCGGCATGCCCTCCAGAGCCTTGGCAAAGGTTATGAGTTCCCTTACCTTCGGGTCTTCGTCAACGAGTTTCTTGAGCCTCGGCTCGTCCTTGATGGCCTTTTCAATCGTTATGTCAAGTTCGTTCGGCACGAGTTTCGCTATTTTATCAACCTCCGAGTAAGGCATGTCGAGGACTCTCCCGACGTCCCTTATCACGGCCTTTGCCTTCATCTGTCCGAAGGTTATTATCTGGCTTACGTTCTGGCTCCCGTACTTGTCGGTTACGTATTTTATTACCTCGTCCCTTCCCTCGAAGCAGAAGTCTATGTCTATATCGGGAAGGCTAATCCTGTCGGGGTTCAAAAACCTCTCGAAAAGAAGGCTGTATCTGATAGGGTCGAGGTTCGTTATGCCGAGCGAATAGGCTACGAGGCTTCCCGCGGCCGAGCCCCTTCCCGGCCCGACGGGAATGCTTTTGCTTTTCGCGTACTCTATGAAGTCATTCACTATGAGGAAATATCCCGAAAAGCCCATCTTGGTTACTACGTTCAATTCTTTCTTGAGCCTCTCGTAGTACTGCCACTTCAAGGAATCAACGTCCTCGCCGGATGCCTTCATGAAGGCAAGTCTTTTTTCAAGCCCGGTCTTTGCCTTGGCGTCAAGCAGGCTGTCAACGGTTTCTCCCGCGGGTATGGGAAATTCCGGAAGATGATACTCCCCGAACTTGAGTTCGAGGTTGCACCTATCCGCCACCTCGATTGTGTTGGCTATGGCCTCGGGAACGTCTTTAAACCTCTCTATCATCTCCTTTGGGGATTTGAAATAAAACTCGTCCCCCGTGAACCTCATCCTGTCGGAATCGGTAATCTTCTTTCCCGTCTGTATGCAGAGCAAAACATCGTGCGCCTTTGAATCCTCTTTCCTCAAATAATGGCAGTCGTTGGTGGCGACCAAGGGGATGGAGAGTTTTTTGCTTATCTCCACCAAGACTTTATTTACCTTCTTCTGCTCCTCTATGCCGTTATCCTGAAGTTCGAGGAAAAATCTCCTGTCCGTAAATATGCGCGAATACTCCTCTGCCGCCGCGTAAGCCTTCTCGATTTGGCCGTTCATAGCGAGGTTAGACACCTCGCCCTGAAGGCAAGCGCCGAGGGCTATGAGCCCCTCGTTATGTTCCATGAGGAGTTCCTTATCAACGCGCGGCTTGTAGTAAAAACCTTCGAGATAGGCCTTCGTGAGGAGTTTGCAGAGGTTATGGTAGCCCTTTATGTTTTTTACGAGTAATACGAGGTGGTGCGCGCCCTCGCCACCGGAGCGCGGCGGGATTCTTTCCGTCATCTTGCCCGGCGCGACGTAGATTTCGCATCCGATTATTGGCTTTATGCCGCTCGCTATCGCCTTTTTATAGAACTCTATCGCGCCGAAAATGTTGCCGTGGTCGGTCATCGCGACGGCAGGCATCTTGTATTCCTTGGCAAGAGCAAACAACTCCTCGGGCCTTATCCCGCCGTCGAGAAGGCTATAGTTGGTATGAAGATGAAGGTGGACGAACTTGGCGTGTTCCATGATGAAAAAACGATAACATATTTTGGGGGATTTGGGTAGGGGGTTGGCGTAGAATTCGGGGTGGTGAATTTACCGTTCGCCCTGAGCCTGTCGAAGGGTCGAACTATCAAAGGGCAGTCTCCCTCTCCCCTCGTGGGAGAGGGTTGGGGTGAGGGGAATAAGGCGTTCGCACTAAGTAGTGAGCCATGAGCCTGTCGAATGAACAGTCATTGCGAGCGGAGCGAAGCAATCTCGTCTTTACTTCCCCCTTTTCCAAAGGGGGATAAGAGGGGGATTAGAAAGGCGTTTCAAAATCCCTCCACTTCCCGTTGCAATGCTTCGCGGCAACGGGAGCCCTGCCCTTTGAAAAAGGGAGGAGAAGATCCAAATACACGCCGTTCGCCCTGAACTTGTCGAAGGGTCGAATGGGTCGCCTCCCTCTCCCCTCGCGGGAGAGGGTTGGGGTGAGGGGGAGATGTAGGGCAGGGCTTTAGCCCTGCTTATTTTGTCATTCCGGCGGTCTGCCCTTCTTGTCATTCCCGCGGTATTTTGAACGGGAATCCAGCAGTTATTGGGTTACGCGGAGTTTACCCCGCACTTGATGCGGGGCTAACCCAACCTACGGGACTTTTCGTCAAGCTCGAATTCCATGTGAAGCCTGGTTCCAGGCTTGAAGACCTTGTTGGTCCTTATGCACACGCCGGTGTCAGAGAGGTCACCGAAAGATGCTTCAGGTCGTATTTCACGATGCTCCTGAAGCCAACCCTCTTGCTTATCCTTTTTTCGCTCCCTGCCATGGCCGTGATTGTAACAGGTGAATTCGAGGAAATCACGCGAATTGCGCGGTAAAAATACCAAATTCATTGAGATTAAAAAAGGGGTTTCGCCGGACCTATTTCGAATTGCCTGCTTGACATGGGAGCTCATGGATGGATGGGGCGATGAAGGCGGAAGGCATACTTACAAGGTGATTTGTCATTTTTCATGTTATCTTTTTCGCATTACATCAACTCTCTCGATTAATTCAGTCACTATCTGGCTCTTTTTGAATGGTATCAGGCTGGCGGGAGGCATGAACGTAACTTCCGTGCCCAACCGGGACTGATGCCGAAGCATAAGGGTTACTCTTGGCGGAGCCGTAACATAAGAATAGCTTATATTCATTACCTCGGACAATGGTATACGGACTTCTTCATTTTTATTTTTAATAATAATCGCATCTCCAACGTCCCATGCCTCGTCCACAAGGTCTAATACAAAGTTTTTCATTAGGAAATATCCGAAGATAGCCATCCCAAGAGGAACAAGAAAAAAGGAAAATTGAAACTCTCCTTTTTTTATCATTGAATACGTCGCTATCACAACAAAGGATGTTATGAACCCGAACCAAACTAATGGAAAAAGACGTTTGTTTACGAACGTCATACGAGAAGATATACGACGCATCTTTCACCTCCAGTCCCGTAGTCCCGTAGGTTGGGTTAGCGAATCGTAACCCAACTATTATTCACGGTCCGCTTCTCCCTTTATACTCCCCCTCCCCGTTTATTTCAATAAAATCCCGCGCTCCTCAATCCCCCTCACCCTACCCTCTCCCCGATGGGGAGAGGAAAAATTCTACTCCGCCTTTTTGACGAAAATCTCTTTCGCGATTTCAGGGTCGAGAGCTAATGTCGTGGAGCCTATCTCTATTACGAAGGACGGCCTTTTCTGGACGAGTTTGAGCACGCTTCCCGGCACAAGCCCCATGGAGCCCAATTTTTCAAGCCTCATGTAGGTCTTCGGAGCAATGAAAACAACCCTCGCGTAATGCCCGGCCTCAACCTCGTCAAGCGGCACCACCACCGGCTTCAGCGCGCCGGGGCCTTTCTTGCAACACTTGCCTCTTGGAATCGGAAGACCGTGAGGGCAGGACGGCGGATGTCCCAGAAGAGTGCAGATATTGTCAGCGACCAAAGCCGATATGGAATGCTCGAATGAGCAGGCGTTGATTTCAAGCGAGTCGAACGCGACGTCCAACACGTCGTGAAGAAGCCTCTCCGCGAGCCTGTGCCGCCTGATTATCTCCTCGCCAGCCTTTTCGCCCTTATCGGTCAGTTTTACAATATCGCCCTTAACTATTATGAGTCCGTCGGAAGCCATGTCTTTCAAAGTAATCGGCCCGGCCCCTGCCTCGATTATCTCGGAGATGCCCAAGAGTTTCTCTATCGAGTCAACGCCGTTTTCCCTCTGAGTCCAGATGAATTCCAAAACCTCGTCAATTACCTTTTGCTCGGCCATAAAATCTCCTTTTTATTTCCCCTCGTCCCCTCACCCCACCCTCTCCCACAAGGGGAGAGGGAGAAAAAACCCACGCCAAATTTGTCATTCCCGCAATGTTTTGAGCGGGAATCCAGTTCCTTTCTTATCCCCCTCACCCTACCCTCTCCCACGAGGGGAGAGGAGAAAAAAAGACCTGCTCCTCTTTTGTCATTTCAGCTCCACCTCAGGCGGACTGCCCATTTTGTCATTCCCGCAATATTTTGAGCGGGAATCCAGTCCCTTTCCCTTTTCCTTCTGCAATTTATTGGTGGGCAATGCCCACCCTACTTCAAAACTAATCTTCGTCCCCTCACCCCACCCTCTCCCATCCGCTCCGCCAATACTTAAGGCGGATAAGGCGGAGGAGAGGGATAAAACTACATCTCTTCAAAGCGTTACCTTAAGCCCCCTCAATATGAAGTTCAACAAGCCTCCCATGAGCACTGCGAACGGAAATATGAAAAGCGACATCCACACGGCCGCCTTAAGCCCCCTCTCTTTTACTATCATGAAAAAGTTCGCTATGCACGGCACGAAAAGAGTCATCGTAACGAGGCTCACCACCACCTGCACCGGGTCGAGAAGCCCGTCCTTTTGAAGCGAAAAAAGCCCCGCGGCCCCGTAATCCCTCCTGAGGAAACCTATCAAAAACGCCTCGGTCGCTTTAGCCGGAAGTTGAAGAAAACTCTCGACAATCGGAGAAGCCAGCCTTTCTATTATTACGAGGATATTGAGTTTATCGGCCGTAAAAAGAACGAGGGTTCCGAGAATAAAAAGCGGCACGGCCTCCTTAAGATACCACTCTACCCGGACAAGGGTTTTGAGGGCTATGTTTCTAATCTGCGGAAACCTCATGGGAGGTATTTCGAGAATGAAATCCGACGTCTCTCCCGGCACCACCTTCGACGCCAGATACGCGACGAAAAAAATCACCAGAGTAACAAAACCGCCCCACCAGAGAGCGGCCTTAAGGGACACTGCGCCTAACATTCCGAGTATCACGCCCAACTGCGCCGAGCACGGCACGCCAAGGGCTAAAAGTAGCGTTACTATTACGCGCTCCTTCTTTGTTTCGAGAATCCTCGTGGTCATGGTGGCCATGGTGTCGCACCCGAGCCCGAGAATCATCGGCAATACGGCCTTGCCGTTAAGCCCCATCAGCTTGAATATCCTGTCAACCATTATGGCGAGGCGCGGCAGATAGCCCGAGTCCTCGAGGAAACCGAAGAATATGAAAAAATATCCGACTATGGGAAGCACTATGGCCACGGCGTACGTGAGGGCCATTGTGATAAGGCCGTACTCGCCGACGAGGAGGTCTCTCAGAAATTGAGTCGGCACGACGAGTTCGGCCATCCTCGAAGCCCATGGATTCAGATACTCGCCAAAGACGTGTTCTTCGAGAAATCCCACGCTCGTGCCCGCGCCGAAAACCCCGACAAACTCGTACATGAAAAACAAGACAAAAAGAAGCACGAATACGCCCCACACGGGATGCATGGAAATCCTTCCGATAAATTCCCTCGCGCGGCTCGCCCGGACATTCTGAACGGTCTGGCAATCCGCGACAACGCGGTCTATGAGCTTAAGCCGCTCCTTGTTTATTATGAATCCTATGGCTTCGGAATACCGCGACTGCGCCCTCTTTTTTATTTCGTCTATCTTTTTTATCGCCTCCGGATTATTGCCTTCGTAGAGCCATTGAAGGAGACTGTCGTCTCCTGAAAGAAGCATAATCGCGACGGCTTTTTTCGGGCCGAGCCCCTCGGGAAGTATCTTCTCTATCTCCCTTATCCCCTCTTCTATGGGCGCGGGGTATTGCGCGCTAAGCGTCGAGACCTTGCCTTCGAGGGCTTTGTCCTTAAGCCTGTCGAAGCCCCATCTCTGGGTGGCGATGGTCGGGACGACGTCAATGCCTGTCAGTTCGCCTAATTTTTCAATATCTATCGTTATGCCGCGCTCCCCCGCCTCGTCGAACATGTTAAGGGCCACGACCAAGGGGGAGCGCATCTCCGCCAACTGGAGAGTTACGAGAAGGCCGCGCCTTAGGTTTTTGGCGTCAATGACCTGCACCACTCCGTCTAATTTTTCTTTTACGAGTATGTCCCTCGTTACTCGCTCGTCCTCCGAGGTGGGTATGACGGAGTTTATTCCCGGCGAATCGATTAGCGAGACGGACTGCCCTTTTACGCGGGCAGAGCCCCTCGACACCTCGACCGTGGTTCCGGGATAATTGGAGACGGTAGCGTAGCGTCCCGTGAAGGCGCCGAAGAAAACGCTCTTCCCGACATTGGGATTTCCGACGAGAACTACCTTGCGAGAAGGGGTTTCCTGATTCATAGGCAAACGATAACAACTTTCATTTTCATTCGTCAATTAAAAAATTTTTCGCCCGCCTCAGGCGGGCGCGCAGTCTCCGCAGTAGCCGTAAAGCTCTAATTTGTGGCGGACAATCTTGAATCCGAACTTCTTTGCCGTTTCGGCCTGCAGTTCTTCTATCTTCTGGTTGTGAAACTCGAATATCTTGGAGCACTTTATGCAGATTATGTGGTCGTGATGCCCCTTCTCCGGGACGTTTTCGAACCGCGTCTGCCCCTCTCCGAACCTGCTCTCGGCCGCGAGACCGCTTTCGGTAAGGAGTTTCATGGTGCGGTAAACCGTGGCGTACCCTATGGCGGGGTATCTCTTCCTCGAAAGGCTTAAGAGTTCTTCAAGGCTTATGTGGGAGGAAACGCCGAAAAAAACGTCGGCAATGTAGTAGCGCTGTTTGGTGGATTTGAGACCCTGTTTCTGAAGATACCTGTTAAAGGCCTCGATTTTAAGGGAATTACGGGATTTATTCATACATGGGTTCGGAAGCGCTGTCTTTAAGAAGAATAAATGGAGCGGGAGACGGGACTCGAACCCGCGACCCCAACCTTGGCAAGGTTGTGCTCTACCAACTGAGCTACTCCCGCAATGCTTGCCCTACCCCGACCTCACACCTTCCCCGTGTAATCCCGGCAATTCGGGCATTTTAGCATAAAGACCATTCGTGTCAAGAAATATCGCCCCGGGAATTCTTGCGTCGGCAATTTTTTCGCGTGAGAATACCTTCGAAAAACAATGTCCGGAATCACGAACGAGTTCGAAAAGCGCCTTTAAAAAACCCGGCAAAGTACTCCACCCCGGACCACACTGTCGCGGCAAGGGCCGCCCAAAGAATGATCGAACCTATCGAATGAAAATTCAGCCCGAAAAACTCGTAATGCAAAAGAAGCGGCGTTACCGCGCATATCTGCAACACCGTCTTAATCTTGCCGGAGGGGCTTGCCGCCATGACTGTTCCGGACTCGACCGCGAGCGCCCTGAGTCCCGTCACGGCCAATTCCCGCGCCACTATCACGGCCACCATCCACGCCGGAATCCTGTCACCGGGGATAAGCATGATGAGGGCCGTGACTATGAGGAGTTTATCGGCGAGAGGGTCGAGGAACTTGCCGAAAGCCGTAACAATCCCCATACGCCTCGCGAGATAGCCGTCGAGCCAGTCCGTCAGGCACACGGCTAAAAAGAGCGCCGCGGCGATAACGCTTCGTTTCTCGTCAGGCGACAAAAGCAGCACGACGAGAATCGGCGATACGAATATCCTCGCGATTGAAAGCGCGTTCGGAATTGTCCAGAATTTATTTCCGTTGCCGGGCGGCGTCATGACAGGTCCTTCGACAGGCTCAGGATATGCTTATCCCGATACTTTTTTATATCTATCCCTGTACATGAGCACCTTTTCCACGTAATTCCGGGTCTCGGGATACGGAGGAACCTTGCCGTATTTTAAAACCGCGTTCTCCCCGGCGTTATACGCCGCCAAGGCGAGACGCAAATCGCTTTTAAAAGTCCACAGAAGTTTTTTGAGAAACTTGACCCCTCCCCTCACGTTCTGGCCGGGGTCGTGTATGTCCTTTACGCCCATCTTCGCGGCCGTATCGGGCATAAGCTGCATCAATCCGGCGGCGCCGTCCTCGCTCACGGCGTAGGTGTCGAAGTCGGATTCGACCTTTATTATGGCCTTCACGAGCGCCGTCTCTATGCCATACGTCGAGGAAATATTATTTATGAGGGTATCGTAAGACGAACCGCGCCGGGCTGAGGGTTTGCCTCCGCCTGAGGCGGACGAACGCCCGTTCTCGGACATGAGCCATTTGAATTTCGCGGAGGTCGGCACGTTCGAAAAATGCACGACGCCGGATGAATCCACGTAAGAGTAGTAATCCGCGCGCGAAGGAATTGCCGAGGCAGGCAAAAGAAAGACAACTGCCGCAAAAACCTTAAACAATCCGGAAACGCGTCTCATAAACCAAACACTCCCTCCGCCTTATAATTCTATACCCGGCCGCCCGAAAGGGCAAGTATTTTTTCTCTTTCTCCTCCCCTTTGCAAGGGGAGGCGGGGTGGGGTAAAAAAACAGGATAAAAAAACCTCCCCCTCCCCTCCTTGGTAAGGAGGGGAGTTTTTCTCCGCCTGGTAACGTCAAGTATTTTGTGTCAGGAGAAAATGAAAAGAGGCTCTTTCTGTCTTGTTTTCGTAGGGCAGACCTTGAGGTCTGCGTCTTTACGGCTTTTACAGCAGGGCTAAAGCCCTGCCCTACGACTGACACAAGATTACGATACGTTACCTCTCCGCCTTATGGCATTGACAAAAAGAACGCGTTGGCATAATGTTATACTTAAAAGAAAAATCGGAGCGTTATGACGATTAAATCGGATTTTCTGGTGCTCGGAAGCGGAATAGCGGGCCTTTCGTTCGCCTTAAAGGCGTCAAACTACGGCACGGTATGCGTAGTCACCAAAAGGTCGAAGGAAGAGTCCGCGACGCTCTACGCTCAAGGAGGCATCGCCTCGGTCTCAAGCAAGGACGACACCTTCGAGTCCCACATAAAAGACACTCTCAATGCGGGCGCCGGCCTTTGCAAGCCCGGGGTCGTGGATATGGTGGTGAAGGACGGCCCCGAAAGAATCAAGGAACTCATAAATCTCGGAGTCCACTTCACCGGCACGGTAAAAAGCGGCAACATGGAACTCGACCTCGCCAGAGAAGGCGGCCACTCCAAAAGAAGAATCGTCCACGCCGAAGACTTGACCGGAAGAGAAGTCGAGGCCGCCCTCATAAGGGCCGCGGAGGCCGACCCCAACATCGCAATCCATGAAAATCACATAGCGGTTGACCTCATAACCCACTCCAAGTTCGTGGGAAAAACCGAAGAGGACAGGGTTTGGGGGGCTTACGTCCTCGACAAAAAAACCAATAAGGTCAAAACCTTCCTCGCTCAAAACACAATCCTCGCGACCGGCGGCGCGGGCAAGGTTTACCGCTACACCAGCAATCCGGACGTCTCCACCGGCGACGGCATAGCCGGCGCGTACAGGGCCGGAGCCGAAATCGCGAACATGGAGTTCATTCAGTTTCACCCCACCTGCCTCTACCACCCTAAAGCCAAAAACTTCCTCATATCGGAGACGTTGAGGGGCGAAGGCGCGGTTTTGCGCCGGAGCGACATGACCCCTTTCATGAAGGCTCATCACCCTTTGGCGGAACTCGCGCCAAGGGACATAGTCGCGCGCGCCATAGACATCGAACTCAAAACGCGCGGGGACGATTACGTATTACTCGACATAAGCCATAAACCGGCCGAATTCATAAAAGAGCGTTTTCCGAACATCCACAAAAAATGCCTTGAGTTCGGCTTTGACATCACCAAAGAACCCATCCCCGTCGTGCCGGCCGCGCACTATGTCTGCGGCGGGATAAATACCGACATTGACGGAAGGTCGAGCCTCAAGGGGCTTTACGCGATAGGAGAAACGGCCTGCACCGGGCTTCACGGCGCGAACCGCCTCGCGTCCAACTCGCTTCTCGAGGCGCTGGTATTCGCGCGAAGGGCCGCGCTTAACGCCAAGGGAACCCTGAAAAAAGACCATGCGGGAATCTTCCCTTCCATACCGCAATGGCAGACAGGCGGGGCCGTGAGAAGCGACGAAGCGGTCGTCATAAGCCAGAACTGGGACGAGATACGAAGGTTTATGTGGAACTACGTCGGAATCGTGAGGACGAACAAAAGGCTTGAACGCGCGAAAAGAAGGATAGACCTCCTCGCTGGCGAGATAAACGAATACTACTGGGACTTCATGATAACCTCGGACCTGTTGGAGATGCGCAACATAGCGACCGTCGCGGAACTTATCATACTATCGGCCATATCGAGGAAAGAATCCCGCGGCCTTCACTATAACGCCGACTATCCGTCCGCCGATGAAAGATTCGAACGCGACACGATCATAAAAAAATGACGGCAAGCGTAGGGGCACGATGCATCGTGCCCCTACCGGTAACCGTCAAGCGGCAAAAGAACCCGGCGCGATATAGAACTTCATGGTAACGACAGTCCCCTTGCCGGGTTTGCTTTCCACGTCTATGGTTCCGCGGTGGTCCTGTATTATCCGGTGCGTTATGGTCAAACCGAGTCCCGCGCCGGTCATCTTGGACGTGTAAAACGGGTTAAAAAGCTTCTTCACGGAGTCCGCCTCCATGCCGACCCCGTTGTCGGAGACAATAAGGATAAGGGTATTGTCCGAGGCCGGCAGTGTTTCAACCTTTACGACCCCTTCCTTTTCTATGGCCTCCACCGCGTTCTGCAAAACGTTGAATATCGCTATCTTGAGATTAGTCCTGTCCATGCTAAACAACGGAACGCCGCTCAAAAGATTGGTCTTTATCCCGATTTCTTTGTCTCCTATGACATGCCTTGCGTCCTCGACGGCCGCTTCCACGACCGCATTCAGGTCCCCCGGCTCGAAGCGCGAGGAGAGTATCCCCTTGTACTCGTCTATCCTCTGCATCATCCGTTCCATGCGCTTGACCGCGTTGAGTATCACGTCGGCATAGTGTTGATGCTCGGGATGCGTCTCGCTATTTCTCAAACGCCTCGCAATCCCCCCTATGGACGTAAGGGGATTTCTTATCTCGTGTGCTATGCCGTTTACCATCTCTCCCAGCGCGGCAAGTTTTTCGGTCTCGACGAGTTTGGCCTGCAACGCCCTCATCCTTAAAAACGACTTCACCCTCGCGCCGACCTCGACTATGCTGAAGGGCTTTACTATGTAGTCCTCGGCCCCGACCTCAAGCCCCATGACCTTGTCCTCGAGTTCTCCTCTCGCGGTAAGCATCAAAACAGGTATATAGCGGGTCGCTTCGTTGGATTTAAGACGCCTGCAGGTTTCGTAACCGTCCATGACCGGCATCATGACGTCAAGGAGTATCAAATCGGGACGGAACGTCTCGACCTTCTTAAGAGCCTCGCTCCCGTTAGAGGCCGTCCCGGTCTCGTAACCTTCGGCCTCCATGCTGTCGGAAAGAAGGATGCGGCTTCTTTCGGTATCGTCAACGATAAGTATCTTAGGCTTCAAAATTCCCCGCTGTAAGCATTGTCATTGCGAGCGAAGCGAAGCAATCTATCTTTTTATATTTATTCCAAAGATTGCTTCGGTCGCTGCGCTTACTCGCAATGACTGAATAGGAATGCCGTTTTGCGCCCCTTAGAATCCCACGCGAACCGTCGCGAACGGGCCTGACACCTTGAAATCCACCTCGTCGTCGTCATGCTCGGCGTGAAGAGCGAGATACCTGTAACCGGCGGAAATAGTAACCAACGGAGCCGGTGTCAGATTTAAAAAAGCCTCGGCGTCAACAAGATTCCCGGCGTTCCCCGCCGTCATCCCCGTAATCTCGGCTCCGACGCTTAAAAACGCCGGAAGTCCGGCCTGAACCGAGACCCCGATTGCGGGAAGGGGCACGGCCAAAGACTTGCTTTCATTGTTTACCGGAGACTTGAGGCTCGCGTCTATGTCGAAATATTTGACTTCCGCTATGACGCCGAACTTGTTGCCGAGGGTATTCACTATGTCATACTCATAACCGAGACGGTGATACGCGACGTCGAAGTCGGACTTGACGCGAGTGCCTGCCAAGTAGGTCTTGCCGTCGAAGTTCACGGATTGAGTGATAATCTCGTCACCGTCCCATGACATGGGCATATAGGAATACCTCACGTGGTGGTCGCCGAAGCCGAGCCTGACCCTGCCCTCCGGAAAACCCTTCGAATCGTCGACACCGAGATCGTCGGCAAGATCTATCCCGGTGCCGGGAAGACCCGACTCCGTAACCTTCACATCCGACGAAAGATTCGTGAACCAGTACCTTGCGTCAATCTCCACAACCGCTTGCGCCTCGGCGGCGAAAAATACCGCCGCTGCCATGAACATAATCATGAATACCGGTCTTTTCACGTGAAACCTCCTGATTTCTTTATTTATGCCGGTTCAAGAACGCGTAACTCCATTAACTCTAAATCGGCGGACTCGAACCGGACGGCACAGCTCCCACCTCGTAGCGTATGACGCCCGTAACGTCGGAATAATACCACTTCATTGTAGTATCTCCGTTGGTCGGCACGGCGCTAACGTTCCAGAAAGGCGCTCCGCCGCCGTCAACCCCTATAACAAGGGTAAAAGTATAATCGCCGTAGGCTCGCGGGTTCCCTGTGCCGGACGGTATGACTTGAGTCGTCTCGAGTTCGGAAAAGTTATCGCTATACCTGTTGTTAATGTCCAAAAATATCTGTTCCGCCTTGACGATGTTATTTATGTAAGATATGGCCGAGGCCTGTTTCGCCTTGTTTATGAATTTATAATACAACGGTACGGCTATGGCGGCGAGTATGGCTATTATCGCTATGACGATGAGAAGTTCTACGAGCGTGAAACCGTCCTTGCCGTTAACCCTAAAAGCGCCGCCTTGCCCGGAAGAGCCTGATTCACTCCCCCCGGCAACTTGCAGGAACTTCCCGGCTAAAATTAAATGCTTCTTATTCATCTATACCGAGTATTCTTAACGCGTCATCGGCCTTTTTCTTTATATCCCCGGCCTCCTTGGCGCCCGAAAAAGCGGCGAGCCCGCGTATTTCTCTTAACATCTCCACCGCCTCGGCGCGGGCCAAAAGACCTCTCCTTTCCGCCTTCTCGAGAGATTCGGCAAGGCCGTTTACGATAGGTTCGACCTCCCTGAACTGATCGCTCTTCCTGAGTCTCATGCGCTCTTTGTAATTTCCGCGCGCGAGTTCCGTCAGGACTTTTTCAAGCCTGTAAACAGGCCCGGCCACCCTGTGGGAGGCCAATACCACCTGTATGAAAACAAGAAGCGCCACCAGAAACACCGCCGGCCATAGCCGTTTATGCAACGCCAGAATCTCGGCGGCTATCGCGCCATTTGCGTCGCCGGAAGAAATCTGCGTGGAAAGCGGATAGAAGATTAAGGCGCCAAAAATAATCGAATACACAAAAAGAGACACCGCCGCCGCGATGGCCACCTTAACCTGGTAACGCGGGTTGATTAACTTATTTCTTCTGCGGAAAAAGAGCCTCAACCTGTCGTTCATCGGTTTATCCTCTACCGAATATTAGAATAATCAAGAGGGCATGTCAAGGCGGATACCACGTATAATGCGGCTGACGGAGGAGGTCGGCCATGAGGAGAACCAAGGCCAAGGCGCGGGTCGCCGCTTAAGGGAAGGGTTGTCACACGGATTTTTCAACAAAACCCGGCAACGATAAGTTCAAAATACCGGCAAACCAATACTGACTTTACCGGCCTACGCGCGGCCATTTCTGGCGGATATTCTGGAAATGCCGGACTTTATGATTTCTTTTCTTACGCACTTCCTGAATTCGGCTTCATCCACCTTGAACTTGAACGCCTTTTTGCCGTTTATGAATATGGTGGGCACGTGGCCGTCGAACCTCCTCTCGAGCTCCACGCTCGAGGATATGTCGACTTCTTTCATCTGAAAAGGAATCTCGTCCCTTACCCTGCCTATGACCTTCTTTGCCTCGTCGCAAAGGCAGCACTTCTTTTTCGCGTAAACTTCGATTACAGGCGCGGCCATAAGACCCTCCTAAAGTCCTGATTACCCGAAAGACGGCAGTATCCTGTTCATGTAGATTGTAATCATAGCAAAAGAATTAAAGAATATCAATACCCCTGTTATTATCAAGAGAGCGCCCGTCACTACGGATACGAGCCTCATGTGTTTCTTGAGGCGCTGGAAGTGCTTTAGGAAGGTGTTTATGCCGAGCGAGGTGAGAAGAAACGGTATGGCGAGCCCGAGCGAATAGCATATGAAGAGTATCACTCCGGCGTAACTGTTGCTTGATGTGGCGGCAACGGCGAATATCGCGGAAAGAATCGGCCCTATGCAAGGCGTCCAGCCGGCCGCGAAACCGACCCCCACGAGAAACGAACCCACGAGCCCGGGCGGCTTCTCCCTGAAAAAATGAAGCCTCTTGTCGCGCTGCAATATGCCTACGTTTATCACGCCTATCACGTGAACGCCTAAAAGAAATATCGCGACTCCGCCTATTTGCCGTATGAGGTCCTTGTACTCGAGAAACACGTGGCCGAAAAACTGCGCCGAAAGGCCGAGCACGAGCACGAACACGACCGAAAAACCGAGTATGAACATGAGCGAATTTGCGAGTATTATGCCCTTAAGTTTCCTGGAACCCTCATCGTCGGTAAGTTCCTCGAAGGATATGCCCGTCACGAAAGATATGTACGAAGGGACAAGAGGAAGAACGCAAGGCGAGACAAAAGATATGAACCCTCCGCCAAAGGCGACGAGCATCTTGCTCATGAACGCAAGTTCTATGAAAGTCTCATGAGTCATTTCTTGAGAAGCTCCCTGAAGATTTTTATTGCCGCGGGGCTCGCCCAATCCCTCGCGCCGACAGCCTTGCCTATCGCCATGCCGTTTCTGTCTATTACGAAGGTGGTCGGAAGGAACGACGCCTTGTAGCTTTCGCTCACCTTTCCCGGCTCGTCGATAAGCACCGTGAATTTATAGCCGTTTTTCTTCGTGAAGTTGACGGCCTTCTTCTTGCTCTCGTAATCGTTTATCGCGACGACCGCGAGCCCCTCTTTGCCGAGCATCGAATCCAGCCTCGAGAAAGAAGGCATCTCCTCCTTGCAGGGCGGACACCACGTGGCCCAGAAGTTAAGCACCACCACCTTGCCCTTAAAATCCTTCAACGACACCTTCTTGCCGGATACGTCCTCTAATGTAAAATCCGGGGCGCCGGCCGGTCCTATACGGGTCAGGCCGAACTCCTGCCAGAGGTCGTCCTTGGCGTTTAAAACCCCGGGGACAAACAAAAGCGCCGCGAATATTATGCCGAGAAGGCTCTTCATTGTTTTTTATTGTCTTCCGTAGATCAGGGCTTTAGCCCTGACAGGCGATGGCGCGTAATACATTCGACTTTTATCAACCCTTCCGCCTCAGGCGGAGGGCTGAGCTACATTAGGTTTTTACCGGCGGTAGGAAGCCGGATCTTTAGGGCCGTTTTGGAGAAGTTCCGCGATGGCGCTTATGTTAGACATCTTGGTCCAATCTCTCGGCCCCATTACCTTTTCGGCTATCACGCCGTTTTGGTCTATGATGAAGGTTTCCGGAACTCCGGTGGTTTTATAAAGCTCTTTGATCCTGCCCTTCCTGTCGTGAAGGACCGTAAAGGTAACTCCGTACTTTTTAACGAACTCCCTTACCGCCTCGGGCCCGTCTTTGTCGATGCTCACCGCGACTATCTCGAAGGGCTTCCCTTGAAGCGCCGCGTGGAGTTGCTGCATGGAAGGCATCTCATCCTCACAGGGCTTGCACCACGTGGCCCAGAAATTGAGAAACACCACCTTGCCCTTGAACTCTCCGAGGCTTCTTTCTTTGCCGTCAAGATCGGGCAACTCGAAGTCTATGGCTTGCGTGCCGGCGACCACGAGCTCGAAGTTCGACTTCTTCGCGAACACCGCTATAAGCACGATTGCGACGGAAACCGCGACTATTATGATGGCGACGGGATTTACGCCCTTTTTGCCCTCTTGCTTTTCGTTCATGAATTCCCTTCTGATGACGCTCCGTACTAAGCGTACGCGTGAAGTCCCGGCAATATGAAGCTGACTCCCCAATACAGGAATATGACCGCGAGAAATCCGAGTATGGACAGATACGCCGCCTTCCGTCCCCTCCATCCCCTCGTAACCCTCGCGTGCAGATACGCCGCGTATATGAGCCACGTTATAAGAGACCACGTCTCTTTCGGGTCCCAGCTCCAATAAGTTCCCCACGCGTAGTTGGCCCATACCGCGCCCGAGATTATGCCTATCGTGAGGAACGGAAACCCCCACGCGATGGTCCTGTACCCGAGTTCGTCGAGCATCTCGCTTCCGGGGAACCTGTCCACGAGGACGTTCGTTTTCTTCACGGCCTCGTAACGTTCCTTTATAACATACATTATCGCGATGCCGAAAGATATGGCGAAGGCTGCGTAACCCACGAACGTCGTAAACACGTGAAAATCAAGCCAGCCTATGGCGTACTTCTCCAACCCCGCCTGACTCAAAAGATTCACGAGCCACTTCCATTTGTTCTGGAGCGCCGGATTCAACGGCTCAACGCTCTTGAACCTGTACGGGAGCATTGACGCCGCGACCATGGCGAAGAAGGCTATGGTCATGACGAAAGCGCCCATCTCTTTTATCCTGTGCTTGCGCTCCAGCCATATATACCCTATGGTCATGGCCCATACGAAAAGCACCATGGACTCGTAGAGGTTCGAGAACGGCGCGTGTCCGGCTTCCGCGGCCCTCGATATAAGCATTCCGGTCGTGGCGAGAAGCGCTATGTAGGTCATGGCCGTGGCGGTCTGCGACATCCACCCTTTCCGGAACACCCAGTAGCCTACGTAAAAGACGGCCGTAACGAAATAAAAAGCGAAGGCCATGGTAAAGAACATCAAAGACATGACAACGTTGGCTTCTTTCATCTCCCACCCTCCCCCTCCGCCTCAGACGGAGCGTCGGTATTAAACTCCTTGAGTCCGTTCATAATCTCCTCGAATTCTTTATCAAAGGCAAGCTGGTTTTTATTGGTCATCCCGCCTATCTTTACCGTAAACCCGTCCCGGGCGCGGAGCGCGCTTACCCATATACGCCTGTGGAACACGAAAAAGGCGAGGATAAACCCGGCGCCCATCACGAGCGAGCCGGCCCATACCACGTTCGTTCCGGGATCTTTGTTTACCGATACGCCCGAATACGGTATCTCGATGAATCCGGTAAAAATGATGTCGTAATTGGTCTCCGGCAAAGTGCGCACGAACGACGGATAATTAAAAAGGAGCCAGGGCTTGGCGACAAGTTTATCGCCGTCATAGACCTCGAGCCTTATCGCCGGATTTTCCGCTTTGCCGGATTTCGAATAAACCGTCCTCGTCGCCTCGTCGAACGCGAAATCAGCCACGTACGATATTAACTTCGCCGAATACCGCGTGCCGGGTATTTTCTCGAGTTCCATCCAGTTCAGTCTGACCGGGTCTTCCATTTTCTCCGTATCAACCCTCTTGAAGGCGATTTCAGCCGTCTTTATCTTCTCCCATGACGTGCCGTAACTCGATTGGTAAAAACGAATGCCCTTGTAATAAAGCGGCTCGTTGACCCATATCTGCTTGGTCAAAACGTCCTTGCCGTCCTCCACGACCGTAAGGATCGAGTTATACTGGCGTATCTGTCCCGTGTCGTAGTAATCCACCCAGAACCGGTCCAAACGCAACTGAAAATCAAACTTCCCGGACGATACGATATCGCCGACAAGGATTACCTTGAAGTCCTTATAACCCCAAACACTGCCTATTATGGAGCCAAGAAGTATTATGAGAAGGCTTAGGTGCGTGAAATCCGAGCCGAAGCGCCCCAGAACGCCCTTCCACGCGTAAATCGAAAAACCTCCATCCGGGGTTTCCGCCGTCTTAATCTTGTATTTTTTCTTGGCAAGGAGCGCCGAAATCCTGTTTTTAACGATTTGAACGTCGCCGGCCGCCGTAAAAGTCGCGTTCCTCGAAAGCTTGTCTATCAAGGCGGGATTGAAAGAGGCCGATTCTTCTTTAAGAAGGGTTTTCCACTTCGGAGGAAATCTGTCGAGAGTGCACGCTATGATGTTCACGACAAGAAGACACAGAATGGAGACAAACCACCACGTGTTGTACATGCGGTCGAGGCCGAGCCGGAGTATTATTTCCGCCCACCTCTCGCCGTACGCCAAAAAATAATCCTGAGGACTCTGTCCCTGCTCGATTACGGTGCCTATGACGGAAACGGCCGCGATGAGTATAAGGATAAATATGGTGAACTTGACGGAAGATAAGACGCCGTTGATGCTCGAAAAGAAACCCTTGGCGCCGGCATTCGGAGCGTTGATTGAAGGCTTGGCCATGGATTATCGCTTGGTTACTCCCTCAGATTCGAGATACTTCCTTGCGGCGCTGCCCACGTCGCTTGACGGATTTATCGCCTCGGCCTTTTTCCACGCGGCTATGGCCTCTTGCCGCCTGTCTCCGAAGCCATACGCCAGCATGAACCCCTTGGTAAGCCATATGCGCTGGTAATTCGGGTCTCTCTTGATGCCGTCCTCCACGTACTTCAATCCGTCAAGGGGCCTTTGAAGATAAAAATGAGCGAGTCCGAGGTCGTTATAAGAATCAACGTCTTCGGGATTCAGTTCAATCGCCTTCTTATAATAAATAATGGCGTCCTCATATCTTCTTGTCTCAAGATAAATATCGGCAACCCTGGCGTTCAAATCCCAATCGTCCGGCTGTTCGGCAAGTCTTGCCTTGAGGTCGTTGAGTATCTCGTTATAATTTACGAGGCCCGCGCCCTGCGGGTAATTGCCGTTGGAATACTTGGAACCTTGCGGCTTGCCGTTAATCGCGGAAGTCTTTGACCTCGTGCCGAGCAAATAAGCGCCGGCCGCGACCATAACAACCGCCGCAACTACGATTATTATATAAACGCCCTTTTTCCCCATAAGTCCTTAATGACGTTCCTTTCCGAATTTTTCGTCAACAGCCTTCCTTACGGCCGGCGCGTCATACATCCGTCCATGAAGGCCGCAGACCGTAAACGCCTCGTTCATGCGCACGTCGCAATATTTCACGTGGAGGTCAACGTAACAGGCTGGAAGACTTTTAACGAAAAACACTTTGACCCTATCTAAATTATTTTACCAATATAAGATTAAAAAAAAATTAAATCAGCATTATTTTGTCCGGCGCCGTTTCCCGTTACGAACGTAAGTCGCGTGAGAAAAACACTCGCGCCGGAAAGGCCTGTTACCGGCCGGCGGCGACTTTCGAAATGGACGAATGGAACGCCCCGCCCGTCATCTTTTCTTCTTCTCCGAAAAGTATGCACGTGGTGGGACATCTCTTTACGGGCTCGCCGTCTTGCGGGCACAGTTCGTAATCTATCACGGCGAGATTGTCTTTCAAATTTATGCCTCCCTGCGTTTTACAGTCCTTCACGCACAGGCCGCACGCGATGCAGGCCACCTTGCAGAGCTTTTTGGCGACGGGGCCTTTGTCCTTATTGCGGCAATAGACAAAAAGTTTCCTGCTCTCCGGGTGCATCTCGATTATGTCCCTCGGACACGCCCTCGCGCACGCTCCGCATCCGACGCACTTGTCGTAAAACACGACAGGCAGGCCGTTGGAATCCATGGCCATTGCTTCGTAATTGCAAGCCGAAACGCAATCGCCGTACCCGATGCACGAATAGGCGCAACCCTTTTCCCCGCCCGTCAGATTGGCGGCGCTACAGGTCTTGTCGCCTCTGTAAACAGCGTTCTTTACGGCCTCTGCCTCGCCCCCGCGGCAAAGCACGACCGCCAAAATCCGCTCGGCCTTCATTGAACCCACTCCGAGGATTTCGGCTACGGCGTCGGCAACCGCTTGGCCTCCGGCTGTGCAGGAATTTACCGGGGCCTGCCTTAAGGCGAGTTTTTCCGCTAACATGGCGCACCCGGCGTAACCGCACGCGCCGCAATTGGTATTGGGAAGGGCTTCGTGAATCTTCGCCACAAGAGGATCTTCTTCGACATGGAACTTCTTCTGCGCTATGGAAAGAAACACGGCGAAGAAAACCCCAAGGCCGCCCATTGCCAAAACAGATATGATAAAAGATATGTCCAACATCTCAAGCATGGCGCTTACAACCCGTCTCCTTACCTTTTCTCTCCCCTCCTTACCAAGGAGGCAGGCTCACCTTGCGTTCGCCGCAGGCGGACAATGCAAGGGGAAGCGGGGAGGTTTTCTTGTCTTTTTACCCCACCCTCCCTCCCCTTGTAAAGGGGAGGAGACATCTAACGTTACCACCCAACTATTTATTATAACGCTTCGGGACGCGCGTTACTATACCGAAAGAAGCCCGGCGAAACCCATGAACGCGAGGGCGAGCATGCCTGCTATGAGAAGCGTTATGGGAACTCCCTGAAGAGACTTCGGAATCTCCGCGAAGTCAAGCTCCTCGCGTATGCCGGACATTACGATGAGCGCCAACGTGAACCCTACCCCCGTGCCGACCCCGAAAAACACGCTCTCTATGAAACTGTATTCCCTTAACGATGCGAAGAGCGCGAGCCCCAATACGGCGCAATTCGTCGTTATGAGCGGAAGATATATGCCGAGGCTCCTGTAAAGCGGGGGGCTGGATTTTTTTATGAACATCTCGACGAATTGCACTAACGCCGCTATGGCGATTATGTAACTCACGGTCTGGAGAAACGGCAGATTGAACTTTATGATGACGTATTCGTTCAAAAGCCACGTTATCACGGCCGTAAGGGTCATGACGAAGGTCGTGGCGAATCCCATGTTGACGGCCGTGTCGAGCCTCTTCGAAACCCCCAAGAACGGACAGATGCCTAGAAAATAGGCGAGCACGAAGTTATTCACCACGGCGGCCGATATGAATATGAGTATGAGCCTCATCTCGACGCACCCCTGTGCTTAGTAAAGTAATTTATGCCGCCTATGAAAAGCCCGAGCGTTATGAACGCCCCGGGCGGAAGTATCATGACGACCCAGGGATTAAAGACATTTTCGCTCAATATGACAAATCCGAATATGCTCCCCGAGCCGAGTATCTCCCTTATGAAGCTCAATACGAGGAGCACCCACGTAAAACCGATTCCCGTGCCTAACGCGTCGGCCATTGACGGCGCTATGCCGTTTTTGCAGGCGAATATCTCCGCCCTCGCCAGTATCATGCAATTTACCACTATGAGCGCCACATACGCGCCGAGGACCTTCGACATTTCCGGGAAAAACGCCTGAAGATAGAAATCCGCGACCGTGACGAAAGTGGCCATTATGAGCACGTACGCGGCAATCCTCACCCCTCCGGGCACTATGTTCCTTACCATCGAGACCATCGCGCTCGAACATATGATGACGAACGTGGCGGCGAGCCCCATGGCAAGCGCGCCGCTTGCGGAATTCGAAGTCGCGAGCGTGGGGCACATGCCCAAGACTATCACGGTAATCGTGTTCTCGGTCCAGATGCCGTTTTTAAACACGCTGAAAAGGGATTTATCGTCTGCCATTGGCGCCTCCCTCTTCCGCCTCAGGCGGAGCGTTTTCCTCTTTTAGGATATCGAGCACCGCCGCGACCCTCGCGTTTACGGCGTTAACGACCGCCCTGCTCGATATGGTGGCCCCTGTTACGGCCTGAATCTCGTTGGGCTTCGTCGGCTTTTTGTTCTTCACGTATTCTATCTTCGGCTCTATGGAAAGCCCTTTGAACTGTCCGGTGAACTTCTCCTGCGCTATCTTCGTGCCGAGCCCGGGCGTCTCCTTCTGATTGAGCACCCTTAACCCGAACATGGTCTTTTTATCGAGCTTAAGCCCGACCACAACCTCTATGGTTCCGGCAAAGCCGGGGCCCTTCGCGGTAAAGGCGTAGCCGACGATATTGCCTGATTCGTCCTTTCCGACGAATATCTTCACGATTTCCGGGCCCTTCGCGCCCTTGATTGTTTTCTCCACCGTATCATAGCTCTTCGAGCCCTCAAGGACGGCGAATATCATCTTTCTTTCTTCCTCGAGCTTGTTCTTGAGTATCCTCGGATGCACGCTGTGGTAAAACCCCGCGAGTATGGCGCCGGAAAGCACGGCAAAAACCGAAAGCACCACTATCATCTTCGCCGACTGGTTCATTTCGCCTTTACCTCTCCGAAGACAACCGGCCTCGTCCATCTGTTAAGAAGCGGCGTAACCGCGTTCATAAGGAGTATCGCGTACATCACGCCCTCGGGGAGGCCTCCTAAAAGCCTTATTATGACCGTTATTATCCCGGCCCCTATGGCGAATATCCACTGGCCTATGGCAGTGGTCGGGGACGTTACCATGTCCGTTACCATGAACCACGCGCCCAACATCGCGCCTCCGGCCAGCACGTGAAAAAGCGGGTCAGGGTATTTAGCCGGGTTTACAAGCCAAAACGCCCCGCCGGTTATTGCCATCGCGCCGAGAAATCCAAGCGGGAGTTTCCAATTGACGTATCCCTTGTAACGCAGATAAAGCCCTCCCACGAGTATGGCGAGGGCGGAGGTTTCGCCTAAAGAGCCGGAGACGTTGCCGAAGAAAAGATTCAAAAGAGGAGTGCCCTTTGCCTCGAACTTCATGAGCGCGAGAGGCGTCGCGGCCGATACGGCGTCAACTCCCCCGAAAACTCCAACCGAGAACGGCTCCGCCCACGTAGTTATGATGACCGGGTACGCGGCCATGAGGAACGCCCTGCCTAAAAGCGCCGGATTGAATATATTGAAGCCAAGCCCTCCGAATATGTGCTTGCCGATGGCAATGGCGAAGGCCGAGCCCAGTATCGCGCCGAATACCGGAAAACCCGGAGGAAGAGTCAACGCGAGGAGCATGCCCGTTATGGCGGCGCTCCCGTCGTGCGCGGCGATTTTTTTGGCCGAAAATTTCTGGAGAAGATACTCGATAAAAACGCAGGACAAAGTGCATACGACAAGAAGCATCAGGGCGCGAAGCCCGAAAAAATAAATGCTCACCGCCGAAGCCGGAAAAAGCGCGGCCACCACCGAATACATTATCTTCGGTATGTTTTCGTCCGTCAACGCGTGAGGAGAAGAAGAAATAAGAAGCGGCCTGTAAGGGGCCTCTTTCTCCTCGGACGCCGATTTTGCGGCGATAGTCTCTTTTTCCGGCTGAATGTCGCTCATCGTCAAATCCGCAAGAAATTTAATTTAACGCCTTAAGAACTCGAACTCTTTTCCGAAGCCCTAAGCCTCACCTTCCCCACCCTTATCCACTGAACAAGGGGCCTCCGGGCCGGACAAACGAACGCGCAACAGCCGCACTCGATGCAGGCCGTGCCGAGCCATTTCTTGAAATCATCCGTCATGCCGAGCCTTCCGCTGTCTCCGAGCCTGTACGGCATGAGGGCCATGGGACAAGCCTCTACGCACCTTGCACACCTTATGCACGGCCCGTACTCGAGGGGCTTTAGCCGGGCGCCCGAAAACACGGTAATCCCAGAGGTTCCCTTCACAACCGGAACGTCCAGGGTTTTCTGCGCTATGCCCATCATCGGGCCGCCGTTTACGACAAGAGTCTCCTGACCCTCTTCCATGCCGCCGCACTGCGCTATTACGTCCTCAAAGGAAGTCCCGACGCGAAGAAGGAGATTTTTGGGGGTCTTGATTCCGTTCCCGCTTATTGTAACGACTCTCTCTATCAGCGGCTTTCCGCAACGCATCGCCTCGTAAACCGCGACCGCGGTTCCGACGTTATTCACTATGACTCCCGCGTCGAACGGAAGCTTGCCGAGAGGAACCTTACGTCCCATCACGGCCTTTATGAGCATCTTCTCCGCGCCCTGCGGATACTTGGTCTCTAATAAAACTATCTTTATGCCCGGGGATATTTTCGCGACGGCCTTGGTCATGGCCTCGATGCATTCCGGTTTATTGTCTTCTATGCCTATAAAGCCGTCCTTTGCCCCGACGGTCTTCATTATTATCTTAAGCCCGGTTACGACGTCTTCGGGACGCTCGGCCATTAACCTGTGGTCGGCCGTGAGATAAGGCTCGCATTCGCACCCGTTGAGTATCACGGCGTCCAGTTTGGCGCCCTCGGGCGGAGAGAGTTTAACCCCTGTCGGAAACGCCGCGCCTCCGAGGCCCACGATGCCGGCCTCCCTTACCGCGGCCCTGACTTCACCGGGCTTCATGGCATCTATCGAAAAACCCTCTTTAGCGGGCCATTCCTTTATCGCTCCGCTTCCTTCTATGATGACCGACATGACCTTGCCGCCGCCGGGATACGGATAAGGCGTTATGTCTTTGACTTTGCCGCTTATGCTCGCGTGAACCGGGGCCGTAACAAAGGACTTGGCGTCCCCTATCTTTTGACCCTCTTCTACGTCGTCGCCCTTTTTTACGAGAGGCTCGCAGGGCGCGCCTATGTGCTGGGAAAGCGGGATTATGACCCGTTTCGGGAGTGCGGCTTTCTCGATTGATTTATCCGAGGCCAGTTCCTTATGATAAAGAGGGTGTATGCCCCTCTCAAAGGTTTTTGTCCGCATAAAGGTTTGTATAAACCGCTAAATAATATCCTATTTTATCTCATAAAGTCAATATTTTCGCTAGGCAAAAAACTAAGCCTCCTTTGCTATGCGTCTAATCCTCTTCTGCGTTTGCTCGACCGTTTCGACTCCGGTATTGAGTATATACGCAGGGGCCGAAGAAAAAAGCCCCTTAAAAAACCGCGCCTGAACATCCGGCCTTTTAACGAGAAGGTAGGGATTATAATAAGACTCCTTTTTGAATTCGCCTATGTTTCCCCCCGCGCCCGAGAGCACCTGATATTTGCCCTCTTCGAGTATGGCAAGGGCCTCGTCGGAGGTAAGGCTTACCTCGGGCGGACTCCCGGCGTCGCGCCTTAAAAGCACGACAGCCTTCACGACCGCTTTCTCCACGAATTTCTCGTATCCCCCTATCCACTCAGGGTCTATTATGGCTCTGGAATTGGCAAAGGCGCCGAAGTCTTCGTTAAGGACGTTTTCGCACTTGCATCTCGCTAAAAGCGCGCCGAGTTCGGGAAAACTCTTTACCATATCGGTACGGAGGTAAAACTTTCTTTCCGATATGTCGGCCATTGCGAGGCCTTTTTTATAGGTCAGGAATATCCAGTCGTCGGAGTGAATCTTGCCCTCGGAAAGCCTCATAAGCCCCCACGTGTGCGTGCTCTTGCCCGTGCCGGTCGGGGCAATTATAACGATGCCTTTTCCGTTAATCACGGCGCAACTTCCGTGTATGGAATGGACGTTGTGCTGTGTTTCCAAAACGTCGGCAACCATGCCTAACGCCCAGCTCTTGCACTGGCCGTAGTATTCGGTGTTTACGAAAATCGCGGTCCTTGTCTCGTGGTTATAATAGGCGGACGGCTCCATTCCGCCCACATTCTTAACCGCGTATATGACGCAGTGAGGCAGTATGACGCCGGTCCTCGGAGCCGGAAACCAGTTCTCCACCCAGAAATCGTAGAGATGAGCGGAATTGGTGTAAAGCCTTACGACTATGCCGTGGATATTGGCGTTCCAGTGGTAGGTCTCGAAATCCGAATCCAACTTCTTTTGCGCGAGAAGGACAAGCCTGTCCCTCTCTTCGCCGCTTATGTCCTTAACCGAAGGAGCCCTGCCCTTTACCTCGGTGATATAATTGGAAATCATCCGGGAAACCGCTCCTTCTTGTCATTCCCGTCCGCCAATCAATAAGACGGACGAACAAAATATTTGGTTCAAGCTATAAATCTGCACCCGCATAAATACATATAGGGCAAGGCTTTAGCCTTGCTCAAAAAACGCAACCCTTCCGCCTCAGGCGGAGGGTTGCGTTACAAAAAAACCGGAAGAATCAGGAAGCCGCGGCCTCTTAAGTCATCTTCCCCATCTTGTTGAGGAAATCCCCGACCGCGACCCTTACGACCGCGCTTAAGTCCCACTTCTGGTTGAGTTTACCGGAGTACTCGATTGCAAGCTCTTCCAATGCCTCTATCTGTTCCTCCTCGAGGCAAACCATGACGTCTTTCAACTCCTCGCCATGCCCGTGCGAACCATGCTCCGCCATAACCCTTACTTACCCTCCGCCTTCAGGGCATCTATTCCGGCTCTTGCGTCCTTAACGAGCGGACTATCGGGATAATCCTTCACAAAAGCTTCGAGCTTAGCCAATGCCTCGTCCTTATTGCCCTTTTCCGCGGCGTCATACGCCTCGGTAAATCTCTTTATCTCCTCGTCCTTTGTCGCTGACTCCTTCCAATAAAGCTCGTCTTCCTTAGTTGTCTGCTCCGCGCCCTTTACTCCGACGACGGCGGTTGCTTGGGGCTTTTCCGCCTTGGATATGACCTTAATCTTATACGCCATTGACTTGAGCCACGAGCTTGCCGGCGAATCGGCGGAATAAGCAAAACTCTGCATCGATACCGCGAACACGAAAAACGCGCCCAATAAGACCATTTTCTTTTTCATAATCCCCTCCCCTTACTTTTTGATTTCATCGTAAATTCCCCCGTAGGTTTCTTTGAGCTTGGAGTCAATGGACAGCGCCTTTTCAAAAGCCGCGGCCGCTTCCCTCGATGCTTCTTTCTTCAGGTACGCCCTCGCGAGATTCACGTAAGTTCCGGCGTCGTCCGGTTCCGACAAAGAGGCTTCCTTATAGTATTTTATGGCGGTGTCGTAGTCTTTCTTGAGAAAATGTATGTTGCCGGCGTTATTCAAAAGCGTCGCGTTTTTGTCCATGTCCATGAGTCTCTTTGAAACCTCGATCGCCTTATCGAGCATGCCCTCGAAGGCGTAAAACTCCATAAGTTCCATGAGCCCGTAATAACCGCCTTGTTCGAGGTGCGAGGCTATAAATGAGGCCCTTTCCTTCTCCAACCTTTCGAGCTCTCCGGGGAATTTCGATTCTATGTCGTCCTTCGACACCTTGTCCTTGAAAAGCGCCGGAGGCAGGTTCGGGGACTTATATGTTTGCATCGCCTCGCTTAAATCTATTATCCGGGTCTTTTCTTTCTCCTTCGAATAATTCTCGACCGCCTTTTTCCACGCCTCGGTAAAAGAAGACCCGACGAGCGTCGTCTCGACCGGAATCCAGATGGTTCCGTTAAAAGGTATGTAGGTTTTTTCGGGGAATCCGAATTCGGCCTTATCCTGCTCGCTCGCTTCGGTGTCGAACATCATGTATATATGTCCCGGCGCGTCGAGGAGTTTCGTCCTTACGCCAAGGGATTCCAACGCCGAAGAATAAAGGCTCGTCAAATCGTCGCAATCGCCGACCTTTCTCGAAAGCGTTTCCCTCGGAAACTGCACGAAGTCAACCACGTTCGCAAGGCCGTAAACCACGCTATAGGGATTATTAGGGTCTTCCATGTACTCGAGCCCGAGTATGCCCATGGCGGCGAATATCGCCCGCGCCTTGACGATGTTTTTATTGAGCCTGGCCGCTCTGTAGCCTCCGGCCGCGGAAGTGGCGAATCCGGAAATGACCGGGTCTTTCGGAGTTATGAAGGACGCTATCTTTCCCTTATCGTCCCAAACGAGGGCGTGCTTTTCGTAGACGTATATCGGGTGCGCCTTCACCACGGTTTTTTCGACGCCCGCGTCGAAGTACGCCACCTTTACCTCGGACTGGACAAAGGTGTCGTCCGTCATGTCCACGACCGAGCCGTTGAAAACGATATTAAGCGGCTTGGTCACTGTCCCCCCGGACGGCAACTCTCCTATTTCCGTCTCCGTCGGATAATCGGTATAATCCTTTATGAAAAGAGAGACCTTTACGCTCCCGAAGGGCTTCGGGGTGTTGTTCTTGAGAATAATCTCTCCAACCGGGTTTTTGGCGTAGGCCTTGTAGCCGCTTGAAAACACCTCGTTTGTTTTTATCGACACCTCCAGAGGAGGCAGGCCTGAGGCGAAACCCTGCACGTCCTTTTCCATGCCGGATACGGCCGCGGCGAGTGCGTCGTAGAGCTTTTCGTAGGACTTCCTTATTGAAATCTCGATGCCCTTGTCCTCGTTTATGTGAACCATCGAGGACTTGCCCTTGAGTTCGGTTATCGCCTTTCCGGTCGCCGCGTTATAGACAGTAAGAGTTACCGGGGCTTCTATGTTTTTGAATTTGCTGCCGAGGACTCCTTCGGACACCTTCGGCTCCTCGAACGCCTCTATCACGATGGCCACCATGCCGGCCTTCTCGCCGAGGGCGTAAAAATCCCCGCGTCCCAGATCTTCCACGACGTAACCCCGGCCTTCTATCTCGCGGATGAATTCCTTTCTGCTCAAGTCCGAACCCTTCCTCGTAAGGACGCCCACGCGCGTCCGTGTCTCGAGTTTGGAAGCGGCGACGAGGTCGCGCATCTTGCCGACGTCAACGAATGCCATGCATATTGTCGAGCCGTTGTCTTCCGCGAGCACCTCTCCGCCGAGGAAATACGCCTCCGGAAACGCGAGCACCTTATCCTTGAAAAAGCCCATATCCTTCACGGTCGGCTCCGGCACTATGGCGTAAAAGGCCCTCTGGAGCGCGATATTTTCGACGGATTTGGAAATCACTCCCAAAGAAAGGCTTCCGCTCTTGTTCACTGTCTTTATGAAAAACGGCTGCGCCTCTTTTACCCGTCCGCCTAAGGCGGAGCCGGGAATTACAGCCGAAGGATTTACCATGCGAAGCACATAACCGCTCAACTCGTCCGTCCTGCCTTCGAGAAGTTTCAGGGCGAGAGCCGAATCCCCCGCCTTCCATGACGCGTACGCCATGAGAGGAACGAATTTATCCTCGAAAGAAGACCCGGCAAGTTCGGGGTAATGATCGAGAACCCCGGCGAAATCTCCCTTAAGAGCGGCCCGGGCGACGTAGAGTTCAATCTCTCTTACGCTCTTTACCGGAACTTCGTCGACTTTAGCCGGAACTTCCCCGGCCTCGAGAACGCTTACGGCGCCAAGCAAAATCAGCACGATAAAAAACATCGGCATTAAACATTTAAAAAGTGTTTTTCCCACTGCCTTCTGTTCCCCCTCGCCCTGCCCTTTTAAAGTCTTCCTTCCATAAGAAGCGCGTTTATCTCTTCTTCCATGGGCTTAACGGGCAATCCCTTTTTCTCGGCTATGAACATGGCCTTTGTCATATTCTCCACCGCGCCCTTGAAGTTGCCTTTGGAAGCCATGTCCTTGGCTTCTTTAACGAGACGGATTTCGGGGTTGGAGAAGAGTTTCTTTAAATCCGCGCCCATATCGTCCACAACCTTGGCCTGAGCGGTCTTCAGAAACTCGTTGTCGGCAGGGACGTTCGCGACCTTCGAGGCTATCTTCAAATCCCCTATCTCGACGCCCTCCGAGGAATCGTCGGCGGCCTCGATTACTTTTTCAGCCATGCCCGAATACACCACATACCCGCTCGCGTTCACTATCCTGTAACCGAGGCTTACGGTAACGGTCTTCCTGGCGGCGCTTACCTTGTACTTGATGTTCTCGTAAACAGGCTCCTCGACGTGCATCGGCGGCTCGTCCCCGAACTTTCCCTTTGATACCCATCTTTCGTATTCCGGGTTGGATACTTTCTTCGAGTCCGTCTTCGCCCGGACGGTCTTAAAGCTGTCGGTAATCGTCGAATCCACCCTGTAATCGACGACGTCTCCTATGAGGAGATAATCCGCGTCTATGAGCTGCAAAAGCCCCTTGTCGAGTTCCCCGCCCTGAAGCGCCTTGACTTCCGACTCCTTCAAAAGGGCCTCCGTGGCCGTCCTCTCGAGTATCCTTATATCGTTCGAGAGTTCCTTGTAAAGGAAGTGGAGCGTATGGGACGTCATTGTCTTCCCGGCGTCGGGATTATACGTAGGCCCGCGAAACGGTATCACGGCGAGAGACGTCATTGCCTTTTTTCTTATCTCGGCCTTGAGTTCTTCCTTCATTGCCGGGATGTCGGGATAATCAGGCTGTATCTTCGATACGGCGTCCATGTAGGCGTAGGCAAGCCCGAAGTTGCCGCCGGTTTTCTCTTCCTTGCCCTTTACGAAGAGTTCGTTTATGACCCTCGATATATCCTGATACGGCACGGCTACGCCCCTCACCCTGTCGCGCGGTATCTCCTTCATGACCTCTATCGCCGTTATGAAGAACGCTCCTCCGGCCAAAGGACTTCCGTTGGAGGCCGAATCAACGCCCTTCGAAAAAAGATGTTCCGCGTGAGACGACCTTGCCTTTACGAGTCCCTCCGTCGCCTCAGCGGTCTTTTTATAACCGAGCGCGCCGCCGTAGTGTCTTATCGCCTTGTCCCAATCCCCTGCCTTGAAAGAGGCGTCCGCCTCTTCAATGTGAAATTCGTAGGTGTCCTTTGCCGCGGCTTCCGCCAATCTTTCCGGCGCGTCTTTATGCCCGGGGGAAATATAAGAAACCTCTTCGAAGGCCCTGTGGGCCGACTTCCAATCTTCCTTCAGGGCGGCCGTTACCCCTTCTTCGTAAGCCGCGGCGAGCGCCTTGTCGGCGAAATCCTTGAATTCGCCTTCAACGCCGGAGTCGAGCGAATACAAAAGCCTCATAGAATCGAACGCCTTTATTCTTTCGCCCTGCTTTTCGAACTCCACGGCTTCTTTCCTCGCCTTATCCGCGGCAAGAAGCGTCTTTTTGATTTCTCCTTCCAATTCCGAAAGTATCTTCGAGACGTCCGCCGACCGGTCGAGCGCATTTATTCCGGAGGCCTCGTCCTTGAACTCCGAGATTCTTTTTAACGAAAGAGGTCTTTTTTCTTCGATGAGGGACGCCTTCAGACCGGCCAATTTTTGCCCCGCGTACTTGCTCGCGACCGAGGGCATCTCCTTACAGACAGGCTCGTTCGGCCGTCCGGCGCATACGTCCTTTAATATGCCGTAGGCCTCTTCGTAACGGAACGCCTTCAATGCCGCGTCATAAGACTCCTTATACGGGGCCGCGGCGCATCCGGCCAAAAGATAAATCATAAATACGGCAAATAAAACATCCCGCGCGCGAGTCGTCATTTAGATTAGTCCCCTTTCTTCTTGCGAATCTTCCTGCCCTTGGCTTCCCTTATCCTCTTGAGTTTCCACTGCCTGTGCTTATTGATTATCGTCAGGACCTCATTCGGGTCGTCGGTGATTTTTATGATGGTCAAATCCTCAGGCGATATGGTGCCGTATTTTAACATGTTGTTTCCCATGAAAGCCAGCACCGGCTTCCAGTACTCGGTGCCGAAGAGTATCAAGGGAAAAGGGTGTATCTTGAGAGTTTGTATAAGCGTAAGGGCCTCGAAGAATTCATCGAGGGTTCCGAAGCCGCCCGGCATGCAGACGTATCCGATGGCGTATTTTATGAACATGACCTTTCTGACGAAAAAGTATCTGAACTGGAGCGATTGGCTCTGAAACGTATTGGGCTTTTGCTCCTTGGGAAGGGTTATGTTCAGGCCTACGGATTTTCCCCCTCCCAGAATCGCGCCTTTGTTGGCGGCCTCCATGATGCCGCCGCCTCCGCCGGTGATTATGGTGTAGCCGTTTTCCGCGAGAAGTTTCGACACCGCGACCGTCTTCTTGCAGAACTTATCCCTCGGAGTAAAACGCGCCGAGCCGAATATAGAGACAGCCGGCCCTATGTTCGAGAGTTCCTCGAAGCCCTCGACGAATTCGCTTATTATGCGGAATATCCTCCACGTTTCCTGTCCTTTCAGGTCTTCAATCGGCATCGCTCGTCACTCCCATTCAATGGTGCTCGGCGGCTTTGAACTTATGTCGTAAACGACCCTGTTCACGCCCCTCACCTCGTTTATTATGCGCGAAGAAATATCGGCCATCACCTCATATGGAAGCCTCGCCCAGTCCGCGGTCATGCCGTCCGTGCTATCGACAGCCCTCACAGCCACGGTATTTTCGTAAGTCCTCTCGTCTCCCATTACCCCGACCGTCTTTATTGGCAAGAGCACGGCGAATGCCTGCCAGAGCTTGGTATAGAGGTTTGCCTTTTTTATCTCCTCCAATACTATGGCGTCCGCCTCGCGCAGTATCTCGCACCTTTCCGGGGTAACCTCTCCGATTATCCTTATCGCGAGGCCCGGCCCGGGAAAGGGATGGCGGTTTATTATCTCCATGCCTAATCCCAACTCCAAACCCAAAGCCCTCACCTCGTCCTTAAAAAGCTCCCTCAAAGGCTCGACGAGTTTAAGTTTCATCTTTTTTAAAAGCCCTCCGACATTGTGATGGCTTTTGATGGTGGCCGACGGCCCCTTGAATGAAACGCTCTCTATGACGTCCGGATAAAGAGTGCCTTGAGCCAGAAACCCGACCGCCTTTATCCTCTTTGCCTCGTCCTCGAAGACCCTTACGAACTCGCCTCCGATGACCTTTCTTTTCTTTTCCGGATCAGTAACGCCTTTTAATCTCTTAAAGAATCTCTTGGAGGCATCAACCTTTTTTATGTTGACCTTGAAGTTTTTCTTCAGGGTCGAGTAAACCTTATCGGCCTCGCCCTTGCGTAAGACCCCGTTATCAACAAATATGCAGGTGAGCCGATTTCCTATGGCCTTATGCACTATCGCGGCCGTAACGCAAGAGTCAACCCCGCCGCTTATGCCGCAGACTACCTTTCCGTCTCCGACCTTCTCCCTAATCTCTTTTATCGAACTCTCTATGAACGCGCCCATTGTCCACGTTGGAGCGCATCCGGAAACCTTGAAGATAAAATTTCCAAGCATCTTTGCTCCGAGCGGCGTGTGAACCACCTCGGGATGAAACTGGACCCCGAAGAACCTTCTTTTCGAATCCTTTATCGCGGCGATTGAGGAATTTTCGCTCCTCGCGATTATCTCGAAGCCTTCGGGCGCCTCCTCGACCCTGTCGCCGTGGCTCATCCAGACCTTTACCCGCGCCGCGCCTAAGCCTGAAAATAAATCGCTCGTATCGGATATATCGAGATAAGCGGGCCCGTATTCCCTTTTCTTGGACCTCTCGACCCTGCCGCCGAGGAGTTTGGACATTAACTGCATGCCGTAACAAATCCCCAGGACCGGGACATTGAGAGAGAAAAACTCCTTGGGAAGCACGGGCGCGCCTTTGTCGTAAACGCTCGAAGGCCCGCCCGAAAGTATGACTGCCTTGGGAGAAAAAGATTTTATAAACTCCTGCCCGACGTTATAGGGATGTATCTCGCAGTAAACCTTCGCCTCCCTCACCCTCCTCGCTATGAGCTGGGTGTACTGTGAACCGAAGTCGAGTATGAGGATTTTTTGGGAATGGATGGACATTGGTCAATTTACCTTCTTTGTTTGCCTTATAATTGCCTTTATTTCTTTCAGCAATCCGGGAATTTTATCGTTTATGACAGACCATACAAGTTCCCATTTTATGCCGAAATAAAAATGGGCAATTTTATCCCTCATTCCGGCTATATTCTTCCATTCAATATCTTTGTGCTTGTCTTTTAAACCCTTTGATAGATTTTTAGCGGCCTCTCCGACAATCTCAATATTGCGCAAAACCGCATCCTGCGTCTTTTTATCCTTCAGGAACTCCTCATAATCCAGCCGGGCGGTATAATCCGTGACTCTTTCCATCGCCTCCTTCATGTCCAAGAGAAATTCCTTATCTCCCCTCTTAGACATACACAACGCTCCTTTCGATTTCTTCCTTGACGCCTTTAATTCTTATCGTCTTAACGCTGTCAGGGGTAAGAATATCGACTTTTCTGTCAAACAATCTTTCGACATATCGGGACAATCCCATGAACGCATCAAAGAGTCCTTTGAAATTTTCGCCGTATATCGCCATGTCAAACTCCACAACGAAGTCGATGTCGCTGTGTTTATTCTGTTCTCCGCGAAGATAAGAACCAAACAGGCCTATTCTTTTCACGCCGTATTTCTCGAGGGTTGCCCTGTTCTCCCTGAGCGTTTCCATTATTTCTTTTTTTGTAAGAGGTTTGTGCTTCATTTTATGACCTCCGTGACTACTATATTAACGCCTATTTTCTTTGCGTATTCGTCAACCGACCTTGCTATATCGTGTGTCGCTGAATAAACCAGAAAACAAATTTCGCTCAATTCCTTTGGGGAAAGATTTACAATATCGCCCAATTTATATTCGATTATTCTCTCTTTAAAATGAACCCTCAGGCTTCCACCATCTTGCAATAAAAGTCCTCCCTCTGGTATAGTATATTTCTCACCATTCGGTGTTTCAATACATATATCAACAGCCCACCAAATAAGTCGGAAAGATTCTTCGCCTCTTAAATCTTCAGTCCCGACCATGCCCTTTCTGTGGGTAATACAATTTCTTGCCTGATTAATACTCCCAAGATATTTTTCCTTATCTGATGTTACGCTAAACCTATTCTTTAAGGTTTTCAACTTATCTTCTACGCCTACTTTTTTGAAATTTATGCCAAATTTGCGGGCGTCATTGCTGACAATTCGTTCTTTATTAGTAGCCATCAATAAACATGACCTATGCACTTCATCAAGGAACAAACAGAAAGATTCGACTATTTCTGTCAAACCATTAGATATAACCCACTTTTCAAACTCTTCCTTAATATGGGCAATGCTTTTATCATCAAGTTTATCTGAGATTATACTGAATGCCGAATCAGATAACTGATACTTCTTGAATTGCTCGTCTCTCGCAGCATTTACCCCTAACCCCATAAAAGCAGATGTACGCCTTATGCCTCGATGAGCAATATCCTTCACTTTATTAATATCGATAGTTATATCCTCCATGTCTCTAACAATCCTAAGTGCTCACTCGGAATTCTCTTCCCCCCTAAACTATCTCCACCCTGTAATTCGGCGCTTCTTTGGTTATGGCGACGTCGTGCACGTGGCTTTCGCGAAGCCCGGATGGCGTAAGACGGACAAACCTCGCCTTTTTGTGAATCTCGGGAATGGTTCTGCACCCAAGATACCCCATGCCTGCCTTAAGCCCTCCGACCATCTGAAATATCGTCGAGGAAAGAGGCCCCTTATGAGGAACCCTGCCCTCTATGCCTTCGGGAACAAGCTTAAGCTCGCTCTCAACATCTTCTTGGAAGTATCTGTCTTTACTACCTTTTTTCATGGCCTCTATGGACCCCATGCCCCTGTAAATCTTGAAAGTCCTGCCCTGATAAAGCACTGTTTCACCGGGGCTTTCTTCTGTTCCGGCAAACAACCCTCCTATCATAATCGAATGCGCTCCGGCGGCAAGGGCCTTTGTAATATCTCCGGAATATTTTATCCCTCCGTCCGCTATGACGGGAATGCCGGATTTTTTGGCCGCGCTCACTGCCTCCATGATTGCGGTTATCTGCGGCACTCCTATGCCCGTGACAATCCTCGTGGTGCAGATGGAGCCCGGCCCTACCCCCACCTTTATCGCGTCAACACCGGCCTTTATAAGGGCAGTAGCCGCGTCCTTTGTGGCGATATTCCCGGCGATGAGTTCGCAGTCGAATTTTTTCTTTATCGCCTTAATTGCCTCCAAAACCCCTTTGCTGTGTCCGTGCGCCGTGTCAACCACTATGCAATTGGCTCCGGCCTTCAAGAGTTCTCTTACCCGCTCGTCCCTGTCGAACGACACGCCTACCGCCGCGCCCACCATAAGGCGTCCGAACCTGTCTTTGCAGGAATTCGGGAACTTCTCTCTCTTCTCGATGTCAGTCATGGTGATAAGACCTTTGAGCCTTCCCTTACTGTCAACAACCGGAAGCTTTTCAATCCTGTGGCGGTGCAATACGGCCTTGGCCTTTTCAATGGAGGTGCCCGGCTTTACGGTTACCGGATTTTTCGTCATTATCAAAGAGATTTTCTTTTGCCTGTTGTCCTCGAACCTGAGGTCCCTGTTCGTCACTATGCCGACAAGGTATCCGTTCTTGACTATCGGAAAACCGGATATGTGCTCTTTTTTCATGATGTCGAGGGCGTCGCCGACGCGCTGGTCCGGGGAAAGGGAAAGCGGCTTCAAAATCATGACGGATTCGTACTTCTTGACCTTATCCACCTGAGCGGCCTGCTCTTCGACAGAGAGGTTTTTGTGTATTATGCCGATTCCGCCTTCCTGCGCTATGGCTATCGCCATCCTTGATTCCGTAACGCTGTCCATGGCGGAACTTATGAGAGGAACATTGAGCCTTATGTTATTCGTGAGTTTGGTGGAAACGTCAACGTCCCTCGGCAAAACCTTCGAGAACGCCGGCTCCAGCAAAACGTCGTCAAAGGTGATGGCTGTTTTTATCTCTTTCATGGCGTTTACGAGCCTCCTTATATGGTTGCGTCTTTACGCAGGGCTAAAGCCCTGCCCTACGTTACGATATTAACAGACGACATCTTACCCAATAAAACTCCCTCCAAAAGCCCCGCGTCGCTTACCCTCATCGTGTCGAAACCGAAAGATTCCATGACGATAACGGATATGGCCGAACCGGGTATGATTAAATCTTCCCTGCCCTTTTCAAGGCTCAATACCTCTGCCCTCTCTTTTAACCCGAGGCGCAAAAGGTCTTTGTAAATCCTCTTTATGTTGCCGAGCCTCAAGACATAATTGTTTATGAGAGACTTATCGTAAACCTTCAAGTCCTGCTCTATGGCGGCGAGGGTCGTGACCGTGCCGGCGGTGCCGACGAGTTCGACTCCGGCTTCCGAAGAGCACTTCCCCGCGTCAACTCCGTCTTTTTTCATCCTCTCTTTCAAGGCTGTAATGACGCCCTTTATCTCTTTTTCCATCCGGGCGATTTCGCTTTCCGCGGGAGGATCGCTTTTTACGAACGTCTCGGTAAGATGCACGACTCCCAAATCCATGCTCCAAAGTCCTATGGCCCTGTCGCCTCTCGCGAGTATGAACTCGGTGCTTCCCCCGCCTATGTCCATCACGAGGCGGTCGAGTTTAATAGGCTCCACAGCGGAAAGAACCCCCGTAAGGGAATACGCGGCCTCATCGCTTCCGGATATTACCGACACCTCTATGCCTGTTCTTTTCCTTACCTCTGCGACAAAAGCGGCTCCGTTAACCGCCCTCCGGACGACGCTTGTGGCGACCGCGTAAACCCTCTCGAACGCGACGCCGTGCTTATCCAGAATCTTTTTAAAATCACAGATTGCCGAAATGGTTCTTTCAAAAGCCTCTTCCGGAATGCCTCCCTCGACGGTATAACCGCCGCCGAGCCTTGTTATCGTCCTTTTGTAGGCAATGGTTTTCAACCCGTTGCCGGGAGACACTTCACCTATAAGAAGCCTCAAGGTATTGGTGCCTATGTCTATCGAGGCGCATCTCATTCTCCTTTCGCGCCTTCTTTCAAATAGTTTTGCGTATACTCCATGTAGTTTTTGGCGGACTGTAAAATCCTCGCAACCTCTTCGTCCTTTAATTGCCTCACTACCTTTCCCGGCGAGCCGAGGACAAGGCTTCTCGGCGGGATTTTGGCGTTTTCCGTAACGAGCGTAGCGGCGCCAATTATCGAGTCCTCGCCGATTTCGGCGTTATCGAGGATTATCGCCCCCATGCCTATAAGGCACCTGTCTTTCACAACGCACCCGTGAAGCACCGCGTTATGGCCTATGGTAACGTCGCTTCCTATTATAAGGGGGTAAGTATCTTTCGTGACGTGAAGAACCGCATTATCCTGAACGTTTGTCCTCTCTCCGATGCGTATGTAATGGACGTCGCCGCGGACCACCGCGTTGAACCAGATGCTCGAGTGCGCGCCGATTTCAACGTCTCCGATTATGCGGGCGCCTTCCTCTACATACACTGTTTCGTGAAGTTTAGGGGTAATGCCTTTGTAGGACCTCAACATGGGAAGAGACTCCGTAGTTCGGGACTCGCGAATTCAGATTTAAAATGTATCAAAAACCTTCCCTTTATGCAACGGCAGGAATAATCCGCCTCCTCTCCTCCGGGGGAAAGGGAGAAAAATAATTAAAACTTACCGTAAGTTCGAACCCGAAGCCTCGATTTTAAGAGTCTTCCCGGTTTTTTCCGTAACCTTAAAAAGCTCGGACTGCCTGAGCCCGACCACCCACAAAACATCGTCCCCCGCCGTAATGACGGGCAATTCACGCCTTCCCGCCATTGGCACCTTTTCGTCCGCGAATATGTCTTTCAGTTTCTTGTGTCCTTTCATGCCGAGCGGCGCCATCCTGTCGCCGCGCCTGAACGTCCTTATCTTAAGAAGACCGGCCAAACTTTTGAAATCGAAATACGCGGTCGTCAATCCCCCCTGACCCCCCTTTCGGGGCGCCCGACCCACTCTCCGAGTGGGTACCCCGAAGCGGCGTGAGTCGGGGGGGAACCGCTTATCCGAAGAAAAATCCTTGGGCCTCTTGTTCATGACGGTCGCTGTAAACTCGAATTCCCCGAACTTAGTCCTGCCCGGCGCCTTGAGGCGGACTTCACTTTTCCGTTGAGGCGAGTTCGGTTTTGTCCTCGACACGAAAACCTTATCGTATTCTCTTCTCGCGTAAAGCCTTTCATGGAGTTTAATTATCGCGTTAGGCCTCGCGCCTCTTGCGAGCGACAGAAAATCCTCCACCGTGCGGGCATACTCTTCCTTATCGCCCTTTGCCTTTATCGAACGCGTTGCCGTGAGAAAAACCCTCGCGCCGATTGCCTCGTGAAGAGAGAGGAGCTTTTTCCTGTCGAAGACGACAATGCCTCTCCCTTGTTCGATGACAGTCGAAAGATACGCCGCCTTCGCAGTCTCCTCGATAAAGGATTCGTCCCTTTGGAGCACGGCTTGAGTCCGGAGGACGGTATCTTTTATCGCCGGGTTATAGCGTCTTTCGATAAACGGAATGAGTTTAAGACGTATGCTGTTCCTGAGATACTTACCGGTCCTGTTGGTCGAATCCTCGACATGACGCACGCCTTCTTTTTTAGCGTACCTTTCTATCTCGACGCGCGATGTTTCAATAAGAGGCCTCACAAACAGCCCCCTCTTCGGAGGTATTCCGCAAAGACCCTTAAGGCCGCATCCCTTTAATACTCTCATGAGAAACGTCTCGACGCTGTCGTCGGCATTATGACCGAGGGCTATGGCGTCGGCTTGGAGTTCTCTCATGGCCTCTTCGAGAGCGAGGAAGCGCTTATCCCGCGCCAACGATTGAAGGGAAACGCCTTTTTGCTTAAGCAACTCGCCTTTTTTAAGAGTCCTCGACACGAATCTTAGCCCCATGCTCCTGCTCGCGTCCCTTACGAAGGCGAGGTCTCTTCGCGATTCCGTGCCCCGAAGATTATGGTTTACGTGACACACCGAAAGTTTGAGAGACAGTTCGTCTTTGAGGGCGTAAAGAACCCGCAAAAGAACCATGGAGTCAATTCCGCCCGAAACCGCGACGCAAAGGCTTTGCCCTCTTTCGAGCATGCCGTATTTCTTGACGGTGTCTTTTATTTCATCGATGAATTCGCTCATAAAAACAAAAAAGACCCTTTCGCGCAAGCCAAAGAGTCCCCTTCCTGTCCGAAATCATATTCGCCCATGAATTATTATAAATTCATAGCCTGCATTTTACAAGCGAAATCAGGAGACGATTACAAGTTGATTGCGACCTCTTCCGCCCCGCGCGATTGACATTTACCCGTTCATGGCATAGAGTTTCAATATGCCCTACTCATACATGGAGCACGTATCCGACGTCGGCATAAGGGCGGAAGGCAAGACCCTCGAAGAGGCCTTTGAAAGCGGGGCAGAGGCCGCGCTTAACGTGATGTTCAACCTTGAAACAATCGAGCATACGATAAAAATCACGTTCGGGGCGGACGCGCCGGACCTCGCGGCCCTTTTCGTCGAGGTCTTAAACGAGGCCCTCTCCGTGCAAGACAGGCACGGCCTTGCGCTTAAAAAACTCGAAGCCGATGACATAAGAAAAACAACCGCCGGATATATCTTCATAGGAACTCTCTACGGCGAGCCTTTCGACAGGGAAAAGCACGAGGTCAAGACCGAGGTCAAGGGCGCGACCTACTCAGGCCTTAAATACTACGAAAAAGGCGGAACTCACGTGTTCGAATGCGTGGTGGACGTATAGCGAGGGCGCAGCAATGTCATTAAAGATAAAAAGGCTGAGCGAGTGGGTCTGCGAACTGGAAAAAACCGGCGACATGCTCGTTCCCGGCCGCGTGTACGCGGATAAAGAAACAATGGAAGAGCTATTGAAGGACTATGACGAGAAAAGAACCGGCGGCTTCACCCCCGCCCTCGGACAGGTCTTGAACGTCGCGTGCCTCCCCGGCATCGTGAACGCCTCTTTAGCCATGGCCGACATACATCCGGGGTACGGCTTTCCGATAGGCGGGGTCGGCGCGTTCGACATTGAAACAGGCGTCATAAGCGTCGCCGGAGTCGGGTTCGACATAAACTGCGGGGTAAGGGTTTTAAAAACCCCTCTCACCAGAAGCGACGTCGAGCCAATAAAAGAGGCCCTCGCCAATCAACTCTTCAGGGACGTGCCCTCCGGCGTGGGCTCGACCGGAGAGATAAGGCTCAAAGAAAACCAGATAGACGAACTCCTCGTAAAAGGCTCCAAATACATCATAGACAGAGGCTACGGATTTGCCGAAGACCTCGAGTACACGGAAGAAAACGGCGCGGTCCCCGACGCCCTTCCCGAAAACGTGAGCGCGAGGGCAAAGGAGCGGCAGTTCAAGCAGGTCGGCACCTTGGGGAGCGGAAACCACTACCTCGAGGTCCAGTACGTCGAGGAGATATTCGACAACGAGGCCGCAATGGCCTACGGACTGGAAAAAGACCGGGTGCTCATGGCCATACACTGCGGAAGCAGGGCCCTCGGCCACCAGATAGGCACGGACTACCTGAAGACCCTGGAAGCGGCAAGCAAAAAATACGGCATCCCGATAAGAGACCGCGAACTCGTATGCGCTCCGGTAAAAAGCCCCGAGGGGCAAAGATACTTTACGGCCATGAACTGCGGCATAAACTGCGCCTTCGCGAACAGGCAGGCCATCTCGCATCTCGCGAGGCTCGCGTTCTCCCGCGTGACCGGAACCAAACCCGAAACAATAAAACTCCTTTACGACGTCGCGCACAATACCTGCAAGATAGAGACTCACGCGATAAACGGAAAAACGAAAAAACTCCTTGTCCACCGCAAGGGCGCCACCAGGGCGTTCGGGCCCGGAAGGATAGAGGTGCCTGCGGCGTACAGAAAGGTCGGACAGCCTCTCCTTGTCGGAGGCACGATGGGCACGGCGTCCTATATCCTCCGCGGCACGGAAAAAGGCATGGAGGACTGCTTCGGGAGCGCGGTGCACGGCGCCGGACGGGCCCTTTCGAGACAGCGCGCGAAAAGGCAATGGCGGGGAACGGAAGTAATCCGGGAACTCGGAGAAAAAGGGATAATAATAAGGAGCGGAAGCAAATCAGGAGTGGCTGAAGAGGCCCCGGGCGCGTATAAAGACGTGGACAAGGTCGTGAACATAATGCACAACGCCGGAGTCAACGCGAAGGTCGCGCGGTTGCGGCCCATTGCCTGCGTAAAGGGATAAAAGATTTACCCCTCACCCTGACCCTCTCCCCAAGGGGAGAGGGAAACAATACCTTTTCAAAAATCCTCTTGCAAAAAAAAGTTCTCTTCCTTGTCCTTCCTCAATTTAAGCGGGGTTTCGCAAAAAGGGCAAAATATATCATCCCCTGCCCTTTCGTCCCCGCTCAAGGGCAGTTCGCAATCGCACATCGGACAAGTCAGGTACTGCGCATAGGAATCTTTACGCGGCATAACCCCTCCTCCATTGAAATCAACCACAGGCCGGGAATATCAGAAAATCAACGGTCCGTCCATCTCCTTTGGTATCTCCAGCCCCATGACCTTAAGCACGGTCGGAGCCACGGAAGAAAGCCCGAGCCCCTTTTTAAGAGAAACGCCCTTTAAGCCTTCGTCCATAAGGATAAAAGGCACGGGATTTGTCGTGTGAGCGGTATGAGGGCCGCCTGTATCGTAATCAATCATCTGCTCCACGTTACCGTGGTCCGAGGTCAGCATGACCGTCCAACCCTTTTGTAACGCAGTTGAAACGACCCTTTCGACGGAGTCGTCCACGACGCGGCAGGCATCCATGGCGGCCTCCATTATTCCCGTGTGCCCGACCATGTCGCCGTTCGCGAAGTTTATGAGCATAAACCCGAAGCCGGGTTTATCGAGCGCCTCTATCGCGGCGTCCGCTATCTCGATTGCCCTCATGGCCGGGCATTTGTCGTATGTCGGAACGTCCTTGACCGACGGTATGAGACGCCGGGTCTCGCCGGGGAAAGGCGTTTCGACCCCGCCGTTAAAGAAAAACGTCACGTGGGCATATTTTTCGGTTTCCGAAACCCTGAACTGGCGGACGTGGTTCCGGCTTAAAACCGAGCCGAGTATGTTGGAAAGAGGTTGAGGAGAAAAGAGCGCGGGCAGATTTAACTTAGGGTCGTAGGCCGTCATGGTCGCGAAACAGAGGAGCGGTATTTTTTTTCTCTCGAAACCGGAAAACTTTTCGTCTGTGAAAACGCTTGTCAGCTCCCTTGCCCTGTCGCTCCTGAAATTAAAAAACAACACCGCGTCTTCGCCCGAGATTCTTCCGATTGCCCGGCCTCCCTTTTTTATCACGACCGGCTCTATGAACTCATCCGTCTTTCCGTTTGAGTAAGAAGCCTCTATCGCGGACACCGGGTCATCTGATTCAACCCCTATGCCTTCCGTAACGGCCTCATACGCCCTCTTGACCCTGTCCCATCTCTTATCCCTGTCCATCGCGTAATAACGTCCACAAACCGTCGCGACCTCTCCGACGCCAATCTCGGCGATTTTCTTGGTGAGCCTTTCCATGTAGAGAGCCCCGCTCTCGGGAGGCGTATCGCGACCATCCATAAAGGCGTGGATAAATACTTTTTTAAGGTCCGCCTCTTTCGCGGCCGCGAGTATTGCGTAGAGATGTTCGATATGACTGTGGACTCCTCCGTCGGAAACAAGCCCCAGAAGATGCAAGGCCGCGCCCTTGTCTTTCGCCGAGATTATGAGGTCTTTAAGAACCTGATTAGAGAAAAACGAGCCGTCTTCGATTGCCTTCCCGATGCGGGTGAGTTCCTGAAACAAGACCCTTCCCGCGCCGAGCGTAAGGTGCCCCACCTCGGAGTTGCCCATCTGGCCTTCCGGAAGGCCGACGGCAAAGCCTCCGGCGTTAAGCTCGGTATAAGGATAGGTCGAGGCGAGTCTTTTGATATTCTTTATTCCGGAAAGCTCTATGGCGTTGCCGTCTTTTCCGCGGTTAACGCCCCAGCCGTCCAGCACTATAAGCATTACCGGTTTCATTTCGACCCCTTCGACCCTTCGACCGTCCGCCTAAGGCGGAACAAAATCTCGGGGCAGGCTTCAATGGGAATAAGGCTCTCCCTTTATGATGGTAAAAGCCCTGTAGAGTTGCTCGACGAAGAGCAAGGCGCAAAGCTCGTGCGGAAGCGTCATGCGCGAAAGGGAGAGCGTCAAGTCCGCCTCTTCGACAAGGTCGCGGTCGAGCCCGTATGCGCCGCCGATAACGAAGACAATCCTCTTCTTGCCGCCGGAAAAAACCTTCCCGATAAAGCCGGAAAATTCCTTTGACGAAAATTCCTTGCCGCCATCCGAGAGAGCGACTACGAAATCCCCCTTCGCGAGGGACTTTCTTATGGAGACGGCCTCCTTGCGAAGGACGCCGTCTTTCGGCCAAGGCGGTTTATAAGGCTCTTCCTTTACCGCCTTTGCCTCGAACGAAGCGTAACGCTCGAGCCTTTTGACATACTCAAAGACGCCTTGCTTTACGTAAGGCGTCTTTATGCTTCCGACTGTTATTAAGATTATCTTCAAATCCCGGGGTTCCGGCGCTTAACCAACCGAGCGCTTGGCTTCTTTGAACGCGACCTTCGAGGCGTCGGCCCAGAGGCCGTCGAGGTCGTAAAAACCGCGAACCGCGCCGGAGAATACGTGCAAGACGACGTCGTTAAAGTCCAACAGCACCCACCGGCCGGTATCGGTTCCTTCCATGCAGAGAGGGCGTTCCTTCTTTTTGCGGAAGACTTCTTCCACGTGATGCCCTATGGCCTCGGCCTGCCTCTCGGAATCCGCGCTGCAGATGACGAGATAGTCGGCTACGGAAGAGAGCTTCTTTATTTCAAGTATGGTTATGCCGAAGGCTTTTTTCCCTGACGCAAGCCTCGCTATTTCGAGCGCCTTTTTCTTGGAATTCAGTATGAGATCCTCCTATGCCGTTTTAATTAACCCTAAAATACAAACGTACTTTAAGGCAAACGCAAGATTTGAGCCAAAGACAAGGAAAAAACGATTGGACAAAACGGAGCATACTCTTTCGGGTATGTGAGTATTTGGACAATCGTTTTTAACGCCGTATTTGGCCAAATATTGCGTTTGCCCCTATCCCTTGTCAATAAAGCCCCCTGCCCCTCGCATACCGCTCCACGATATCCGGCATAAGATACCTTACCGAAAGCCCCTCCTTGAATCTCCTCCTTATGTCGCTCGACGAGATGTCGAGGGGCGTGGTGGCGACGTATATGACCTTCCTGCCGGAATCGTTTACATACGCTTTTTCCTTTTCATCATACCAAAATCTGCGCGCCAATTCAACGGGCATGACCTCTGCGATTTTCTTGGCCGCGAATCCGTAACGCGAAACGACCGCGAAGTCCGCCATGGAAAGGAGTTCCTCGTAGGCGCACCATGTCGAGATGTCGTTAAACTGGTCCGCGCCGACTATAAGGGTAACGTCAACGCCAGTCGAGTTGAGTTCCCTCACCGTGTCTATGGTGTAGGACTTGCCCCCCCTTTTGATCTCCATGTCGGAGGCCTCGAAGTCCGGGTTGCCTTCGACCGCGAGCCTTACGAGCTCCAGTCTTTCTTCCGCCGGGGCGAATTCCGCGTTTCTCTTATGAGGCGGCACATTGGCCGGGACGAATATCACCTTATCCGCGCCCACGGCCTCCTTGACCTCAAGGGCGGTTCTCAAATGGCCGTAGTGTATGGGATTAAAAGTGCCGCCGAATACCGCGACTTTTTTCATGACACGGAAACCTCCTTACGATACGGCATGCGCTCCGGCGCAACTCGAACCGGCGCCTGAGGTGCAGCCGTAACAATGCACGCCCGTTACTATGGACCTTTTAAGCAAAGACTCCGAAGAGGCTTCTTTTATGTCAGAGGAGCCTTCGACCGAGCACCTTAATCCGAGCGTCCGGTTAAAATCGCAGTCGTAAACAATTCCGTCCCATCCGATAGATACCATATTCCTGCACATGACCGAGGCAACGGCAGACGGATTAAAAGACGAAACAAGCCTTCCCATATAATCGGAGAGGTTCCCCGACTTTTCAAGAAACGAAAGAAAACGCCCGACAGGCATATTCGTAATGGCGAATAGGTTGTTGAACCTTATCGAGTATTCCCTTCCGAGAGCAATTCTAAAATCGTTTTCAACGTCCTTCTGCGTTGGCGAAAGAAACGCTCCGCAGGGATTATAAACGAGGTTTAACGTAAGCCCGGTATTATCCTGTCCGTAGCCGAGACTGTTAAGAACTTTAAGCGCCTCGATTGAGGCCTTAAAAACCCCCTTGCCCCTCATCCTGTCTGTTTGCGATTCGATATAATGAGGCAGCGACGCCACGACCTCGACCTTGCGCTCGGCCCAGAAACGCGGGATGTCCCTGAACCCGTCCCGAAGAAGCACCGCGAGGTTAGTCCTTGTCTTGACGTTTCGCCCGCTATCCCGGCACATGTCGAGGAATTCCCTGTAACAGGGGTTCATCTCCGGCGCGCCGCCGGTTATGTCAATATCCTTTACCCGGCTTCGCGCCGCGAACCCGACGCAATCCTTCATGGTCTCGAGCGCCATCGTCTCGCTCCGCCCGGGCCCCGCGGAAACGTGGCAGTGGCCGCACGATAGATTACACAGCGCTCCCAAGTTTACCTGAAGCGTAGTAATCGAAAGAGGCTTGATTACGCCTTGGTTAAATCCCCCGAAAGATTCCGTCAGGGATTTTTCAAATGGCTTATAATCTCCGTTTTCCAAAACAGCGTTATAAATTCCGTTTTCCAAAATCACTCTAATTCCGGGGACAGTCCCGATTCTACGACTCCGCTTCGCTACGTCCGTAAATCAGGGACAGTCCCCTCTTCTAAAGCCCGATTTTCTCGACCGTGTTTTTCATCTGAAGGCCGTGCACGAGGCTCGCCCCGCCTCTTATTGCCGCGGCCACGTGCACGGCCTCGGTCATCTGCTCGGGCGTCGAGCCGGTGTCGAGGCTCTTTCTCGTAAAGGCGTCTATGCAGTAAGGGCACTGCACGGCGTGGGCGACGCCGAGGGCTATGAGGGATTTTTCCCTCTCCGTCAACGCGCCTCCCTTAAAGACCTCCTCGTACCACGCGCTGAATTTTTTCCAGAGGTTCGGCGCGTTCTCCCCGACCGAAGAAAACTTCGAAAGGTCTTCGGGATTGTAATAGGTTTCCATAATCAGCCTCCCGCGTTTTTGTTAATGCCTTTATTCGTCCTGTCCGGCCGCTTCTCCCGATTTCTCTTGTAGGCGCCGAATACCTCTCCCAATTCCCTCGTAAGGCGCCTTCTCGTCTCCGGAGCCGCGTACTTCACGTAAATCATTCCTAATACGGCTATAATGCCGCCTCCTATCAAATCATACATCAAATCCCACATCGTGTCGTTAAGCCCGGTCTGCATGGTCTGATAAAAAATAATATCCACCCAAAACTCTATAATCTCCCAAACCGCGCCCATGGCGCCGCTGAAGATGAGCGTAAAAAATCCGACGAAGGGCACCGTGAGGCGGAGCTTCTTCGTGTAGTGAAGCGAATAGACCGCGACAAAGGCCAGTATGGCCACGACGGCGCTGTTGAAGAAATGCAGGAACTTGTCCCACATCCACACCCTCTCGTAGAACATGAGCCACTCGCCGAGGAACGTGTGCAGAAAAATCGAGAGGGTTATCAATAAATCCAGCTCGAACGGAAGTTGAATCCTGTAGTTCCTCTCGATGATGCTCGGCGCGAGGGAGAGCGCGACCGCGAGGAGAGTAACTATGGTGAAAAGATAATTGCCGGTGTACACGAGGTAAGGCAAAAGCCCGACCATGAGGAGCTTGAGAAACCATGAAATAGCCGCGCTTACGGTAAGCCCGCGCCACCAAACAGCCCAAGTAGTCATAATGCCATGATTATCTTACATAAGCGCCCGCATTGCAAGGGGGCGAGACATATGAATAAAATGTAGGGGCAGGGCTTGCCCCTGCCCATTTATCAGGGGCAACCACAAAGATTGCCCCTATTTGAAAAGCCGAAGGTTGTCTTTTTCGTCCGCCTCGGACGGACCGGATTCGGGCTTTTTTTCTTCTCCGCCCGTGGCGGACAAAGACTCGCCGCTTACGTAAGAGCCCTTATAGATATACCTTTCGAGCGCCCTCTGATAATCCGTCCAGTCCCCTGTGCCGGCCTCTGACTTTATGAGGGACTGCATGGAATTCATCTTCGCGTCGAAATCATCGAGGAAGTATAACGCCATCGCCTCGAGCGTCTTCGGCCTCTTCGGGGAGCCGAACTCAAGATGACCGTGGTGGGAAAGGAGCATATGCTTGAGCAAAACGCCTAAGCGGCGCGGAAAATCGGCTATCGCGTTTATTTTCGAATCAACAAGTTCGACGCCGATGGTTATGTGCCCCAAAAGCCTGCCTTCGTCCGTGTAATCGAACGTCCGGGCGTAGGAAAGCTCGTAAATCTTGCCGATGTCGTGAAGTATGGCGCCTGAAAGAAGCAGGTCTTTGTTTATGCCTTCGTAATGAGACGCCACGAACCGCCCGATGGCGCAGAGGCTCAAGACGTGCTCTATAAGCCCGCCCAGATACGGGTGGTGCATGGTCTTTGCCGCCGGAGCAGTCATGAAACGTCCCCGCACTTCCGCGTCCGAAAAGATGTCCTTCATGAGCCGCTTAAGATGCCTGTCGCCCATGTCCGAGATTATCGAGTCAAGCTCGGTCATCATGGCTTCCGGAGTTCTTTTGGAACACGGCAGGTAATCCCTGACATCGCACTTTTCGGCTAAAATAGTCCTCGCCTCGCTCACGTTAACCTGTATCTTTCCCTGATACGAAATGGCGGAGCCCTTAATCGCCACCACGTCGTCCTTGGAAAAGCACTCCCCGACCGCTTCGGCGTTGTCCCAGACCCTCGCCTCCAAATCCCCGGTAGAGTCCCTGAGCTTCAAGTTAAGATACGCTTTCCCGGTCTTGCTCATGCCGGTCTCTTTCTTTATGACGAGAAAACTCGTCTCAACCCTGTCGCCCTCTTTTATGTCCTTCGCGTAAACGTTTTTAGCCAACTCCTGCCTCCTTCTGCCGTGAGCGCGCTTATCGCTTTAAACTAACATACGGAGCGCGTAAGGGTCAAGCGGATTAGAGAATTTGCCAAAGGCGGACGAAGCACGGGTCGGCCGGGGAGGTCCGGGCATGAACCATGACAAAAAAAACGGGACAATCCCGCGACCCGCGTCCGTCCGCCAATAATAATGGCGGACGGACGCGGGCATCAATCAAACGAGACTGTCCCTCAAAAATTTTTTTAGCTTTTACTTTTAGCCCGGTGAATGCAGCCCGGCCTTTTAAGACCGGTTACTATAATGACCAAAGCCCTGCCCTGCGTCCGGTTGCAAATCACGACTACTTTCCGAGAGAGGCTTCCTTGCAGGCCTTCGCGACCCTGAACTTCACCACCCTCTTGGCCGGTATCTTAAGCGCTTCGCCGGTCTGGGGGTTCCTGCCCATGCGCGCCTTCCTGTTCACCACGACAAGTTTTCCTATGCCGGGAATGGTGAAGGAATTTTTCGCTTCCTTGTGGGCGAGGGCCGTCAACTCTTCGAGGACGGTGCCTGCGATTTTCTTTGTTACGTCTACTTTCTTTGCCAGATAGTCGATAATTTTAGACTTGGTCATTGCCTTTCCCATACTCAACTTACCTCCTAAGGGTATTTTCTTCATCTTTTACAACATTTCAAATAAACTTGCAAGAGAAAAATTATTAAAAAGAATAAAAATCATCACCGGCG
>Ga0209751_10000017_pt1 | contig 167935 bp, 158 predicted proteins | sample RifCSP13_1_FD_184019 | JGI IMG/M metagenome (GOLD analysis project Ga0209751, IMG submission 184019) | Soil microbial communities from Rifle, Colorado - Rifle CSP2_sed 13_1 (SPAdes) (version 2) | ecosystem: Environmental > Terrestrial > Deep subsurface > Rock core/Sediment | place: Rifle...
CGGCTTCAGCATATTCGACGGCGGGCGCAGGTTCGTGGACGCTAACCCGGCGTTCTTCAGGATGACAGGATTTGCGCGCGAGGAGCTTCAGCGGCGCCTTCCGCCCATGCCCTACTGGCCGGAAGATGCAGGCCGGATAGAAGATATATTCGATGAGATCGGCTCCGGGGCCATCGGCGACCGCGAGTTCATGTTCAGGAAAAAGGACGGTACGGAGTTTCCTGTCATCGTCAGCCCGTTCGTCTTGAGGGGCGCCGACGGCAAGGTCATAAATTATTGCGCCACGGTCAAGGACATAACCTACAGGAAGGATATCGAGCGGGAGCAACTGAGGTCCCAGAAGCTCGAATCCCTTGGCCTGCTGGCCGGGGGAATTGCCCATAACTTCAATAACCTGCTCACGGGAATAATGGGCAATATATCGCTTGCGCTCCTCTTCGGGCCTGACGAGAAGACCGCCAAGCGCCTCGTGGAGGCTGAGAAGGCCTGTAATCACGCCAGAGACCTGATAAAGCAGTTCATCACCTTCTCGAAGGGCGGCGCACCGGTAAAGAACCCGGTCATACTTGAGAGCGTTGCGCCGGAGTGGTGCTCGTTCGTGACATCGGGATCGAGGTCCAGATGCGATTTCCGGATAGACCAGGACATCCTTCCGATAGACGCGGACGAGGGGCTCATCTCACAGGCCATACAGAACATCGTCGTTAACGCAGACCAGGCCATGATAGACGGCGGGGTCATAAGAGTGAGCGTCTTCAATACATCCGTCGATTCCCAGGGCCGGCCCCTTGACGGCCCTCACGTGTGCGTACGGATCGAGGACAGCGGGATAGGGATGAGCGAGGCCGAGCTTGAGAGGATCTTCGACCCCTATTACACGACCAAAAAAGACTCATCCGGGCTGGGGCTGGCCTCTGCCTATTCCATAATCAGGGGCCACGGAGGCCTCATTGAAGTGAAGTCAAGGCCGGGACAGGGGTCTGCCTTCTCCGTATACCTGCCTGCCTATAAGGCCTTTGAGGAAGAGCGATCCAGGAAACGCCCTTGTCCGGGAACGAGAAGGGTGCTGGTCATGGACGACGAGGAGATGATAAGGGAGGCTGCGGGGGAGATAATAAGCCATCTCGGATACGAGGTGGAGGCGGTAGAGGACGGGGAAAAGGCCATAGAGGCGTTCAGGGCCTCCATAAAAGCCGGAAAGCCCTTTGACCTCGTGATAATGGACCTGACCATCCCGGCAGGCATGGGCGGCAAGGAGGCTGTCCGCCATATACTCGAAATAGACCCTGCGGCGAAAGTTGCCGTCTCAAGCGGCTACTCGAACGACCCGGCCATGTCGGAGTTCAGAAAATTCGGCTTCTCGGGCGTCATAGCAAAGCCTTACAGGGCAGGGGACATAATAGCCCTCGTCGAAAAGCTACTTGGCTGATTACGGCCGCTCGGCCTTTACAGGTATGTGACGGAGCGACCTCATGATGCGGCCCCCCTCGTCAGAGCCGATAAAATCCATGAACCCTCTTACCTCGCCGGTGGGCTCGCCCCTGGTCACCACATTGAAATCCTGGTAGAAGGTGTACTCTTTTTCGAGAGTCGACTCTTCAGGCAGCACGCCGTCTATCTTCAATATCTTCACATCGCCTGACTCATAGCCGTAAATCTGCTGGCCGATTGCGCCTGCGTTCCGGATGACCAGCTTGTTAGTGTGCTCCACCGGGTTCACCTTGCCATCGGGAAGGAGCTGGTCGATCTCTCCATACAGGGCGACCTGCTTGCCCATCGTGTGCTTCACGCAAGGCGCGAGCATGACGTTCGCTATCTTGAGGTCCGGCCCGCCGACCTCTTTCCAGTTCTTTATCTTTCCCGAGAATATGCCCTTGAGCTGGGCGTATGTGATGCCGTCCACGGGGTTGCCCTTGTTCACTATAAGGACGATAGGCGACCTGGCTGCGACCCTGTTCACCGCGCCCTTGGGCAGGTTCCCGTAAAGGCCGTTTTGGGTGCTTACGCCGATCTGGGCCTCTCCGTCGGCTGCCTTGTAGACCCCGAGCGTGCAGCTGAACGAAGAGACCTCGGCGCTGAAGTCTTTATGTTTCTCCGAATACGCCTTTGCGAGTTCGGCTATAAGCGGGACGCTGCAAGGGTCGCCGGCTATGGTGACCTTGGCCTGTGCGGCCGAAGCCGATAAGATGAGGGCCGTGAGCATGGCCGCTGGCGCGATCAGTCTTTTCAAGACCGTCTACCTCCGTGTGATCGGTATGCTGATTTATATTCTGAATCGGGCGAAACTGCAAATGAAAAGCGGCGGGATGTTCAGCCGCGCCTGTCCTGGATGTAGTAGTCCGGGTCCCTTGTCACGTCTATTGCCGATTCCCTGAAGCGCAGTCCCTGCGTGTAGGGGTGCTTGCGGCCATTCACATAATCATCTGCTATTGCCGCGTACGCCTCCCTTGCCTCTTCGACAGTCTTGATGTTGGTAATTATGTCATGCGCAAGGTTCAGGGCGAGATAGTTCATGGCCTCGTTCCCTGAACGGGAGGAGAGCGTGCCCCTTGTGCGCTCCGCGATCACGCTGCCGTCGAATATCGCGAGGTCGTCGAACTTGTCCTCAGGCACCTCGTACGCCGTCGCCTGCTCCAATGTGTCCATGTGAGGGGCCGGGAAGTTATGCTCTATGGGCTCGCGCCTGACGATTATCTCCTCCCAGTCACCGGTCTTTTCCCATATCAGATAACCCCTGGTAATGCCGTCCGGAGCGCCGTATTTATTCAGCATCTCCTCTGCCGCCTTGCGCGAGGCACCGGGCCATCTCGATGCGACATCGAGAGCGGTTTTGATGCTGATCGGGCGCTGAGGCACGCCCCCGTTGGCCTGCCAATCATTTTGTGCCGCCCATGTCCAGGACGCGGCTGCTATGAAAAGGAATGCCATTATGAAGGATAATGCCCGTTTGAACATGGGAGACCTCCTTCCAGCCCGATTCTTGCGCTATATTAACAGGATAGCAGGAAGCAAGCCGTCCGCAACCCGGATATGGGTTGCCAGCGGCGTGCAAAATCGAAATCCCGAGTTATACTTTATTCGAGCCTAAATAATGATTTCGTCTTTGGATCTGTACGGTCCCGTACGCAGCCCAATCCTAAAAAAACAAAAGGAGATGACTGCTATGAGGAAGACTGGCGAGCCTCTCGGCTGGAGAAAAAAGACCTTCGCGGCAGTTTCGTTCGTATTTTTCACCGCTATCCTCATCGTGCCATTCTGGCTTGCGCGTTTCGGTTCCGTGGACGAGGCCTCGGCCGTGGCGAGAGTAGAGGAGCCGGCCATGTTTGCGGGCGCTCAGTTCTTTCTGAAATCAGACGATGCGGTATCAGGCTTCCGGTGGGGGAGCCTTGTAGCGGCAATGAACCCGGGCCTGAGCGCAATGGAGGCCGACGAGATAGGCCGGGCGATATTGAGGTACAGCGGCATCTACGGGCTGCCGCCCAACCTGATAGTGGCGATAATAAGAGTGGAGTCCGGGGGCAACCTCTTTGCGGTAAGCCCAAGGGGAGCGCAAGGCCTTATGCAGGTAATGCCCTTCTGGAAGAAGGAATTGGGCATAGAGGGAACTCTCTTTGACGTCGACAACAACATCCGCGCCGGTTCCCATATACTTGCCGAGAACATAAGCCGCTGGGGGTACAAGGAAGGAATAGTAAGATACTACAGGGGTAACATGCCTGTGAGCGGCGAGCGGTATTTCGTAAAGGTTCAGGCTGCGCTGAAAAGGACGGGATAGAGGTTTATTACGGCTGGAGATTTCATTTGCCACTCCGCCACCGGTATACTATCATTAAAAAAACCGAATGCCGGAGAGGAGCAGCAGATGAAGTTGAAGATACAGATCGGCGAGCCGCGCGGGTTTGACGCGGGCGACGGCACAAACAGGTTTACGGCGACTGTCGTCGAGGGAATGAGCGGCTCAAGGGAGGTCGACGCGCTTCCAAAGGCCGCGGACCTGCTTACGGGCAGCAAGACAGTGGACAGGCTCGTCGAGTACTGGTTTGTCGCGTACACGAGCCCCATACAGTACGAGGGTTCTTCTTTTTCGAGCCTGCTCTTCGTGCCCAGGTATAAGACCAAGCAGGCTCCGCTTGAGATGCTCGCGGAGGGTGAGCGCCTGGTCTTCAATGCCGTGTGGAGGCAGGACGGACAGCCCTGGGACGCGCAATCCGTAAAGGCGGCGCAGGAGGCCGGCATAGAGATAGGCGGTATGCTTGTCGCCAACGCCGAAATGGAAAAAGAATAGTATTTCAGAGATATTATTGAAGGGCAGGCTCCCGGGGGCCTGCCCTTTTTTTCATTGTAAGCAGGTTTTTCCTTTTATCAAAATATGTTTATTCTGATAAGCTCTGTTTTAAAGGGAGGGTCTTAAGGTAATGGCCGCGAAAGCCTGGAAAGCTCTTGTTCTGATTGCCGTTGTCATATCCGCCGCGCTCGCAGCTTACTTTCTCCTGTACAGTTCGACGGCGCCGGAGGACTTTATCGAGAGGACTGGCGTTATCGAGGCCACAGAGGCTGAAGTCGCCTCAAAGATAGCCGGACGTATCGTTTGGCTATGCTGCCGCGAGGGGGACAATATCGAGGCCGGGTCAACTGCCGTAAGGCTCGATGCAAGAGAACTCAGGGCCAGGGCCGCTGAAGGCTCTGCGGCGGTCGCTGCAGCTGCGGAGGATATAGAGGAGGCCACGGTAAACCTTGAGAACGCGCGCGTGGAGAGGGAGGCGTTATCGCATGAGGTAGAGGCTGCCAGGGCAGAGGTGGACAGGACGAGAGCCCTTGCCGATGAGGCAAAAGAGAACCTTGCCAGGGCAGAGGGGCTTTTTAAAGACGGCTATATCGCAAGGAGGGACCTTGACGCTGCAAGGGCCGCCTATGACTCTAACGCGGCACAGCTGAAGAGCGCCTCAGCGCGGCTCCGGGGCACAAAGGCAAATTTGAAGAACGCGACGGTGAGCATACGGGCTGCACAGGCCCGTATCAAGGCCGCACAGGCCAGGAGAGAGCAGGCGGCGGCCGAGGCAGAGGTCTTGATGGCCCAACTGGATGACGCTGTCATCCCTTCGCCGTTAAGCGGCATTGTCTCTTACAAGGCATTCGAAACGGGCGAATACGTAAGCCCTGGCGCGATCATATATACGGCCTATGACCCGAAAAACCTCTGGGCCAGGGTTGATATCGAGGAGACGAGCATACAGTATATTAAGATCGGCAGCCCTGCCGAGATCGTGCCGGCAGGAGGCGGGAGGGCGCTCCCGGGCAAGGTTATCGAGATAGGCGAGGCAGGCGGCTTTGCCACGCAGAGGGATGTAACACGGGGCAGGCCTGACATAAAGACATTCAGGGTAAAGGTTGGAATTCAGGACGCGCAGGGGATACTTAAGCCGGGCATGACGGTAAGCGTGAAGATTAAATTCAATAAATGAACGCGATAGAAATAAATGAGCTTGTAAAAAAATACGGCGGCCTTACCGCGCTGGACAGGGTGAGCCTTGAGATCCCTGAAGGGGATTTTTTTGGACTGCTCGGCCCCAACGGCGCCGGCAAGACAACCCTGATAAGGATATTGACGACCCTTCTCAAGCCGACTTCCGGATATGCGAAGGTGCTGGGCCATGATGTCGTGAAAGACCCGACAGCCGTCAGGAATGTCATAGGCGTAGTGCCGCAGGCAATGACCAGCGACCTGGACCTTACAGGCTATGAGACGATGGACATCTACGCCAGGTTCTATGACCTCCCGAAGAAGGAGCGCAAGGAGCGCATAGACGAGCTGCTTGCAATGGTGGGCCTCAGGGAGAGGGCGGGCGACCTCGTGGCCACATACTCGGGAGGAATGAGGAGGCGGCTCGAGATTGCGCGCGGGCTCGTGCACAAGCCCGGCATTCTCATACTTGACGAGCCGACTATCGGCCTTGACCCGCAGTCAAGGCATGTCGTCTGGGAGCTCCTGGAGAAGTTCAGGAAGGGCGACAGGCTCACTGTTCTCCTTACCACGCATTACATGGAAGAGGCGGAATCGCTCTGCGACCATGTCGCCATAATCGACTACGGAAAGATAGTCGCGCTCGACACCGTGCCCGGACTCAAGAAGGCCATACCGCAGAAGGACGTGGTAGAGCTTACGGTGACCGGCGTCGATTTGGAAAAGGCCGTGGAGAAGGCGAAGTCCCTTCCTGATGTGACGTCAGCCGCATATAAAGAGGAGAGCGTCCTCGTCTCGTCAGACCACGGGGCAGAGATAATCCCGGAGGTGGTCGAGGCCCTGAGGGGCATGGGCGCGAGGGTGACACGGGTGATGCTCAAGGAGCAGACACTGGAAGACGTCTTCATCCATTACACTGGAAGGCCCATAAGGGAAGAGGAGGCGAAGAAGGTGAGCTTCCTCCTGGGCGCGGGCGTGCCTACGAAATGGGGGAGATGAGCAAACCCCTCTTTTCTAAAGAGGGGAAGGGGAGATTAATATTTTCTCTGTAATCCCCCTCAGTCCCCCTTTAGAAAAGGGGGATGAAAGCTCGGCATGTTCCTCTTTAAATAAGGACAGGGATTAAACATGAGCCGTTTCCTCGCCATACTCGAAAGGGACCTGAGGAAGTTCATAAGGAACCCGCTCGTCGTCGCCATGAGCCTCCTCATGCCCATCATCTACCTCGTCATCCTCGGCAACTCGTTCCAGGGCGAGCTCAAGCGTCTGCCGATCGCGGTAATAGACCTCGACAGCGGGCCTCATTCGGACAGGGTAATGGAACTGCTGCGTACTATCGAAGCAGGCCCCCGCACCTTGGATGTCAGGGTGATATCGGACCAGGGCTTCGCCATGCAGGGGCTTAGGGAGGGCGTCTTCAAGGGAGTGCTCATAATCCCGGAGGACTTCAGCCGCAATGTCATAAGGGGGACGACCGCCGAACTTGGCCTCTACCTCGACAACGCGGAGACAATATCAGCCAATACGGTGCGCGCGTCGATTGCAGGCGCGCTGCCGGAATTACGGGACGAGTTCATATCGATAAGAGAGGAGAGGACCCAGACAAGGCTCCGCGATATTGAGCTTTACCGGAAGATAGATTACGACCAGACTCTGATCCCCGGCGTAGTCATAATGGCCATATTCCTCGGCGCGATGACTACCGGGGCCTTCAACATGGTCATGGACAAATTCCTCGGCGTGGAAGAGAGCTATTTCCTTACGCCCCTTACCAAGCGCGACATCGTCATGGGCCTTATCGCGAGCGGGCTTCTCATAACGACTCTTCTGGCCCTTCTCGTCCTCTTTTTCGGTTCGCTCATATCAGGCCTTTACATCTGGCAGTTGATGACGCCAGTGAGTTTTTTCCTGCTGATAATAGTGATAATCCTCTCCACGCTCGGCCTTCAGGGGCTGATGTTCATGATTATGGGGCGCATAAACCACCCCAGGATAGTCGGCGTGCTCGGAGGCTTCTTGAATGTCATCCTGTTTTTCCCGAGCGGCGCCATATACCCCATCGAAAGCTTTCCGGGCTGGCTAAAGGCCTTCGCGTGGGTGAACCCAGAGACCTACTCGGTACACGCCATGAGGGCGCTTCTTTTCAAGGGCGCGGGGCTGCAGGCGGTCGAGGCTGACATAGTCTATCTGTCCATCTTTGCCGTTGCCTCCGTAGCCCTCGGCCTGGTTGTATTCAAGCGCGCGCTATAGTTCGGGTCAATTGAAATGAACACAGGCCTGTGATATCTTCCTTTAAAGGCAAGTCCCTTTAGCATGTACGGGCTTAGCTTACAACCCTCCCCCTTGACGGGGGAGGGCAGGGTGGGGGTGAATGTTTTCACCCTCCCCTCAGTCCCCTCCCGTCAAGGGAGGGGAAGGTTTTGTGAGATGCCCTTGTGCTTGCAGCAGGGGTCATTGGAAACCCTTTTACGATGGAGTCCTTTATGGAACCCAGAAAAATAACCGAAGGCGTTTTCTGGGCAGGCGCAGTCGACTGGGACAGGCGTCTTTTCGATGCCCTCATACCGCTGCCGGACGGCACGAGCTATAACGCGTATATAGTAGCCGGAAGGGATAAGACTGCGCTCCTTGATACTGTCGAGCCTTCGATGACCGCAGTCTTACTGGATGAGCTCAAGGGCATCGACAAGATAGACTACATAGTATCCCACCATGCCGAGCAGGACCATTCAGGCTCTATTCCCGTCTTACTTGAGAAATACCCGGATGCGAAGGTCGTCTGCAGCCCGAAGGGCAAAGAGCTGCTGATGTGCCACCTTCACCTGCCTGAATTCGTTTTCATTACTGTCGCCGATAGCGAGATAATAGACCTGGGCGGAAAGACGCTGGAGGTGATCTACACTCCATGGGTGCACTGGCCTGAGACAATATCCACATACCTGAAGGAAGACGGCATACTTTTCAGCTGCGACCTCTTCGGTTCGCACCTTGCCTTCACAGGGCTTCACATCGAGGATGAACAGAGGGTCTGTGACGCGTCGAAGAGGTACTTTGCCGAGGTCATGATGCCATTCCGCCCGACCATAAAAAAGCACATCGAGAGACTCGACAAGTACGACATCAAAACGATTGCGCCAAGCCACGGTCCGATTTATAAAGACCCGAGATGCATAATCGCGTCTCACAAGGAATGGGTCTCGGACAATGTGAAGAACAGGGTGGTTATCGCCTATGCCACAATGCACGGCTCGACCGAGCTTATGGTCGAGGCGCTCTCAGCGGGCCTGTGGAAGAGGGGGGTCGAGGTAGAGAGGTTCAATCTCGCCACGGCAGATACCGGCAGGCTCGCGATGGCCCTTGTCGATTCGGCGACAATAGTCATCGGCTCGCCGACTGTTCTCGGCGGGGCGCACCCGCTCGTAATATCAGCCGCGTTCCTTGTTAACGCGCTGAGGCCGAAGCTAAAGTTCGCCGCCATAATCGGATCACAGGGCTGGGCAGGCAAGATGATGGAGCAGATAACTGCTCATATCGGCAATCTCAAGGCAGAGGTCCTGCCGCCTGTCATTGTCAAAGGTAAGCCGACGCAAGCCGACCTGAAGGAAATAGAGGCATTGGCTGAATCGATCGCGGAGAAGCACAAGTCCATAGGGATATTACAGGGGCAGCCATGAGATCATACAGGAAGGAACTGTCTTTCAATATTAACGACAGGGTCGGTTTCGTTAACATCACGCCAGAGGTCGAGCAGTGCCTGAAGGAGAGCGGAGTGAAAGAGGGGCTTCTTCTCGTCAACTCGATGCACATAACATCGTCGGTCTTCATCAACGACGACGAGAGTGGTCTTCACAACGACTTCAGGGCATGGCTCGAAAGGCTGGCCCCGCACGCGCCCGTTTCTCAGTACAGGCACAACGATACCGGCGAGGACAACGCTGACGCCCATCTCAAGAGGACTGTCATGGGCAGGGAGGCCGTTGTCGCCATAACCGGCGGGAAGCTTGACTTCGGCACATGGGAGCAGATATTCTACGGCGAGTTCGACGGGCGCAGGAAAAAGAGGGTGCTCGTCAAGATAATAGGGGAGTAGCTGGTCTTGGTCGAGAAGCTTATCGGTATTCTGGGTCTTCTGGTCTTTGTCGCAATCGCCTGGGCCTTTTGCACTGACAGGAAATCCATCAACTGGAGGCTTGTCCTCTGGGGCATCGGCCTCCAGGCGCTCTTCGCCGTCCTGATATTGAAGACCGGGCCGGGCGCGCTGGTATTCGACTTCGCACGGACCGTCATGACCGGGGTCCTGAACTTCACCGACATCGGCTCGCGCTTCCTCTTCGGCAACCTCATCAGCGACTTCAATATCGGCGCGATACTCGCCTTCAAGGTCCTTCCTGTCATCATCTTCGTATCGTCCCTGATGGGCATACTCTTCTACCTCAACATCATACAGGTATTTGTGCGGGCCTTCGTGTGGGTGATGGAGAAGACGATGCGGGCATCCGGCGCAGAGTCTCTCATTGCCGCGATGTTTGTCTTCATGGGCATAGAGGCCACGACAGGCGTAAAGGACTACATCCGGAGGATGAGCACATCGGAATTATTCACCGTCATGACAGCCTTCATGTCAACGATAGCCGGGAGCGTCATGGCCGTCTATGTGAGCTTCGGCGCGAGCGCAGGGCACCTCCTGGCCGCATCCGTCATGAGCGCGCCCGCCGCCATACTCATATCAAAACTCATGCTGCCTGAGACAGCCAAGGCCGTCGAAGGCGAGGGGAATGAAAGAGATGCGCTCAAGAGCGCGGACGTTAACATAATAGAGGCCGCGGCAAACGGCGCGGCTGACGGGCTCAAGCTCGCGGCAACCATCGGCGCGATGCTGCTGGCCTTTGTCGCCCTGATCGGGATGATGAACCACTTCCTCGGGTTTGTGAACACCTCGTTCGAGGAGATAAGCGGCTACCTCTTTACGCCATTCGCATTCTTGATGGGAGTGCCCTGGGAGGACTGCTTCAAGGTGGGGGAACTGTTGGGTATCAAGGTGGTCTTCAACGAGTTCATATCCTACCAGAAGATGCAAGGCATGATAGAGAGCGGGGCGTTGCAGCCGCGCTCTGTGTCGATTGCCACTTATGCCCTGTGCAGCTTCGCGAACTTCGGCTCAATAGCGATACTCATAGGCGGGATAGGGTCGATCGCTCCTGAGAGAAAGAAAGAGGTCGCGAGATTGAGCCTCAAGGCGCTGGTTGCGGGAGTCCTGGCGAGTTTCATGACGGCGTCGATTGCAGGGCTGCTGCTTTAACAGGCTGCTGAAAAAGTCCCATCTGCTTTGTTGGCCTCAAAGCTCGTTACTGCGGCGTACGGCAAAGAGTACGCCTCATTCCTCACTCCCCGATTTAACCGGGGCCTCGCATCTGGAACTTTTTGAACAGCCCGAATAACTTTGCCAGCTATTTTTTGCATCGTTTTTAAAACGAGGGGGCATAATGCGAAGTGAGCATAGGGATGGGGGAGGGGAGCGCGAGCCGGGGCAGAAGGAGCTAAGCCCGAATGGGTTTAGCGACATAAGGGGCGAGCGCGGAGGATGGAGGCGGAAGCGAGCGAAGCCTTATGCCCAAAAAAGCCCGGCAGGGCGCAAAAGGCCTTGTCCACGAAACGTCAGCAATACATAATTACGACCTTACCTTCTCCTCCATAAACCTCGGGTACCCGTCGATCAGTATCTCCACCTTCTCCTCACCCCTTATTACCTCGACAGTCGGCTTGAAGAATATGAAGTCCTGGTGAAAGGGCACGCTTACCTTTCCGCCGAATGACGAGTTGTCGCCGAAGGCGATATGGATGGTGCCGAGTATCTTCTCTGTCTCGAGGATGTTGTCTGCCCGCGATGCCTTCTCGTTGGTCCCAATGCCCAGCTCAGCTATGTTGCCGCAGAGCGGCTCTGCCTCTATCCGCTCGCGCAGCCGTTTTGAGAAGTCGTCCTTTCCCGTTACATCGACGACCTTGCCGCCCCTTACCATCACCTCTACAGGCTTGCTGAACCTTCCGGTCGGCGCCCATTCAAGGATAAGCACTCCGTCAGCCGTGCCTTCCACAGGCGCGAGGAAGGCCTCGCCAGCCGGCAGGTTGGAAAAGGAGCCCCGCTCAGTCAATATGCCCGTATCAGGCAGGGCCGGCCTGTCCTTGATGGAGAAGCTTATCGATGTCCCGTTATGGGAGGTTATGAAGACCGTATCACCGCCGGAGATCATCTGTACAAGCCTCTTTGTCCTCTTTTCGACCTCTTTCCAGTCTGCCGTCATCGCGCCCGTGAGCATATCCCTTTCAAATAGCGGCATGCTCGCGTAGCGCACACCCATTACCCTCGTAAGGAAGTCCCTGAACCTGGTATGGGATGTCGAATAGTTGGAGAGTGCGATTATGGCCTGGGGCGAATGCCCGAGCCTCCCTAAAGTCTCTTCAGCCTCTTTCAGGTGTGCGGGCGCGGCTCTCTTCTCCAGTATCCTGCCGAGTATGCCCTTCTTCTCAAGCTCGTCGACCGCTGTTCTTCCGAAGGTCGCCTCCCACATGGCCTTTGGCGGCTCCTTGCCGTGGCTGCCCACGGCAGGGTACTCCATGTACTCGACATCGCAGAGCCCTTCTCCGGCCTTTGCGACATCCTTCGCGATTTCTACCAGCGCAGACCTTCTCTTGCGCTCGTCATCCGATATGTCCTCGGAAGGTTGTATAATGTCTGTGAAGACCAGTACCTTTTCCTCTGGTTTCACTCCCAGGTTTACAGTAAATATTTTCTTTATTGCGTCGGACATCAGCAACCACCTCCCTATGTTAACTTCAATATATCACTTGACCCTCCATTGTCAATTAGTTGAAGGCCCGGAAGAGGGCTTGTTCAAAATATTGACAGGAAAAGGTGAGTTGTTCTATAATGCGTGTCAAAAGTTACAGACTCACCATAGGAACTGCACCGGGAGACCAATGAGCGGCACCATCCTTCTTGTCGAAGACGAAGAGTATATTCGCGAGAACCTTAGCGAAATACTCCAGATGAACGGGTATCAGGTCTCCACGGCCGCCAACGGCGAGATGGGTCTGGACCTCGCCAGGAGGTCGGATTTCGATATAGTCCTCACTGACCTGAAGCTCCCCGGCATGAGCGGCATAGAGGTCGTCCGCTCGGTCAAATCCATCTCCCCTGATACAGCCTGCATAATACTAACCGGCTACGCATCCGTAGAAACGGCCGTCGAGGCAATGCGGGTCGGCGCGTTCACCTATCTTAAAAAGCCCTTCAGCAAGGACGAGCTCCTTATCACCATAGAAAAGGCAAAAGAGGTCCACAGCCTCAAGCAGGAGAACACAAAGCTCAGGGACGAGATAAAGAAGAACTGCACTACGGCCATCCTCGGCACAAGCTCCGAGATACAGGAGGTCAAGGACGTAATAGACAAGATAGCCGACACCGACTCGACCGTGCTCATACTGGGCGAGAGCGGCACCGGCAAGGAGCTTGTGGCAAGGGCGCTCCATTACGGCAGCACCCGGCACAAGAAGCCGTTCGTGCCCATAAACTGCGGCGCCATACCCGAGGACCTGCTTGAAAGCGAGCTTTTCGGCTATGAGAAGGGCGCCTTTACCGGGGCCATAGCCACCAAGATCGGCAGGTTCGAGGCGGCCCACGAGGGAACGGTATTCCTCGACGAGATAGGCGACATGAGCCCGGGCCTGCAGGTAAAGATACTGAGGGTCCTGCAGGAGAAGGAGTTCGAGAGGGTAGGCGGGCGCAGCACCATAAAGGTCGACGTAAGGGTTGTCGCGGCCACGAACCTGGACCTGGAGAAGGCTGTAGAGGAGAAGAAGTTCAGGAACGACCTCTATTATCGCCTCAATGTCATCCCCATACACCTGCCGCCGCTCCGCGACCGCAGAGAGGACGTGCCGGTCCTTGTAGACCATTTCATGGAAAAGATGTGCGGACGCAAGAGGAAGGACCTCAAGGGCGTAAGCCCTGACGCGCTGAGGCTCCTCGAGGCGTATGACTGGCCCGGCAACATAAGGGAGCTTGAGAACCTCATCGAGCGGCTTGTAGTATTGAAGGAGGAGGGGACGCATATTACGCCCAGGGACATTCCTGACAAGATAAGGAACGTAAAGAATGATGCCTCTTCAGCCGTTATGGGCACTGTGAGCCTGCCTGATGCGGGACTTGACTTCAATGCCGCCGTCGACAACTTCGAGAGGGAACTCATACTCTCAGCCCTCCAGCGCGTCAACGGCATAAAGAAGAAGGCGGCCGAGTACCTGAACCTCAACAGGACCACCCTCATTGAGAAGATGAAGAGGAAGGGCCTGCTTGACGAGAATCCGGAAGTGGAAAACGAGCTTGCCGGGTCATGAATTTGACATCAACCGCCAGCTCAGGCGTTGAATCCTTCTTTTTCCGCTTGTTTTAGCCTGCCTCAACCCCATCAGAACCAGTCTCCTTATCAAGCCGTAAGTATTTGAATAATTTATATTAATTTACTTCAAGCCCGCATCTTTATCTTATCCGGCCATTCCCTGGCATGGTTGTTGCAATATCTTCTGTAGCGAAGACCAAAGCCATGAAAAAACTCCTCTTCATAATCGTTCTCATGCTTGTCCTGTCTTGGGGCTGGCGAGCCGACGCGGCTGAAATTGTGGCCATTCGCGCCTCCCAGCAGAAGGACTTCCACAGGCTCACCATCATCTTCTCTGAAGAGATACCTGTCGAGGTGGACAAAAAAGGCGAGAAGCTCCTGGTGCGCATGCGCGAGCTGGAGACTGCCAAGCTCACCCATATCCCGGCAACCGACATCATCAAGGTAAAGGGCCTTACGAAGACCCATGACCCATCCGGAGATATATCCACGATAGAGGCGCTTGTAACCGAGGGCTCGACAGTCAAGCACTCGTCCAGGCCAGGGCCGTTCAGGCTGATAATCGACGTCTACCCGGCTTCGAGCCTTGTTTTGAGAAGGGAAGGGACGAGGCCCGGGGAGGAATCCCACCTGCTTCATCCCGATGCAGCGGGGCTCGTCGCCTTCAACGACTCCTGGAGGTGGCTGTACAGGAAGAAGGCCGTAGAGATATTGAAGCAGGAGCTCTACAGGGCGCCGCTTACAAGCGTCTTCAGGGTAGTGCCGGGAATCTCCCTTAACAACGCAGATTCGATAGTAAAAGGCCTTCAGAACGCTTCGTCGTCCTACGCGGCCCAGGGCAAGAGTGCGAATGCAGCGGTGTTGAAGGCCATAGCCGATTTCTACTCCAACTCTACCACCCATACGGAGCTTGAGGCGATCCTCCGGGCAAACCCGTCTGATTTTTCCACCCTGGCTTATTTTGTCATGGGCGACCATTTCGAGAGAAAGGGCTTCTACCCGGAGGCAGCCGGGTATTTTACAAGGGCCATCGGGGACAAGGAAAATGCCCTCAGGCCGGAAGCCCTCTTCAGAAGGGGCAGGCTCTTTTATTTTGATGAGAAATTCGGCGACGCGAAGGACTGGTTCAAGAGGTCCCTTGACGAGGGCCATAAGGAAGCCGGGATATGGCTGGCCAATACCGCCCTCATAAAGGGCGAAATGGAGCTTGCCTGGCCCATGTACAAGGAGCACGTCAGGGCTATTGAGGAGCTTGACCCTGTTACGAGGCTGAGCGTCGCCGACACCTATCTCACCCGCGGCACCTGGCAGGAGGCCCGCTATTCTTACGCCGCGATAAGGGCGAGGTACCCGAAGCAGGAGTTCATAGAGACATTTTTAACGTTGAAGGAGGGCGATGCCCTCCTCGCGGAAGGCAAGCTTGACGAGGCTGCCCTGCTGTACGGCAGGACCAAGGAGAAGCTCAAGGGAGAGGAGTGGGCGATCGCGACCCTCTCACTCGCGGATGCCTGGTTCTCATCGGACAATGCGGAGAACCTCCTGAAGGCCGAGAAGCTCTACGGATCGGTCGCTGGCGGCAATTTTATCGGTTCTGAAATAGCCCGCATGAGGCTGGCTTCTACCAGGATCAGGCTCGGGAAGTTCGAAGAGGCCTACGGAGACATCACCCGGTTTGGCGCGAAATACCCCGTGAGCCCGGTACGCCAGGACATGGACAAGCTCTCGTCAGTCCTCTTCTACGAATGGCTCGATTCCCTCTACAGGAAAGGCGACCATGTCGCCGCGCTGAAGCTCTTCCTTGAGACCCCCTTGAGCATACCGTTCGGAAAAAAGGCGGATATCTACCTGAAGATCGGCACCTCTTCGATGGAGACCGGGCTAAAGAGCGAGGCCGTGAGCATGCTCGACAACGCGGCGAAGATGGGCGCCCCGCAGGTCGCAGAAGAGGCGATGCTCCTACTGGCGCGGGTATATCTCTCGCAGAACGATACAGGCTCGGCTGAAAGGATGCTCCGGGCATTCAAGACAAGGTTCCCCAGGAGCGGCAAGAGGGCTGAGATTGCGGAGCTTGAAGCCCGCATAGCGTTCGAGATGGGCGAGCACGCCCGGGTCGCCGGCTATTCGGGCACTGCAGACCCCGAGCTTATGGTCATGAAGGCCGAGTCCGTCTATAGATCAGGCAGGGCAAAAGAGGCGGCTCTTCTCTTCGAGAAGGCGGCGGTCTCGCTCAACGCAAAAGGCTCTCTCAGGGCCGCTGCAAGGGCATACGCCCGTTACGCAGACGTTTTGTTCGATATTAATGATTTCGACAGGGCAGCCCGGGGCTACAGGCAGGCCGTTAACCTCCTGGATGCCGCTGATAAGGAAGAGATGTCGTGGGCTCTCTACAGGATCGTCCAGTGCTTCTCCAGGCTCGGCAGGGAGGCGGAGAAAAAGGCCGCGCTCAAGGAGCTAAAGGATGCCGGCGGCGAGATCTCTCCCTGGTCTGAAAAAATATTCAAGGAAGCGGCGAGGCTTTAGGAGGACGCGATGACGAATGAGATACCCATAGAGCTTCTTAATGACGCGTTCAACGTCTTCAGGGACGCCTCGAAGAAGCTCGAAGACCAGTACGCGGTTCTCGAGACAAGGGTCGAGGAGCTTAACTCTGAACTGGCCGAAAAGAACAGGGCCATTGAAAGGTCCAGGCGCCTTGCTGCTATGGGCGAGATGGCCGCCAGGATTGCGCACGAGATAAGAAACCCGCTCGGCTCGATGTCCATATTCGCCACCCTTCTTGAAAGGGAGCTTGCGGAGGACAAAAGGAAAAAGCTCGCCGAGCAGATAAGCAAGGGCATAAAGACGCTCGATAACCTCCTCTCGAACATGCTCCTGTTCGCGAACTCGCCTGAGGCAAGGCTCAAGAGCATGGATATAAAAGAGATCATAGACGATTCGATACTCCTCACCAAAGGCCGCGAAAAGAAGGGCGTGGAGATAAGCGTGGCGCACAGCGGAGAGACCGTGATAACGGCTGACCCGGACCTCCTCAGGCAGCTCTTTTTGAATCTCATGATAAACGCGCTGGACGCAGTAGAAGATAACGGAAGGGTCGAGGTAACGACGAATGTCGTCGAAAGAGACGGCTCTGATTATATGGAAATAAAGGTCAGCGACAACGGCAGGGGCATAGCCGCCAGGGAGCTGGACAGGATATTCGACCCGTTCTTCACGACAAAGGAGCGGGGCACGGGGCTTGGCCTTGCCATAGTGACATCCGTGGTAGACGCGCACGCGGGCTGGATAAAGGCCGAGTCAGCTTTGGAAGAGGGAACTGCTTTTACGATCGGCATACCTGTGAAAAGGGAGTTCAGGATATGAAGAAGGTCCTCGTAGTAGACGACGAACCGGCAATGAGGCTGGCCATAGAGGAGGCCCTGACCCGCAAGGGCTACGGGGTGGTCCTGGCCGAAGACGGCAGAGACGGACTTCAGAAGCTCAAGGACGGCGGCTTCGGCATGGTGATAAGCGATATGAACATGCCGCGCATGGGCGGCATGGAATTTCTTAAAGAGATAAAGAAGGCTTCCCCTCAGGTGCCCGTGCTGCTCATAACAGCGTACGGGACCATCCAGAAGGCCGTAGAGGCCGTAAAGGAAGGGGCTGTCGATTTCATACTGAAGCCCTTTACCCTCGAAGCCCTCGAAGAGACGGTGGAGAAGGCTTTCATGATGAATGAAGCTGCCACGGGATTCGAGACAAAGGGCAAAGCGATGCTCGCCAGGGGCCGGCAGATGCAAAGGCTCGTATCGATGGCGATGGTCGCGGCCTCAAGCGACGCCACGGTGCTCATCTCAGGCGAGAGCGGCACAGGCAAGGAGCTTCTGGCGCGCTTCATACACGAGACGAGCCCCCGTAAAGACAATCCATTCGTCGCAGTCAACTGCGCTTCCATCCCCGACAGCCTCCTTGAAAGCGAACTCTTCGGACACGAAAAGGGCGCTTTCACGGGGGCCCATTCCTCAAGGCAGGGCAAGTTCGAGCTCGCAGACAAGGGGACCATACTGCTGGACGAGATAAGCGAGATGGATTTCAAGCTCCAGGCAAAGCTCTTGCGTGTAATACAGGAAAAAGAGGTCGAGAGGCTGGGCTCCAGGGGGCCGGTCCCGCTCGACATACGCATTCTGGCAACGACCAACAGGGACATGAAAAAAGAGGTGAAAGAGGGCCGCTTCAGGGAGGACCTCTACTACAGGCTCAACATATTCCCGCTTACTCTGCCGCCGCTCAGGGAGCGCGGCGAGGACATAAGGCATCTTGCGGAACATTTCGTCAAGAAGTTCAACGCCAAGTACATGAGGCGCATCGGGGATGTCTCCCCTGAGGCTTTTGGTTTCATAATGAACCAGGAGTGGAGGGGCAATATCAGGGAGATGGAGAATACCCTTGAGAGGGCCGTTCTCCTCTGCCAGGGTAAGACCCTTGAAAAAGAGCACCTCATGCCTTGCCAGGAGCCTGACGAGGCCAGGGAGGAAGAGCATGCCGGGCCTATCCATGACAGGACTGATAGCGGTAGCGCCAATTTAATGACGCTTTGGGAGATGGAGAAGGGCCTTATAAAAAAGACCATGGGCGAGGTCGAGGGCAACAGGACCCATGCCGCCAGGATACTCGGCATCTCCGTGAGGACTTTACGCAATAAACTCAAGGAATATGGGCAGGTTTTGCCTGGATAGGAAAAATCTGCCGCTTTAGCCCCATTCTCCCTTCAAGATAAAAAGCAAGGCCAGTACCCCTTTTAAGTATTTGGTATGGTATTTGCAAAATCCTCTTAACCGATATTCAAACACAGGTGACGCTCATGACAGGTAACATCTTCGACAAGACAATAGGCCTTCTGGGAAACGCGATGGACCTCCGTGCATCCAGGCACAAGCTCCTCTCGTCCAATATCGCCAACCAGGAGACCCCCGGCTACAGGGCGGTCGATATCAACTTCGAGGCAGAGATGAAGAAAAGGGTCAGCGGCCCCTCGACCGATGTATACCTCGCGGGCACCAGTGATAAGCACCTCGCGCAGGCAACCGGGGCCTCGGCTTCAGCCCCAGCTGTGCTCGACAGGGCGACCGACCTTCCGGGCTTTGACGCCAACTCGGTCGGAATAGAGGCCGAGATGGCGCGCCTATCGGAGAACACGCTAATGTATACGGTCGCATCCAAAATGCTCAAGGACAAATTCAACCTCTTAATGACAGCTATCAAGGAAGGGGGAAGATAAGAGATGGCAGACCTTTTTTCGGTAAGCGCTTCGGGCATGGAGGCCCAGAGGCTCAGGATGAACATCATAGCGAGCAACCTCGCTAACGTAGAGACGACCAGGACCGCAACGGGCGGCGCGTACAGGCGCAAGGACATCGTATTCGAGACCCATGGTCAGGTCGACTTCGGGACGCATCTCAAGGCTGCCTCAGCCGCATACAATAACGGCGTGAAGGTCTCCGGCATAATCGAGGACGCCAGGCCTCTCAAGTACAAATACGAGCCGGGCCACCCGGATGCGGACAAGACCGGGTATGTGGCCTATCCCAACGTGAACGCAGCCGAGGAGATGGTCAACATGATAGCCGCCACAAGGAGCTACGAGGCCAACGTGACCGCGTTCAAGGCGACGAGAGAGATGGCTTTGAAGGCCCTCGAACTCGGCCAGTAACACGAGACTAAAGGAGAGAACGGCTTATGGTAGATTCGGTAAAAGGGGCGCTCAGCGCGCAGATTGATTCCCTCGGAAAGGCGGCCGCAGGCGCGACAGGCGACTCGACCGGCTTTGCCGATGTCCTCAAGGAATCCATAGAGAAGGTCAACATGGCGCAGACCGAGGCTGACCAGGCCATGCAGGGCCTTGCCACGGGCCAGGTGAACAACATCCACGAGACCATGATAGCGATAGAGAAGGCCAATCTCTCCTTCAACCTCATGGTGCAGGTAAGGAACAAGCTTGTCCAGGCATACGAAGAAATAATGAGGACGCAGGTATAACGAATGGACAAACTTTTTCTTGACATAAAGTCGTTCATAGGGACCAGGCCCGCCGTCGCATTGGGCGTTGCCGCCGTCGTAATAGCCTCGATAGCGGTGCTCCTGCTCTGGAACCAGGGGCCTGAGTACCAGGTCCTCTACAACCAGCTCTCTAATGAGGACTCCGGAGCGGTAATAGAGAAGCTCAAGGAGAAGAGGGTCCCGTACAAGGTCGACGGCTCGAGCATAAGCGTGCCGGCTGACAAGGTATATGAGACAAGGATGGAGCTTGCCGGCGAGGGGCTCCCGCAGGGCGGCGGCATCGGTTTCGAGATATTCGACAAGACGGCCTTCGGCGTGACGGATTTCGTACAGAAGGTGAACTACAAGCGCGCCCTCCAGGGCGAACTCGCAAGGACGATCACCCAGATAAAAGAGATAGAGTCGGCAAGGGTGCACCTCGCGCTGCCTGAAAAGGGAGTTTTCCTCGACGAGCAGAAAAAGGCGAGGGCATCGGTAATAGTGAAGCTCAAGCCCGGCAAGGAGCTTACGCAGGGGCAGGTGAGCTCTATAGTCCACCTCGTCGCCAACAGCACCGATAATCTCAAGCCCGACGATGTCGCGGTAGTCGACACCTCAGGCAGGATGTGGACGCGCGAATCAAACGAGGGCGATGCCCTGAGGCTCTCGGCCACGCAGATAGAGTACAAGAGGGGTCTTGAGAACGACTACGAGAACAGGCTTCAGAGCATGCTTGAGAAGACCGTAGGCATGAACAAGGTCGTGACAAGGGTATCTGTCGAGGTAGACACCAAGCACGTCGAGCGGACGGAGGAGAGGTTCGATCCTGACGGCCAGGTCGTAAGGAGCGAGCAGAGGAACAAGGAAAAGAGCGTAGGCGGCACCGCGAATTACGGTGTCCCCGGCGTGCTCTCCAACATGCCCGAGACCGCACAGCCCCAACAGGCCGCAGTTGTCGCGCCCTCGCAGTCACAGAGGCAGGACGAGGTAATAAACTACGAGATAAGCAAGGTGACAAGCCATGTCGTCGAGCCGATAGGCGCGATAAAGAGGCTTACGGTCTCGGTCCTTGTCGACGGCACGTATCAGACGGCTAAAGACGGCCAGGACAACGAGACCAGGACATATGTGGCGAGGACAGACGAGGAGATTTCCCGGTTCACCGAGATGGTCAAGGCCGCGGTAGGCTACGACGAGAAAAGGGGAGACGCCATAAACGTCGTAAGCACGCCTTTTGACAAGGGCGTATCCGAGGCCGAGGCGGCTTTTGCCGTAGGCGAGGAGAAGGGGCCCTATATCCCGCCCCAGCTCATACCCGTCATCATAAAGTACGCGACGATAGTGTTCATAACGCTCCTCGTCCTCATCTTCATAGTGAGGCCGATAATAAAGAGGATAACAAGGGAGACGGCCGCGCTCGAGGAGATTCAGAGGAAGATGCCTCACGCGCTTGCCGCAGGCGCGGCCGCAGGAGAGCTGTTTGATAAGGGGTCTGATGCCGACAAGGACTCTGTTGACAGGCTCAAGGGCGTGGTCAAGGAAAATCCCCAGCAGGTCGCGATGGTATTGAAGAACTGGATAAAAGAGAGGTAATGGGCAATGGCTAAGGAACCCAGGCTCACGGGGCCTGAAAAGGCCGCCGTACTCTTGATGAACATCGGCGAGGAGCTCGCGAGCGAGGTCTTCAAGTTCATGACGCCTTCCGAGATGCAGCTCCTCGGCGGCATGATGGTCAGGAAGGAATCGATCTCGCTCCAGATGGGGCGCCATGTCGTGGGCGAGTTCATAGAGATGCTCGACAAGGGAGACCTCTTCGTCGAGGGATTAGAGTTCGCCAGGAACGTCATGGTGAGGTCGCTCGGGCCTGACAAGGCCCAGTACATACTCGACCAGATAACGAGGGAGATGGGCGGCGGCGGAATAGAGTCGCTCAAATGGATGGACCCGGCGATAGTAGCCAATATAGTGAAGGACGAACACCCGCAGATAGTAGCGCTGATACTCGCGCACCTCGACGCCGACAGGGCTTCGATGGTGCTCCTGAACCTCCAGGACGAAAGGCAAAGGGGCGAGGTCATGCTCCGCGTCGCCAACCTCAAGAGGATACCTCAGGCCGCTGTAAGGGAGCTCGAGTCGCTCATAAGCGAGCAGATGCTTTCCGCGGAATCGAACCAGGGAGCCTCGGTCGAGGGCATAAAACTCGCCGCCGAGATATTGAACCAGATAGACTCGAACTCGGAGAGCGACATCATCGACTTGATCGAGAAGGCCTCCCCGGACCTGGCCATGCGCATACAGGAGAAGATGTTCGTCTTCGCGGACCTCATGGGGGTGGACGACAGGGGCCTGCAGCTCATCATAAAGGAATTGAGCGCCGATGTATTGGGCCTTGCGCTCAAGGGCTCTGACGAATCGATACAGGACAAATTCCTCAAGAACATGTCCGAGAGGGCGTCCGAGATGCTCAGAGAAGACATGGAGGCAAAAGGCCCGGTAAAGCTCTCGGAGGTGGAGAGGGCGCAGCAGGAGATAATAAAGATAGCAAGAAGGCTCGAGCAGGAAGGCAAGCTCGTAAGGTCCGGAAGGGGCGGAGATGTACTCGTCTAGGATACTCAAGAACGCGGCCGTAAAGATAAGCGCAGAGCCGTTCTGCCTGGCAAGCCAGGCCGATATCCCCCTGGCAGAGATCGTCGAAGATATCGGAAGCAGGGCCGAGATAATAGAGAAAGAGGCCTATGAAAGGGGCTTCCTTGCCGGCGAGAAGGCGGGTTTCGAGTTCGGCGCGAAGAAGGCCGAGGTGCATTTCATCGGACTCGAAGGCATGGTAAGGGACCTTGCCGCTTTCAGGGAAGAGCTCTTCCACGTCTGCGAAAAGGAAATGACGGCTCTTTGCCTGACCATAGCGAAAAAAGTCGTGCAGAGGGAAGTTGAGATAAAGGAAGACGGCATACTGGAGTGCCTGAGGATTGCCCTCAGGGCCGTTGTCGCCGGGGGCGAGATAACCGTAAGGGTGAACCCCAAGGATTTCGACATAGTCAACCAGAACAGGCCCGAGCTTCTTAAATACTGCGGCGGCGTGAAGGGCATGAATGTCGAGCCGGACGAGATCGTCTCAAGGGGCGGGGCGGCCATATCGACTAACTTCGGGGAGATAGACGCGACCGTGACCTCGATAATGAACGAAGTAGAGGAAAAGCTTGCAGACGCATACAGCCGCGATTGACCGCCTGAAGAGGCATACGAGGGCAATAAGCGAGATAAACCCGGTGAGGGTCCACGGCAGGGTCACAAGGGTCGTCGGCCTCGTGATGGAAGGCCTTGGGCCAGGCTCGTCAGTAGGCGAGTTCTGCCATGTATTCCCAAAGGACGGACACGAGCCGATACAATGCGAGGTAGTCGGCTTCTCTGAGGACAAGATACTCCTTATGCCGCTTGGCGAAGTAAGGGGCATCGGCCCGGGCAGCAAGATAGTCGCCAGGAGGATGAGCGCGTCGGTAAAGGTCGGGTCGAGCTTGCTGGGCCGGACACTTGACGGCCTCGGCAACCCCATAGACGGCCTCGGCAGCTTTGAGGCAGAGACAGAGTACCCGCTTTACGCGACCCCTCCAAACCCGCTTTCAAGAAAAAGGATAGAACAACCCCTGAATGTCGGCATAAGGGCAATAAACGGCCTCCTCACCGTCGGCAAGGGGCAGAGGATAGGCATATTCGCCGGCAGCGGCGTGGGAAAGAGCGTGCTCATGGGCATGATGGCCCGGAACACCGAAGCGCAGGTGAACGTCATCGGCCTCATAGGCGAGAGGGGCAGGGAAGTAAAGGAGTTCATAGAGAAGGACCTGGGCGTTGAGGGCCTGAAAAGATCTGTGCTCGTTGTCGCGACGTCAGACCAGCCGCCTCTTATCAGGATGAGGGCGCCGCTCGTAGCCACTGCCATAGCCGAATACTTCAGGGACCAGGGCAAGGACGTACTCCTGATGATGGACTCCATATCCAGGTTCTGCATGGCTCAGAGGGAAATAGGCCTTGCCATAGGCGAGCCGCCCGCGACAAAGGGCTATCCGCCGTCCGTATTCGCGCATTTGCCGAGGCTGCTTGAAAGGGCAGGGACTTCAAAAGGGCAGGGCAGCATAACGGGATTTTATACGATACTCGCCGAAGGCGACGACCATAACGACCCTGTCGCTGACGCGGCAAGGGCAGTGCTCGACGGCCACATTGTACTTTCAAGGGACCTCGCGCACCAGAACCATTACCCGGCAATCGACGTGCTCTCGAGCATAAGCAGGGTCATGAACGACATAGTCGCCACAGAGCACCGGACCTCCGCTATTCGCGTCCGCTCCGTGCTCTCTATCTATAAGAAGGCATACGATCTCATAAGCATAGGCGCGTATAAGGAAGGCAGCGACCCCAAGGTCGATCACGCCATAAAGAACATAGACAAGGTAAACGCGTTCCTGAGGCAGGATATAACCGAGGGCGTCGGCTTTGACGACAGCCTCCTCGCGCTCTTCAACCTGCCTGCCTGATATTAACCTATGCCAAAGTTCACCTTTAAACTGGAGCCGCTTTTCGAGTACAGGCAGAGGCTTGAGGAACTGAGCCAGAAGGAGTTCGGCGAGGCCCTTGCCAGGCTCAAGTCAGAGGAAGAGAAGATAGAGAACCTGAAAGAGCTCTACAGAAAATCAGGCTCAGAAATAGACGGCCTCAAGGAATCAGGCGCAGGCGCTGGCGAGATGGAACTCTACCATTCATACGTCGCGGGCCTCAAGGGGCACATAGCCGAGCAGGAGAGGATACTCTCCCAGGTGAGAGCGGCAGTCGAGAAAAAGAGGGGGGAGCTCGTCGAGGCTTCCCGCAACAGAAAGGTAATAGAGCTGATGAAGGAGAAATCCCTTCATACGCATAATCAGAAAGTTGACAAGCAGGAGCAGAAGGAGTCCGACGAACTCAATTCCAGAAGCTTCGGGAGGAAGGACGCCGATGAAAGGTAAGATAGCCGCCGTCATATTGGCAGGAGGAGCAGTCGGGTTCACGCTCTTTTCAGGATGGTACGGGCTCTCGACCCCGTTGGTCATGGCAAGCCAGTCGGTCGAGGAGAAGGCCGCTCAAGCCCCTGCCCCGGGGGCTGATGAGAAAGGCCTGCTCGCCGCCATAAACAGGAAAGAGCAGGAAGTGATAGAGCGGGAAGGCGAACTCCTCAAGAAAGAGGAGCGCCTGAATGTAATAAAGAGGGACATAGAGGCGCGCCTTGCGGAATTGAAGAAGGTCCACCAGGATATCGAGTCGCTGGTAAAGAAGATCAACGAGGCCGACGACGAGAGGTTTAAAAAGATCGTAAAGATATACGAGAGCATGAGCCCTGAGGAGGCGGCATCCCGCATAGAGGGGCTGGATAAGGAAATGGCCGTGATGATACTCTCTTCCATGAGCGAGAGGAAGGCGGCCAAGATACTCGGCCTTGTGGACGTAAGGAAATCCGTTGAGCTAAGTCGTGACTTCAGGATAAAGAAGTAGCTTTCAAATAAGATAGATAAAAAAACCCGGAGGCGGGGCAGCAGAAGATGCTGCCCCGCCTTTTTTTATGTTCGATTTTTATGCCGAGGAAAATCTTGCTGATGCACTGGGAAAAAGATGCCGGGCAAGTATTTACCCTGATAAGAGGCGTTTTTATTTTCAAATTGCAAGTGTCTGATTTGATTCAATATTTATTCTATCAGCAGGTTTGGCACGCGCGTTGCTATATACAGAAGTCAAGGATGGCACTCAAAAGATGATAATAAGCTTTTTCCCGCAGATCGAACTGAGTAACGAAATGAGCTCGCAGTCTCCTCTGGCCGATACCGGCAATGAGTGCGTATCGTTCATCGACGCGCTCCTTTCAACGCTTGCGCCCCAGGTTCCGTCTGAGAACGCTGACGCGAATCCTGTTGCAGTTGATGAGCAGAAGGCCGAAGCGGAAGATGCCGCTCTGGTAGAGGCTATAGGCAAGGAAGGCGAAGCCGTACAGGCTGCCTTCCCTGCACCTGTTGATTCCCGCTTTATCGAGCAGGGCAGGGCGCTGGCAATCGGACATATCGATGCAGAGAATATAAAGCCGGACAATATAACCGGCAAAGGATACGAGAGCGTATTTCAGGCCCCATCCCGGGGCCTTGCGCTCGGACATTCAGTTGCCATTGAATCGGGTAAAGGCCTCAAGACCGGACTTCTGGCCCATACAGGCATATTGAAAGATGAGCCCGCCTTCGATGCAGCCGAAGCAGGTCAGGCAGAGACGGCCATAGAAGAGCCTGTTGAAGGCAAGGTCTCAATAGAGTCAGCGGCAACTGAGACAGCGGCCCTCGAAGGACCTGAGACTGTGCCCGCAGAGTTTGAAGCCGCTGAGATAGAGGTCCCTGTTGAAAAGGCCTTTACCAAAGAGCCGGTCCGCAATGATGCTGCTGAGATAAAGATGGACAAAAGCCCAAAGACGGAAAAAACCGACAAGGCAGTGTCCTCATCAGCGCCGGCGCTTCCCCGGGCCGAGATAGCTGAAACCGATGAAGTCCAGCCAGAGAATGTCGAAGGGAGCGCCTTTGAGTCAGAGGCCGTCGAAGAGGCCTCTTTCAGCGCAGGACAGGAAAATGGCTTCGAGGGCAGCGGCGATGCTGCCGATAACGACGCCGCTCATCAGCACAGGCCTGTTGCTTTTGTAACGGGCGCAAAGTTCAGCGAATTTATAGACGCTCCGGCCGCTGCCCAGACAGTTCAGTCGAAGGAGACCGTCATAGAGTTTCAGGAAAAGCTCAACACGGGCATAAACATTTCTGTCCAGAAGAACGGGGGCGAGGTGAGGATGAAGCTCAACCCCGAGCACCTGGGCGAACTCGTCATTAAGCTCACCATAGAGAACGATTCCGTTAAGGCCGATATCAGGGCTGAAAGCGTCGAGATAAAGCGTCTCCTTGAGGCCGACTTTTCGATGCTCAAGGAGGCGCTCGGAGCGCACGGCCTGACCCTCAAGGAGTGCACCATAGGCGTGAGCAGGGCAGATCAGAACCTGTCCGGCAATGATGAGAAGTGGAACAGGGAGCAATCGAACGGCAATAACAGGGACAACGAGAACCGCCGCAATGAGTGGCAGGGCGGCAAAGAGGGCGGGAACAACTACGGCAGGCCGGGCAAGTCCGGCAATATTGACATCTTCGCGTAGGAGGAGTAGATGGTACAGGGAGTAGGCGTATACGGGTCAGGAACTGGAGCGGCCCAGAGGTCTCCGAACGAGGCAATGGGCAAGGACGCGTTCTTGAAGCTCCTGGTCACTCAGCTTGAGAACCAGGACCCCCTCAAACCGACTGACAATACGGAGTTCGTGGCGCAGCTTGCCCAGTTCAGCTCGCTCGAGGGCATCCAGAACCTGAATTCAACGATGGACGGCATGGCAAACGGCATATCAAGCCTCCAGGACTTCAGCGCGTCAGGCCTCATCGGAAGGGTAGTGAAGGCCCAGACAAGCCAGGTCGAGTTCGACGGGACGAACGCCCTGAACCTGGGCTACTCGCTCTCAACGGACGCCGCGAATGTCCATCTTTCAATAGCCAATCCCGCTGGCCGCATCGTAAGGACGATCGAGCTTGGGGCGCAGAAGGCCGGCAGCCACGAGCTGAACTGGGACGGCAAGGACGCCGGCGGCGTTGTGCTTCCGGCTGGAGCTTATACCCTTTCAGCAACGGCACAGGATGCAAAGGGCGTGCACATCGACGCAGGCACCGAGCTCATCGGGTATGTAACAGGCGTGAGCATGCAGGACTCAAAGATATTCGTCAACGGGACCGCGGTTAACAAAGATAGCGTAAAGGAAATCTACTAACGGCTGCTGATAAAGTCCATCTGCTTTGTTGTCATCGTCGCGGCAGAAGCGACGTACAAAAAGAGTACGACTAGTTCCTCGCTCCCCGATTTAACCGGGGCCTTGCATATGGAGCTTTTTGAGCAGCCTTAAGAAACGGATTTTTTAACCAACGAATTAAACAATTAAAAGGAGGACAGCACAATGCAGTCAGCTCTTTACACCGGAATAAGCGGCCTTAACGCGAACATGTCGAACCTCTCGGTCATCGGCAACAACATATCGAACGTGAACACCGTAGGATTCAAGGGCTCCAGGGTGACATTCGGGGACGTCCTGAGCCAGACCCTCTCAGGCGGCTCGGGCACCAATCAGATAGGCCTGGGCGTCGTCATGAGCAGCATCCAGAAGGTATTCAGCCAGGGAGCTTTCGAGAGCACCGGCAACGCCCTCGACCTTGCCGTGAACGGCAGCGGCTTCTACATGGTGGGCGACCCGACGCTCGGATCAAGGTACTACACCAGGGCAGGACGGTTCTCGACCGACAAGGACGGTTACATAACCAACCCCGAGGGCCTTCGCCTGCAGGGCTACGCCGCAAACACCACCGGCGTGCTCCAGAACACCGTTACCGACCTGCAGCTTAATACCAAGACCATTAACCCGAACCCGACCGGCAGCGCGGTGTTGAACGCCAACCTCGACTCCAACGCTGACATCACGGGATTTGTCTTTACCTCAGGCACGAACGACAACGCAAGGTTCTCGATAGACGGCGGCACGACCTGGCTTACCGCCAGCATGGTGACCGACGGCGGCCTGTCCTCAGGCGGCGGCGCCACCGGCGCGGAGACAGCCGCTGCCCTCAAGTCGGCTCTCCAGGCCGTTGCAGGAAACGGCGATACCTATACCGTAAACTTCGACGACCAGACAGGCCTTTTCAGTGTTACCAATGATACCGGCAACGCGGGCACCCTTGTGCTCGACTGGGGCAACGGGGTCTCTACGTCGGCTTCTCTCCTGGGCTTCTCGGCCAGCTCCGGCTCGCTTGCGGCAGGGGCGACCAATACCGGTTCAGCGGCGGCAGGCGCCTTTGACCTGGACAACGCCGGCGACACCTCGAACTTCTCGGTCCCCGTGACCGTCTACGACTCGCTCGGAAACGACCACGTCGCGACGCTCTACTTCAGGAAGGACTCCTTGAGCGCGACCGGCAACACATGGGAGTGGTTCGGCGTTGTTGACGGCACAGACTCGACAAGCGGCAATACCGAGATACAGGCCCAGGGCACCGTTACCTTCAACACCAGCGGCGCGCTCTATTCCGAGAGCGGCGTTACATATCCGACCGGCGGCTTCAACTTCACGGGCGGCGCAGCCCAGAACCAGGCGATAACCTTTGACTTCGGCACCAGCATAACCCAGGGCGGCACCGGCCTTGATGCCACCACCCAGTACGGCACCGCCTCGGGCGTGTCCATACTCACCCAGGACGGCTATTCCTCAGGCACCCTGCAGAGGATAGGCATCGACCAGGACGGCATTATCAGGGGCATATTCTCCAACGGCAGGGACCTCACCCTCGGCCAGGTGCTCCTTGCGGATTTCGCGAGCCCAACCAACCTCGCCAGCTCGGGCATGAACCTCTACGAGGAGACCTACGACTCAGGGCAGCCCCTTATCGGCACAGCCGGCACTTCGGGCATGGGCCTTGTCCAGTCCAGCACCCTGGAGCTCTCCAATGTTGACCTGGCAAGGGAGTTCGTGAACATGATAACCGCCCAGAGGGGCTTCCAGGCCAGCTCGAAGATCATAACGACTACGGATGAGCTTCTGGCAGAGCTTGTGAACCTCAAGCGCTAACAGGCGCCGTAGTTGACATGGAAAGGCGGTTGGCTGTTAGCCAACCGCCTTTTTCTTTTGGCTGGAAGTCATTTTTCTGACGCCCATCCAGCCGAACCTTGACTGAAACGCCCAAGTCCTGACGTTATGCCGGATGAGGGTGTAATAAATTACTCTGTAATTACGAGTAGTTACTGGCATTGAGGGGTGAGCCCGGCTGCTGGCACGGGGATTGCAAAATCATCTGGCAACCATATATCCGCAGGAGGCCCTGAACCGGGCCGTACGAATACAAGGAGGTAGGTATGGCGGCGGAAGTCGACAAAAAGGAAGAGGGCCACTCAGCCCCGAAGAAAGGCAAGGGTCTCATCATTGCCATAGCGGCGGTGGTGGTCATAGGCCTGGGCGTCGGAGGATACCTGTTCATGAGCGGTAAATCCTCTGAAGGCTCTGCAGACGGGCACGGCGGCGGGCACGCAGCCGCTTCAGGCCACGGAGAAGGCGAAGCAGGGGCAAAGGGCAACATATTCGCCCTTGAGCCGTTCATAGTGAACCTTCAGGACAACTCAGGCACCAGATATCTGAAGCTCACGGTAAACCTCGAGCTGCCCCCCGGTTCTTCTCTGGCCGAGCTTACGACGCAGGCCACGCAGATAAGGGACTCCCTCATAATACTGCTGAGCTCCAAGAGCTATTCGGATATCGGTACGGTAGAGGGCAAGTACCAGATGAGGGACGAGATTATAGCGAGGGTCAATCAATACCTCACCAATACCAAGGTAAAGACAGCTTACTTTACAGAGTTCGTGATCCAGTAGGGGCGCGCTATGGCAGAGCAGATACTCACACAGGTAGAAGTAGACGCGCTCCTCCGGGGGCTCTCGAACGGCGACATCCAGACCGAGGCCGAAAAGTTCGAGGAAAAAGAGACCGGAGAGGTAAGGGCCTATGACTTCGCCAACCAGGAGAAGATCATAAGGGGCAAGCTCCCGGCCCTCGAGATGATAAACGAGAAGTTCAGCAGGTCCGTAAGGACGCCGCTCTTTAATCTAATGAGGAAGTCCGTGGACATGAGCCCGGAGAGCACGAAGGCCGTGAAATACGATGAGTTCCTCAGGAACCTGCAGGTCCCATCGAGCCTCAACGTCTTCCAGCTACTGCCTTTCAGGGGGCAGGGCGTGCTGGCAGTGGACCCGAGCCTCGTTTTCCTCATAGTAGACAGCTATTTCGGCGGAGACGGCAGGTTCCATACGAGGATAGAGGGCAGGGACTTCACCAACGTCGAGCAGGCGGTCGTAAAGAAGGTGGTCGACATCGTATTCCACGAGCTTGCCACGGTCTGGAAGGCCGTTCACCCGGTCGAGTTCAAGCTCTTGCGCTCGGAGATGAACCCGCAGTTTGTGAACCTGGTAGAGCCTGCCGAGCACGTCATAATCTCGACCTTCAGGATGGAGATAGAGGGCACTTCTGGCAATTTCTTCATCTGCCTGCCGTACAGCACCATAGAGCCGATCAAGGACAAGCTCCTCGGCACGCAGAGGATCGACGCATCTGAAGTAGACCTCAAGTGGGCCGAGATGCTCAAGGAGCAGTTCGGAGCAGTGCCGCTCGGGGTGGCAGGTGAGATAGGGAAGGCGCAGATAAGCTTCATGGACCTCCTGAACCTCAAGTCGGGCGACGTCATACAGCTTGACAGGAAGACTAAGGAGCTCTCCGACTTCCAGGTAGAAGGGATACCGAAGTTCCTCGCGAGGCCGGGGGTAATGGACAACAACTACGCGATGAAAGTGATAGAGGCGATCAAGGGAGAAAGGAGTTAGAGATGAACGAGAACGGGCAGATTGACAATGAACAGGCGAACGCGGGCAGCACGGTAGACGATCAGTGGAGCGCGGCCTTCGAGGAGACCAAGAAGGTAGCGGAACCTAAAAAGGAAGCGGTAGAGGCGCGGCCCGCCAGCTTCGCCAATCTCAAGCACGAAAGCGCAGGATCCATCTCGAACATGGACATGCTCCTGGACATCCCCCTTACCGTATCGGTCGAGATAGGCAGGGCGAGGATGCTGGTAAAGGACCTCCTTCAGCTCGGACAGGGCGCGGTAGTAGAGCTCGAGAAGCTCGCCGGTGAGCCGATGGAGATACTCGTCAACGGCAGGCTCATCGCCAGGGGCGAGGTCGTGGTAGTGAACGACAAGTTCGGAGTGAAGCTCACCGACATCGTCAGCCCCAGCGAGAGGATCTCCAGGCTTAAATGAACGACTCATACACATACCTGCTCGTCAAATCCATCCTGACGCTCATATTCACGCTCGGCCTTCTGGGCCTGGCGATGTACGCATTGAAGCGTTTCATGAAGGGCGGTGCCGCGGGTAAGAGCGGCTCGACTAACCCGGTGAAGGTCGTCACGACCGTGTTTCTCGGGCCCAAGAAGAACATAGCCGTAGTCGAGGTAGCAGGCGAGATGCTCGTCCTTGGCCTTACGCCCGCATCCATTACATTTCTTTCGAAGATAGAGAACAAAGAGGCTGTAGAGGAACTGAAGAAGCTCAAGGACTCGAGGAAAAGGCCTTTCCTCAGCTTGCTCCAGGGGGGCCTTTAGAAGGTGATGATGAAAAGACCGGCATTCATAATATTCAATACAGGAGCGGCCCTCCTTGCGGCTGCCGGCGCATCGTACGGCGCGGACGCGATAGGGCTTCCGAACGTGAGCCTTACCGTCGGCGGCGAGAACTCGCCCCAGGGCGTCTCCACCGCGATTCAGATCGTCCTTTTACTGACAGTCCTTTCGCTCGCCCCGGCAATATTATTGATGATGACGTCATTCACCAGGCTAATCGTGGTGTTTTCGCTTTTGAGACAGGCGCTCGGAGTCCAGCAGGCGCCTCCCAACCAGGTCATAGTGGGCCTCTCGCTCTTCCTTACTTTTTTCATAATGTCCCCGGCTATCACAAAAATCAATGAGACGGCGCTCAAGCCCTACATGGCAGGGACCATCTCCCAGGAGGCGGCCTTCACCGGCGCGATACAGCCTCTTAGAGAGTTCATGCTCAAGAACACGAGGGAGAAGGATATGGAGCTTTTTCTGAGGCTTTCCAAGGCCGAAGCCCCGAAGACAAAAGACGAGATACCGACCCTCGCGCTGATACCGGCCTTTGTCACAAGCGAGTTGAAGACTGCCTTCCAGATAGGCTTCCTCATATACATGCCCTTTCTGGTCATAGATATGGTCGTGGCGAGCGTCCTCATGTCGATGGGCATGATGATGCTCCCGCCGGTAATGGTATCGATGCCCTTTAAGCTCATGCTCTTCGTGCTGGTCGACGGCTGGTACCTGCTGGTCGGCTCGCTCGTACAGAGCTTCGGTTAGGAGAATAGAAGTGACGCCGGAATTCGTGACAAGCATAGGCAAGGACACGATAGAGGTGATCCTCATGGTCTCGGCCCCGGTACTGATTGTAGGCATGGTGGTCGGCCTTGTCGTAAGCATCATCCAGGCCGTAACGCAGATACAGGAGATGACGCTCTCCTTCGTGCCAAAGATAATAGCCGTATTCCTCGTCCTCCTGGCGCTCGCGCCCTGGATGATGGAAGTGATGATCAAGTACACGAGCCAGATATTCATAAATATACCCAACTACGTAAGGTAAATGGAAATAACACAGTACATATTGGCAAACTACTCGACCTTCCTTTTCGTCCTTGTGAGGACAGGCTCGATACTCCTTGCGGCCCCCATATTCGGGGCCGTGAACGTGCCCATGCAGGTAAAGCTCGGGCTCACCTTCGTCATAGCGCTCCTTCTTACGCCCCTTACCCCTCAGGTGGCCATGCCGCTCTCCATGACCGGCGTGGCGGCGAGCGTGGCGGGCGAGATCATGATAGGCGTGACCATCGGCTTTGCAATAAGGTTCGTCCTCACCGGCATCGAGTTCGCAGGGCAGGTAGCGGGTTTCCAGATGGGCATTGGCATGGCGAGCGCCTACGACCCCATCCACAGCGCGCAGATAACCGTTCTCGGCAAGTTCCTGAGCATCCTGACGCTCCTCATATTCCTCACCGTTAACGGACACCTCATGATCATCATGGCATTGAAGAAGAGCTTCGATGTGATACCGCCATACGGCTTTACGCTCTCCGACGGCCTCATGGAGAGTTTCATCGCCTTTTCCCGCGAAATATTCATCCTTGCCTTCAAGTTCTCGGCCCCCGTGGTCGCGATACTTATTTTCGTGAACGTGGCGCTCGGCATAATGGCCAGGACGGTGCCCCAGATAAACATGTTCGTAATAGGCTTCGCAGTGACCATAACGGTCGGTTTTCTCATGATAGGCCTCTCCATGCCGTTCTTCGAGACAGCGGTCGAGACAGCGTTCGAGCGCATGTGGCAGGGCGTAGATAACCTTATGAGGGTCATGTAAATGGCTGAGGAAAAGGGCCAGGAACGCACAGAACAAGCTACATCGCGAAGGCGCGAGCAGGCCCGCCAGGAAGGCAACTTTGCCACCTCCCGCGAGGTGAGCACGCTATTCATGGTGGCCGCGGGCATCGTGGTCCTGTACTTCTCGTCTACATGGATGTACTCAGGCATGGCGGAGGTCATGAAGAAGTATTTCCACGTGATGAAGGGAGATCTCACCGTAGTGGGCGTGGACGTGATATTCAGGGACCTCACGTGGAGCTTTTTGATGATAATCGCGCCTGCGCTCGTGATACCGGCCTTCGGAGCGCTCTCGTACATCCTGCAGAACGGATTGAACTTCACGGCTAAGCCCCTGAGCCCGGATTTCAACAAGATAAACCCGCTATCCGGCATAAAGAAGCTCTTTTCGATTAACGCGGTTGCCGAGCTTGTGAAATCAATACTCAAGGTCTCGGTCCTTACATACGTCGTCTACGGCTGCGTGAAACAGGAATGGCAGAACATGCCGTTTCTCATAGAGATGGACGCCGCGGCCTCCACGCTCTACGTCGCCGGGGTCACCTTCAAGATAATGATAAGGACGGTCTGGGTCATCGCCGTCATAGCTGTCATAGACTACGGCTTCCAGAGGTGGAACTTCGAGAAGGGCCTCAGGATGAGCAAGGAAGAGATAAAAGAAGAGATGAAGGAGACAGAGGGAGACCCCCTCATCAAGGCCAGGATAAGGTCCATGCAGAGGGACATGGCAAGGAAGAGGATGATGCAGGAGGTCCCCAAGGCAGATGTCGTCCTCACCAACCCGACGCACCTTGCGGTCGCCATCAGGTACGACAGGTCCAAGGCCAACGCGCCCATAGTCGTTGCCAAGGGCGCGGGCCTCATAGCTGAGAAGATAAGGGAAATAGCGAGAAAGAACAATGTGCCGGTGCTTGAGAACAAGCCCCTGGCAAGGAGCCTGTACAAGGGCGTCAAGGTAGGCGCGGAGATACCATCGGCCCTCTACAAGGCAGTCGCAGAGGTCCTGGCATACGTCTACAGGCTCAAAAACAGGTCGAGGAGATAGGTAAAAGGAAATGGCAGGCCTCATAAACATATCGGAGTGGAAGAAGAGAGCTGATCTCATGCTGCCCGTGGGTATCGTGGGAATACTGTTCGTAATGATACTCCCGGTGCCGCCGCTGGCATTGGACCTCTTCCTTACGTTCAACGTGACTACGGCAATCATCATCCTGCTCGTGGCGGTCTATGTCAAAAAGCCGCTGGATTTTTCCACCTTCCCGGTGCTGCTCCTCGTCACCACCCTTTTCAGGCTCGCCCTTAACGTGGCGTCCACAAGGCTGATACTCCTCCACGGCGCCGAGGGGCCGGAGGCTGCCGGCCAGGTCATAAAGTCGTTCGGCAACTTCGTCATAGGCGGCAACTATGCCGTCGGCTTCATAGTATTCGCGATACTCGTCATCATAAACTTCGTCGTCATCACAAAGGGCGCGGGCCGCATAGCCGAAGTCGCGGCCAGGTTCACCCTGGACGCAATGCCCGGCAAGCAGATGGCCATTGACGCAGACTTGAACGCGGGACTCATAGGAGATGAAGAAGCGAGGCGCAGGAGAAAGGAAGTCGCGCTCGAGGCGGATTTCTACGGAGCGATGGACGGCGCCAGCAAATTCGTCAGGGGAGACGCCGTAGCGGGCATCCTCATAACTGTAATAAACATCGTGGGCGGACTCATAATAGGCGTCCTTCAGCAGGGCCTGCCCGTAGGCGAGGCAGCCAGAGTATATACCCTCCTTACGGTCGGCGACGGCCTGGTGGCCCAGATACCGGCGCTAATCATATCGACCGCTGCCGGTATCGTCGTATCCAACGTAAATTCAGAGGAGGGCTTGAGCGACTCCATCGGCAGGCAGTTCCTCATGTCGCCGAGACCCCTCATAATAGCTTCAGCCATACTCTTTGTCTTCGGCCTCATCCCCGGACTGCCGCACATAGCCTTCCTGACGCTTTCAATAGTGACCGGCGGCATTGGCTATATCGTCTATAAGACCGCCGAGGACAGGAAGGCCCAGGAGACCGAGAAGGAGAAGGCCGCGGCAAAGCCCGCTGCAAAGAAAGAGACCGTGGACGAAGTGCCGCTCATCGACACCCTGAGCCTCGAGGTGGGCTACAGGCTCATCCCGCTCGTGGATTCGTCCGAGGGCGGAGAGCTCCTCGAGAGGGTCAAGGCCATCCGCAGGCAGTTCGCCGAGGATATGGGCATCATGGTGCCTGCCGTACATATCAAGGACAATCTCCAGCTCAAGCCTTCCGAGTACGTATTCTTCGTGAAGGGCGTCGAGGTCGCAAGGGGCGAGCTCCTTGCCGGCCATTCGCTCGCCATAGACCCGGGCAACGCAGAGCCCGGTCTCGAAGGCGTGCAGACCGTAGACCCGGCCTTCGGCCTGCCCTCAATATGGGTCTCTGACACGCAGATAGAAAAGGCGCAGCTCATGGGCTACACGGTCGTCAACCACTCGGCCATAATCGCCACTCACGTAACCGAGGTCATCAGGAGCCACGCAAACGAGATACTCGGCAGGCAGGAGGTCCAGAGCCTCATAGACAGGGTGGCTAAGACCCATCCCAAGGTCGTCGAAGAGCTTGTGCCCTCGCTCCTGAACCTCGGCGGGGTGCAGAAGGTCCTCCAGAACCTCCTTAAAGAGAGGATATCCGTAAGGGACCTGCAGACCATACTCGAGGTGCTTGCCGACTACGCGCCGATTACCAAGGACACCGACCTCCTCACCGAATACGTGAGGATGGGGCTCGCGAGGCAGATAACCAGGAGCCACATATCGAATGAGGCGACCATACAGGCGATATCTTTGAGCCACGAGATAGAGGAGGCGATAGTGAAATCGGTCCATGAGACGCCGCAGGGCTCGTTCCTCACCATCGAGCCGGGGCTGGCGCAGAAGATCCTCGCGCGCGTAAAGGAAGGTCTCGAAGAGGCGATGTCCAGGGGGCACCAGCCTGTACTTATAGTCTCACACCAGACGCGCAGGTTCGTAAGGAAGCTTACCGAAAGGGTATTCCCGGCAGTGGCAATCCTTTCGCATAACGAAATATCGAGCAATGCAAGAGTCCAGACATTAAAGGTGGTGAGGTTATAAGATGCGGATTAAAAGGTTTACAGGCCCTTCCGTAAAAGACGCGATGAAGGACATAAAGGCTGAGTTCGGGGCTAACGCGCTGATACTGAGCACAAAGAAGGTCGGAGTGGGAGTACACGAAGTGGTCGCTGCCGTCGATTACGACCTCTCGGCCCCGGTCGACCTCTCGCTCAGTACCGCGCCCAGGGCATTAGCGAGCCCTGCGCAAAGGGCGGCCGCCGATGCAGGGACACTGAGGCTCCCCGAGGAGCTCTCAGAGCTCAGGCGTGAGCTCAGGGAATTGAAGGAACTCAAGAATCTGTGCATGAACATGGTGACATCCGCGGACGGTCCGCTCTCTGACGTCTTCACGAGGCTGGAGGAGAACCTTGTCTCTCACGGGATCGACAGGCGGCTTGCCAAAAAGATACTGATGAACACCCTTAGCGGCGTGACCAGGGAAAAGGCGACCGATGTCGTATTCCTGAAGAACTGCATAAAGAAGAAGGTCTACGACAAGATAGCCGTCTCCGACCCGCTCGCTTCAAAAGGCGTCGTCGCTTTTGTAGGCTCATCAGGCGTGGGCAAGACGACAACCATAGCCAAGCTCGCGGCATTGAACGCCCTCAGGAAAAAGAAGCGCACTGCCCTCATCACCACAGACACCTACAGGATTGGCGCTGTCGAGCAGCTCAAGATCTACGGTAGGCTCATGGGCGTGCCCGTTGAGGTCGCGAAGGATACGAACGAGCTGCGCGGATTCATAAAGGCGCACAACGACAAGGACCTGGTGCTTATCGATACGGCCGGGAGGAACCAGAACGACATCCGGGGAATGAACGAGCTCAAGGCCTTTGCCGACGCCGTCCCGGGGATCAAGTTCAACCTGGTGCTCAATTCGCAGTCGAGGGACGAGGCCCTGTATTCCTCGGTCAAGGGCTTCAGCGCCCTGCCGCTCGATTCGCTGAGCTTCACCAGGCTCGACGAGGGCAGTTCGCACGGGCCGATATTGAACGCGATGGTGCTCGCGAAGAAACCGATAGCCTACCTTTCGACCGGAAGCCGCGTCCCTGAGGACATCGAGGCCGCCTCCCGCGAAAGGCTCATGCAATACATAATGCCGAATTAAGGAGAACTATTAAATGGATCAGGCAGTTACGCTCAGGAGCTTTATGGAAGATGAATCGCCGGCAATATCCGGCACAAGGGTCATAGCGGTAAGCAGCGGCAAAGGCGGCGTGGGCAAGACCAACACGGTAGCCAACCTCGCGATAGCGTTCGCCAGGATGGGAAAGAGGGTACTTCTCCTCGACGCTGACCTCGGATTGGGCAACCTCGACGTGCTTCTCGGACTGGCGCCAAGGTTCAACATGGGGCACCTGCTCCGCGGCGAGAAGGGCATACAAGAGGTGCTGGTCGACGGGCCGGAGGGCATAAAGATACTCCCGGCAAGCTCGGGCGTGCAGGAGCTTACCGCTCTTTCCACTGAAGAGAGGCTCTGCATGGCATCTCATCTCGAGGAGCTCGAATCGCTCTTCGACATCATGATTATCGACACTGGCGCGGGCATATCGGATAACGTCCTTTTCTTCAACGTCTCGGCGCAGGAGATAATGGTCGTCGTCACCCCTGAGCCGACCGCGATAACCGACGCCTACGCGCTCATGAAGGTGCTCCTCAACAAGCACGGCGAGAGGAGGTTCAAGCTCCTCGTCAACGAGGTGAAGAGCAGAAAAGAGGGGCAGGACGTATACAGGAAGATAAGCCTTGCGGCCGAAAGATTCCTCAACATATCGGTCGAGTACATCGGGTGCGTTCTCCTTGACGAGAACATCCAGAAGTCGGTCATAAGGCAGAAAGCGGTGATAGAGCTCTATCCGGAATCCAAGGCAAGCCAATGTTATCAGGAGATTGCGAGGGAGATATGCGAGCTGCCGGTACAGGACGGGCTCAAAGGCGGAATGCAGTTTTTCTGGAGGCAGTTCCTGGCGAGAAGTATCTGAAAGAATTGACTGAGAGGATGAGGCCAATGCAGACCATTGTAAAGCTGGACAGAGACAGGTTCCTCGAGGAGAACATACACCTGGTAAAGATAATAGCCTACCAGGTGGCGGTAAACCTGCCGCCGCACATCGACGTCAACGACCTCATAAGCGCGGGCACGATAGGGCTACTGGAGTCCATCGACAGGTTTGATACGGGCAAGGGAGTGCAGTTCAACACCTACGCATCCATCAGGATAAGGGGCGCGATCATGGACGAGCTCCGGAGCATGGACTGGATGACCAGGTCCATGAGGGACAAGTCCAACCAGCTCGAGAAGGCCTACGGCGAGATAGAAAGGCGAACAGGCAGGCCTGCCGAGAGCGAGGAGGTCGCAAAGTTCCTCGACATATCGGCGGACGAGCTCAATAGCATCCTCTCCCAGGTCAGCGCCGTAAGCGTCATGAACCTCGAAGACCTCGGCATGAGCCACGACGAGGGCATGGACATCCTTGAGTGCATAAAGGACCCCGAGGGCGCGGATCCCATGACCGTGGTCCAGTTCAACGAAATAAAGAAGAAGGTGGCCGAGGCCGTCGAGTCTCTCCCTGAGAAGGAAAAGCTTATAATATCGCTCTATTATTATGACGAGCTTACCCTGAAGGAGATAGGAAAGGTGTTGGAGATCACCGAGTCCAGGGTCTGCCAGCTCCACAGCCAGACCATGCACAGGCTCAAGGCAAGGCTGAAAAAGATGTTGTAGGTACGATTGTGACAAAAAAATTTAAGAATCTGGGCTTTTTACCCGATAAAAAGGAAGGGTGGATATGGAAAAAGCTGATTCCGTAAGAGAAATGCTTGCTTCCGCGGACCCGTACCTTAGAAGGGACGCTTGTGTTGCCATTGCCGACGGCAGGATGATGGAGTTCGTGCCATCGCTCGTGGGCTTTCTGCGCGACCAGGACCCCGGGGTAAGGGAGGCATCCATTCACGCGCTTACTTCCATCGGGGGAGAGGACGTGGCGGCGGCGGTTGTCCCCCTTTTGAGCGAAGAGAGCGCATCGCTCAGGAACATGGGCGTGGAGATCCTCGAGCTCCTGGGGCCGCAGGCCTTCGATTCTCTGACGAAGCTCCTTACGTACAGCGACGACGACGTGGTGAAGTTCGCCGTTGATATTATTTCAAATACGAGAGAGGAGCGCGCGCTTGGGCGCCTCCATCCGCTGATTGAGCATAATAACCCGAACGTCAGGGCATCCATTGCCGTATGCCTCGGCAGGCTGAAATCCGCAGAATCGGTCCCTTCTCTATTGAAGGCCCTTGACGATACGGAAGAATGGGTGAGGTTTTCGGCTATCGAGGGTCTCGGCCTCATGCAGGACAGAAGGGCGCTTGAGCCCCTTATCAGGATGACCGAGACCGACTCGGGTCTTATAAAAGAGGCCGCTATAGACGCGGTCGCGAAGCTGGCGTCTGTACAGGACGCGGAAGCGGTCTTGATGAAGCTCGAGCCGATGGTAAGGAAGGGCAAGAGCTACAGCACAGGCGCGATTGTGGCGCTCCTTGAGAAGGTCTTTTCGGCTGAGTCGGAGTTCAGGCCTACTACAGAGTTCAAAAAAACGTATTTCAGCTTTCTGTCAAAGGCGTTTGACGACGAGGACAGGGCCGGCCAGATAAAAGCGCTTAAGGGGCTCGCGCTCCTGAGGCTGCCTGACGGCATCGAGCAGGTCTTCGCATTCATAGAGGGCCAGAACGAGATAGACGAGGACACCGAAGGTTTCCTTGTAGACGTCGTTGTCTGCCTGGCCGGACGCAGGCTCCTGCCTGCGATAAAGGAGAAGGTCGAGCAGGGAGGGAAAAGCCTCAAGGTGCTTGTGAAGGCTCTTGGAGAGATGAAGTCGACGGCCGCCGTGCCGATCCTCAAGGACCTCGTAAACAGGGTCTCGAAGAATGAGCTGAGGGAGGTTGTCTCGGCGCTCGAGGCCATAGGCTCTGCCGGGTCGATAGAGGTCCTCTATCAGTTCCTGGTGAGCTCTGACGGACATACGAGAAAGATCGCTGCGCGGGCGCTGGCTTCGCTTGCCGGGGCTTCTTCCTTAAAGGTCCTCTTCGACGCTATCCGCAAGGAGTCTTACAGGGACGTGATGGAGGAGATGACCGACTGTATTGCGCTCATAGCTTCGGAATCCGTCAGAAAGGGTTTCACCCGGCTGCTCGAGGACGGGAACGCCGATCTCCGTGAGATGGGGGCGAGGGGGTTAGGGCTCGTCGGCGACGAAGAAGCGCTCGCGTCGCTCAAGAAGGCGGCAAAGGACCCCAGCCCGAATGTCAGGAAGGCCGCCTACAAGTCGATGGCCAGGCTCGGCATACCCTATGCCATAGACGAGATAGTGAAGGGCCTTACCGACGAGAGCGACGACGTGAAGCTCTCCGTCCTCAAGGGTCTTGGCGGCTGGAGCGGCGAACAGATAAAGAGCGCCCTTGTAGCCGCGCTCAAGGACAGGAATATCTGGGTAAGGTACCACTCGGTGCTGCTCCTCGGAGAGCTCGGAGAGCACGACATCGAGGGCATGTTGATAGAAAAGCTCGTAAAGGACGAGGCTCCTGTGAAGGCCGCCGCGGCGAGGGCGCTTGAGAGGCTCGGCGCCACCGCCGCGCTCGATACCCTGATGCAGTTCATAAACCATCCGGACCCCAGCGTAAGGGGCGCCGTAGAGAGCGCGATAGAAACTCTTAGATGCTGACTCTGGGTATAAATAGGCCGGGTCTTTCCAACGAGACCTTTCTGCTCCTGAGGGATATCATCTATAAAAGGTGCGGGATATTCTTTCCTGAGACGAAGAAGTACCTTTTGGAGACGAGGCTCTCAAGAAGGCTCGAAGAGAGAAACCTGAAGACGTTCGAGGACTACTACTACTTCCTGACTTACGACGGGGAGAAGGACAGGGAGCTGCAATCGCTTCTCAATACCATAGTCACGAACGAGACCAGCTTTTTCAGAGACGGCCCGCAGCTCGATGCCTTCAGGAAGGGCGTTGTGGCAAAGGTGGTCGAGGAGAAGTCCCGGGGCGCATCGAGGTCAATTAAGCTCTGGAGCGCGGCATGCTCCACGGGCGAGGAGCCGTTGACGTTGGCGATGATACTCCTCGAGGAGGGCTTGCACCTGAAGGGCTGGAACATGGAGATACTCGCGAGCGACATCAGCGACAACGTGCTCAAGGCCGCCGCCGCCGGGGTATACGAGAAGTACTCGCTAAGGAATACGCCCGAGCAGTATCTTAAAAAATACTTCAGCGGCCAGGGAGAGAGCTACACGATCAGCAGGAAGGCGCAGGACCTGGTCCGGTTCAGGAAGATAAACCTCATGGAATCTCTTGAGACCAGGCTCATTAAGGGCATGGACGTGGTCTTCTGCAGGAACGTCCTCATATACTTCGACGACACGTCGAAGAAAAAGGCCATCGGCCATATCTACGACAGCATGGAGAAGGGCGGGTACCTGTTCGTGGGCTTCTCCGAGTCGCTGCACAACATAACGAGGCTTTTCAGGCCGGTCAGCATAGAGCGTTCGGTCGTCTATCAAAAAATCTAGTCGAGGGCAGCAACCATGGAAAAGAAGATTCTGGTGGTCGATGATTGCGACACAACAAGAAAGCTCCTGTCGTACATCATCAAGGAGAAGGGGTACAAGATCATAAGCGCGTGCAACGGAATAGAGGCGCTCGAGATCATGGCGACAAGCCCCATAGACCTCATAGTAACCGACCTCAACATGCCCCAGATGGACGGTTACGAGCTCTCAAAGAGCATCCGTGGGCAGGACGCCTACAAGGAAATACCGATAATAATGATAACCACCGAGGCAGGGGAGGCCGACAGGAAGATGGGCATGGAGGCCGGCGTTACGACCTACCTGGCAAAGCCCATATCGCCCCATCGGCTGCTGTACGAGATAGAGAAACTCATCTGACGACAATAATTTACAGTTAGGAGGGATAAGATGCTTGATCAGAACATGAAGATCCTCGTAGTGGACGATTTCTCCACCATGAGGAGGATAATAAAGAACATCCTGAGAGAGATCGGGTACAACAACGTCGATGAGGCCGACGACGGCACCACGGCCCTCGAGAAGCTCAGGGCCGGCAAGTTCGACTTCGTCGTCACCGACTGGAACATGCCGAACATGCCGGGGATAGAGCTCCTTAAGGCCATAAGGTCGGATGCCGAGCTCAAGGACACGCCTGTGCTCATGGTCACCGCCGAGGCCGCCAAGGAGAACGTGGTAACGGCTGTCCAGGCAGGGGTCAACAACTACATAGTCAAGCCCTTTACCGCCGCGGCCCTGAAGGAGAGGATAGACCTCATCCTTCAGAAGGTAAACCAGTAATCGATAGTTAAAATTTTGTTTTTACAGGGGGTATTCCGATGAGCCGTAAGGACTGGAACGTAGTGATGACGAAGATCAAGGATGAGCTCTCAGGCCTGGCCAAGTTCATTGACAGAACGAGGCAGGGGCTCGATTCCATTGAAACGACCGTAAAGATGGGGACCGAAAAGTTCCCGGAAGCTTCATGCCAGCTCTCAGACGTTACAGGCGATCTCGAGAACGCGGCCAACAAGATAATGAATACCGTCGAGGAGCATTTGTCCGACCAGGAAAGGACAGGGGCTCTGATCAAGGCCCTTGAGGAATGGTCCGCCAACCCTTCGGCCGACCCAGGCAAGGGAGCGGAGCTCGCGAAAGAGCTCGCGGCTATAAACGCCAAGGGTAAGGAGAGCATGATGGAGCTCTTCGCCCTCATGTCCTTCCAGGACCTTACCGGCCAGAAGCTCAAGAAGGTGATAGGCTCCCTTGATGTCGTCGAGAAAAAGCTCGTCGAGATAGCCCTGAGCTTCGGGATAGACGAGGCCGGCCTGAACGCCTCGTCAGAGCCCAGGAAGGCCGGGAATGTGGTTATAAACCAGGATGTCGTCGACAAGCTCCTCAAGGAGCTCGGGGCTTAAAGGAGGATTGCCGTGTCCTTTCCAATGGATGAGATGGATGACATTATAAACGACTTCATCACGGAGGCGACCGAAGGGCTCGATCTTCTCGACCAGAAGTTCATAGAGCTGGAGAAATCCCCCGGCGATACCGCGCTCCTGAATGAGATATTCAGGTCCATCCATACCATAAAGGGGGCGGCCGGATTCCTCGGGTTTCAGCAGATGGTGGACGTCACCCATGTGACCGAGGACGTCCTCAACAAGCTCCGCAAGGGCGAGATGCAGGTCAAGCCCGTCATAATGGACGCCATACTGCAGTCCGTCGACCTCATCAAGATCATACTGGGCAACATCCGCGAAAAGAACGGCAGGGAGGAGAACACGGCCCCCGTAATCGCTCTCCTTAATGACATATCGACCGGCAAGGCCGCCGCGGCAGAGCCGGTTAATCAGACGGCGCCTGCGGCACCGAAGAAAGCGGCGGAAGAGGAGTCAAGGCCGAAGGCGGAAGAGTCCGCAGGCGCAAAGGACCAGTCCATAAGGGTCGACATAGACAGGCTGGACAGCGTCTTGAACCTCTCCGGAGAGCTGGTCCTTTCAAGGAACAGGCTCATGAGGCTGGGCTCCAGGCTCTCCGAGAGCGGCATAAGCCAGGACCTTCATAGTCACATGAACGAAGCAATAGCCCAGCTCGACCTCGTTACGGCCGACCTGCAGCTGGCGGTAATGAAAATAAGGATGCAGCCCATCGCGAAGGTCTTCAATAAATTCCCCAGGATGGTGCGCGACCTTGCGAGGCAGACCGGCAAGGAAGTGGAGCTTGTCTTGAGCGGCGAAGAGACCGAGATGGACAAGACCGTAATCGAAGAGATAGGCGATCCTCTGGTGCATCTCATCAGGAACTCGGTCGACCACGGCATGGAGATGCCTGACGAGAGGGAGGCTGCCGGAAAGCCCAGGTGCGGACGCATAGGGCTGTCGGCCTACCAGGAGGGCAGGAATATTATTGTATGCGTATCAGACGACGGCAAGGGCATAGATGCCGCAAGGGTCAAGAAATCGGCTGTTGAAAAAGGGCTTATCAGCCAGGAAGAGGCTGAAAAACTATCTGAAAAGGACGCGTTCAACATTATATTCATCCCGGGCTTCTCTACCGCAAGCAAAGTGAGCAATATCTCTGGACGCGGCGTTGGCATGGACGTGGTCAAGACCAACATAGCCAGGATAAACGGCACGATATCGGTAGACTCGGAGCTTGGCAAAGGCACCCGCATAACATTCAGGCTGCCTTTGACGCTGGCCATCATCCAGGCCCTCACGGTCGAGGCAGGAAGAGAGGTCTACGGCATACCGCTCTCGAACGTCATAGAGAACATCAGGGTCACAGCCGATGAAATAAGGACGATAGAAGGCAAAGAGGTAATAAACATCAGGGACAGGGTATTCCCCGTTGTCCGCCTCGGAAGCCTTGTTTCCGGCTGCTCTGAGGCAGCCCAGTCCGAATGGAAGTATATCGTTGTCATAGGCATCGGCGAAAAGCAGTTCGGGATACTCGTGGACAGGCTGCACGGACAGGAAGAGATCGTCATGAAATCGATGGGCGAGTACCTGAAGGGCACTGAAGGCATTGCCGGCGCGTGCATAACCGGGGACGGAAACGTCATACTGATACTCGACATGGCCGGACTGCTTGCGCCAGCCGTGGGCGGATACGTACATTGACGGCGGGGATAGATTGAAGACAAGGGTTCTCATAATAGACGACTCAGCCTTCATGAGAAGGGTGATAAGGCAGATGCTCGAGACGGACCCGGACATACAGGTCATCGGGACCGCGCGCGACGGGGCCGAAGGCGTCGAGATGGCGATGCAGCTCAAGCCGGACGTCATCACCATGGACCTTGAGATGCCCAGGATGGACGGGCTGGAAGCGACCGAGCGCATAATGGAGCGCATGCCGACGCCTATTATAATGGTGAGCTCGCTTACGAAGGAAGGGGCAAAATCCACTTTTACGGCGCTCGATAAGGGCGCGGCGGACTATATATCCAAAAACCTCGTCACCTCGGCGCTCGACCTCATGAAGATTCAGGACGAGCTCATAGGCAAGATAAAGGTGCTGGCGAGGAAAAAAGGCCAGTTCCTCTCTTTAAGGCCCGCGCAGGCCCCTGTGCAGGCGTCACCTGCCGTACAGGCCCCGGCTGTTGCCCCTAAAAAGAGAAGCTACGGGACTCTCAAGGTCGCGTTCGTATCCATAGGGGCCTCGACAGGCGGCCCCAGGGCAGTGCAGGCAATACTCTCGCACCTGCCCGCAGGGATGGATGTCGGCATACTCGTCTCGATACATATGCCCAGGGCCTTTACCGGTCCGTTTGCCGAGAGGCTCAACGAACTCTGCAAGCTCGACGTGAAAGAGGCTGAAAACGGCGAGGCAATAAAGCCGGGACAGGTCTTCGTATGCCCCGGCGGGCTGCAGACCAGGGTCAGGAGAAGGAACCTGACCGACTATTCCCTGAGCATAGATGAAGAGCCCAGGGAAGCGCTCTACAGGCCCTGCATCGACGTTAGCATGACCTCGGTCGCCGAGAACTATCCCGGAAGGTCGCTCGGAGTGATACTCACCGGAATGGGGCACGACGGCAGGGAGGGCATGAGGCTCATCAGGGAAAAGGGCGGAAAGACGCTCGCACAGAACGAAGAGACCTGCACGGTCTTCGGGATGCCGAAGTCCGTGATAGACGCGGGGCTGGCGGACAAGATAGTGCCGCTGGACCTGATAGCAGCAGAAATAGTGAATATGATCTGACCGGAGAATTCTTTTCATGGATATATTGACGATAGTAGGAACCATCCTGGGCTTTGGCGCTATCCTCGGGGGACAGATACTCGAGGGCGGCTCCATGGGATCGATAATGCAGTTCACGGCCGCCATCATCGTATTCGGCGGCACGATAGGCGCGGTGCTGGTGAACTACCCCATGCACACCGTAATACTGTGCATGAAGAATATGAAGCTCGTTATCCTCAGCAACGAGGGAGACCCGTACAAGACCATAAAGCTCTTGTCCGACCTGGCCGCCGTGGCCAGGAAGGACGGACTTCTGGCGCTTGAGACGAGCATAAAGAAGGTCCAGGACCCGTTCCTGAAGAAGGGCCTTCAGCTCGTGGTAGACGGCACCGAGCCCAAGCTCACCAGGGAGATCCTCGAGATAGAGATAGGGCATGACGAGGAGTACAACCTTACCTCCGCGAAGGTATTGGATTCCGCCGGAGGCTACGCCCCTACCATAGGCATTCTCGGAGCGGTGCTCGGGCTTATCCATGTCATGGAAAACCTTGCAGACCCGCAGAAGCTCGGCGCTGGAATAGCGGTCGCCTTTGTCGCTACGGTCTATGGCGTAGGCTCTGCCAACCTCTTGTACCTGCCCCTTGCCGGAAAGATGAAGATAAAGATAAGGGAGAAGGTAATCAGGCAGGAGATGATGGTCGAGGGCCTTATCGCCCTGTCAGAGGGAGAGAACCCCCGCAGGGTAGAGGAGAAGCTCGTGGGCTTCCTGAGGGAATCCCAGAGGAAGAAATAATGCTCTACGGGGCCTGTTAAGGACGGAGAAGAGATGGCAAGGAAGAAGAGGCACGAAGAGCACGAGAACCACGAGCGCTGGCTGGTGTCCTACGCGGACTTCATAACGCTCCTGTTCGCCTTTTTCGTCAGCATGTACGCCATCTCGTCGGTGAACGAGGGCAAGTTCAGGATATTGAGCGAATCGCTTGCGATCGCCTTCAATCCGACCATGTACACCTCGACCAAGATGCAGGAAGGGCCGAGGTTCGTGAAGGAGCAGCGCTCCCACATGTCAGACGAATTCAAGGACATGTTCACGAACAACTACCAGAAGATACAGACCGCGCTGCAGGACCTTGAAAAAGACAAGAAGCTCACGATAATACAGGACGGGCAGAAGATCACCATAAGAATATCCGAGGGCACCCTGTTCGAGCCTGGAAGCGACAAGCTTCTATCGGAGGCCCTGCCGGTAATAGACGAGGTGGCGAGAGTGCTCGTCGGCCTGCCGAACAGCATAAGGATAGAAGGGCATACGGACAATGTGCCCATATCCACCGAGCGCTTCCCCTCGAACTGGGACCTTTCGACCGCAAGGTCATTGAAGATCCTCAAGTACCTGATAGACGCCCACGCCTGTGACCCGCGAAAGCTCTCGGCCCTCGGCTTCGGCGAGTTCCGTCCCATAGACACCAATGACACGCCCTCAGGAAGGATAAAGAACAGGAGGGTCGATATAATGGTGCTGGACCCGAACATGGCGTCGATAAGATAGGCAAGCCGATAGTTTCTCAAGTTTTCGGCTGGAAGCGCCGAAGTAATGAAAAGCAGATAAAAGCGTCAGGAGGTTTTGCCGATGGACCCGAAAAAAGAGCTCGATCCCAGGGAAGTGCTTCAGCTTGTCACATTCAGGCTTGGCAACGAGGAGTTCTCTCTCGATATCCTGCGCGTGCAGGAGATAATCAGGCAGATGGAGATAACCAGGGTCCCGAAGGCCCCTGATTTCGTCGAAGGGGTCATAAACCTTCGCGGCAAGGTCATCCCGGTGCTCGATCTGCGCAAGAGGTTCGGCCTCGGCGCTGACTCGAGCACGAACGAGACCCGCATAATCGTCGTCGAGGTTGGAAGCAGGACAGTAGGGCTTAAAGTCGACGCAGTCTCCGAAGTCCTGAGGCTTCCGGCTGACAGGGTAGAGCCGCCGCCGGCCATGGTCACCGGAGTGGACTCGGAGTACATAAAGGGGGTCGGCAAGCTCGAAGGAAGGCTGCTTATACTGCTCGATGTCGAAAAGGTTCTTACCAGGAGCGAAAGAGAATCTCTCGGCGAAGTGGCTTGACATGGGAATATATTCACGCATAAAACTTAACTCGGTAAAATCGAGGTTCCTGGGAAGCTACGTCGTCCTTATAGCGCTGTTCTTCATCCAGGTCCCGATAATCTATTTCCTGATCAGCGGCATGAGCAGGAATCTGGCTCAGGTAGAGAGCGCGGGAGAGCTAAGGAAGAGGGCCGTCGAGATAAACTATATCCTCAACAGGCATATGAACGGAGAAGAGGAGCTTGAGGCCGTGTTTCAGGCCAGGAAGGCCGAGTTGGGCGACATGATCAAGTCCCTCAAGTCCGGCGGTTCTGATATCAATAAGGTAACTGGAAGGTCCGCGTTCGAAAAGCTCGACGCGGTGGAAGGGAAATGGAGCTCGATGAAAAAGGCTCTTGACGGGGCCATGGAGAGCGGCGATGAACTCAGCGCCATTATGGTGGAGCTTGAGGACACTACCTTCCCGATGATAGAAGAGGTCAATTCAGGCGTGGGGAGCGCTGACCTGGCAGGGACTCTTAAAGCGAAGACCGCGAGCCTCTCCTATCTTATGGAGCGCTACGCGAGGAGCAATTACGATAAAGAGGACCTGCTGGAGAGGATCTCCGCCGTCGTAAAGGACACCGACGCCGCGATGGAGAGGCTCGGCGGCTCAAAGGAGATCCATGAGCTGTGGGATAAGAGAAAGGATCTCGTGTCAAAGGGCATCGAGAACAAGGACCTGTTCGCGACGAAGATGAGCGAGCTGGCCGATGTCTATACGCCCGATGTTGTCAAGGCTTGCGACGAGCTGTCAAGGGAGATATCGAACGGGGCAAGGAGCGGAGCTGTAAAAGGCATTGCCAGCATGGCCGTTATGCTCGTACTTTCCATCGGGCTTGGCGTCTTTTTCATGTGGGTCTCCAACGAGCACCTCTTGAAGCCCCTTGTCAGGATAAACGACGCGGTAAAGAGCCTGTCGGCGGGCGACCTCACGAGAAGGGCTGCCGTAAGCACAAGGTTCCTCGGCAAGGATATGGATGACGAGATAGTATCGCTGGGCAAGAGCGTGGACGGTATGGCAGATAACGTCTCTGAGGTAATCGGCAGGATAGCCGAATCCTCGACGCTGCTGGCCTCCGCGTCGGAAGAGCTGTCTGCTTCCGCCACACAGATATCAGCCGGCGCGGGCAGGCAATCCTCGCAGACGGCCCAGGTCGCTACTGCTATGGAGGAGATGAACGCGACCGTCATGGAGGTCGCCAGGAACTCCCAGCAGGTAGCCGAATCGGCAAGGGATGCCCAGAACATAGCGCTAGACGGGGGCAATGTCGTCGAGCAGGCTATAAGGGCCATGCAGGATGTTTCCGAGTCGACTTCAGTGACGGCCCGGACCATAAAGGCCCTCGGCAAGAACTCGGAGGAGATAGGCACGATAGTCTCCGTCATAAACGACATAGCTGACCAGACCAACCTGCTTGCGCTCAACGCGGCTATAGAGGCTGCAAGGGCAGGAGAGCAGGGCAGGGGCTTCGCGGTAGTCGCCGACGAGGTCAGGAAGCTCGCTGAAAGGACGACCAGGGCCACCCGGGAGATAAGCGAGATGATCAACACGATACAGGCCGGTACCGGAAAGGCGGTAGAGGCCATGTCAGAGGGCATCAACAAGGTCGACAACGGCGTAAGGCTCGCGAACAGGGCCGGAGACGCGTTGAAGCAGATAGTCACCGGCGTAGAAAACGTGACCGGGCGAATAACCCACATAGCTACATCGGCGGAAGAGCAGAGCACGACAGCCGACGATATCGCGCGGAACATGGAGTCCATTGCAGAGGTCGCCAAATCCAACGTGGCGGCCACAGGCGAGGTCACAAATGCAACGGAGGAGATGGCGCGTCTTGCCGCCGAGCTCCAGGAGATAGTGGCCAGGTTCCGGCTTGCCGGCAGGCAAACCGGCGAAGGCGAAAAACAGCGCGCCTTGAGCGCGCATCTGGAGAAATCCGGCCTTAAGGCCGCGGGCTGCATGGCCTGATATCCCGGAAATGAGGAGGAGAGGGGAATGAACGCTGCAATCAATACCGCTAAGAGCCTCGAGGAGATAATAAGCAAGTCGCTTGAGCTGCCGGTGCTGCCGGCGACCACGCAGAAGGTCCTCGCGATGATGTCCGACCCGGACGTTTCGATAGAGAAGATAAAGAGGCTCATCGGCGCCGACCCCGGGCTTACGACCAAGATATTGAAGATAGCAAACTCGGCCTTTTACGGCAGCTACAGGAACATAGAGAACCTGACGCAGGCCATCCTGAGGCTCGGGCTGAACGCCGTCAGGAACATAGTGGTCGCGACCTCGATGAAGAACGTCTACAAGAGGTTCGGGCTCACCGAGAAGCTCATCTGGCAGCAGATGATAGGCTCGGCCCTTGCCGCTAACGTCATAGCGAAGCAGGCCAGGAACTCTGACCCTGAAGACGCCTTCATAGGCGGGTTGCTGCACGACGTCGGCAAGGTGGTACTCAACAACGAGTGCCCGGACAAGTTCGCGCTCGTAATGCAGCGGGTATATAACGACTCGGTCCCGTTTGAAGAGGCTGAAAAGGAGGTCTTCGAGTTCTCGCAAAGGGAGGTCGGGGCCTTCATAGTCAAGAAATGGGGCTTCCCGGAGAAGCTCGAGACCCTGATTCGTTCTTTCGACGACCACAGCGCCCTGGCTTCGGAAAAGCAGGTAGCCAACCTGGCCTACGCCATTTCGCTTGCCGACAAGATGTGCCAAAAGTTTGGCATGGGATGGAGGAAACCTGGCGGTGACGACGTCAAATACGGCAAGCTGCCCGAACTCCTCGGCATGCAAGAAGGCCAGGTAGGTCAGATGGAAGAGAACGTAAAGCTTTCATTCTCCCAGGGCACTGATTTCCACTGAGCTGATTTTATTATAGTTTTTGACCTGCCAGGGGCCGGAAGGCCCCTTTTTTCATTTCCGGGTACTCCTCTCCCAAAAGAATCACAGCAAAGAATTCATGCCGAGGCACGGCTTTTGCAGACTTAAAGATTCGGAAGCCTTCTCAGGCTTGCAGAATACACAACCGCGAGGTCCAACATGTTCATCTGGGCTGTGATACTCCTGGCAGTAAACGTAGCGTTCATGTCCGGGATACTCTATATCCTCCTTTTCAGGAGAGGGGGCATGAACCGGGCCCCGGACTCATCTATGGGCGACGCGCTCCTGGCTGACCTCAAAAAAGAGCTCAACGAAGTCCGCGCCGCGGCCTCACAGCTCGGATCCGACTTTGAGAGGTACGGCAGGAAGCTTTCCGGCAGGACCTCCGAGATAGAGGAGATGATAAGGAAGGTCCAGGCCGCAGGCAGGGAAGAGGACATCCAGAGGCTCTCTGAGGACGTATATTCAAAGGCCCTCCGTATGCACAGGTCGGGCGTTCCGGCGTCTGATGTTGCAAAGAGCCTGGGTCTGCTCAACGGTGAGGCGGAGCTGCTCTTCTCGCTTAAACGGATGTAAGGGAAAAAAATTCCCCTTTGGGAAAAATAATCCGGCCGGAAGAGTATATAAAGCCGGGCCTTTTATCGAAAACGCTTTTATATCGGGCTTGGCATGGCTGTTGCAGTTATAGCCTGTTGTCTTAAAGGAGATTGAAATGGACAAGGGAATCTTCGTAGCTCTCTCAGGCGCTGTCCTCCAGGAAAGAAGGATGGAGGCGCTGACAGACAACCTGGCCAATGTCAACACATCGGGCTTCAAGGGGCAGAGGCCCCTTTTCGAGGACTCGATGACAGATGCGTACAAGGTGCGCACATTCGGCAAGCTCGACGACATTGTCACGGACATAAGCCAGGGCCCGCTTCAGAGGACCGAGAGGAAGCTTGACGTGGCCATCAAGGGCGAAGGCTTTTTTGCCGTGGAAACCCCTTCTGGAATCAGGTACACGAGGGACGGGAGCTTCACGCTCGATAAGGACGGGAACCTTATAACAAGGGACGGCAACGCCGTGCTGGGGGAGAACGGCAGGATAAAGCTTCCGGGAACGGATGTAAAGATAGACGCCGCGGGCGGCATCAACATAAACGGCATAGAAGCCGGCAGGCTCAAGCTCGTGGACTTCACCAACCCCGGCGCCTTGAGGCGCGAAGGATCCTATTTTGCGGCCCCAAATGGCGCAGGCGAGGTACCGGCTAACCCGAACACACAGGTCGAGCAGGGCTATATAGAAGCCTCGAACGTCAACGCCGTCCGCGCCATGACCACAATGATAGAGGCCATGAGGTCTTACGAGACCCATACCAAGCTCATACAGAGCATAGACGACATGACCAGAAAGGCCGTCGAAGAGGTCGGCAGGACAGCTTAACCAAAGGAGGGTTTAAAGATGATAAGGGCTTTGTGGACAGCCTCCACCGGCATGGAGGCCCAGCAGATGAACATAGACATAATCGCCCATAACCTGGCGAACGTGAACACGACCGGCTTCAAGAAGAGCAGGGCCGACTACCAGGACCTCCTCTACCAGGAGATAAAGTCAGCGGGCGCGTCCTCGTCCCCTTCGACGATGGTTCCCACGGGCATACAGATAGGGCAGGGCGTAAGGACGGTCTCGACTGAAAAGGTATTCACTCAGGGCAACTTCAAGCAGAGCGGCAACCCGCTCGATATCGCGATCGAGGGCGACGGCTTCTTCCAGATATCCAGGCCCGACGGCTCAACGGGATATACCAGGACAGGTGAGTTCAAGGTGGACAGCGAAGGCCGCCTTGTCACCTCCGACGGATATCTCCTCGAGCCCCAGATAACCATACCGTCCGACGCGCTCGCCATTACCATCAGCGCAGACGGCATTGTATCGGTCACCCAGCCGGGCATATCAGTGCCGACGCAGGTCGGCAACATGGAGCTTGCGAGGTTCATAAACTCCTCGGGCCTTCAGCCAATCGGGAAGAACCTCTACACCGAGACAGCCGCTTCGGGCGTGGCCACAGTGGCAGCCCCGGGCACGGACGGACTGGGCACGCTGGCGCAGGGCTTCCTCGAAATGTCGAACGTAAGCGTGGTCGAAGAGATGGTGAACATGATAGCGGCGCAGAGGGCCTACGAGATAAACTCCAAGTCCATCCAGACTACCGACGAGATGCTTCAGACCGCGAACGGGATGAAGAGGTAACCGATGACGCGCCTGCGACACATGATATCAGCTCTCATTTTACTCCTTGCGCCCGTATGCGGCTACGCCGGTCAGGACGTGAGGGGCTTTGTCAGGGACGAGCTCGCCAAGGGCCTGCCCTGGGACGGCTCGTCCGTCGAGATAGACGAGATCGAGATACCCGGGCTCGAAGTCTCCGTTGGATACGATTCGATGAGGCTTGAGATGCCCAAGAGGATATCCTCCCCCGGAAAGGTCTCGTACGCTCTCGACGTCAGCTCCAAAGGGAAGGGTACAAAGACCGTCTGGGGCACTGCGAAGATAAGGGTATACAGGGACGCGGTCGTAGCGTTGAAGCCGCTCAAGGGAAGGATGCTGATACAGGCGGAAGACATCAAGGTGGCAAGGGTTGAGCTTGCCGAGGGCGCTGACGCATTCTCGTCAATAGACGAGCTCTCAGGCATGGTCGCTGAAAGGCCTATAAACGCAGGTTCAGTAGTAAAGAAGAGCTTCGTAAAACCCCAGGTCCTGGTAAAAAGGGGCGAGCGCGTGACCTTGAAAGTTCAGGGAGAGAAGATAACAATACGGTCGAGCGGCATTGCCGCGGCTGAGGGCCCGATGGGCGGCACTGTCGCGGTAAGGACCAGGGCAGGCAAAGAGGTGCTCGGCACTGTTGCCGGGCCAGGCGAGATCGTTATTAATTTTTAAGGACCATTATGAAGAGAGCTATCCTGATATTCGCAATCGCTTTTGCCGCAGGGTGCGCCGCACCCGGGATAAAGAAGATCGATACGGCATCCATACCCGTAAAGGTCGGATCTGTGCCTGTCACTACCGGGTCCATCTGGCCTGGCGAGACATCCCGGAACGCCCTCTTTCAGGACCTGAGGGCCAAGAACGTCGGCGACATAGTTACTGTCCAGGTATCCGAGAAGACGAGCGCCATAAAAGAAGCTACCACCTCGACCGCGCGCTCTTCCAGCAACGACATAGCTATAACCAAGTTTTTGGGGATGCCCCTTAACTTCGGGATGAAGGATTTCCTCAACCAGGGCCAGCCCTTCAGCCCGGAGATAGCATCGAGCTATGACGCGGACTTCGACGGCTCAGGCACCACCAAGAGGAGCGGCGAGCTCCGCGCGATCATATCCACGAGGATAACCGAGGTCCTGCCCAACGGCAACCTTGTCCTCGAAGGCAGGAAGGACACCATAGTAAATAACGAGCAGCAGTACATCATATTGAGCGGCATAGCGAGGCCCGAGGACATAAACGAGGCGAACATCCTGCCCTCGGCGCTTCTATCGGATGCCCGCATTGAGTATTCGGGCAAGGGCGTCATAGCCGACGAGCAGTCTCCGGGCTGGCTCAGGAGGATACTGGACAATGTCTGGCCTTTTTAGGATTTTAATCCTGTTAGTATTCGTCCTTTTGACCGCAACCGAATCGGGCGCGGCGAGGATAAAGGACATCGCCTTCATAGAGGGCGTCAGGCCCAACCAGCTCGTTGGCTGGGGGCTCGTGGTCGGCTTGAACGGCACCGGAGACAAGTCCAGCGCCGTCTATACCACCCAGTCGATCGCCAACATGCTCAACAAGATGGGGCTCAAGTTCGACCCGAACTCCATCAAGGTAAAGAATACCGCAGCCGTTCTCGTAACGGCGGAGCTTCAGGCCTTCTCAAAGCCCGGCGCTGAGATAGATGTCGTTGTCTCATCTCTCGGAGACGCCACAAGCCTGCAGGGAGGCACGCTCATAGCGACCCCTCTGAGGGGACATGACGGAAATGTATATGCCGTTGCCCAGGGGCCGCTCGCGCTTGCGGGCTTCACCGCCGGAAGCGATACGGCAAGGGTGACGAAGAACCACCAGACCGCCGCCAAGATACCAGGAGGCGCGATAATCGAAAAAGAGGTGCCCCTCGATCTTGCCAACAAACAGGAGCTCTACCTTTCTTTGAGGAACCCTGATTTTACGACGGCCGAGAGGGTAGCAAGGGCCGTAAACGACTATCTCGGCATACGCGGAGTGGCCTCTGCAGTCGACCCCGGCAAGATAAAGCTCACGGTGCCCCGGCAGTTCAGCAACCCTGTCGTCTTCATATCGAAGGTCGAGGGCATCGAAGTAGCCCCGGACTCAGTCACGAAAGTCATCGTTAACGAGAGGACCGGGACCGTCGTAATGGGCGAGAACGTAAAGATATCGACCGTCGCCGTTTCACACGGGGACATATCGATAGAGATAAAGACGCAGTACGCCATATCCCAGCCCCCGGCCTTTTCAAAGAAGGGCGAGACGGTCGTCGTGCCGTACGACAACCTTGAGGTCGAGGAGCAGAAGTCCCGCCTCATCGTCCTTCCCGAGAGCGTAACGCTCGGGGACGTTGTGAGGGCTCTGAACCTCATAGGCGTGACGCCCCGCGACCTCGTGGCCATACTCCAGGCCATAAAGGCGGCGGGCGCGCTGCAGGCAGAGCTTGAAGTGATCTGATGAAAAAAAGGAGCAGGTTATGGGCGCAAAAGGATTGACTGACGAGCTGGCGATCCAGAAATCAATCGAGATACCCAAGGAATGCAAGCGCTACATCTCTCACCACGTGAGGAACGGGCTTGTATCCATAATGGGCGCGGCCATGAGGATAAAAGAGGAGCCGGGCGCGCTCGACGAGCTCGAGTGCTGCATAAGGCATATAGCCCACGACCTCGAGAAGGTCGGGCTTTAAGGAATCCATGAATCCAATAAGTGCGGCAAATATGACCGGGGCGGGCGGACTTGAGTCCCTGACGGGAGCGAACAAGGCGGAGCTTAAAAAGGCGGTCGCCGACTTCGAGGCCTTATTCATCCAGCAGATGCTCAAATCCATGCGCGATACCATTGATAAGGGAGACCTCTTTCACGGCGGAAGCGGCGAGGAGGTATATACCTCTCTTCTCGACGAAGAGCTTTCGAAGGACATGGCCAAGGCAGGCGGCATAGGCCTCTCCGCGATGCTCCTCCGTGAGCTTTCATCCGATGATGCGCCCCAGGCTCTCAGGACTGAACTTCCGCCCAGGGTCCCTGCAATAGAGAAGAGGGAGGCAACGGCTCCAGAGCCCAGGGCAGCGCTGGGTGTGCAGGCGCCAACTGATGAGCCGTTCACCTATCCGGTAAGGGATTTCAACAGGGTAAGCTCCAGGTTCGGCCACAGGATCGACCCGATTACGGGCGTACAGAGGTTCCACCACGGAATCGATATAGCCGCAAGCCAGGGTACCCCCGTCTATCCCGCTGCCCCCGGAAGGGTCATCTTCAGCGGCGAGAAGGGCGGCTACGGGAACATGGTCGAAGTACTGCATGAAAACGGATATGTGACAAGGTACGGCCATAACCAGAAAAACCTTGTAAAAGAAGGAGATAGGGTCGATATCTCAAGTCCAGTAGCATACGTTGGCTCAACGGGCCGGTCGACCGGGCCGCACCTGCACTTCGAGGTGCTGAAATCCGGGACCGCCGTAAATCCTGACACCCTCTACGGTTAGAGGTGTAAAAAAAGGAAATTGTCCGGATATTTGACGCAAAAGGCCTTGCCGCCCTAAAGTTTTGAAAAAATGCCGCCGATATTCAAGTTAAGAGACCGGCATATCCGGCACTTTAGGAGGCATTCATGAAAATAGGCGGTAAAAAGCCCGGCAGCGTAGGAACCGACAATTTCGTCAAAAAGGCGAATGAGGGCGGCGGCAATGTAAAAAAGAACGATTCCGCTGCCGGTAAAAGCGGCGGAGACAGCGTAGATATCTCCTCCAAGGGAAGGGAACTCAACAGGGCAAAGGGCCTGCTGGATTCGGTCCCGGACATAAGGGTGGAGAAGGTAGTAAAGCTCAAGAATGACATCGATCTCGGTATATACGAAGTAGACGCAGGCAAAGTCGCGGAAAAGATGATAGAGCGCGCGGTAAGAGACGCCCTTCAATCAAAAAAGTAGGAAAGAATGGAAATAGACAGGCTCATAGGACACCTTAACGGAGAGATAAGGCTCTGCAAAGAGCTTGTCTCGCTGCTCCAGAAGGAAACCGAGGCGATAGTCTCGAGGGATTACAGGGCGCTCTATGAGATAGTGGGGCAGAAGGAGCACCTTGTCACGAGGGTAAACGCCCTCTCGGAAGCCAGGGCTGGCTTTATCCGCGCCGCGCTTTCCTTTCTCGGAGCGCCTGCTGAACAGGAGCCGAGCCTCGCAGCGGTAATAGAAAAGGCCGGAAGTCCGGCAAAGCAGGATATTGAGAATTGCCGGAGCACCCTCCAGACGCTCGCGTCGAGCGTAAAAGAGCTCAACAGCCTCAATGCACGGGTAATAGAGAACTCCCTCGAAAACGTGAAAAAGACGCTCGGCTTCCTGGGGAACTTCCTCCAGCCCAGCGTCTACAAGCCGGGCGGCAAACTTGACGAGTTCGCTCTCAAGGGCTCGCGTCTCAGTAAGGGGGCTTGAGCATGTCCAGCCTGAACGCGGTATTCGACATAGCGAAATCAGCCCTCATGGCCACGCAGAAGGCCATGAACGTCACCTCCCATAATATTTCAAACGCCAACACCGACGGATATACCAGGCAAAGGGCCGAATTGACGGCAAAGGAGCCTGTCATATACGGCGGGCTCTACTTCGGCACCGGCGTCGATGCATCGAATATCCAGCGCGTCTACGATTCGTTCAATACCATACAGCTCCGCACCTCTGTTTCCCTGTTGTCAAGGCACGAGACTGCCGGGGGGCACCTCTCCGGCCTCGAAGCCGTGATGAACGGGCTCGACGGCTCTTCTTTGAGCACAAGACTCGACGCCCTCTTTAATTCCTTTGAGGAAGTCGCGACAAACCCGTCGTCTTATGGAGAGAGGTCCGCGCTCCTGGCGAACGCGAACGCCCTTGCCGATTCAATCAACACCATAGATTCGGGCATAAGGCTCAATATCGCCAATATCAACGGCACGATTGAGGGCAAGGTCGACGAGGTAAACAGCCTGGCTCTGCGCATAGCGGAACTCAACGGGCAGATAGCGGGCACAGAGCTCGCCGGAATAGCCGCCAACGACTTGAGGGACAAGCGGGACATCCTGCTTGAAGACCTCGCGAATATAGTAGATATCTCCGTCACCGAGAACGGCAATGGCCAGGCAGACGTCTTCCTCGGCGGCTCGTTCATAGTCGCCGGGACCAGGACATCAGGGATGTCCCTCGCGGCAGACCCAAGGGAGCCCGAGTCCTACAATATCATCTTAAACGGCGCTACCATCAACAGCAGGATATCCGGCGGAAGCCTCAAGGGAGACCTCGAAGGCCTCGCCTATTATCAAGGCGTCCATGACAAGGTAAACCTCCTTTCAGCCTCTCTGGTAAAGGAAGTGAACCAGCAGCATGCGGCGGGCTTCGGCCTTGACGGCTCTTCCAGCACTGATTTCTTCGCCCCGCTTTCGGTCTATACCCGCGGGAGCGTCTCAAATTCAGGCGGGGCCATTGTATCGAGCGCCTTTGTGGATGATCTCAGCCAGGTAACGCTCGACGATTACGAGATAAGGTTCGCGGGCCCCGGTTCGTACACGGTAGTAAATACTTCCACCAACATGGTGGTTACAGGCGGCGCGTATACCTCGGGCAATCCGATAACCTTTGACGGCTTGAACGTGACCATCCAGAACAGCCCTCTCGCGCCCGCCGCAGGGGACAGGTTCACGGTAAGCGTAATGGAGAACGCGGCAAGGGACTTCTCCGTGGCCATAACGGACGCCAACAAGGTCGCGGCGTCGTCTACCGCCGCCGGCGTTCCCGGAGATAATGCCAACGCGACTGCCCTCGCAGACCTGAGGGACGCTCTCACGGTCGAAGGCGCGACCTTCGGCAGCTTCTTCCAGCGGGTAGTAACCGACCTCGGCACAGAGGTAAACAATGTAAAGCTCAATGCCCGGGCCCAGAAGGCGTACTCCGACGAGATAAGGGCCGCGAGGGAATCCGTCTCCGGCGTCTCGCTGGAGGAAGAGGCCATAAACCTGGTAAAGCTCCAGAGGGCCTTCGAGGCCGCGGCAAAGGTCATGCAGACAGCCGACCAGATGCTCGAGACACTTCTTAACATAAGGTAGGAGGCTATATGAGGGTCACACAGAAGCTCTCATACGACACATACATAACGAACATGATGCGGCAGCAGGATGAGATCTACCGCCTGCACAAGCAGTTATCGAGCCAGAAGAAGGTGAGCGCGCCCTCCGACGACCCGGTGAACGCGCACAACCTCCTTACGTCCAGGACGCTCCTTTCCCGGTTCGAGCAGTTCGACAGGAACATCGGGTACGGCAAGAGCCATCTCGGAATGGCAGAGCAGGCCCTGGACAGCGCAAAGGACGTCATCATAAGGCTGCAGGAGCTGGCCGTCACGGCAGCGAGCGGCACTTCCACGGCAGACACGAGGAACAATATAAAAACAGAGGTGGACAACCTCTTCGATCAGCTTGTGAGCATCGGCAACACCAATTACGACGGCAGGTACATATTCTCGGGCTTTGAGAGCGGCACGCCGGCATTCGACCAGACGGGCGCTTTTCAGGGCGACGCCAACGTCCAGAGCATAAGGGTTAACCTCTCGAGCTCGGTCGCGATAGGCGCCAACGGCGGAGAGGTCTTCAGCGGCGCTAACGGCGGCATAGACATAATGGCGGCGGTGGCCGCTTTCTCTACCGCGCTCGGCGCGAACGACGGCTCCGGGATACAATCTGCCCTCGGCAGCCTCGAGACATCTTTCAACCAGGTCTCGAACGCCGTATCTGACATCGGCGGCAGGGTTTCCAGGCTCAATTCCGCGGCCGGCGACATATCGGTCTATTCGCTTGAATTAAAGTCCACGATCTCCGGCATAGAGGACGTTGACATGGCCGAGCTCGTGACAGACCTCAAGGCAGGCGAGGTCGCGATGGAGGCCGCACTGGCTTCAGCCGGAAGGGTCTTCAGGCTCAATATATTCGATTACCTCTAAACCAAGCGGTATATTATGGACTTCGCCGAAAACATAAGGGAGCAGCATACAGGGCTCTTGAAGGCCATCGAGGCGCTGTCCAGGCCGTCCTCTTCGAGGATGGAGGCCGCGCCCGTAGTGAGGTCGCTCTCAAGGCTTTCAGGCATGCTTTCCATACACCTCGAGATGGAAGCAATGTCTATCTATCCGACCCTCGCCATGAACAAAGACCCGTTGGTGAGGGAGGCGGCGGAAAACTTCCTGCAAGGCATGCAGCGGACCATGATAGCCTTCGGCGACTATAGACAGAGATGGGCAAGGCCTGAGACAATAGAGGCTGACGCCATAAGGTTCATGCAGGAGACAAGGAATATCTTTTACTCGATATCGAAGATGATAGAGAGGGAGGACAGGGAGCTTTATTCCCTTCTGAATAAGGTAGCATAACAGATCGACAGCCAGGGAGGGCGAAGATGCTTGTACTGACAAGGAAGTCGGGGGACAGTATCCGGATCGGCGACGACATAAAGATAATCGTCGTGGAAGTCAAAGAGAACCATGTGAAGCTCGGCATAGAGGCGCCTCAGAGCTGTCCTGTGCACAGGGAAGAGATATACCTGAAGATACGGGAGGAGAACCAGAGGGCTGCCGGTCTGCCGAGCGATCTCGCGGACACATTGAAAGGATTGAAGAAGAGATGAACACTGCGACCGTCAAGAATATCGCTCCATCGACCGGTTTTGATACGACCCGTTTCGGCCGCCTCGAGGTCACGGAGGACCGGGTCATAAGTTTCGTGCAGGGCATGCCCGGTTTCGAGAGGCTAAAGAGGTTCATCCTCATCGACCACGATCAGGAGGGCGTCTTCAAGTGGCTTCAGGCCGTCGACGACCCGGCGGTCGCTTTTCTCCTTACGGACCCGACCTCATTCAAGCCCGGGTATACCGTACCCATCAGAAAGGGCGAGATAGAGGGGCTTGGGGCCGAAAATGCCGATAGCCTCATCACGCTTGTAATGGTCTGCGTGTCGCAAGGCGCGAAGCAGCTGAGCCTCAACCTCAAGGGGCCTGTCGTCTTCAACGCCGACAACATGAGGGCCGTCCAGTGCGTGATCGACAGGGACGATTATCCGTCTAACTTTCCTGTGAAGATATGACAGGCATGAAATAAGTCAATCTGCTGCGTTGGCCTCAACGCGGCAGAAGCGACGTACAAAAAGAGTACGACTCGTTCGTCGCTCTTCGATTTTAACTGGGGTCTTGCATATGGAGCTTTTTGAGCAGCCTGAAAATCGGAGTTTCACTATCTGCTAAAGGTTTAATTTACCCGGCAATAAATTCCCAGACTGACAGTGCTGGTCGGAATTTTTGTCAGATTATTGACTCGCCAGCTTTCTGACCTGTTCAAAAACCCGTCCAACCGTCCGGTGCAAATCATAACTACTTGAATTAATTGAGTTTTATTGCCACTGCGAATTGGCTTTGCGGTGGCACGCTTGTTGCATTCTCTCTTTGCAAAACCTGCAAGGAGCTGTTCAATGGACCTCAACGGAAGGACAATACTCATCACCGGCGGCACTGGCTCACTCGGCAAAAAGCTCACAAGGAAGATACTTGCGAGGTACAGGCCCAAGAGGCTCGTGATACTGAGCAGGGACGAGCTCAAGCAGTCCGAGATGATGCAGACCTTCCACGACCCGTGCCTGCGTTTCTTCATAGGCGACGTAAGGGATAAGGAGAGGCTCTACAGGGCCTTCGACGGCGTCGACTATGTAGTCCATGCGGCAGCCCTTAAACAGGTGCCAGCCGCCGAATACAACCCGTTCGAGGCCATAAAGACCAACGTGCTCGGCGCGCAGAACGTCATAGACGTATGCGTGGACTTAGGGATAAAGAAGGTCGTGGCGCTCTCAACAGATAAGGCCGCTAATCCCATCAACCTTTACGGCGCGACCAAGCTCTGCTCGGATAAGCTCTTCATCGCAGGCAACTCCTACGCCGGAAGCAAGCCCACGAGGTTCTCGGTCGTCCGTTACGGCAACGTCGTAGGCAGCCGCGGCAGCGTCATCCCTCTCTTCCTCAAGATGAAGGATACAGGCACGCTTCCCCTTACCGACACCCGCATGACCCGCTTCTGGATAACTCTGGACGAAGGGGCCGATTTCGTCCTCGCATCATTGGAGAGGATGAAGGGCGGGGAGATATTCGTCCCCAAGATACCGAGCGCCAAGATGACGGACGTCGCCAGGGCCATTGCGCCCAACGCGCAGATAAAGGTCATAGGCATAAGGGCCGGAGAGAAGCTGCACGAGACCCTGATATCGGAGGACGACGGCAGGCTCACCCTCGAATACGACACGCACTTCGTCATCCAGCCGCAGTTCACCTGGTGGGGCGAGGAGAGGAAGAACGGCGGAAAGCCGGTTACGGAAGGATTTGTGTATTCAAGCGACAGGAACGACTGCGTCCTCGGCGTGCACGAGATTAAGAATATTGTCCAGGAGTTCACCAATGGCGAAGAAGGCCATATTCTACGGGCAGCAAACAATTGACGAGACCGACATAGCGGCCGTAGTGGACGCTATACGTTCCGGGATGCTCACGCAGGGACCGCTCGTCGAGGCTTTTGAGAAGGCATTGGCCGATTACACCGGCGCAAAGTACGCTCTCGTCTGCTCGAACGGCACTGCCGCGCTCCATCTCGCCTGCAAGGCCATCGGCCTGGGCGAGGGGGACAAGGCGCTGACTTCGCCTATTACTTTTTTAGCTTCAGCCAATGCCGCCCTTTACGTCGGGGCTATCCCCGAGTTTGCCGACATCGACTCCGATACATTTAATATCGACCCGAATGAGATAGAAAAGAAAATCAAGTATAACAGGGCGATAAAGGCACTCATACCGGTGCACTTCGCCGGGATGCCCTGTGAAATGGAGAGGATCCGGGCGATAGCAAAGAGCCGCGGCCTCATGGTGATAGAAGACGCCTGCCACGCCCTCGGCGCCGAGTGGACAGACTCTGAAGGCAGAGTCAACAGGGTAGGCTCATGCAGCCATTCAGACCTTACAATATTGAGCTTCCACCCGGTAAAGTCGATTACGACTGCCGAGGGCGGCGCGATAACGACAAATAATATGGACCTTTACGAGAGGCTCAAGACGCTCCGCAGCCACGGCGTCGTGAAGGATGCTTCAAGATTTAAGAACGCTTCTCAAGGCCCCTGGTACCACGAGATGCAGGACCTGGGCTTCAATTATCGCCTCTCTGACATCCAGTGCGCGCTTGGCATAAGCCAGATAAAGAAGCTCGACTGCTTTATAGAGAGAAGGGCCCGGATAGCCGCGCTTTACGGCAGGCTCTTCTCAAAGTACCCCTTCATAAAGACACCCATCGACTTCGAGAACGCAAAGAGCGCATGGCACCTCTACCCGATAGGGATAGACTTCGACGGGCTCGGCATAAGGAAGGAAGAGCTCTTCGGGCTCATGTCAGAGATAGGCATAAACCTGCAGGTCCATTACATCCCCGTTCACATGCAGCCCTATTACAGGGGGCTTGGCTTCAAGGCTGGCAGGTTCCCCAAGGCCGAGAAATTTTACAAAGAGGAAGTGAGCCTTCCGATATATCCGCTCCTTACAGATGAAGAGGCCGGGACAGTGGCGGAGGCGTTGGTATCGACCATAGCGTGCCTATGCTCGCCCGCGCAAAGGGCCCAGGCCGTTTAGGCGGAGGTGGAGTGATGATGCCGGTATATGTATGCAAGGATTGCAAGAGGGAGTTCGGAGGCTGGGGCGCAAAGCACAAGATGAGCTCCGGTAAAGGGCTTTCGTGCCCGGAGTGCAACGGCGCCCTCGTTGACAGGAAAGAGATTGAAGTCAGGACCGGACAGAAAAAGACCGCGCGCACAAAGGCCGCATAAAAAGCTTCAGAATACGTATCAAGGAGTTTGCCTGATGAGGAGCACGATAGAGATAGGCGGCAGGCGCGTAGGCGCCGGATATCCCGTATACGTCATCGCCGAGATAGGCTCTAATCACGACTCTGACCTCGAGAGGGCCAAGGAGCTCATTGCCGCTGCGAAGGACGCGGGGGCTGACGCGGTGAAGTTCCAGTCGTTTACGGCAGAGGGGCTCATAAACCCGTTGAGGCCCGATGATAACGGCAACTGGGTCGACCACCCCGCATTCCCGATACTCCAGAAGCTCACCGTTCCCGAGGAATGGCACGCGGTACTGAAGAAACACTGCGCGAGCCTTGGCGTGACATTCCTGTCAGCGCCGTTCGAACCGGGCAGGGCCGAGCTTTTGAATTCGCTGAATATCGACGCGTTCAAGCTCGCCTCAGGCGAGCTTACTAACGAGCCTCTCTTAATGCAGGTCGCCGCCTACGGCAAGCCGATAATATTATCGACCGGCGCGGCGTATCTCGATGAGGTGAAAAGGGCCGTTGACATTATCATCGGCGAAAAGAACTACCAGCTCGCGCTCCTGCACTGCGCCTCTCTCTATCCGCCTTCATACAGCGATGTGAACATAAGGGCGATGGCAACGCTCGCGAGGGAGTTCGGCTGCCCGGTCGGGTTTTCTGACCATACGCCCGGAAGCGAGGCGCCTGTCGCGGCAGTGGCCCTTGGCGCGTCGATAATCGAAAAGCACATCACTTTAGACAGAAAGCTCAAGGGCCCGGACCATCCGTACGCGATGGAGGTCGACGAGTTCAGGGCAATGGTCAATGCCATAAGGAATGTCGAGCTGGCCCTCGGAACCGGGATAAAAGAGCCCTCGAAGAACGAGATGGCTGAGCGTGTAGGCGCGAGGCGCGCGATCTATACAAAAGTCGATATCCCCAGGGGCGAGGTCATAACCTCGGACATGGTAAAGCTCGTGCGCCACGCGTACGGCATGGAACCAAGAGAATTGAGCGGGATCATCGGGAGGGTGGCCCATAGGGACCTCATAAAAGACATGCCCCTAAGGAGTGAAGATATATGCGAGTGAAGACAGGCTTGAGCCCGGTAGTAGCCGTCGTCCAGTCGAGGATGGGGTCAACGAGACTCCCCGGAAAGGTCATGAAGCCCATCGGTGGCAGGCCGATCCTCTGGCATGTCGTCAACAGGCTCAAGGCCGCGAGCATGATAGACGACATCATCGTCGCGACGACAGAGGAGCCTTCCGACGACATTATACAGGAATGGTGCCGCCTCAACGGGACCGGATGCTACAGGGGCTCTATGGACGACGTGCTCGACAGGTACTTCTATGCGGCGCGGAACGCAAAGGCGAAAACAGTCGTGAGGATAACATCTGATTGCCCGCTGGTCGACCCGGCGCTTGTCGACAGGGCCATACGGAAGTTCAGCGAAGGCGGCTTCGATTATGTAAGCCTGGACCCGAGCTTCCCGGACGGACTGGACGCTGAGGTCTTCTCCTTCGACGCGCTTGAAAAAGCGTATATGGCGGCATCCCTCTCGTCCGAGAGGGAGCATGTAACTCCGTACATCTGGAAGCGTACTCAGCTCTTCAGGGTCTGCAAGATAATGAGCGAGACCGACCGTTCCAACATGCGCTGGACAGTCGACGACGAGAGGGACTTGAGGCTCGTAACCGCCATCTACGACGGGATAAACGCTGGCGAGAGGGTCTTCCACATGGAAGAGATATTGCAGTTCCTGGAGAAAAACACGGCGCTCCTCGAGTTGAACGCGGATATCAAGAGGAACGAGGGCTACGCCAAGTCATTGAAGGAAGACAAGTTGGTCCAGCAGGCTGGATAAAAATTATTGAGAGGTGCCGCATGAACCTTGCTGAAAAGACAGAATCCGGAAAAAGTCTTTTTCCCTCATCCGAAATATTGTGGGAAAAGGCGATGAAGCTCATACCGGCCGGCACGCAGACCCTTAGCAAGGGGCCTGACCAGTTCGTGCGCGGCGTCACCCCGAAGTATCTCAAAAGCGGAAAAGGCTCACATGTCTGGGACGTAGACGGCAACGAATACATAGACTACCCGCTGGCCCTCGGGCCCATACTCCTGGGCTACGACTACTCGCCTGTGAGCGAGGCTGTCATACACCAGGTGAGGGAGGGCACGACATTTACGCTCATGCACCCGCTCGAAGTCGAGGTCGCGGAGCTTCTTACGTCGATAATACCCTCAGCCGAGATGGTCAGGTTCGGCAAGAACGGCGCGGATGTGACGAGCGCCGCAGTAAAGGTGGCCAGGGCCAGCACGGGCAGGGACCACATTGCCTACTGCGGCTATCACGGCTGCCAGGACTGGTACGCGGTCACCACGCCGAGGAACAAGGGGATCCCCAAGCCCCTCCTCGAATACATGCACCCTTTCGAATACAACAGAATAGAAAGCCTTGAGAGGCTCTTTAGCGAGCACCCGGGCAAGATAGGCTGCGTCATCATGGAAGTGCCGGGGACAGACCCGGTCGTGGACCTCAAGACAGGCAAGAACTTCCTGCAGCTCGCGAAAGAAGTCGCGAACAGGAACGGCGCGCTCTTCGTGCTCGACGAGATCGTGACCGGCTTCAGGTACTCCATTGGCGGGGCGCAAAAATATTACGGCGTAACCCCCGACCTCTCCTGCTTCGGCAAGGGCATGGCGAACGGTTTTGCCATATCGACGATAGTCGGAAAGAGCGAGTTCATGAAGGAGTTGAACGAGGTCTTCTTCTCGATGACGTACTCCGGCGACACGATAGGCCTTGCCGCCGCGAAGGCGACCATAAACGAGCTCCTCGCGAAGCCTGTTATCAAGCACATCTGGGATATGGGAGAGGTACTGCACAGGGAGATAAACACATTCGCTTCCAGCCTGGGCGTTGACTTCAGGATATTCGGCAAGCCTTGCAGGGGCGGCATCTCGGCCAAGAACGCAACTGGCGAGGACGACCTGCTTTTGAAGAGCCTCTTCCTGCAGGAGACCGTAAAAAGAGGAGTCCTTTACGGCGGCCCGGTATTCATAAGCTACTCGCATTCGGAAGAGGACATAAGGAAGACAATACAGGCTTCATGCGAGGCCCTTACCGTACTGAAAAAGGCCGTAGAGAGCGGCAACCCGGCAAGCTTTCTCGAGGGAGAGCCCGTAGGCGTCGTGTTCAGGCAGAGAAATTAAGGAGAGACTGAGAAGATGATAGCTGACACCAGAGTGCTCGTAGTGGGCTGCGGATCGATCGGAAGGCGGCATATAAACAACCTCAAGTCATTGGGGGTAACGAACTTCATACTTTGCGATACCAGCGAAGAGTCGCTTAAAAAGGCGGCGCAGGGCATAGAGAAGCCGATACTTACGACGAAGTTCAGCCAGGCGCTTGCCCAGATGCCGCAGGCTGCCGTTATCTGCACTCCGTCGTCACTGCATCTTGAGATGGCTATGGAGCTTGCGAAGAACGGGGTTCATCTGTTGATAGAGAAACCGCTCTCACATACGCTCGAAGGCGTTGTCGAGCTTGAAAGGCTCGTGGATGAGAAGAAGATAGTCGCGATGATGGCCATGTGCTACAGGTTCCATCCTGTATTCGTGCACCTCAAGAGCCTCCTGGCCTCAGAGGTCATCGGCAAGGTACATCATGTCAATTACTACGGCGGCCATTATCTGCCCGACTGGCACCCGCATGCCGACTACAGGACCGAGTACGCGGCAAAGAAAAAGCTTGGCGGCGGCGTGGTGCTCACGAGCATACACGGCCTCGACAACCTCAGGTGGCTCTTCGGAGAGGCCGAGGAGGCATACGCCTTCGTAGACAAGGTGAGCGACCTCGAGATGGACGTCGAGGACCTTGCGATGGGCATCTTCAGGTTCAGGAACGGCGTATACGCGAACTGGCAGACCGATTTCCTGCAGAGGGCTAACCAGCACAGGATTATCATAGCCGGGTCCAGGGGGACCATAAAGGCCGACCTTATAGACGGCATTGTCGAGACATATTCGACGGAACTCGGCAAGTGGTACACGGGCAGGCTGACCTACCAGGTGAACGACATGTACGTGGCCGAGATGAAGCACTTCATGGACTGCATCGAAAGAAGGATAGTGCCCTGCGCCGATATCAAAGAGGGGCATAAGACGCTAAAGCTCGCGTTGCAGGTAAAAGATTCAAGGAATTTGCTGGAAGAGCGGGAAGGCGTATGCAAAACAGCGTAACGTTCTGGACAGAAGGCGGCCCCTCCGTAGGCATGGGCCATGTCATGAGGTGCATCAACATAGCGCACGCGCTCGATGAGCAGGAGCTGTTGCTCCATTTCCTCGTGAATAACGAGAGGCCCGTAATAGACAGGCTCAATTCCGAGGCTATCTTTCATATAACCTATCCCATAACAGGCAGGCACCCCAGCCGCCTCGCCGGCGACGTCGTTATCATCGACACGAAAAAGGACGTAAGCAGCCAGGTGCATACATTGAAGGACGACGGGCGGAAGGTGATACTCATCGATAACACCTCGACTGACGAGGCGGACGCTGTCATCATGCCAACACCCATCTACAAGGGCGCTCCGAAGGGCGGTCTCATCGCGGGAAGCGAGTACATAATAATAGGCGAGCGCTTCAGGAACGCGAGGGAGCGCGAGATGCCTGGATTTTCGCTCCCGTTAAAGGTGCTTGTCACTATGGGCGGCTCAGACCCGAACAATCTCACGGGCGTGATATTGAAGGAATTGAAGGACATTGACGGGATAGAGGTCACGGCCGTAATAGGCCCTGCCTTCAGCACGAAAAGCACATTTGAGAACCTCAAGTCCGGGTGGGACAAGTGCAGCTTTGTCCATAACCCGCAGGACATGGCCTCGCTCATGAAGAATTCCCATGTGGCGTTCACAGCAATGGGCACCACGATATTCGAGCTTGCGTACATGGGCGTGCCTTCCATCGTCATCGGCAACTATGAGAGCGATCGGGAGGACCTGGCCTCTATACAGGATTTAGGCATATCGAAGGGCCTCGGGTTTCACAGGGACATACCGCCCGGACAGATATGCGCGGCTATCACGGCGTTCAGGGATGACGCCGCACTCTGGCAGGAGACCGCCATGAAGGCGAGGGCGCTCACGGACGGCAGGGGGGCCTTGAGGATCGCTAATCTTATTACATCGATGCTCTGCAGCGAGAAAACGGCAAGGGTGGTGTAGATGGTGCACAACGGAAACGTAATCGGGAACGCGAACGGCTTCTGTATAAAGGACTGCACTGAGTGCGGCTTTATCCACATGGACCCGATACCGTCGGCTGATGAACTGGACAGGGTCTACAGCGAAGAATATTATACGGACGAAAAGCCCCGGTTTATCGAAAGGGTAATAGAGGACCTCAAATGGTGGAATTCCGTCTACGACGACAGATATGCCTTCCTTGAATCAAGACTTTCCGCCAGCAGGCGCGCTATTCTCGACATCGGCTGCGGCCCCGGCTACTTTCTCAAGAAGGGAATTGATAGGGGCTGGAAGTGCTTTGGCGTAGAGCCGTCAAGGCAGGCGGCAAGGCACGCCGCGGGACTTGGAATAGATGTAAAGAACGCGTTCTTCAACGAGGAAACCGCTTCATCCCTCGGAAGGTTCGACGCGGTCCATCTCTCAGAAGTGCTCGAGCATGTGCCTGACCCTGCGGAGGTCTTGAAGAGAGCCTCCGGCCTTTTGAATAAGGGCGGGGTCATCTGCTGCGTCGTCCCGAACGATTACAGCCCGGTCCAGAAGGTCTTGAAGGACAAGCTCGGTTTCAGCCCTTACTGGCTTGCCCCTCCGCACCATATAAACTACTTCAGCTTTTCAACGCTAAAAGGTCTCATGGAAAGGTCGGGCTTCCAGGTCATTCATTCTACCGCTATGTTCCCGATAGATTTCTTTCTCCTCATGGGAGACAACTACATCGGCGATGACAAGCTCGGCAGGGCGAGCCACGCAAGGAGAAAGAGCCTGGACCTGATGCTCGATGAACCTCTTCTCAAGGCCTTCAAGAAAGAGCTCTACGAATTGATGGCCCGTCATGGCATTGGCCGCGAGATGGTCGTCTACGGGGTGAAGGAATGAATTTCGACAATTGCAGGATATGCGGCAGCTATGAGGCCAGGCCCACGGCCCTTGTAAGGGGGAGCCAGTATGTAAGGTGTCCTCTGTGCGGCGTCGAGAGGATGGCCAAATACCCGGACACTGAAGAGATAGCCGCTTTCTACGATTCAGGATACATGAGCCGAAGGGATGAGAACCCCTCCATACATATCCATTTCTCACAGGAGTACAGGGAATCTTATTTCTCCGAGAAAGACCTTACCTTTTCCGACCTGAAGCTCTCACATAAAGACCTCATTGGCAGACGCATACTCGATGTCGGCTGCGCAAACGGCCAGTTCATCGAATACCTCAAGAGGCGCGCCGTAGAAGGCGCCGAGGGAATAGACGTCTCGACAGAGATGGTCGGCATGGCCCGGAAGAACGGGCACGACTGCCAGGTAAAAGAGCTTTTAGAAATGAATGGCGAGTACGACCTCCTCTTCTTCTGGGATGTAATAGAGCATATGACGAACCCCAGGGAAGCGGTGCGGAAGGCAAAGACCCTTCTCAGGCAAGACGGCGAGTTGATATTGCAGACGCCCTGCACCGGGATGATATCAGAGCTCTTCGCCGAACACTGGCTCTACTACATGCCCATCGAGCACATACACCTCTTTTCTCAGGAATCGCTCTTCAGGCTTCTGGCCGATGAAGGCTTCTCGATAGTGAACTGGGTCAGGTTCGGCAGCTGCAACCCGGGGGACGGGACGATACCTGCGGTGAACAAGAAGGCGATGGACACGATTGCCAAGCGCCTCGGAATAGGCGACACCATAGCCGTGCGGGCAAGGAGGGTTGAGAACTGATGGAACTCTTCAGCCTCAAAGGTAAGACTGCGCTCGTTGTAGGCGGCGGCAGCGGCCTCGGCCAGGCAATAGCTATCGGCCTTTCAAAGGCGGGCGCGGCCGTGTCGGTATCAGGCAGGGACATATCAAAGCTCGATGAGACCGTAAAGGAGATAACCCGCTCAGGCGGCGTATCGTCCGCAACCGAGATGGACGTTCTGGATAACGGCTCAGTAAACGCGGCTACAAGGAAAGTAGTCGAAAGATCCGGAAGCATAGACATACTGGTCTATTCAGCCGGGGTGCACCTCAAAAAACCCACTCTCGAAGTAACTGACGAAGAGTGGAGCAGGGTAATTGAGACCAACCTTACAGGCGCTTTCAGGGTCTGCAGGTCGGTCGGGGCGCAGATGGTTAAGCAGGGCCGCGGCAAGATAATTAACATAGCTTCGCTCGGCTCCTTCGCCGCTCTCAAGGACGCCGCAGCCTATACCTCGTCCAAGGCCGGGATTGTGCTCCTTACCAAGAACCTCGCGGTGGAGCTTGCGCCGCATAATATCCAGGTAAACGCGATTGCGCCGGGCGTCTTCAAGACCGCCCTTAATGAAAAAGTCCTGGTCGGCGAGAGGCTCGAACGGATACTCGGCAATACGCCCATGAAGCGTCTCGGCAGGGCCGAGGAGTTAGCTGGCACTGCCGTTTATCTCTCTTCAGCCGCATCTGATTTCGTGACGGGCGCGGTAATTCCAGTCGACGGAGGGTTCCTCGCGTGGGGAATTTAAAGAAGAGGTCCATCATCATCCTCGGCGCGGGTGTGATGCAGATACCGATGATCAAGAAGGCCGGCGAGATGGGCCTTTTTGTCATTGCCACGGACAAAAAACCTGAGGCAGAGGGGTTTGCTTACGCAGATCTTTCTGTCGCTCTCGATATCAAAGACGCCAGGGCGCACGTGGAATGGGCCCTGGCTAACAGGGATGAGCACAACATCTGCGGCGTCGTCGCGGGCGCTGACGTTGCCATAACAGCGGCCGCCATTTCGAACGCCCTGGGCCTGCCGGGTATTCCGGTCGAGACCGCCGAGCGTTCCAATAACAAATGGCTGATGAAGCAGAGGTGGCTTGCCGACGGTATCGCCACCCCTTACGCCGAAGAGGTGGTAACCCTCTCCGAGGCGAAGAAGGCTGCGGCAAAGGTAGGCTATCCATGCATGGTAAAGGCCATAGACAACGCTGCGTCGAGGGGTTCCAGGAGGATAGATTCCGAGAATGAGCTCGAAGCAGCCCTCATCGACGCCAAGGCGCATTCGACCACAGGGACGGCCCTTATAGAGGAGTTTGTCGAGGGCGACGAGCAGAGCGTCGAGCTGATAGTCCACAAGGGCGTCCATTACAGGTTCGGCATAGTCGACAGGCACTTCGGTTTCCAGCCCTTCCCCATAGAGGTCGGACACACAAACCCTACAGGGCTTTCGATGAAGGCCCAGGAGGGGTTTTATAATCTCGTTATCAGCGCGGCAAGATCTTTAGATATAGAGTTCGGCCCGTACAAGGCCGATACCATAATGACAAAGAAGGGGCCGATGATCCTCGAGCTTCCTGCAAGGCTCTCCGGCGGCTTCCATTCGCAGTACACGACCCCGCTCGCAACAGGACTCGAGCCGCAGAAGATGGCAATCGCTCTCGCGGCCGGTCTTCCGGTCAGGAAAGAATACTTTACCCAGTCCCGGAGCAGGGTGACCGTATGCAAGGCCATATTCCCGGAGCCCGGCACAATAAGAACAATCGAGGGCGTCGAAGAGGCAAAGACGCTCCCTGGCGTGAACGAGATATTCATGATGGTAAGAGCCGGAGACCTCATCGGGCCCTACAGGAACTGCGGACACCGGGTCTGCTACATAATCGCCAGCGGTACTGATTACGAAGGTGCTGAGGCCAATTGGCAGAGGGCGGCCTCCACTATAATGATAGAGACGGTCGCGAGGCAATATGCCTGATCCGATAAAGACAAAAGCTCAAAGGGGCAGGGGGCTCAACAGGGTATTTACCGATGAGCTTGGAGAGCTTGGCCTTGACCTTCTTGTGCTCGCTGAAAATGATTCGTTCGAGCTTGAGACCATTGGGTTCGAAATTGCGATAGTGCCTTTGAAAGGCGACTGTCTGGTAACAATCGACGGACAGGAATACCGGCTTTCCAGAAAGGACGTCTTCTGGTCTCCGGCCTCGGCGGTATGCCTGCCGAGGGACGCAAAGGCATTGATAACCGCCTCAGCCCATACCGAGCTTGCACTGTGCAAGGCAAGGACTGATGTGAAAGGGATGCCCTTCTTCGTCTCATCTGAAGAGATAAGGGAGAAGACAGTGGGCAGGGATATATGGGAGAGGAAGGTAGTCGACATAATCGGATCTGAGGAGAAGGCAACGAAACTCGTCATCGGCGAGACCTTCAACAGGCCCGGCTGCTGGTCGAGCTTTCCGCCCCATAAGCACGATACCGCCATCCCCGGCGAAGAGGTGAGGATGGAGGAGATATACCTTTTCAGGCTCAACCCGGCAGAAGGCTTCGGCACGCAGACCATATACGGCGAGCAGGGGAGCATGAGCTTCAGGATCGAGGACTACGACGCTGTCACCATCCCGTGGGGCTACCACCCGGTATCAGCGATGCCCGGTCATGAGCTCTATTATCTCTGGTTCCTTGCAGGAGACGGCAGGGTCTTGAAGCCGAACACAGACCCCAATTACAAGTGGCTGGAGGTTAGATAGATGCTCCGCCTTTACACGCTCTTCCACTGCAACCTGGCCTTCTCGTCCATACCGAGGGAGCATTTCCCGATCGTGGTCAAAAGGTGCTATGAGCCGCTGCTTGCGCTCGCGGAGAAGGGCTATCCCATAGCGATAGAGATGACCGCGTGGACCCTCAAGGAAGTCAACGCCATAGACCCCATGTTCCTTGAAAGGCTCCGCCAGCTCTGGGACGATGGCAAGTGCGAGTTTATAGGATCAGGCTTCTCACAGGCCATATTCCCGCTCATACCGGCTGACGTCAACAGGTGGAACCTGGAGATCGGCAACAAGTACTATCAGGACCTCCTCGGCAGAAGGCCAAGGGTCGCATTGGTCAACGAGCAGACCTTCTCCAGAGGCATAGTGGACCTCTATAAAGTGGCCGGGTACGAGGCCGTGATAATGGACTGGAATAACTCATTCCAGCACAACAGGTACCCCAGGGAATACAAGTATTACCCTCAGAAGGCGGCAGGCATTTCGACAGACATAGATGTTATATGGAGCCACTCGATAGCATTCCAGAAATTCCAGAGGTGCGTGCACGGCGAGATAACAGAGGCCGAGTACCTTGACTTCCTCTTTTCGCACTCATCCGATGATGAGAGAGGCTTTGTCATCTACACCAACGACGCCGAGGTCTTCGGTTACAGGCCCGGAGGCGAGGCTACGGCAGTGGACGAGCACGCCCGCATTGAATCTCTGCTTAAAAAAATTGCGAATGATAAGAGGGCGCGCCTTACAACGCCCGGAGGCATGCTCAAGGCCTTGAAGGGACATCCCGGCGCCGGAAACATCATACAGCTTGAGTCCGCTGAAACGCCGGTCGTATGCAAGAAGCAGGATAAGTACAATCCGCTCCGCTGGGCCGCCGCGGGAAGGGACAGCATACACATCAATACCGAATGCCACAGGGTATATGACAACCTGAAGGCCCTCATAAGGCAGGGCGCGCTGGAACCGGAGACCATAGAGGACTTCAAGGAAGTGCTCTGCGACCTCTGGGGAAGCGACTTCAGGACCAACACGATTGACGAGAAGTACGCGTATTTCCAGAACAGGCTCGGCTGGATAAAGACCGAGACCGAAAGGCTCCTCGGCGGGCATCAGCAGAGGATGCCTATGCTTGCCTGGGTATATGGGGGCGCCGTCACCGCGCCGATCCATACAGGCTCAGAATCAGAAATTCCGGAGAATGCCGCAAGGGGAGAGGCTGCGCAGATAACCTCATCCGAGAACGTCCTCAGGATAGAGACGCCGTCCGTAATAGCAGAGTTCATAGCGAACAAGGGATATGCCGTCAAGTCGCTCGCGTTCCCCGGCGTCTCAAATGAACCGCTCATCGGCACGCTGCCGCACGGGTACTACGAGGACATAAGCCTCGGCGCGGACTACTTCAGCGGACACCTGATCCATATCTCGCGCGAGGGCAGACAGACAACCGACCTTAAGCTCTCCCAGGTGGAGATAGATGAAGACCGCGAGCGCGTAATAGTATCGGTCAAGAGCCACCTCGATATAGGCATGCTCTGGAAGAGGTATTCCATCTCAAAGAGCGCGCCTGAGGTCTCGGTCACTTACAGGCTCAAGGTCAACGGGTTGCAGGCATCATCCTTGAGGGCAGGCATATTTACGCTCATCCCGACCGGCTTTGAGCGCGACAGCCTCTGGTTCGAGACCACGAATGGAGGAGCAGGCCCGGAGAGGTTCCATCTCAAGGGACACAGCCTCTGCCATGAGGAGACCGTAAGCCAGAGCGTATCGGCGACCTCCTGCCTCGGCGCGACCGAAGGATGGTTGAGGATAGGCGACAGCTCAAAGACCATCGAGATATCGACCGACAAATCGAAGCTCTACTCCGTGCCGATGCTCAAATACAGGGAGCTAAACAGCGAGGAGTCGTTCTTCCTGAGGGTATATCATTCGCTCGGCGAGTTCGACGACACTGCATGGTGGGTCTGGAGGGGCTACAACGAAGTCGAGTACACAATCAGGGCAAAGAGGACCCAATGATGGACATCCTGAAAAGAAATCTTGAAGAGATAGGGAAGAAGGACAGGGCGCTCGCCGAGCGCATATCGAACTTCAACGGGGAGTGCGTGGAGCTTGCGCCGGCTAAGACAGGCGCTTTGACGTTCAGGTTCCAGGGACGCCTCTTTCACAGTGCATACGACCCGGCAAAAGAGGCCCAGGCCCAGGCAAAGGAGATAATCTCTCGCAAGCCCGATTTCGTGCTCCTCTTCGGTCTCGGCTGCGGGCACCTTGCAGCTGCCCTCATTCAAAACGGCGTCAAGAACGTGCTCGCGTACGAGCCATCCATAGAGATACTCAAAGGCGTGCTCACTCGTGCCGACCTCAGTACCCTATTACAAGTTGTAGAGCTTTTTGACGATATCGCCCGTTTCATCTCGAGGGTCAGGGACATAGACGCGTTCGAGAACATCCTCTGCTACAGCACCGACCCGTACAAGGGCGCGTTTCCCAGGGAGGTCGTTGATTTCCTGAACAGGGTCAACAACGCCCATATCACGAGCAAGGTCTGCGTGCAGACTGACATCGAATCAAGGGAGGTATGGGTCGACAACTACTTCGACAATATCGATCAGATGGTCGGCTGCCCTCCGGTAGACGTCCTGAGCGGCCGTTTCAAGGGCATGCCCATCATCATCGCGGGCGCAGGCCCGTCGCTCAAGAAAAACGCCCATCTGCTGAAAGAGGTCAAGGGAAAGGCTGTTATCATGGCCGCTATCACGGCCTACAAGCCGCTCCTTTCATACGGAGTCATACCGGACTTTATCATCGCCGCCGAGAAGGTCGATCTGCCTGAGTATTTCACATACGATGAATGTGACCTCAAGACAAGGCTCATATTGGGAGAGGTCGCGCACCCGGGCATGTTCGGAAGGGAAGTAAAGGAGAAGTTCGTCTTCTTCAACCCCTCTCACGCGCTCAGCACCGAGCACGCGAAGTACTGGGGCTCTGATTATTTCCCGGCCGTAGGCGGCAGCGTCACTACCGCGGCCCTCGATATCGCCGTTAAGATGGGCGGAGGCCCGATAATTTTCGTCGGCCAGGACCTGTGCTTCGGAGAGAACGAGACCCATGTGCCTGGCGGAGTATATGTAAGCCAGGACATAAAGATAGACAGGGACAAGGGCGTGGTCTCGATAGAAGAAGATTATGTCACGCTTAAAGAGAGGGCAAAGAGCTCTCACAAGCTCCAGTGGATCAAGGGCCTGGACGGAAGGCCTGTGCCGAGCAAGTTCGATTGGGTGACCTTCCACCAGTGGTTCGAGGATTACATGGCTGACCTCAACAAAAAGGGCGGCCCCAGGGTCCTGAACGCGACCGAGGGCGGAGCCTACATAGAAGGCATGGAGCACGTTACCCTCAAGGATGCCATAAACACTTATATTAATACGGTTTTTTCCGTCGATGAGCTTGTTGCGAGCGCCGTCGCAGAAAGAACCGAGCCTGATACCGAGGGACTGGCGAAATCCCTGGAGTCTATGCAAAAGGGGCTCAAGGAAATGCGGAAAACAGCCGATTCAATATTAAGGGAAATAGAGCTTGTGAAGAGGTCGGTCTCAGGCAGTACGGCCAGCCCTGACGCGCTGAAGGCCGTTGGAAGGATCAAGAGGCTCGAGGACAAGCTCTTCAGGGAGGCTGAGGCCTCACCGTTCATATGGGAGACGCTCACTGCAGCGACATGCGAGCTCAAGACTTATTTGAAGTCAAGCGAGGATAAGGCCGAGGCCGTCCTGGAAGAGGAGCTCAAGGCCACCTCGTCATCTTATGAAAAAGTCTCGGAGATGTGCGGCAGATACGCGCAGGTCGCCTTCAGGGCCGCGGGCCGTTTAAGAGGGGCCTCAGGCAAGGCCAGCCCGAAACTTGCCGCTCAGTAAATAAAAAAAATCGAGGAGAAAACAATGGTGCCTCATGTTTATCTGGACGGAATAATGCTCGATTTCGAGGACAGGGGTAACGGCTCGACAATAGGCGAGCTCATTGAGGCCGTTGAGAACGACCTCACCGGCGCAAGGAGGTTCGTGATGGAGCTCTGGGTAGACGGCGAGAGGCTTCCCGAGTGGAGGGGCTCGACCGTCCTCAAGAGGCCCCTGGCCGTTTATAACGATTTCAAGCTCAAGACCGCCTCCATGGAAGAGATCGCGCTCGAAGGCCTTGACCTCCTTCAGGAGTACATCAGGGTCACGAGGGAGAACATACCTGTTTGCGTGAGCGACTTGAGAATTGGCGGCGCGAGAGCCGACGCTTCCTTCTCTGCGATATTCGACGGGCTGGTCGAGATAGTGAAGACCATGGACGCGCTCGCGAGGGGAGGGGAGAAGTACAGCATGGACCTCTTCAAGGAGAACCCTGCCATCTTCTACAACGCCATCCTCCGCTGCCTCGAGGGGATGAGGCAGGCCAGGGAGGGCGGCGACACCGTCATGCTGGCAGACCTTCTCGAATACGAGCTACTGCCATTCGTCGAAGAGATGGAGGAGAGGCTTTTCCATTTCAACGCGTAAATTTTTGCCCTCAAGTTTTAAATCCGGGCTCCGATAATATCATTAAGAGGGGATTCGGACAGACGGGCCGGGAAGGGAGGAAGAAGCAAAAAGGCCAGAGCTGAGACCCAGACGCACCAAACAAAAAAAACGGCAAGGATGCCGGAACAAACACACTAAGGAGGGTTTTACAAATGGCACTTACCATCAATACCAACGTATCAGCTCTTATCGCTCAGCAGAATCTTTCGGTCTCCAACTCACAGCTTACCGTAAGCGTCCAGAGGCTTTCTTCAGGCTACAGGGTCAACAGCGCGGCGGACGACGCAGCAGGCCTCGGCAGGGCCGATCAGTTGAGGAGCCAGTCCAGGATGATCCAGGCCTCCATCAGGAACATCAACGACGGCGTAAGCGCCCTTGAGATCAGCGACAAGGCCGCGGAGCAGATAACCAACCTCGTCACCAGGATGGGCGAACTTTCGGCCAGCGCAGCGCAGGGCACGTTGGACTCCAACAGCAGGTCCTATTACTCAGATGAGTACGACAAGCTCATAAGCGAGATAGACAGGATCGCCAACACCACTGAGTTCGGCGGCTACAAGCTCATCAATGGCGACACCGCCACCCTGACCATGTACATAGGTTTCAAGAACTCGGCCAACGACCAGCTCGGCATCAGCCTCAACGTGCTCACGACCGGCGCAAGCGGCCTGTCCTTGAGCTCCGGCGTAATCTCCACCCAGGCCGGCGCTCTCGCGGCCCTCGATTCGGTCAGCGCGGCGCTCAAGAAGATAAACGACGCAAGAGCCATCTACGGCGCGTCCACCAACAGGCTGTCTGCAGCCCTTTCGAACCTGCAGGTAACCTACACCAATTTCCAGGCAGCGGAGTCCAGGATCAGGGACGCGGACTTCGCCTTCGAGACCGCGCAGTACACCAGGAACCAGATAATGGTCCAGGCAGGCACCTCGGTCCTCGCCCAGGCGAACCAGGCGCCCCAGAACGTGCTGTCGCTCCTCAGGTAATAACCGTTTCAGCAGGCCTCAGACTGGCGGGGAGGTTCGGCCTCCCCGCCTCCTTTGAGGAGGAAATATGAGCATTGATTTCAGGATAAGCATCCAGCGCGGCGCGGCCGTTCAGAGCGACTTTAACTGGCAGCATAAGAAGGCTCAGGCCGTTACCGCAGCCCCGGAGAAGGCCGAGCAAGCGGCCGAGACGGAGATGGTTTCGTCTTCCCAGGAAATGGAAAGGGCCGCGACGGACGTAGAGATAATTTTAAAAAGGATCAATACCGAGCTCAGGTTCGAGGTGGACGGTACGCTCAAGGAAGTGCTCGTCAAGATAGTGGACCCCGATACCGGCGAGGTGATAAGGCACATACCTTCCGAAGAGGTAGTAGCCTTGAGGAAGAAGATGAAGGAGCTCGTAGGGATACTCTACGGCCCCAAATAAGCATGGCCCGCAAGGGAGGCTTTGATGATAAGCGCAAGTTCAGGCGTAGTGAGCAACATAGATTATTCCACGCTCATAAGCCAGCTCGTAGGCATAAAAAGAGAGTCCATCACGCAGCTTGAGACGGAGAAGTCCGTACTCAAGACCGCCAAGTCCGCCTATTCCAACCTGAGCACCAGGATAAAGGAACTCATCACGGCATCGGATGCCCTGAAGACCGGCTCTGCCTTCAGCGTCTTCAAGACAAACACGAGCGACAACCCCTATTTCAAGGCGTCTGCCAACGCGACGGCGGCAGCCGGTTCGTACGAGATAACCGTAAACAGCCTTGCCAAGGCGCACAGGATGGCGGCTGACGGGGTAGCGTCCGACACGACCGTAGTCGGTACGGCTGCGGGCTCGTTCAGCTTCCAGGTAGGCGCCGGCGAGATAAAGAGCGTGACCGTCGATACGACGACGACGCTCGCGGGCCTCCGCGATTCCATAAACGCGCTAAAGGCCGGCGTGACCGCGCATATCGCCAACGACGCGCCCGGTTCATACAGGCTCGTGCTCACGAGCGGCACCACGGGAACCGGCGGCACTGTAAACGTCACCCAGAACGATACGAGCCTGGTCTTCTCCACTACCTTGCAGGCGGCGCAGGACGCGTCCGTCACAATGGACGGGATGACCTATACCAGGCAGACGAACAGCATCGGCGACATGATCGGCGGGGTAACCCTGGACCTTGAGTCCGCGGACACGCTGAAGACCTCTACCCTTACCGTCAGCAGGGACACCGAATCGATCGAGAAGAAGGTAAAGGCCTTCATAGACGGATACAACGCCGTAGTTACGCATATCAAGTTGAACAACAGGTACGACTCGGAGACCAAAAAGGGCGGACCCTTCTTCGGCGACAGCGTCGCGAGGAGCATCTGGGATGACCTCCGCAGGGTGATGAGCTCCGCGGTGAGCGGCCTTCCGGATACCATGAACAGGCTTATGCACGCGGGCATAAAGGTCGGCGACGACGGCCTTTATTCGCTCGATTCGTCCAAGTTCTCGAGCGCGCTTTCGACGAACTATGACGACGTCGTCAACCTCTTCACAAAGGGGACTACGGTATCCGGCTTCGGAGAGCTGGTACACGCCGCCGCGAGCAGTATCGACGACATGGTCGACGGCAGGATAAAAGGCCGCCAGGACGGCATAGACAAGAACATCAAGCGGCTCGACGAGGATATCAGGAAGAAAGAGGCCCAGCTTGTCACCTACGAGGACCAGATCAGGGCCCAGTTCACAGGGCTCGAGACCATGATAGCGTCTCTGAATCACCAGAGCGCTGCGCTTATGAGCTTATACGGGGGGTAGTGAGTGAACGGATTATCCAGGTACCAGAATACGCAGGTCCTTACCGCAGACAAGGTGAGGCTGGTCATAATGCTCTATGACGGGATACTGCGCTTCAACAAGCTCGCCCAGAAGGCCATAGCCGAGGCTGACATAAAGAGCAGAGGAGTGAACCTCAACAGGTCGCTCGAGATAGTCGGAGAGCTTGCTAACTCGCTCAACATGGAAGAGGGCGGAGAGATAGCGGCAAACCTGGCGAGGCTCTACGATTTCTGCTCCATGAGCCTTACGGAAGCAAACATGACGAACGACACCAGCAGGATAGAGGCCGTGAACAAGGTCGTCTCGGAGCTCAAGAGCGGCTGGGAAGCGATATCGATCGAGGGGCTCAAGCAGCCTTCCGAGCAGGCAGCGCCCGACGCCTCAAGGAGCATAAGCTGTGGCGCATAGCCCGGAAGCGTGCAGGGAAAAGCTTAATAGACTCCATGAGATATCTGTCCTACAGGGGCGTCTTATAAGGGAAAAGAGGATTGAAGAGCTGCTTGCCTGCCAGGCTGAGAGGGAAGCGCTTTTTTCGACCATCGACCTTGCAGGCTCTTCTCCCGACCCCTCGCTCAGGGAACTTGCAGAAAAGATTACTGAAAGCGACAGACGCCTTATGGACCAGACCAGGGCCGTTATGGAAGGCATGTCGTCGAAGCTCAATCACCTCAAGGCTGGCCAGAACGCGCTCAGGGCTTACGGCTCGCCGTCTGAGAAGCGCACGATAGGCTGAGAGCGCTTTTCAGCATTTCCTCCCTTACTTTTTTCAAACAATCCCGGCAAAATAGCCAAAAAAACTCAAGTTCGGCCTTGTCTCCGACGATAAGGAGATGTCAGTAAATCCGGGGAGGGGGGCTTCCCATGTTCAAAGTCGAACGGACCGCCGCAGCGCAGGGATTCCAGAGTATAGAGAGGCCGAAGGCAAAGGAGCCTGATACCGAGGCGCGAAAGACCGATACGGTGCATATCTCCGAAGAGGGTAAAAGAAAGCATGTCTTCGGCCACATAATGGCGTCAATATCCGAGACGGGCAAAAAGGAATAGAGGCATCGGCCGGAATTTGAACGGTCCGGGATATGAAGATGGCAGACGAAAAGATCAAGATACTCATAACGGACGACGACCTCGATCTCAGGGAGCTCCTTACCGAAGCGGTAAAGAGCTGGGGATACGAGGTCTCTATCGCGAAGAACGGCGACGAGGCCCTCCGTAAACTGAGGATGGACCGCTTCCACATGGTCATAACCGACCTCATGATGCCGGGCATGGACGGGCTCGCGCTCCTGCAGAAGATAAGGGAGCTCGACAAGGACATACTCGTCATCATCATAACGGGCTATGCCACCATAGAGACGGCCGTTCGCGCGATCGAGAACGGGGCATACGATTACATCGCCAAACCTTTCAGGCTCGACGAGCTTATGATAGTCATCAAGAACGCCTGCGAGAGGCTCAGGCTCATGATCCAGAACAGGGCCCTTCTCGACGAGTTGAGGAGCGCCTACGGAGAGATAGCAGTCCTCAAGAAGGCCCTCAACGGAGGACTTCCGCCCGCGGACGCTGAGGACAGAGAGCCTGACGACGGCGCGGAGGCGATGAAAGAGGGGGTAAACCCGCTCCGGCACCAGGAGTACCTGAAGGAAGCTGACAGGTTCTCCAGAAAACCCCTCCAGAAGACATAACAGGAGAGCATATTTGCAGTCAGCAGCGACTGTTTTGCCAATAGAGCAGTTGAGAATACTGCTTGTCGACGACGACGATAACGTCAGGGACGCCCTTGCCGAGATACTCTCGAGAAGGGGCTGGAAAGTCACCGGACGCGGCAGCGCCGAGGACGCCATTGACACGCTCAGGCACGAGCACTTCGATGTGGTGCTCGCGGACATAAACATGCCTGGCATGACCGGCATGGATTTCCTCCACCTCGCGAAGGAATCGGCGCCCGACGTCCCTGTTATAATGATAACCGGATACCCGTCCATCGACCTCGCGGTAGAGGCCATAAAGTTCGGGGCAGTGGACTTTCTGCCGAAGCCTTTCAAGGCCGAGGAGCTTGAGATAATGGTAAGGAAGGCTGCCCGGAGCGCCAGTCCGTCATCCAGGCCCGGAGACAAGACGAGGGCCATAGGGACGCTTCCGGAGCTTGCAAGGAGGAGGCTCGAGGACAAGATAAAGGAGCTCTCGATACTCCATACGATAAGCGAGTCCCTGGACGATGTTTCGGAGAAAGAGGACATCTTCCGCAAGACGATGGACATAGCCCAGATAATCACCGACTCGGAGCGGGCCTTTGTGCTCGTGGCCGAGCAGGAAAAAGGCGAGCTTGTGGTAAGGGGCGCTTCGGGCTACGAAGGCGCTGACGTCGTAGGCACGAATTTCAGCCTCAAGTCAGAGCCCTTCAAGCAGGTGCTCTCGAATAAGTGCTACACATATCTGATGATCGAGCCGGGCACGCTCGGCCCGCTTATCCAGGGCCCCGGCTCCACGCCGGTGCTGCTCGCGCCGCTCAATATAAACAGGGAGGTCGTCGTAATACTCGGGCTTGCCGGCAAGCCGGGAGCCGCCGAGATAACGAACGACGCGCTGACGCTTCTGCTTAACCTTACGGCAAAGGCGGCCTTGAAGCTCGAGAACATCGCTCTCTCCGAGAACATATTCCTGAGCATCATAGGCGCCTTGAATTCACTCCTCAACGCGCTCGACGCGAGGGACACCTACACGAAGGACCATTCGCACAGGGTCACGCAGTACGCCGTGCAGATAGCGCGCGCCATGCACTGCCCGCAGGACGTTCTCGATTCCATCAGTTTTGCAGGGCCGCTCCACGACATCGGCAAGATCGGCGTAAGGGACGAGATACTCCTCAAGAAGGGCAACTTCACCCTGGAAGAACGCGAGATAATGAAGAGCCACGTCGTGAGGGGCGAGGAGATACTGAGGCCCTTGAACCTTCTCAACTCGGAAAGGTCAGTAGTGCTCTATCATCACGAGAGATGGGACGGCCAGGGCTACCCGAGGGGCCTGGCCGGTTGTGAGATACCGCTGGTCGCCAGAATATTCAGCGTAGCCGATACCTTTGACGCCATGACTTCGACGAGGCCGTACAGGCAGGCGCTGGGGCTTGACGTGGCCAGGGAAGAGATTGTAAGATGCAGGGGGTCGCAGTTCGACCCCGAAGTGGTCGACGCCTTTCTTGACAGCGATATAATGAAAGGATAGGGTTTATGGAAGAGAACTCTCAGGAACTCAGGCGCGAATACGTAAGGACCAACGACGTGATACCGGTCTATTACGAGGCCGACAAGGGCGACGGCGAGGAGTCCAGGTCCGTTATGGACTGGGAGCTCCTGTTCGACGATATAGAGCCGAAGCCCGAAGAGAACCCGAAGCTCTATGAGCTTCTTTTCGACATAAACCAGAAGCTCAACATACTCATCAACCATGTCTCTGAGAAGAACGGCTTCAATATACCCGAAGCGAGGGAAGTCAATATCAGCGGCGGCGGCCTCCGTTTCCTTTCGAACGACAAGTTCGAGTCAGGCGACAGGCTGGTGTTGAAGACCTTCCTGCCTACCTATGCCCATGTCATAAGGCTCAGGTGCGAGGTAGTAAGGTGCGAGCCGGGCGGCAAGGGCTATGAAGTCGCGGTCAAGTACACGGACCTCGACGAGACCACCAGGGATAAGATCATAAAGTACATATTCGCCCGGCAGAGAAAGCTCCTGAGGACGGAGAAGAAACCTTGAAAAACTGAAGCAAAGGCCCGGGCATGATAAGCCCGGGCCTTTTTGTTTTCGGCAAAAGCAATTGTCTTGTCTTGGGCGCATCCAGCCTTTATAATCATTTCTGATATGGATATTATCCGGCGAATCAAAGAAACTATACGCAGGCACGGGCTTTTGTCCAGGGGAGATACAGTCGTTGCGGCGGTCTCTGGCGGAGCGGATTCCATCGTTATGCTCCACGCCCTTGCCTCGCTTCAGAAGGAGTATTCCCTCAAGATCATAGTGGCGCACCTCGACCACGGCCTCAGAGGCGCTGAGTCGAGGAGGGACTTTCTATTCGTGAAGGGCCGGGCAACAGCCCTGGGACTTCCTTTCGAGGGCAGGAAGCTCGGAAAGGGCGAGCTGAAAGGGCGTGGCCGTTCGACCCAGGAGGCGGCGAGGGATGTGCGCTACGAGTTCCTCGATAGCGTGGCTGAAAAGCACGGGGCCAAACGCATAGCCCTGGGCCACACCCGAGACGACCAGGCTGAGACCGTCATCATGCGCCTTATCAAAGGATCATCGCTCTCCGGCCTCACAGGGATCCCGCCCAAGAGGGGCAGGTATGTGAGGCCCCTTATATATGTGAGCAGGGCCGGGATCGAAGCGTACGCAAAGGCCCACGGCCTCGATTTTGTCATTGACTCGACCAACCTCGAGAAAAAATACCTGAGGAACCGGATAAGGCTCGATCTCATACCGGCGCTGAAGGAGTTCAATCCGAACATAATAGAGACGATAGCCCGGACGGCGGCTGTGCTCTCAGGGGACGACGATTTCCTCGAAGCCGCTTCTCAGAGGGCTTTTGATTCGTCCTTGATCGGATTGGACGCGAGCAGGGCGGAGCTGGATAGAAAGAAGCTCTCCCGCATGCACCCGGCAGTCCTTTCCAGGGTCTTTCTCAGGGCGGCCCGCGCCCTCGGCAGGGATGTTGATATGTCTTGCGCCCACGTTGATGCATTCAGCGCGCTTGTAAAGGGAGCCAGGCCCAACGCGTCTCAGACCCTCCCCGGCGGGCTCAAGGCCCGGAGGATATACGACAGGGTCGTCATAACAGGCGAACGCCCAAAAAAAACGCCTGCTTTCGAGTCGGCCATAAAGGTACCGGGCAGGACCGTAATCGAGGGCATAGGCGAGTTCGAGGCAAGAACGGTAAAGCCTCCTTCAAGGTTCGCTGCCGACAAGAATGTCGCCTGGTTCGATTATGAGGAAATAAAAAGGCCTGGCCCGATTGTTGCCAGGCACTTCAAACCGGGCGACAGGATGAGGCCGTTCGGAATGGAGGGCACAAGGAAGCTCAAGGATATCTTCATAGACGAAAAGATACCTGTTGACGAAAGAAAGCGCACGCCTGTCGTCCTATCCGGCGATGTCGTCATCTGGGCAGCCGGTATAAGGCATTCGGCCGAGTTCAGGGTCGGGAAGAAGACGGCAAGTGCGTTAAGGCTTGAGTTTAAAAGGTTCTGAGCTGATAGATTGCGTAATCTGCCCAATGCGTATTGTAACTGTTTTTCTTTGCCAACTTTCTTTTTTAAAAAGAAAGTTGGGGATTTTGGTTGTGATTTCCTTTGATTTTTGATAAATTAAGAAAATTTACTACCTTCGATCGCGGGGTTAAAAATGCTCAAGCCTTATAAGGGTATATGGCCCAAAATACATGAGACCGCCTTCATGGAAGACAGCGCCCGGATAATCGGGGACGTCGAGATAGGCGCTCACTCGAGCATTTGGTTCAACGCGGTCGTGCGCGGAGACGTCCACTATATCCGAATCGGCAGCAGGACCAATGTCCAGGACAACTGCACCCTCCACGTCACGAAAGATACTTACCCCCTGATAATCGGCAATGACATAACGATAGGCCACGGCGTCATCCTCCACGGCTGCACCATAAAGGACAGGTGCCTCATAGGCATGGGCGCCATAATCCTCGACAACGCCGAAGTCGGCGAGGACTGCATAATAGGCGCAGGGGCGCTTGTGACTGAAGGCGCGAAGATACCGCCGGGCTCCCTTGTGCTCGGCATGCCAGGCAAGGTGAAAAGGGAACTGACGCCTGATGAGAAGGCCAGGATATTGAAATCGGCAGAGAACTATATCGAATACTCCGGCAATTACGCCCAGCCCAGGGGCGTTTAGCTTAAATCTGAAATTCCCCGTTCGGGAAGGAGTTAATGTTTCAGGACCTCTCTTTTTTAACGCTTCTCCAGAAGGGCGGCATTACGGTCGTAGTGCTCGCGCTCCTCTCCGTGATATCCATCGCGATAACGCTCGAGCGCGCCTGGGCCTTCAAAAGGTTCGGGCAGGGGCTCGGCGAGCTCTTCCCGGCCCTTAAAAGGGCCGCAAAGGAGAGCGGCATATCTGCCGTTTACCAGATGTGCAGGGCGAGCGCATCCCCCCTTGCACCGGTATTGCTATCCGGCTTTGAGAAGGCCGGCAAGGGCAAGGTTGAGGTGGAGGCCGCGATGGAGCTTGCCGGAAGGAGAGAGCTCTCAAGGCTTGAAAGGTATTTGGGCGCGCTCGGCTCGATAGGCTCAACAGCCCCGTTCATTGGCCTTTTCGGCACGGTGCTCGGCATAATACGGGCGTTCAGGGACCTGGCCATAGCGGACGGCGCGTCCCCGGCTGCGGTTGCCGACGGCATAGCGGAGGCGCTCGTCGCCACGGCGGCAGGGCTTTTCGTGGCCATACCGGCGGTCATTGCCTACAACTTTTTCGTAAGGTCTGCCTCTTGGAAGGCCCTTGAGCTCGAATCATGCGCTTCAGAGTTCGCGGCGGAGATAGGCTCTCATGGCCTGGAAACTAAAAAGCAGTAACGAGAGGCTACTCTCAGAGATAAACATCACGCCTCTTACCGACGTGATGCTGGTCCTGCTCGTGATATTCATGGTCACGACCCCGCTCATAATGAGCGATTCGTTCAAGGTGAAGCTCCCGAAGGCTGTAAGCTCTGACGCTGAGCCTGGCAGGGGCGCGATAGTCACCGTGAGCGAAAGAGGCGAGGTGGCCTTTAATGGGAAGATAATACCCCTGAACGCCCTTGAAGAAGCTCTGAGGACCGGGTTTCAGCAGGGCATGGACAGGACAGTCATAGTACGGGCTGACGGCGGCACAAGACACAGCGTCGTCGTAAAGGTGCTCGACATTTCCCGGCTCGCAGGCGCGCAAAAGCTCTCCATAGCGGCAGAGCACGAAAAGGGCCGCTAACATCATGATGAGATACGCATCCATCGACGTCGGCACGAATACATTGAGGCTCCTTATCGCGGAGCAGCAGGGCAGGGACTTAAAATCCGTACTCTACAAAAGGCGGATAACCAGGCTCGGCGGCGGCTACACTGAAGAGGGCGGCATAAGCAATGATGCCGCTCAAAGGACGTTCGCCGCGCTCGAAGACTTCAGGAGGGAAATCGACAACGCGGGCGCGACGGTAATAATGGCCTTTGCCACAAGTGTGGTCAGAAGGGCATGCAACCGCGAATGGTTCAGGGACGAGGTCAGGAAAAGGACCGGTATGGAGATAACGATAATTACCGGAAATGAAGAGGCTAACCTCTCGCTGCTCGGCGTGCTCTCCGTAATCGACGACAGGTCCGGCAAAAAGCTCGTGATGGACGTTGGCGGAGGCAGCACGGAGTTCATAGCCACCGTGGACGGCATTGCGGCAGGCGCGTGGTCGATGGAGCTCGGTGTCGTGCACCTGACCGAGAAGTACCTGAAGAGCGACCCGCCCTCTGACGGCGAGCTCGCGCAAATAGGTGACGAGGTCAGGGGCGTACTTGACGACCTGAAATCAAGGATGAGGCAAGACGGAGTCGACCCGGAAGATTTTTCCGCGGACGGTACGGCATTCGTCGGCACGGCGGGAACGATAACTACGCTTGCGGCCATAGACCAGGACCTCGAGGAGTACGACAGGGCCAGGATTAATAATTATACGCTCAGGAAAGAGGGCATAGCAGCGATATTCAGGCGCATCGCCCGTATGAAACTGAGCGAGCGCGAAGAGGTATTGAAACTCGAGAAGGGCAGGGAAGACCTCATAATACCGGGCACTGCCATAACCCTTCTCGCGATGGAATCATTCGGCTTCAATGAAGCAAAGGTGAGCGACGCCGGGCTCCTCGAAGGGATAATCCTGGACAGGCTCAAACCCGAAGTCGTCGCCCTCAGATATTAACAGGCTGCTGAAAAAGGCTCATCTGCTTTGTTGGCCTCAAAGCGAGTCATTGCGACGTACGTGAAGAGTACGCCTTGTTCCTCGCTCCCCGATTTAACCGGGGCCTCGCATGTGGAGCTTTTTGAGCAGCCTGAACAAAAGCGGAGTTTTTTAGCACGCTGTTAAAAAAGAAGGAACCGCAATAACGATATCAGCCATGCTTAATAAGGGAGGTTTTAATATATGGAGACTATTAAAGTAAGGACAGCGCTTACCTTTGACGACGTGCTCCTTGAGCCGGCGTTTTCGCAGGCGCTCCCGAGGGACGTCGACATCTCGACGAGGCTTACCAACGAGATACGCCTCAACATTCCTCTGATGAGCGCGGCAATGGACACGGTCACCGAATCGCGGATGGCCATAGCCATCGCGCTCGAAGGCGGCATAGGCATCATACACAAGAACCTCTCCGTGGAAGAGCAGGCCGCCATGGTGGACAAGGTAAAGAAATACGAGTCCGTCGTCATCACTAAGCCCATGACGCTCGGGCCTGACCAGAAGGTGTCCGACGCGCTTGAGATAATGAGAAAGGAGAACATCTCGGGCTTTCCCATCGTAAAGGACGGGGTGCTCGTCGGCATACTTACCAACAGGGACTTGCGCTTCGAGACGGACCCGACGAAGAAAATTTCCCAGATAATGACGAAGGATGTCATCACCGCGCCCTACGGCACGTCGATTGAAAAGGCCAAGGAGATACTCCATAAGCACAGGATAGAAAAGCTGCCTGTAGTAGACGCGAAGAAGAGGCTCAAGGGCCTCATCACCGTCACGGACATCGTGAAGAGGGAGAAGTTCCCGAACTCCTGCAAGGACTCTCAGGGGAGGCTCAGGGTGGGCGCAGCGGTCGGCGTATCCTTTGACAGGGAGGCGCGCATAGACGCGCTCCTCAAATCAGGCGTGGATGTGATAGTAATCGACACGGCCCACGGCCATTCAAAGGGCGTGCTCGATGCAGTGCGCTCGACAAAGAGGAGCTTCAACTGCCAGCTCATAGCCGGAAACGTCGCCACTGCCGAGGCTGCCGAGGCGCTTATTAAAGCGGGTGTCGACGGCATCAAAGTCGGCGTAGGCCCAGGCTCGATATGCACTACAAGGATAGTCACAGGCATAGGCGTGCCGCAGATAACCGCCGTTTCTGATGTCGTCAAGGTGGCGAGGAAGAAGAACATCCCTGTCATATCGGACGGAGGAATAAAATACTCCGGCGACCTTACAAAGGCTGTCGCGTGCGGAGCTGACTGCGTGATGATAGGCGGCCTCTTCGCAGGTACGGACGAGAGCCCGGGCGAGACCATACTCTACCAGGGCAGGACTTTCAAGCTCTACAGGGGCATGGGTTCAATCGAGGCCATGAAGAAAGGCAGCAAGGACAGGTACTTCCAGGAAGACGTCGAGAGCGAATTGAAGCTCGTGCCAGAAGGCATAGAGGGCAGGGTGCCGCACAAGGGGCCGATTGCCGCGACTATCTTCCAGCTCATCGGCGGCCTCAGGGCGGGCATGGGCTACTGCGGGGCCAAGACCATACCGGAGCTTCACAAGAAGGCCAGGTTCGTGAAAATAACCCCTTCGGGTCTGCGCGAGAGCCACGTCCATGACGTGACCATCACCAAAGAGGCGCCAAACTACAAGCAGGAGGTTTAAGCCGCGTCACTGCGGTCATTCGTATGGATATACACTCCGAGAAGATACTGATACTGGATTTCGGCTCACAGTACACGCAGCTCATCGCCAGAAGGGTGAGGGAGGCAAAGGTCTACTGCGAGATACACCCCTACAATTGCGCTCCTGAGTTCATACGCAAGTTCAACCCGAAGGGCGTGATCCTCTCCGGCGGGCCGTCGAGTGTTTTTGACAAGGGTGCGCCGTCACTGCCGAAGTCCTTTTTCAATGAGATAAAGGTCCCGATACTGGGGATATGCTACGGAATGCAGCTTACCGCGAAGCTCTGCGGCGGCAAGGTCGAGAGGTCCAAGAAAAGAGAGTACGGCGCGGCTGACCTGAAGGCTAAGAAAGACGTCATATTCGACGGGCTCGGCAAGGGCGCTGTCCGGGTATGGATGAGCCACGGCGACAAGGTCAACGAACTTCCCCCCGGCTTCAGCACTATCGGCACAAGCGAGAATTCCAGCATCTGCGCCATGCGCAACAGGAGCGGCAGCATCTACGGAGTGCAGTTCCACCCCGAGGTGGTCCATACGCCCAAAGGCGACAAGATACTCCGCAACTTCGTGATGAAGGTCTGCGGCTGCAGGCCTGTCTGGACCATGAAGTCGTTCATAGATACCGCAGTCGAGGATATACGCCGGAAGGTCGGCAATGCCAGGGTGGTATGCGGCATAAGCGGAGGAGTCGATTCCGCGGTAGCGGCCCTCCTCGTCCACAGGGCCATCGGGAGCCGCCTTACCTGCATATTCGTCGATAACGGCGTGCTTCGCAAAGGCGAGGCTACAAAGGTCGAGAGCACCCTCAAGAAGAGCTTCAATATGAACATAAAGAGGGTAGACGCCTCCGCGAGGTTCTTAAAGAAGCTCAACGGGGTCGAAGACCCTGAGAAGAAGAGGAAGATAATCGGCGGCGAGTTCGTGAGGGTATTTGAAGAAGAGGCAGGGAGGCTCAAAGAGGTCAGGTTCCTTGCCCAGGGCACGCTATACCCGGACGTCATCGAAAGCGTTTCGTTCAAGGGGCCGTCGGCCACTATAAAGAGCCACCATAACGTGGGAGGCCTGCTTAAGAAGATGAAGCTCGGGCTCGTGGAGCCTCTCCGTGAGCTTTTCAAGGACGAGGTGAGATCACTCGGCAGGGAGCTCGGCATGCCGGAGGAAATAGTCAACAGGCACCCGTTCCCCGGCCCAGGCCTTGCCATAAGGATAATCGGAGAGGTCACGGCCAAGAGGTGCGAGATACTCAGAGAGGCTGACGCCATAGTGCTCGAAGAGATAAAGGCGGCGGGCCTCTATGGAAAGCTCTGGCAGTCCTTCGCGGTGCTACTGCCCATCAAGACCGTCGGAGTCATGGGGGATGAGAGGACCTACGAGAACACGGTGGCCCTGCGCGCCGTCGACAGCGTTGACGGCATGACTGCAGACTGGGTGAGGCTGCCGTACGATGTAATGGACCGCATTTCCCGCAGGATAATAAACGAGGTCCGCGGCGTCAACAGGGTAGTCTACGACATAAGCTCAAAACCGCCTTCAACTATAGAATGGGAGTAGACATGGTAGAGGACCTCAAGGGCAAAGAGACCTGGCGCGTTTTCCGCATTATGAGCGAGTTCATCGAGGGCTTTGACGAGCTCTCGGACATAGGCCCGGCAGTATCCATATTCGGCTCCGCGCGCATAGACAGCAACAAGAAGTATTACAAGCAGTGCGTCGAGGTCGCTGGGATGCTCTCAAAGAACGGGTACGCGGTAATAACGGGGGGCGGCCCGGGCCTGATGGAAGCGGCGAACAAGGGCGCGATGCAGAGCAACGGCCTCTCCATAGGTCTCAACATCACCCTGCCCAGGGAGCAGAAGCCGAACAAGTATCAGACCCGGCAGTTGAGCTTCAAGTACTTCTTCGCCAGAAAGGTCATGTTCGTAAAGTACGCCATAGGCTACGTCTGTATGCCCGGCGGCTTCGGCACGCTCGATGAGCTCTTCGAGGCGCTCACCCTCATCCAGACGCACAAGATATACCCGTTCCCCATCATACTCTTCGGCAAGGAATACTGGGAGCCCCTCATGCATTTCATCAGGGGCACCATGTTAAAGCATAAGACCATCGACCCCGAGGACCTCGACTACATCGACATAACCGACGACCCCAAAGAGGTGCTTGCCATCATCAACAGGCACATGGACAGGAAGATGAAGCTCATCAAGAGCGCAAGGCCCAGGGATAAGGAAGAGGGCCTCACGAAGATAAAGAACAGGAAGGTAGTACCGTAAACGACCTGCTGAAAGGAGCGCCTATGTCAGGATGCGATCACAATCACGGCAGCCACGGCCACGACCACGGCCATGAAGAGGAACTGAGGGAAGTCACCGTCACGCTCGAAGAGGAGCAGATAGAGGCCCTTGAAGAGATGGCGGCCGAGTACAGGACCCAGCTCGGTCAGAAGGACTGGGACCTCAGCGCTATGCTGAGGGTCGCGGTAGGGCACTTCCTTACAGAGATGGGAAAGATGACCTGACGCAAGACTGCAATCCGCTTTCAATCTTTTCATTTCCGATCTGACAGGATGTTGAAAAAGTCCGTCCTGGACTTTTTCAAACACGACTTGGCCGAAGTGAATTCGTCCAAGTCTTACAAATTTCTCGACTTTTCAAGTCTCGCAATTTGGCAATCCATCCATGGATTGCCTTAGCAGGGTGTTGAAAAACACCCTGCTAATATCCAGGTGAACTCGGCATAATGCCCATTCCCTTGACCATTCCCGAACCATTGATATACTGATTTTGAATCCTAACAGGCATGAAATAAGTCCATCTGCTGCGTTGGCTTCAGAAGCTCGTCATTGCGACGTACAAGAAGAGTACGCCTCATTCCTCGCTCCCCGATTTAACCGGGGCCTTGCATATGGAGCTTTTTGAGCAGCCTGAACAAAGTCGGAGTTTTTCAGCAACCTGCTAAATACATTCCAGGAGTAGCCGGATGAGACCATTGTGCCGTGTGCTGCTTTTCTTTGTCCTGCTCGCGCTTCCGAGCTGCGTCTTCATTACTCTGCCGGGCGTCGAGCCGCTCGCAGAGAAGACCGTTGGCGGAAAGGGCGACGACAAAATCCTGCTTATCGATATTTCCGGCATAATAAAGGACGGCGATACAGGCTCGGTGCTGGGGATGAAATCAAAGCCGAACCTCACGGCAAGGATAAGGGAAGAGCTTGACTTGGCGGCTGCCGACAAAAAGGTGAAGGCAGTGGTGCTCCGCATCGACACGCCCGGGGGCTCTGTCACGACGAGCGACGTCATCGCCCACGAGATAGAGAGGTTCAAGGCGAAAAAGAAGGCGCCTGTCGTAGCCCAGCTCATGGACCTGGCTACATCGGGCGGATACTATATCGCGGCATCAGCCGACAGAATAATAGCGCAGCCCACTTCCGTGACCGGCAGTATCGGCGTCATTGCCTTCAGCGTCAACGCGAGCGGGCTCATGGAGAAGATAGGCGTTACGAACCAGACCATAAAATCAGGCGATCTTAAGGACATCGGCTCGCCGCTTCGCCCCATGACAGAGGAAGACAGAAGGGTGCTTCAGTCGGTGATAAATTCCATGTACGACAGGTTTCTCGACCGGATAATCGCTGGCAGGCCGGACAGGTTTACAAGGGATGAGCTAAAGGCCTTCTCGGACGGCCGGATACTTACGGCGCAGCAGGCTTTGGAGCTCAAGCTCGTGGATTCGATAGGCTATCTCGACGACGCGATAGAGGCCGCCAAAAAGGACGCCGGAATAAAAGAGGCGAGGGTGGTCACCTATTCAGAGCCGCGCTCCTATAAGAATAATATTTATTCGAAGTTCGGCCTTGCAGCAGGAGATGAGATCCCGAAAGGCCTGCTGGTCAATATAGACGCCGGAAGGCTCTCTGATCTGGGCATGCAGTTCATGTATATCTGGATGCCCTGAGGATTAAGATCGCTGGCCTTTCATGACTGCCCGATGTGACCGGAGTTGTGGCTTTGTCGCATGCATTATGTTAAACTTCCGGACATCATAAGTAGCAAGATGGAAGCCAATTTGTCCAAACAACAGACCCCTGGAATGCGGCATCTAACCGCTTTCGCAGTCTATGTAGCGCTCATCATCCTTTTCTTCTCTCCAGTAGTCTTCGGGGGCAAGAGCCTGTTGCCGTCCCTGTACCAGCCCCACGGCGTGACCGAGGGCGGGACCTTCCAGGATACGCCCCGAAAACCGGTAAACTCTTTCAATATAGATGTAGCAACCCCTGCCTATTACGAATTCCCCATAAACAAGCTCACTGGCGACATGTATAAAAACGGCGAGCTGCCGCTCTGGAACCCGTACCAGGCGGCAGGCACGCCCCTTGCCGCCCAATTTTCGACCAGGGTCTTTTTCCCCTACCAGATACTCGAGGACGTGAGCCCCGTCTGGACATGGGACTGCTACCTGCTCGGCAGGCTCCTGTTCGCCGGTTTTTTTACCTATCTGTTCCTTTCCCTCATGGGCCTGTCTTTCCCGGCTGCCCTGGCAGGCGGCGCGTTCTACATGTTCCAGGGCACCTTTGTATGGTTCATAAACCTTGAGCAGCTCGTGAACGTCGCCATGATGGTGCCTGTGGTCATGTACGCTACAGAGCTCCTCGCCGGGGCCCGGAAGGGTTTCAGCCCCGCTCTTCCTTATGTGGCTGGCTATGGCCTTGCTGCCGGGTTCATGCTCCTGGCCGGTCAACCAGAGGTTGCCCTGTACGTCTCTTTGCTCTCTTTCCTTTTTTACCTGGTGAGGGCGGGAAACAGGTGGAGGGACGGCCTTATCGGATATGTCGCGAAGTTCGCGTTCTCGTACGGCGTGGCACTTTTCGTCGCCATGCCGCTTATACTGCCTTTCATAGAGCTCGTAAGGTCGGGCTACCATATACACCCGATAGGCGGCGAGATGGGCATCCAGACGCTCGAGCACTGGAAGACTGTATTCGTCCAGCTTACGCCGACGCTTTCCGAGTTTCCGACAGACCCGGAGATGATAAGCGGGGTCGGCCTTCTCGTTAAGCTCGCCGACTCGTACTTCAGGTTCCTTCCGATAAACGGGGTCTGGGATATACTCGGCGGGTACACCGGCATAGCTCTGATATTCATCGTGCTTACAGGCTCGATATTCGCGGCCGCGAGGCCGGGTTTCGCGCACAGGGCGCCGCTCTGGTTCTTTGCCGCCTTCGGCTTTGCGATAATATTGAAGAACATGGGCTTGCCGCCGTTCCGCTGGATAGGCTACATACCGGTCTTTGACCAGGTCTGGACTTTGAGGTGGGCGGCGCCTGCGTGGGCATTCGCCTTCGCGGCAGCCGGCGCGATAGCCCTTGATCTTCTCTGCTCAACGGTCAGGCGGGACGCGCCGTCCGAAGTGGAGCCGGGTACTTCGTTCGGCAAATATTTCGATAGAAGGCCGCACATGGCCCCCGCCATCGCATTCCTGTTATTGCTTGTACCGTACGTCCTCCTTTCCTTCATGGAGGTAATAAACCTTTTTGTAAACGAGGTATTCTTCTTCAACGCCAGTATGCTCCCCTTCGTCTTCCCGTCCATGTTTCTCGGGTCTGTCCTTACGATGGGAATATTGTTTGCAGCCTTCTTTATGGCGGCCATGAACATGATGGGTCGGGCCAGGGCCGTCTGGGGGCTCTTTGCGCTCGTCATGCTGGATCTCTGGTGGGCGGTGCCCAGGGGCTATGACGAGACGTTCCTCATGTACAAGCTCATACCCCTTACTATCGGCTTCGTAGCCGTCGTCTTTTATTACTGGGAGATGAGAAGAGAGGCCGCCGTGGCGGTAGCGGTATTCCTTGCCGCCGCTTTCGCGCTGGATGCCTATTCTCCAAGGGGTTACCCTGAGAGAGAGGACCCGTTCAGGGAATCCCCGTACGTGGATTACCTGAGGGAGAACCTCGGAGAGCACCGCGCCTCCGGCGCGTATGGAGTGCTCTTCCCCAACTTCTCAAGCGCCCTTGGCATTCAGGACCTGAGATACGTCAACTCGATACTTCCCGGCGCTTTCCAGGCCTACAGGAAGAACTACCTGCACGTAGATACGATCGACGAGGGGCCTTCATCCGGGCTCTGGTTCTCCGGCAGGCCTGAGAGGTGCAGGGCCAGGACGTCCGAAGGGGACAAAGAGACCAAATACGACTTCTGGCTGAGACCCGTGGAAGAGGATATCATGACCAGGAGGGCGAACTACTCGTTCCTTGGCCTCAAGTACCTCGTCCTGCCCTGGGACGCCGGCTACGGCATACAGCACGAGAGCATATTCTCGTTAGAGCGCTATGACATGAGCGCCCTGCCTCTGGTCTATGACAAAGAGGTGCGTATCTATGAGAACCCCGATGTCCTTGAAAGGGCCTTTGTCGTCTATGACTACGAGCTGGCGGACTCGTACGAGAAAGCTCAGGAGATAGCGGCGGGCGAGGGCTTTGAGCCGGGCAGGAAGGCTGTCCTCGAAGCCCACCCCGGCTTTGAAAAGGGGAGCGGCTCTTCCGCCGCGGCCGTAAAGGAGTACCATGCGAACAGCGTCACCATCGAAGTCGATACGGACAGTGACGGACTGCTCGTGCTGACCGACACGCATTATCCAGGCTGGAAGGCATACGTGAACGGCAAGAAGGAGACGATCCTGCGGGTCAATGGCCTGGTGAGGGGCGTCCCGGTGCATAAAGGCAAAAGCGTCGTGGTCTTCAAATACCGCCCAGCCACATTTATTGCCGGCGCCGCCGCCTTTGCCGCCGCCATAGTCTTCTCAATCTTTGCGTTCACATACGGCAGGAGAAAAAAATAAAAAAAGCGGGTCCAGGGCAGACCCTGAACCCGCATCAACCGCAGAGCGGCCGCTTCGCCTTTTTTATTTCACCGGTGTTTCCTCTCCGTTCGGACCTACTACCGATATGACATATGCCTTGAGGTCAAGGTACTTCTTTGCGACCCTCATTATATCCTGGGCGGTAACCGCGTCTATCTTCTCAGGATAGACCAACGAGAAATCGTAGCCAAGGCCGTATAGCTCGTTGTTGGCCATGTCTGTTGCCTGGCTGGATACCTCCTGCAGTCCTATCTCGTAGTTTCCGATTATCGACCGTTTGGCCCTGTTGAGCTCTTCTGCGCTCACCGGCTCGTTCAACATCCTTTCAAGCTCCTTCAATATGCCGGCAACGGCCTCATCCTTTTTGCCCGGCGCGCTCGCGATGTAGGCCCCGACAATGCCAGGGTCAACGCCCTCCCTTGAGAAGGCGCTCACGCTGTATGCCAGAGACTTCTTGTCCCTGAGCTCGAGAAAAAGCCTGCCGCCCTGTCCTGAGAGCACCTCTGTCATCACGCGGAGCGCAAAGCTGTCGTCATCGCCGATGGTCGTGCCGAGGAAGGCTATGCCGACATGCGTCTGCTCCCTTTCCTTTATTGCCCCGGTCTTCTCGATCGAGGTCTTGTGCGCTTCAACAGGAGGCGCCGGGAGCGGGGCAGCGGCAGTCTTGAATTCACCGAAGAGGGCCTTTACCTTCTCGTATACCTTGTCAGTGTCGACGTCGCCTACTACGGTCAGGACCATGCGCTCGGGAACGAAAAAGGTCTGGTGGTGCCTTATGAGGTCGTCCCTCGTAAGGGCGCTTACGGTTTCTTTGGTCCCTATGACCGGCATGCCGTAGGGGTGCGCGTGAAAGAGCTCCTTGTAGAGGAGCTTGAATGTGTAAGACGAAAGGTTGTCCTCCTGCCGCTGTATGGCCGCGAGCGTGTCTGCCCTGAGCTTTGCTATCTCTGTATCAGGGAATGTGGGGTTCATGAGAACATCCGCGAGAAGCCCCATGCCCTTATCAAGGAACATGGATAGGAACTTGCCGGATGCGCCGGTAGAGTTCCAGCCGGAGAAGCCGCCCACGCCGCCTGCCATCTCTTCCATCTCTCTTGAGAGCTCTTCCCTTGTCCTCTTGACGGTTCCCATGGTGAGCATGCCCGCCGTGAAATTGCCAACTCCGTTCTTGTCGGCGGCCTCGAACCTCAGGCCGCCGGGGAAGGTGGCGTAGAATGCCACCGTCGGGTTAGAGTGCACCTCTTTTACTATCAGCGACATGCCGTTGCCGAGGATGAACTTGGTCGTGCGCTCCTCTTGTCCGGCCTCTTCCGCGGCCTCCTGCCTGGCGCTTTCAGCCGATGTCTTCACGGCGGCGCGCACGCGATCGAGGGTCACTCCCTCATCCTTTCCGGCCGGGAGGAGGACCGAGACCGTCATGTTGCGGGTGTTGAAGTATTTTTCCACTATCCTCTTGACGTCGCCGGGCGTTACCTTCCTTATGCCCTCGATGTACTTCTTCTCGTAGTCGAGGTCTCCGAGGGTGGCTTCATAATAGCCGAGCTTCCCGGCAAGTCCGTCCATGGTCTCCCTCGAATAGATGAAGTCGCTCTCAAGGTTGAACTTGGCCTTCTGGATCTCCTGGTGGTCAGGCCCCTCGATGCCGAGCCTCGCCACTTCTTCAAGGGCCGTGGTGACGGTCTTTTCCACCTTGCCCGGCTCGAGCACGGCGGTTACGAAGAAGAGGCCCGGGTTGCGGAGTGACATGGCGTAGCCCGAAATGCCGTGCACAAGCTCGTCCTCTATCTTGAGCCTCTTGTACAGGCGCGAGGTCTCGCCGCCAGAGAGCACCATCTGGAGCACGTCTATCGCATAGGTGTCCTCGTTCTTCACGGAAGGTATGTGGAATGCCATGCCGAGCTGGGCGTCCTGCACCGTCATGTTGAAGAGCTTGTCCCTCATCTCCTTCTGCTCAGGTTCGGCAGGCCTGTTGCGCTTGGGTAACGGCGATTTCCTGAAGTCCTTGAATGCCGCTTTTATCGCGTTGACGGCCTCATTGCGGTCGACATCGCCGGCTATGACGAGGACCATGTTGTTAGGCACATACCATGTCCTGTAAAAATCCATTATTTCTTTGCGGGTAAAGGTGCTTACGGTATCAACATATCCTATGACCGGCCTGCCGTACGGGTGGACATTGTAGGCCGTTCCCAATATCGACTTGAAGAGCCTCCTGCCGGGGTTGTCCTCGTTCATCCTTATCTCTTCGAGTACGACCTCAAGCTCCTTCTTTAATTCCTCAGGGTCCATTGAGGAATTCTGAACGGCGTCGCTTATGACATCCAGGCCAGTCGAGAAATGGCGGCTCGGAATCGTAAGGTGGAAGACCGTATTGTCGAATGATGTGTAGGCGTTGATGTCGCCTCCGACAGATTCCACCATGCTGGCTATCTGGCCGACCGGCTTGGTCTTGGTGCCTTTGAATAGCATGTGCTCGAAGACGTGGGATATGCCCGCTATTTTTTTTGATTCGTCCGCGCTGCCGACCTTGACCCACATCTGCATGGAGACGACAGGGGCCGAGCGCTCCTCTTCTATTACTACCGTCAGCCCGTTATCGAGCACGGTCTTGTACGGCTTCGCTCTCTCGGCCGCAAGCGCCTGCCCCGCAAATGAGGCGAGAATATATATCAAGGCGATAAATGCTAAATTGACTCTCTTCAGGACCATCAAAGGCCTCCTTCTTTCGATTCTTATCAAAGAGAAAGAATAAATCAAAACAATGGCTTTTGCAACTGCGAAAGAGCAAAAAACGCCGAAAAGTCAGACATTTCGCTCTCTTGACAGCCTGAAGGAACCTGTTATTCTTTCATTATGGACAAAACATATAAGATGGAAAAAGCCGCGCTCGTAGTTGCTGATGTGCAGAATGATTTCTGCCCGGGAGGAGCGCTGCAAATAACCGACGGCGACAAGATAGTGCCTGTGTTGAACAGGTATATAAAGCTCTTCAGAGAGGCAGGCCTTTCGGTGTTTATTACGCGCGACTGGCACCCGCCAAAGACTATCCATTTTATCGCTTTCGGCGGACCCTGGCCGCCGCACTGCGTCCAGGGAACAAAAGGGGCAGAGTTCCACCCGGAGTTTTATGTGCCGAAGGAGGCGATTATCATTTCCAAGGGAGACGATCCCAATACGGACAGCTACTCGGCTTTTGACGGAAAGGACGAGCGCGGGAAGGGGTTGGCTGACTCGCTTAGAGAAAAAGGTGTAAGACGGATCTTTGTCGGCGGGCTCGCGACAGATTACTGCGTAAAGCAGACGACACTCGACGGGCTTAAAGCTGGTTTTGAGGTGACCGTCCTCGAGGACGGCGTTCGGGGAGTGGACGTAAAGCCTGGTGATTCAGAGAGGGCAATTGACGAAATGAAAAGGAGCGGCGCTGATACATCCACATTTGAGAATATCGAAAAGGAAAAAGGAGGCGCTCGTGGAGGCACCGAGGATACAGAGGGAAGAGCTAAAAGAAAAGCTGGATAAGAATGAGAGCTTTACGCTTCTCGATGTCCGGAGCTCCCACGATTACGACTCCAGCGACAAGCGGATACCAGGATCAAAGAGGGTCCCCTTGACCGCGCTTGAAGGCAGGCTCGGGGAATTAAAGCCCGGAAGCGAAATCGTCACATACTGCGCCTGACCCGAGGAGCACACCAGCGCACGTGCGGCGCAGATACTGAACAAAAAGGGTTTCAAGGCCAGTGCGCTCCTCGGCGGCTTTAACGGCTGGGTTGCTGCCAATATGCCCGTTGACAGGAAGTGAAGCGTTTGCAGGATTACTGATGTCCGTGCGCGGCGTGATGTCTTTTTGAATACGCCCATCCCGTGAAGAAGCCCGCTGCCAGGAACAACAGGATCCTTGTCTTCAAGCCTATCGGTATGTAGCGGGTCTTCTTGTCAGTCACCTCGATGACTCCGACCGGCTTTACCACGATACCGCCGCCGCCCTCTTCCCTTTCTGCCTTTCTGTTTCCCCTGTTTCCGCTCTTTTCAAGCTCGCCGCCGCCGCCGAAGCCGTAAGCCACCCTTGCCACAGGTATTATCGTCTTGCGCGCTGTCCTCACAGGGTCGCCGTACGCGGTCTTTACAGTTGCACTGGATTTCAGCGCGCCCGAGATGTCCTTCAGAAGGTCCTTTGTCCTGAAAAATCGGAATAGCATAATATTATTTCTCCTTTCCTCTGATAAGTGGTTACAGGGGAAAAAGGTCCAAAGGAATGCCCCTCATCAAAGTATGCCAGAAAAGAACAGGCAGGGAAGGGGTTATTGCGAGATGAGCTTGAGGCCGGGTATGCCGGCTGCATCCTATTTCTTTGCCCTCCTGTGCTTCTTGAAGGCCGCAAGGTCCATGGGTCTTGTTATGTGTTTCGGGTCAAGGAGGGCGTCCCATTCATGCTCTGTCAATATGCCCTTGCCGATGACGATCTCCTTTACGGTCTTTCCCGTGCGGAGCGATTCCTTTACGACCTCTGCCGCCTTCTCGTACCCGATGAAGCAGTTCAATATCGTGGCAAGTCCTTCGGAGCTCTCGAAGTTCCTCTCGCATTTTCCGGCGTCAGCCCTTATGCCTCGAACGCATTTTGAGGTGAAGGCTGCTGCAGCGTTTGTAAGTATCTCTATCGAATGGAGCAGGTTGTAATTTATGACCGGCAGCATCACGTTCAATTGCAGCTGGCCTGCCTGCGCTGCCAGGGCAATCGCCGTATCAGCCCCGACCACCTGGAACGAGACCATGTCAAGCATCTCAGCCATGACAGGGTTCACCTTGCCGGGCATGATCGATGAGCCTGGCTGTGCGGGCGGCAGCGAGATCTCGGCAATGCCGGTCCTCGGGCCTGACGCAAGGAGGCGGATGTCGTTGGCAATGCGGATGAGGTCGAGGGCCGCGTCGCGCAAGGACCCGGAAAAGGATGAGAAGTCTGTTGAGCTGTTCAGGGCCTCGAAGGTGTCCTCTGCTTTTCTCAACTCCCTTACGCCGCTCGCCTTCCTGAGCGCGTCGAGGACCTTGTCCCTGTAAAGGGGGTGAGAGTTTATACCAGTGCCGATTGCGGTCGCGCCAAGGCCGATTCTAAAGAGGCCTTCCCTTGCCCTCTCAATGCGTTCCGTTGAGCTTCTAACGGCGGAAGCCCACGCGCCGAACTCCTGCCCGAGCGTCATTGGCACCGCGTCCTGCAGATGCGTCCTGCCGGATTTTATTATGCTGTAGAACTCCCCGGCCTTTGCCTTTAGCGCCTTTTCAAGGCCTCTGAGCGCGTCTATAAGCCCATAAGACGAGAGTATGGCCGCCACCCTCAAGGCAGTGGGCATGGTGTCGTTGGTGGACTGGCTCGCGTTCACATGGTCGTTGGGGTGGACTATTGCGTAGTCGCCCTTTTTGCCGCCAAGCAGCTCTATCGCCCTGTTAGCGATGACCTCGTTGGCGTTCATGTTGTGCGATGTCCCGGCCCCGGCCTGGAAGACATCGACTATGAACTGGTCGTGCAGCCTGCCGCCTGTTATCTCCTTCGCGGCCTTTGAGATGGCCCTGGCCCTTTTCCTGTCGAGAAGGCCCAGGCTTTCGTTGGCGTTGCAGGCCGCCATCTTCACCATTGCAGTTGCCTTTATGAAGACCGGCTTGGGCCTGAGACCGCTTATCCGGAAGTTCTCGGATGCGCGGAGCGTCTGTATGCCGTAATAGGCATCCAGAGGCACCTCCTTCTCGCCAAGAGAATCCCTCTCCAGCCTGAAACGCCTCTCCTCTGGCATCCCGTCCCCCCTGTCAATTTTTGATTATCTGCTTGTCCGGCGCTAAAGGCGTGGTTATGTCTATGTGGCCTGCGATAGTATCTTTTTTTCGGCCCTCGACAAGGATCTGGACATCCTTGATCTCAGGGAAGTTCAGGGTGAGGGTGTCGACTATGGAATAGATGGTAAGTATCTCGCCGGTCGAGCCGCCGGGATGGTTCTGGACGACCTCCTTGCTCAAATCCACTGTGGCGGTCTGCCCGTCTATTTTTACTGAAAGGAGCCTTGTGCCCTCAGGGAGCGTGTTGCCGAGCGACATGTTCTCAGGCCCTTCGAAAAGCTCGTCGAGAGCTGCTTTTGCCTCAGTGGAGAGGCCGCCTTTATCGATCTTCCTCTTCTCGGCCTTGAGATAGAGGCCTTCCTCGTCGCTGAAATAGACGGCAACATCAATCATATCCTTCGGCGCGGGCCTGCCGGAGAGCCACGCGAGGATGATTATGCCCGCTATGAGCGTAAGGGAGGCTATTACGATTATAGGCCAGAGGCCCTTTTTGCCGCTCTTCTTCTTTGCCATTGTCATTCGGAAAGGACAGAGAGCTCGGCATTGCCAAGCCTGTCTCCGAAGAACCTCCTTCCGACGGTCATGAAGCGTTCAGGAGAATCCGTTACGAAAAACCTGTGAGAGGCCTTTTTCGAATCTGAAAGAAGGCCGCTGTCCTCGAGGGTCTTTTTGACCTCTGCGGCAGTTGAAGCCGCGGAGTCTATAAGGCTCACCCCGCTGCCCATTACGGATGATATCGTATTTTTAAGGAGCGGGTAGTGAGTGCAGCCGAGCACAAGCGTATCGATGCCCTCGTCCTTCAAGCCAGTCAGGTAACGCTCGGCGATTATGCGCGTGACGGCGTCGTCTGTCCAGCCCTCTTCGACAAGGGGGACAAAGAGGGGGCAGGCCTTGGTGAAGATGACGACATCCTTGCCTGGCTTGACCTCGAAGTACCTGTCAAAGCTCTTCTTGCCGTGCTCCACTATGTCAAAGGCCCCGCCGTCGCATAGCCTTTTGATCGCGTTAACGTATGAATTGCTCTTGATGGTGCCTTCGGTGCCGATGACGCCTATCCTCTTTGCCGTCGTAGCCGCTACCGCCGCGCGCGCGCCCGGCTCGATGACGCCGATTACAGGTATGTCGAGCACACTTGCGAGCTTAGGCACCGCATAGGCTGATGCCGTGTTGCAGGCCGCCACCAGCATCTTGACGCCATGTTTCTGGAGGAACCTGGCTATCTCGAAGGAATACCGCTCGATGGTCTCCTTTGACTTGCTGCCGTACGGGACCCTTGCCGTGTCTCCGAGATAGATGGTGCTCTCTGAGGGGAGGAGGTTCGTTATCTCACGGAGGACGGTAAGGCCGCCGATGCCTGAATCGAATACCCCGATGGGACTTTGTTTCATCTGCTTTTTACAGCCCTGCCTTTCGTAGTTCCCCTCTTTTTTAAAGAGGGGCAGGGGAGATTATAATCGACTTTTTTATAATCCCCCTCAATCCCCCTTTAGAAAAGGGGAAAGAAAATCTCGGATATCCTTGTAAGTTTAGGTAAACCCCTGTCCGGTGTCAATCCATATTTGGGGCTTCCGGCCAGATGCAATAAAACATTGTATATTATATAGTATCTACTGCTGATTTGAAAGAAAGGCGGTTGGGGGCGAAATTGGAGAACAGCGAAATTGCCAGAGTATTTTATGAAATTGCCGACCTCCTCGAGATACAGGGGGGCTACCGCTTCAGGATAAGGTCATACAGGAACGCCGGTATGGTCGTGGAGGGCCTGCCGGAAGGCCTCAAGAACCTATTTGAAAAGGATGGCGAAGACGGGCTGAAGGGCATACCCGGCATAGGCGAGAGCACCAGGGCAAAGATAATCGAGATGCTCTCGACTGGAAAATGCAAGTACCACCAGGAACTCCTGAAGGAGATGCCCGTCGGCATGCTGGAAATAATAAAGGTATCCGGAGTCGGCCCGAAAAAGGCGGCATTTGTCCACAAGGAGCTTGGCATAAATACCATCGACGAGCTTGAGAAGGCGGCAGAGTCCGGGCTGATACAGAACCTCCCAGGCTTCGGAGAGGTCTCCGAGCAGAAGATACTCAAGGGCATCAAGGACCTCAAGGCCCGCACACGGCAGTTCAAGCTATCCGTCGTCATACCCGTTGCCCAGTCTTTTACCCAATACCTGAGGTCAGTGCCGGGCATAATCGATATCGTGCCGTCCGGCAGCTTCAGGCGATGGAAGGAGACGGTCGGAGACCTCGACATACTTACGACCTGCAAGGATTCGCGCCCTGTCATGGACCACTTCGTGAAGCACCCTGATGTAAGGGAGGTATTGTCAAAGGGCGAGACCAAGTCAACAGTTGTGCTCGCATCGGGCCTTCATGTCGATATAAGGGTGCTTGAGAAGAAGTCATTCGGCGCAGCGCTCCAGTATTTTACAGGCTCAAAGGCGCACAACGTGGCCTTGCGGGACCGGGCAAAGAGGATGGGCCTCAAGATAAGCGAGTACGGGGTGTTCAAGGAAAGGGGCGAGGTCTGGGTCGTCGGCAATAAAGAAGAGGACGTATATAAAGCAGTGGGCCTGCCCTGGATCCCGCCTGAGCTGAGAGAGAACAGGGGAGAGTTGGAGGCTGCGGAAGAGGGCCGCCTTCCGGCACAGCTTCAGTACTCGGATATAAAAGGCGACCTGCATGTGCATACAAAGGAGAGCGATGGCGCGTACACGCTTGAGGATATGGCAGAGGCGGCAATGAAAATGGGTTACGAGTACATAGCGGTAACCGACCATTCAAAGGCAGTCGGCATAGCGCACGGGCTCGATGAGGCGAGGCTCAACGCGCAGATAAGGATGGTCGACGAATATAATGACAAACTCAAGAGGCAGAGAAAAAAGTTTCGGGTCCTGAAGGCGACCGAAGTCGATATCAGGGGAGACGGAACGCTCGACCACCCGGAGGGCGTATTGAAGAAGCTCGACTGCGTGGTCGCATCGGTCCATTCGGGCTTCGGGATGGGCATGGAGGAGATGACAAATAGGGTCATAAAGGCCGTAAGGACGGGACTTATAAACATCATCGGCCACCCGACCGGAAGGCTTATCAATGAGAGGGAGCCGTATCAGATAGACCTTGAGAAGGTCTTGTCTGAGGCGAAGAAATACAATGTCGCCGTAGAGCTCAATTCATATCCTGACAGGCTGGACGTAAACGATGTCCATTGCCTGCTTGCAAAGCAGAAGGGCGTGCTTGTAGCCATTTCTACCGACTCGCACTCGATCTATCACCTTGAGAACATGATCTATGGAGTACATACGGCACGACGTGGTTGGCTTGAGAAGAAGGATGTCCTCAACACGAGGAGCTTGAAAGAGCTGATGAAGGTTCTGAAGGGGAAGGGGTAGGCGGGCAGGCTGGGCTGTGCCCACAATAATATGAGATTGCTTCGCTTCGCTCGCAATGACAGGCATGACAGAGAACTTCTCTGAATCAGAGCTGAACTTGACAGTCCTCCTGAGTATTATAACCTTTTAGATAGGGAACTTTAAACAGATAAGGAGCTAAAATCATGGTAAAAAATAGCGTATTCAGATTCCTTGCCAGTTTCATGCTCATAGCGTCTATCGCGGGCTGCCAGGCGACGGCGACGCAAAGGACAGCCGGAGAGACCGTCGATGACGCGACGCTCACGACCAGGATAAAGTCAAATATCATTCAGGACCAGCAGCTGAGCGCGTTCCAGATCGATGTCGATACCTACAGGGGCGTGGTCCAGCTGAACGGTTTCGTCGATTCTGAGGATAGCGCCAGAAGGGCCGTGGAGATCGCCAGAAATGTCCCGGGCGTCGAATCCGTAAAGAACAACCTCCAGGTAAAGCCTCAGGCAGCAGGTTAGGGCCAAAAAAAAAGGGCCGGTCAAAAGACCGGCCCCTTTCTTGAACTACGAATTCAGCAGCCTGCTAAACCTTTGCTTTTTTCTGCCCATTCTCCAATGGCTCTACCTTGACCTTTATTATCCTGTTCTGTTCGACATCGACTATGGTGAGGCGCATGTCCTTGTGTATCACGAACTCGCCGCCCCTGGGTATCCTCTGGAGCTTGGCGAGCATGAAGCCAGCAAGGGTGTTGTACTCCTCTGCCTCTTCCTCGATCTCTATGCCAAGGTTCGAGAGGTCTCCGAGCGAGGCTGACGCGTCGATTATCATGGCGCCGTCGCGGAGTTTCTCTACCAGCCCGCCCGCTCCAACGTCGTACTCGTCCTCTATCTCTCCGACTATTTCTTCCAGTATGTCCTCGATGGTGACTACGCCGTCGAGGTCGCCGTGCTCGTCGACTACGACCGCCATATGGAGTTTCCTCCTCTGAAGCTCTCTCAAGAGCTTGCTTATCATGATGGAGTTTGGCACGAAGTACGGCGTACGGAGTATGGACTTCATGTCGAGGGTCTTGCCCTTCTCAAGGGCGCTGAAGACGTCCTTGTTGAAGAGTACGCCGATTATCCTGTCCATGCTGTCGCGAAAGACAGGGTAACGCGAGAACCCGGAATCGGAGATGAACTTCAATACCTCGTCGGGAGGAGTGTCTATCTCTATGGCGCTTATCTTATGCTTGGGGACCATGACCTCCTTGACGGTCTTGTCCGCGAACTCGAATATGCCGTGGAGGAGCTGGGCCTCGGTCTCTTCGAAGACGCCGGTCGCCCGGCCCTCCTTGATGAAGTACTTTATCTCTTCCTCGGAGACAAATACCTTTTGACCTGTCTCCTTAACGCCCAACAACTTCAATACCGCGCTCGTGGAGGCGGTAAGCAATTTCACGAAGAAGTCCGTGAGCCGCGCTATCGTGCTAAGCGGTATCGCTGAAAAGCAGGCGATCCTTTCAGCATACTTCAGGGCAAGGTGCTTTGGCACGAGCTCGCCTATGATAAGGCTTGTGTATGATATCAGGACCACGACCGTGCCGAGGGCCAGGATATCGCCGACCTGTAAGGGGATGAACGGGATTGAGTGGAAAACCGGTTTGATGTGCTCGGATGCTATCACGCCGCCAAGGACAGAGGCGCAGGTGCTTACGACGGTCACCCCGACCTGAACTGTCGCGAGGAACCTGTCAGGGTCCTCCTTCATTTTGCTTACGAGCGTCGCTGAATGGTTCCCGTCCTTGGCGAGCTTATCTATAAGGCTTCGCTTGGCTGAGATAATGGCAATTTCAGCGCTTGCGAAAAAACCATTAATAAGTATCAGGGTTAATATGATTACTATTTCGAAAATCAGCGTTTCTACTGACACGCAACCTCCTGGTTGAAGTTAACGAAAACAAGCCGCGCATGATGAATTTTCAGGCTTGTCGCCCAATTTTACATTATAACATAACCGGACCCATACCGGCAAATTCAGGAGAGGGGCTTTTCAGCCCCCCTTTTCACTTGAAAGCCCTTTTTACCTTGAAAGCGCCCATTCCGGGGTAGATGGCGGTGGTGCCGAGCTCTTCCTCAATGCGAAGGAGCTGGTTGTACTTGGCTATTCTGTCGGTCCTCGAGGCAGAGCCGGTCTTTATCTGCCCGGCGTTGGTGGCGACACTTATATCGGCTATGGTGGCGTCCTCTGTCTCGCCGCTCCTGTGGGAGATAACGGCAGTGTACCCGGCCCTCATGGCCATCTGGACAGCCTCGAGGGTCTCTGTGAGGGTGCCAATCTGGTTGACCTTCACGAGTATCGAGTTGGCCACGCCCTGGTTGATGCCCTTCTCAAGCCTGGCGACGTTTGTCACGAAAATGTCGTCTCCGACGAGTTGTATCTTGTCGCCGAGACGCCTGGTGAGAAGCGCCCAGCCCTTCCAGTCGTCCTCGGCAACTCCGTCCTCGATGGATATGATGGGGAAGTCCTTCACCAACCCTTCCAGGTAATCGACCATCTCATCCGCCGATAGTTCCTGGCCCTCAAGGGTATATCCGCCGTTCTTGTAAAGTTCGCTCGACGCGCAATCCAGTGCCAGGATGATGTCCTTGCCTGCCTTGTAGCCGGCGCCGGATATGGCGTCGATTATCACCTCGAGCGCCTCCCTGTTGCTCTTGAGCTCAGGGGCGAAGCCGCCCTCGTCGCCGACAGCAGTAGAGAGGCCCTTTTTCTTGAGGATGGATTTGAGGCTGTGGAAGACCTCTACGCCTGCCCTCAGGGCCTCCCTGAAAGAGGTAAAACCGGCGGGCACGACCATGAACTCCTGTATGTCCAGGTTGTTGTTGGCATGAGCCCCGCCGTTTATGATGTTCATCATGGGCACGGGCAGGACCTTTGCGTTGGCGCCGCCTATGTACCTGTAAAGGGGCAGGCCCGCCGCAGCGGCAGAGGCCTTGGCGACTGCCATCGATACGCCGAGTATCGCGTTTGCCCCGAGCCTTTTCTTGTTGTCGGTAGCGTCGAGGGCTATCATCGTCTTGTCAATGAGCACCTGGTCAGAGGCGTCGAGGCCGAGGATCTCTTTCGATATCTTCTCGTTGACGTTCTTAACGGCCTTCAATACGCCCTTGCCGAGGTACCTTGTCTTGTCATTGTCGCGAAGCTCTACTGCCTCGAACTTGCCGGTAGACGCCCCTGACGGAACCGCAGCTCTGCCCTTATATCCGCTGTCGAGGGTGACGTCAACCTCGACAGTCGGGTTTCCACGGGAATCGAGTATCTCCCTGGCTATTACGTCTACTATGTTGGTCATGCCTCCTCCTGAAAAGGGTTGATTTTTGCCGCTAATTATACTTTTAGTTTGAAAAAAAGCAAGGTAAATCCGGAATATTGACGATATGAGTATGACAGGAAATGATGTGGATGTAAGTAAACCCCTTGCGCCTGCCGTTTTTGGACGATAATATGGGTATGAAGCAGACAGCTTGAAGGCCCGCGCAAAATGCCTATTTTTAAAGGGTTTCTTGAATGACAGCGACAATATCGATACTCAGCCTCTTTGGCGGCATAGCCCTTATCCTCTTCGGGATGAAGCTTGCCGGAGAGGGCCTGCAGAGGGCGGCCGGAGCAAAGCTCCGGGCCTTTCTCCTTACCGCGACCGACAACCGACTCAAGAGCGTCGGCGTGGGCGCGGCTATTACAGCCCTTCTTCAAAGCTCCAGCGCTACCACGGTCATGCTCGTCGGCTTTGTCGGCTCCGGTCTCATGACCCTCGGCCAGACGATGGGAGTGATACTGGGCGCGGACATCGGCACGACCATTACCGTGCAGGTCATTGCCTTCAGGGTCTACGAGTACGCCATAGGGGTCGTGGGCCTCGGCGTCGTCATCTCATTTCTGGGCAGGGGCAGATGGAAGGACATGGGCCAGGCAATACTCGGCTTCGGCTTTGTCTTCTTTGCCCTCAAGATATTGATGGACACCTTCGAGCCCATATCCCAGAACCCGCTCATGAAGGAGTTCCTGGTCGGCTTGAGCAAAGACCCCTTTGCGGCAATCGTCATCGCGGCCCTTATCACCGCCCTTATCCAGAGCAGCGCCGCCACGCTCGGCATCGCCATAACAGCATCGATCTCCGGCCTTTTGAGCCTCGAGGCGGCGGTACCGATAATCCTCGGCGCGAACATAGGGACGACAGTAACGGCCATTATTTCGTCCATTGGCGCGACAGTCGAGGCCAAGAGGGTCGCGCTGGCGCACACGCTCTTCAAGGTGCTGGGCGTCCTCATAGTCGCCCCGTTCCTCGGATATTTCACATGGCTTGTGGGCGAGTCCACCCCTGACGCAGCCCGTCAGGTCGCTAACGCCCATACCTTCTTCAATATCGGCATCGCGGTGCTTTTCCTGCCGTTTACGGGGCCTTTTACCAGGTTTGTAAGCCTCATCCTGCCTGAATCCAAGACGCCGGAAAAATTCGGCCCCAAGTACCTCGACCCCATTGTCCTGAGTTCTCCGTCTCTCGCGCTCGTGCAGGCTTCGAGGGAATCCCAGAGGTCTGCTGATATGGTGCAGGAGATGCTCTCGAAGTCGATTGCCGTATTCGAGAGCAACGACATGGAGCTTCTGGAGGAGATACAGGAGAAGGACGACGATGTCGACCTCCTCGACAGGGAAGTGAAGCTCTTCCTCACCAAGCTCTCAAGGGAGAGCCTCTCTGACGAGCAGGCAAAGAGGGAGCTTGAGATAATGCTCTTCTCGGATAACATCGAGAACATAGGCGACGTCATAGACAAGAACCTGATGGAGCTTGCCCGCAAGAAGATCAAGGGCAACCTGTCGTTTTCAGCCGATGGCCTGAAGGAGATAAGGGAGCTTCACAAGAAAGTGGTCGAGAACTTCGAGATGGGGGTGGCCGCTTTTGCCGGAAGCGACCTCGAACTGGCGCATAAGCTCGTAACCCACAAGCAGAAGCTATCTGAGCTCGAGAGGGAACTCCGTCAGAACCACATAAACAGGCTCTACCTTGGCCACAAGGAATCGATAGACACAAGCGCGATCCACCTGGATGTGCTTACCAACCTCAAAAGGATAAACTCCTACATCACCAACGTAGCCTATCCCATACTTGAACGGGAAAAGAGCTGACCGGATATTTTGAGGAGACTTTCTATGGATGGTTTCCATCAAGCCCGGTTGCAATTCGCCGGGTTACGGCTATAATCCAAAGAGAATTGATTACTTCCGTTTGGCCTGGACGGGGCCATGAAAATGCTCTTGGCATTGCTCGCTCTTTCGGCCGCGCTCTCGGGTACTGACCCGATAGATGACGCCCTGGAGGCCTTCAGAAGCCTCCATGCCTATAGCGTGACTCTGAGGGCCGAGACCGACAGGACCGAGATAATAAAATACCATTACAAGAAGCCAGGTTACGTCAGGATGGAGTTCGAGGAGCCCCATAAAGGGGCTCTACTGGCCTACGACCCCCTTGCCAAAGAGGTAACATTAAGGCCGTTCGGATTCATCAGGTCTTTCAAGATGAACCTCAGTCCCGAGAGCAGGCTCATAAGGAGTTCGCGCGGGCATACGGTCGACGAGTCGGACATCGGCGCGCTCCTTGAGGACGTGGACAGGCTCAGGGATAACGGGACAATAGAGGTCAAGGGCACGGAAGAGGCCGCAGGCAAAATGGCGGCTCTTGTCGAGGTCAGGGGAAAAGAAGGCTTTGAGGTCGACGGGATAAATTTGTACCGCCTCTGGCTTGACCAGGAAAGCCGCCTTCCGGTCAAGGTAGAGGCATACGACAGCAGAGGAGAGGTACTGGAGAGGGTCGAGATGCACGAACTTGAGGTAGACCCCGAGTTCCCGGCCGATTTCTTCAAACTGGAGTGACATGAGCAAATACTCGATATCCAAAAAGCTCGACGCCCCTTTTGAGGCAGCCGTGGGCAAGGCAAAGGAAGCCCTTGAGGCTGCTGATTTCGGGATATTGGGCGAGCTGGATATCTCAGCCATACTCAAAAAGAGGCTCGATAAGGACTTCAGGAAGTACAGGGTGCTCTTTGCATGCCAGCCAGAGATGGCGCACAAGGCGCTGACTATAGAGACAGAGATAGGCCTGTTTCTGCCATGCCATATAGCCGTTTACGAGAACGACGAGGGCGGCTCGACCGTGGCCGCGATCGACCCGGTTGTGGCGACGTCGATGATAGAGAACCCGGCCCTGGCCATAATAGCCAGAGAGATGAGGGAGAAGCTTGAAAGGTTAATAGACGGGATAAGCTGAACAACGCCGCGCCTTTTCCGCAGGACATCCCCGCCGTTCGCCTTTCTTTTACGATATAATCAGGCAGATATCCATCAGTCGGGGAGACGTATGCGAATATACGATGTCCTGGTAGTCGGCTCGGGCCCGGGAGGGCAGAAAGCCGCTATCCAGGCAGCCAAGCTGGGCAAGAAGGTCGTCATAATCGAGAAGAGCCCGTTTCTCGGAGGCGCAGGCATACATACAGGGACGCTCCCGAGCAAGACGCTGCGCGAGACGGCTCTCATTTATTCCGGTTTCAAGCAGAGGGCCATATTCGGCCTGCAGCTTATCATGAACAGGGATATTACCTTAAGCGAGCTCCTTCACCGCAAGACCGAGGTCATACGCGCGCAGATGGAGGTCATGCTCGACCAGTTCAGCAGGAACAGGGTCGAGGTGGCGTACGGCACGGCCTCGTTCGTTGACGAGCGCACGATGGTCGTGAGGGCGGACGGGAGCAGCAGCGAGGAGTTCAAGGCGGATTTCATAATACTCGCGCCTGGCTCAAGGCCGGCAAGGCCCTCCGACGTGCCGTTCGACTCGGCCCATATCTACGACAGCGACACCATACTCAGTCTTGACCGCATACCGGCGAACCTGACCATCATAGGAGGCGGCGTAATAGGCTGCGAGTACGCCTGTATATTCGCCGCGCTCGGCGTAAAGGTGAGCCTGGTTGAAAAAAAACAGCGGCTGCTTAATTTCGCGGATGAAGAGGTCGTCACAAACCTGATGTACTGGATGAGGCATTCAGGGGTGACATTGCGCCTGAATGAGGAGGTCACGGGCATCAAGGTGGAAGGGCAGGGCAGGGTGGCTACAAGACTCGACAGCGGCAAGGTCATTGTATCGGAGAAGCTCCTGTATACGATGGGCAGGATGGGCAATTCCGACACGCTGAACCTGGCTGCCATAGGGCTGAAGGCAGACGCAAAGGGGCTCCTCTCCGTAAACGAAAGCTTCCAGACCGAGATACCGCACATATACGCCATAGGCGATGTCATAGGCTTCCCATCGCTGGCGTCAACATCGATGGAGCAGGGCAGGCGCGCCGTATGCCATGCCCTCCGGAAAGAGGGCATAACATGCGAGGTGCCCGGATTTCTTCCATACGGGATATATACCATCCCAGAGATATCGATGGTCGGCGAGACAGAGGAGAGCCTTACACTGAAGGGCATACCGTACGAGACCGGCTGCGCCTATTTTCACGAGGTCGCAAGGGGGCAGATAATAGGCGACACACATGGGATGCTCAAGCTCATCTTCGACAGGAACACGAGGAAGCTCCTGGGCGTGCATATAGTGGGAGAGAGGGCGAGCGAGCTCATACACATCGGCCAGGCCGTGATGAGCTACGGCGGCCTTGTAGATTATTTCAAGGATGCGGTTTTCAATTACCCGACGCTTTCGGATGCATATAAAGAGGCTGCGCTGAACGGGCTGAATAAGCTGTAGTGTCTATTCCGTGCTGTCATTCTGAGCGGAGCGAAGAATCTCAGGGATGGTTTTGCGCCGAGATTCTTCGTAGCCTTCGGCTCCTCAGAATGACAGCTACGAACCCTTCTTTTCATTCTGAAGAGGGGCTTAACCTCTGGCTTATAATCCCACTCAGTCCCACTGCCGCTCCCTTCACAAGATATATTTTCCCATAAATTCCATACCTTACACTCCCCGCCTTGACATATCCCCGGCCTGTGGCAATACTTTTAGCAAGCGTAAAGCCGGTTTTAGCTACCAGAATGATTATGTTCTGAAGAATTTGTTTTTATACAGGCTGATTAAAAAGTTCCATATGCGAGGCGTCGAGGAGCGAGGAACGAGTCGTACTCTTCATGTACGTCGCAGTGACGAGCGACAAAGACAACAAAGCAGATGGACTTTTTGGCAGCCTGATAGGTAACCCGGATGAGGCTCGTGAACAACTCAGAAAGGCTCGTCAACATACCTTCCAAGGGCGTAAGGCTCGAAGGCGCGCTTGCAATTCCCGATGGCGTGCAAGGCGTGGTCCTCTTTGCCCACGGGAGCGGCAGCTCGCGCCACAGCCCGAGGAACAATTATGTAGCGCAGGTGCTCAGGAGGGCAGGCCTGGGCACGCTCCTTATTGACCTGCTTACGAGGGATGAGGACATCGACTATCAGACCCGGTTCGACATCGGCCTCCTGGCCGAGAGGCTCGACGCTGCCACGGCCTGGCTCATGGAAGACGACGAGACCAGCGGCAAAAGGATCGGCTACTTCGGCGCGAGCACAGGGGCTGCGGCTGCGCTCAAATCAGCTGCCGCCGCCGGCAATTCGATCGGCGCTGTGGTCTCAAGGGGCGGGCGGCCCGACCTTGCCATGGAATCGCTCCCAAAGGTCGTCTCTCCGACGCTTCTTGTAGTGGGCGGCAGGGACGAGCTGGTCATTGAGCTCAACAGGGCTGCATACGGGAGAATTAAGGCTGAAAAGGAGATGGTCATCGTGCCCGGCGCTACGCATCTATTTGAAGAACCAGGGGCCTTGGAAGAAGTCGCAAACCTCGCTGCCAGGTGGTTCAAGAAATATCTGATGCCTTTGGAGTAGAGCTATCCCGCCTTCCTGTATATATCCCCGACATACTCCCCGTAGCCGTTATAAAGGATGGTCTGGCGCTCCTCGTTGGTGCCGATTATCTTCTCGGTCTTCTGCGACCACCTCGGGTGCGGGACGTTCGGGTTTACATTCGCGAAGAAATCATATTCGTCCGGCGCAACGGTATTCCAGAATGTGGCAGGCTGCCGGTCGGTGAACTCTATGCGGACGATCGATTTGATGCTCTTGAAGCCGTACTTCCAGGGCGTGATGAGCCTTATGGGCGCGCCGTGCTGCTTCGGCAGTTCGTGCCCGTAGATGCCGGTCACGAGCATCGTAAGCTCGTTTGTGGCCTCGGCCATGGTAAGCCCCTCTTCATAGGGCCAGGGCTGCCAGAACCTGAGCTTCTGGTTCGGGGCCCATTCGGGCTTCATGAATGTCTGCATCCTTATGAACTTCGCTGAAGAGAGCGGGTTCATCTTCTTTACGAAGTCCCTCATGGGAAAGCCTGTCCATGGCACTGCCATAGCCCACGCCTCCACGCACCTTAATCGGTAAAGCCGCTCTTCGAGCTGCATCATGCGAACTATTTCGTCGATGTCATAAGTCCTCGGTTTCGCGACAAGACCCGCGACCTCGATTGTCCAGGGCCTGACCTGCATCTTATCGACATGCTTCCAGACGCTCTTTCCAGCCGAGAACTCGTAATAATTATTGTATTTTCCCGCGACAAGCTCGTCAGTCAAGGCCCTGTCGAGCTTGAACTCGGGGTTCCTCTTCGCTGGGTAGAGGTGCGAGGTCGGCGTGGAAGGCACCTTTATGACGTCTTCCTTTTTTGCATCTTCGAATACGCCGAATATGCCGTTGAACTCAAGGCCTGAGAGAAAGAGGCCGCCAGCCGCGCTCATGTACCCAAGGTCTTTTAAAAACCTCCTGCGGCCCATGTAGACGGCTTCGGGCGTTGCCTCTTGTTCCGGTATTTCCCAGGGTCTTTTCTTTTTGATGTGCATATTTGAAGTATACTGCATATCAGAGTACGATGTTGCGGAGCGGGGGTTTTCAAAGTAGACTTCGAAAGAAAGGAATGTGGCTATGCGGATAAGAACCGCTATCTTAGTGCTTGCGCTATTCCTGTGCTGTGTTAGTACCCCGGCCTTGGCGCTTCAAAGGATAACGCTCCAGGTGCCCGAAAAATATAAGGAAGGAGTATTCAGCCAGGATAGGGTGTTAGAGGCGATGCCCGGCATGAGGGTAACGGTATATGCGGCAGACGCGCCAGGCGCCCGTTTCATGGCGGTATCCGAGGACGGCACGATATTCGTCAGCGTGCCAAACGACGGCACAGTGCTGGCGTTACCGGATAGGAATAAAGATAAAGTTGCAGATGAAAAGATCGTATTCGCCAGAGGCCTCAAGAGGCCCCACGGCCTCGCGTTCAGGGGTAAGTCGCTCATCGTGGCTGAGACGGGCCGGTTGATTGAACTGGAGGACACTGACGGCGACCTGAAGGCCGATACCAGGAGGATCATCAGCGACGACCTGCCTGCCGGCGGCGGACACTGGACAAAGAGCCTTGCCATAGGCCCTGATGGAGCTATCTATGTGTCAGGCGGGTCGAGCTGCAATGTCTGCGTTGAGAAGGACAAGAGGAGGGCCGCTGTCCTGAGGTTCACCGGCCCTGAAGCCGAAGTTTTCGCAACCGGCCTCCGTAACAGCGTGGGTATAGAGTTCCACCCAAAGACAGGCGAGCTATGGGGCGTTGACAACGGCAGGGACGGCCTCGGCGACGATATACCCCCTGAAGAGCTCAACAGGATAAGAAAGGGCGGGGATTACGGCTGGCCATACTGCTATGGCGATAAGACACCTGACCCTGAGTACGGAAGCCCTGACAGGTGTAAAGATACTATCCCGCCGGTAGCGGCGTTCCAGGCCCACTCGGCGCCTTTGGGAGTAGCTTTTGGAACAGGATTGAAGTCCTATCCGCAGAGGCTTGCGGAATCGTTGTTCATTGCGCTCCACGGCTCGTGGGACAGAAGCGTTCCTGCTGGGTATAAGCTCATAGCCCTACATTTCAAGAACGGAAAACCGGAAGGCAAGCCCTTCGATGTCGTAACAGGCTGGCTCGCAGGGGAAGAGGCCTGGGGCAGACCTGTTGACGCTATGATAGGCAAAGACGGCGCGCTCTATCTGTCGGATGACAGGGCAGGGGCCATATACAGGATATTCTATATGCTTGCGAAGTAGGGCGGGATAGTTTTGAACCCCTCTTTTCTAAAGAGGGGCAGGGGAGATTAGTTTTTTTGTCATTGCGAGCGAAGCGAAGCAATCTCAGATCTTTCAGGCTATTCTGTGAGATTGCTTCGTCGCTAAAGCTCCTCGCAATGACAAAACTACAGGTAAGTTAAAAGGGGCGGATAGAAGCCGCCCCTTTTATTATTTTAAGCCTTCCTGAAGAATACCGCCGCAAGCGGCGGCAGGGTCATGTTGATGGACCAGTGCCTCTTATGCGAGGGTATCTCTTCGGCGTTCAGGCCTCCGAGGTTTCCCTTTCCGCTTCCGCCGTATATTTCAGCGTCGCTGTTAAGTATCTCCTGCCAGTAGCCGCCGTCAGGAACGCCGACCCTGTATTCGGGCCTGAACACGGGCGTGAGATTGCAGACCACGAGGACCGTGTCCTTGGGGTCGTGCCCTTTTCGGATAAAGCTTATGACGCTGTTCTCCCAGTCGTGGAAGTCTATCCACTCGTAGCCTTCAGGGGAGAAGTCAAGCTCATGCATCGCAGGCTCGTTCCTGTAAAGGCGGTTGAGGTCAGCCACCCACTTCTTCGCTCCCGCGTGCAAAGGGTACTGGAGAACATGCCATTCAAGGCTCTCGTCATGCGACCATTCCTTGACCTGGCCGAACTCGCAGCCCATGAAGAGGAGCTTCTTTCCGGGATGTCCGTACATGTAGCCATAAAGTGATCTCAGGCTCGCGTGCCTCTGCCACTCGTCGCCGGGCATCTTGCCTATGAGAGAGCCCTTGCCGTGGACGACTTCGTCATGCGAAAGCGGCAGTATGAAGTTCTCGGTAAAGGCGTACCAGATGCTGAAGGTGAGCTGGTTGTGATAATACTTCCTGTAGATGGAGTCCTTTGAGAAGTATTTGAGCGTGTCGTGCATCCAGCCCATGTTCCATTTCATGCCGAAGCCCAGGCCTCCGAGCCATGTAGGCTTCGAAACCATGGGCCAGGCTGTCGATTCCTCGGCAAAGGTCTGGACATCCGGGAACTCCTGGTATATGGCCTCGTTCAGTCGCTTCAGGAAGCCTATGGCCTCTATGTTCTCCCTGCCGCCGTGCTCGTTCGGGAGCCATTCGCCAACCTTCCGCGAGTAATCGAGATAGAGCATCGACGCGACCGCGTCGACCCTCATGCCGTCGATGTGATATTTGTCGAACCAGAACATGGCCGAGCTTATGAGGAAAGACCTTATCTCGTGCCGCCCGTAGTTGAATATATAGCTGCCCCAGTCAGGGTGGTATCCCTTTCTCGAATCAGAGTGCTCGTAAAGGTGCGTGCCGTCGAAATAGGAAAGGCCGTACTCGTCTCCCGGAAAGTGAGAGGGCACCCAGTCGAGTATCACGCCTATGTCGTTCTGGTGGAGGTAGTCAATGAGGTACATGAAATCCTGCGGCGTGCCGAACCTGCATGTGGGCGCGAAATAGCCGAGCGTCTGGTAACCCCACGAGCCGTAGAAGGGGTGCTCCATCAGGGGAAGGAACTCGACATGGGTGAAGCCCATCTCCTTCATGTAATCGGCAAGCTGGGGGGCTATCTCCCTGTAGCTCAGGGACCTGTCCCCTTCCTCCGGGACCTTCCGCCACGAGCCCAGGTGGATTTCGTAGATGGATATGGGCTTATGGAGCGAGTTGTGCTCGCGCCTCTTCTTCATCCAGTCGTGGTCGTTCCATTGATAGCTCAGGTCCCAGACGACCGATGCTGTCTTGGGCGGGAGCTCCCAGTGGAGGGCGAAGGGGTCGCCCTTCTGGACGCGGTAGCCGTTGTATCTGGATTTGATGTAGTACTTGTAGAGGGTGGAGTGGCCGAGGCGGGGGATGAAGCCCTCCCATACGCCTGACCAGTCGTCGCGGATTTTAAGCTGGTGCGTCTCCGTGTTCCAGCCGTTGAAGTCGCCAATTACCGATACGCCCTCGGCATTCGGGGCCCATACCGCGAAGTGCACGCCCTTGACGCCGTTGTGCTCAGTGAGATGCGCGCCGAGCTTGTCGTAGAGCCTGAAGTGGTTTCCTTCCTTCAGGAAGTAGATGTCGTGGTCTGATATGTGGCTTGTTTCGTGATGCACCTGGATGCCGGTAAGAGAACTGCCCCCGTTCATTAGCCCGAATTCCCCCTGTGGACTGATTTAGTCATCAAATATACCACAATTTTGTGTTTCTGTAGGATTTGATTCGTTTATGCCCCCTGTCTTTTTGAGACAATACGAATCAAGCCAGCCCAATTCCTGTTGAATTCGCGTTCTGCTTCGGGTTATCATGCTCCATCCTCATTCCTACCAATGGCAGATAAAAAGAAGGTCATACTCGTCTCCAACGACGACGGCATACGCTCTGAAGGCATACTGAAGCTCGCAAGCGCGCTCCGCAGGGTCGGCACTGTCTATGTAGTCGCGCCCGACAGGGAGAAGAGCGCGGCGAGCCATTCGCTTACCCTCCACAGGCCCTTGAGGGTCGAGGAGGCCGGGCCGAAGATGTATGCCGTGGACGGCACGCCTACGGACTGCGTCACCCTTGCGGTGAACGGGATATTACCCGTCAGGCCGGATCTTGTAGTATCCGGCATAAACAAGGGCGGCAACATGGGCGAGGACGTATCCTATTCAGGCACCGTGTCGGCGGCAATGGAAGGGACTCTACTGGGGATCCCGTCCATCGCTTTCTCGCTCGTCGCGCGTGACAAGTTCGATTTCGCCCCTGCCGCGGCATTTGCCGCGAGGCTCTCCAGGTTCGTCTTGAAGCGCGGCATGCCGAAGGATACGCTCCTGAACGTAAACGTGCCTTCGAGCGCCCACAAGGGCTACAGGATAACTACCCAGGGCAAGAGGTTCTTCACAGACGCCGTCGTGGAGAAGGTAGACCCGAGGGGCAAGAAGTACTACTGGATAGGCGGCGACCTGGAAAGATGGGAAGGCGGGCCTCAAGCCGATTTCAGGGCCGTGCAGGACGGCTATGTCTCGATTACGCCGATACACCTCGATATGACCAATTACGCCTCTCTCGCAGAGTTGAGGGAATGGAAGATCAAATGAGAAACTTCGCTCCGCCGGCGGCACTGAGGGTCAAGAGGGACATATACGAGCGATCGAGGCAGAACATGCTCGATACCCAGCTAATACCGCGGGACATAGGCAACCCGGCTGTGCTCCATGCCATGCTCACGGTCCCCAGGCACCTCTTTGTCGACGGGGCGCTCCATTCCCAAGCGTATACCGACTACCCGCTCCCCATCGGCGAGAAGCAGACGATATCGCAGCCTTATATGGTCGCATTCACCGCTGAATCGCTGGGGCTAACCGGCAAGGAGAGGGTGCTTGAGATAGGCACAGGCTCGGGCTACCAGGCCGCCATTCTTTCGATGCTCTGCGACAGGGTCTATACAGTAGAGCGCATCTCCAAGCTCGCGGACAGGGCGAGAAAGACGCTCGATGGCCTGCTTTGCAGGAACGTCATCGTGCGCGTGGCGGACGGGACCATAGGCTGGCCTGCCGAGGCGCCCTTTGACGCGATAGCTGTCGCCGCTGCCTCTCCTCAGGTGCCGCCAGCTCTCATAGACCAGTTGAAGGTCGGCGGCAGGCTCATAATACCGGTCGGAGAAGAAGACTCGCAGAAGTTCCTCAAGATAACAAGGAAAGAGAGCGGTGTTGTCACAGAGGTGCTCGGCGGCTGCAAGTTCGTCAAACTCATCGGCAAGCAGGGCTGGCAGGACGATAAGACCAGGCCCTGAAAACCCTTCATATTCAGCTTTTAAAAATGTCCTTTCTTTTTAAATCAATCAAATGGATTTTCTTTGTTCTCCTGCCCTTCGCACTCTTAAGCTGCGCCGGGCCGGGCGTCTATCACAAGGTAGGCAAGAATGAAACCTTCTGGAGGATCTGCAAGACATACGGGGCAGACATGCAGGAGGTCGCCGAGATGAACAATATAAAAGATCCCACGGCCATCAAGACCGGCTCCATGCTCTTCATACCGGGCGCGTCCAGGGTGAAGAAGGTAAAGCCCTATATCCCGCCAAAGCCAGGCGCAAAAGAGGAGAAAGAAGAGGTAAAGATAGTCGTCGAAAAGGGCAGGTTTGACTGGCCTGTCAAGGGCGATATCATCTCTCCCTTCGGGCCGAGGAACGGGGTCAACCACGGAGGCATAGATATAAAGGCAAAGGCAGGGACCCCAGTATTTGCGTCTGATTCAGGCGAGGTCGTATACGAGCAATCGGGCATGAGGGGATACGGCAGAATAATCATACTTAAACACAGTGGCGACTTTTTTACAGTCTATGCCCACAACAGCGCGAACTATGTAAAGCTTGGTGACAAGGTCGAAAAAGGCGCGAAAATAGCCGCTGTTGGCTCCTCAGGGAACGCGACGACAACACATCTGCACTTCGAGGTCCGCCAGGGCCGCGGAGTTCGGAACCCGCTTTTTTTCTTGCCATAGACCTTTTTTTATTGTAAAACACAGTGAAAACCGGATACGCAACCTGATGAACGCTTCTTTGACCCGGACTAATCTGGGAGAGGTGGAAGCCGTATGGAGAAGCATGAGGGCGTTTTTGAACGCACTTTCATCAGGAAACAGGTCCGCTTTGAGGACAGGGAAAGCCGTGAAAGCTTTTCAACCGATTCTGTAAAGTTCTACTTCAATTCCATCAAGAAATACCAGCTCCTCACGCCAAAGGAAGAAAAGCTCCTCGCTAAGAAAATATCGAAAGGCGACCATCTTGCGCGAAGCCGCATGATAGAGGCGAACCTGCGCCTTGTGGTCAACATCGCGAAGAAGTACATGAACAGGGGCTTTCCGCTTCAGGACCTGATAGAGGAAGGGAATATAGGCCTCATAAAGTCCGTCGAGAGGTTCAGGGCCGCGAAGGGCTGCAAGTTCTCCACCTACGCGACCTACTGGATAAAGCAGTCCATAGAGAGGGCCATAGCAAACCAGGGCAATGTCGTGAGGCTCCCCATACACGTCACGGCAGACATCTCGAAGCTTACGAGGGCGGTCCGTGAGCTCACCATGACGCTCAGCAGGGAGCCTGACTTCGGGGAGCTTGCCGAAAGGACGGGCTTCTCAGGCCGGTACGTAAAGAAGCTCGATATGATAAGCAAAAAGAGCTATTCCCTTGAGGCCTGCCTGCCCGACGGCAGCGACCAGACGCTCCTCGACAAGCTCGAGGACGCGACGCACCCGACCCAGCTTGAGACGCTTGACCAGAGCCGCAAGGCAGAGCGGATAAAAGGATGGCTTAGCAGCCTCGACGAGAACGAGCAGCGCATCATAAAGCTCAGGTACGGGATAGAGAGCGGCTGCCCGGAGACCCTTGAGGCCATAGGCAAGGCGTTCGGCGTGACAAGGGAGAGGGTGCGGCAGATTGAGGTCAAGGCCATGGACAAGCTGAAGAGGCTGGTCCTGGAGAGGGACAAGATAGCTTCACTTGATGCGCTCTGAGCCTGTGTGCTATCATAAGGGGGCTTTCTCCACCCAATACTCAATCGAAGGAGATTCCGGAATGATCGACCAGCTAAAGAGCTCCATCAGGGACATCCCTGACTTCCCCAAGAAGGGGATACTCTTCAAGGACATAACCACGCTCTGCAAGGACGCGGCCATGTTCCAGCGCATGGTCGATCTCATGGCCCACAGGTATGTAGGCAAGAAGATAGACCTGGTCGTGGGCATAGAGGCCAGGGGCTTTGTGGTGGGCGCTGCCCTTGCCTATAAGCTCGGCGCGGGCGTGGTACTCGTCAGGAAACCCGGCAAGCTCCCCCATAAGACGCACAAGGCGAGCTATGCGCTGGAGTACGGCACCGACAGCCTTGAGATACACCAGGACGCAATCGAGGCGGGGCAGAACGTAATAATAGCCGACGACCTGCTTGCGACCGGAGGCACCGCGGGGGCAGTGGCGGGCCTGGTAACGCAGATGGGCGGCAATATAGTGGAGTGCGCTTTCATCGTCGAGCTCGACGAACTCAAGGGCAGGGATAAGCTCTTGCCGCATCCGGTGTTCTCGCTTATCAAGTATTAACGGCTGCTGAAAAAGTCCATCTGCTGCGTTGGCATCGTCGCGGCAAAAGCGACGTACAAGAAGAGTACGCCTCATTCCTCGCTCCCCGATTTAACCGGGGCCTTGCATATGGAGCTTTTTGAGCAGCCTGAACTTCAGAGCCCTGCAGGTGGCGTATGTTGATAATGCGGGCACGCCCTTAAGGGCGTGCCCTTGATTTTATGTCTTCCATAGACCCCATTCCCTCGATAGTCCTTCTGATAGTCCTTGTCCTCATCGCAATCAGGCAGATAGGAAGGTTCAGGCTCTCCATCTGGCAGATAATGCTCGCTGGAGGGTTTGCGGTCCTTGTCCTTGGTTCCATCAGCCCGGGCAGGGCGATCGAGGCAGTCGACCTGGACGTAATGGTCTTTCTCTTTGGCATGTTCGTGGTCGGCGAAGCCCTGGTAGAGAGCAGGTACCTTCATCATCTTGCCCACGGCATATTCAAGGGGGCTAAGAGCGCCGACGCCCTCGTCATCCATATCCTCGTCGTGATGGGCTTTTTCTCTGCCTTCATCATGAACGACACGGTCGCCATTATCGGCACGCCGCTGGTCCTCTTCTATGCCAAAAGGCATAATATTCCACATAAACTATTGCTTCTAAGTCTTTGTTTTGCAACGACTTTGGGTAGTGTCGCAAGCCCTATCGGGAACCCGCAGAACCTTCTCATTGCCATACACGGGGATATTCCCAACCCGTTCGTCACTTTCTTCAGGTACCTTGCGCTGCCGACGGCGGTGAACATGATTGCGGCGTACCTGCTCCTGAAGCTCTTTTTCAGGGACAGCTTCCACAAGGTCCCAATTGCGAGCGCGAGGGAGCCGGTAAAGGACAGGGCGCTGGCGAGCCTGTGCCGGATATCCCTGGCAATAATATTCGTCATGGTCGCAGTAAAGGTGGGGCTGGTGTTCAGTGGGGCTGACTGGGACTTCAGGCTGACATACATAGCCATAGCCGCGGCAGCGCCCATACTCCTTTTCAGCCCGCGGCGATTCGAGATAGCCCGGAAGATAGACTGGCATACGCTTGTCTTTTTCGCCGCCATGTTTGTCCTAATGGCGAGCGTATGGCAATCCGGCATAATCCAGTACCTGATGCAGGGCTGGGCCGTAAGCCTCTCTCACGGCCCGCTGCTCGTCATCAGCGTCCTTTTGAGCCAGGTACTCTCCAATGTGCCGTTCGTGGCCCTTTACCTGCCCGTGATGGAGCTTGCCGGCTCAACTGGTACTGAGCTGATGGCCCTTGCCGCGGGCAGCACCATTGCGGGCAACCTCCTGATACACGGCGCAGCGAGTAATGTGATAATCATACAGAACGCTGAGAAGAGGGGAGGGGCAACGCTCTCATTTATGGACTTCGCGAAGATAGGAGTGCCGCTGACGATCGTGAATACGGCCGTCTACTGGGCTTATTTCGAGCTTTTTATGTAACGGCTGCTGAAAAAGGCCCATCTGCTTTGTTGGCCTCAAAGCTCGTCACTGCGACGTACATGAAGAGTACGACTCGTTCCTCGCTCCTCGACGCCGCGCATCTGGACCTTTTTGAGCAGCCTTAAATGTGAGAGTTAAAGAATTTGCATGATGACGCACTTCAGGTACTCAGTTTCAGGGACTGCAAGCGAAATCGGGTGGTCCTTTGCCTGGCCGCGCACCTCTATTATGCGCGTCTGTTTTCCCGCATTCTTTGCGGCGGCGCGGAGCATCTCAAGGAACATGGCCCTGTCGACATGGTACGAGCACGACGACGTCGCAAGCAGGCCGCCCGGCTCAACGAGAGACATGCACGCGGCGTTTATATCGGCATAGGCCCTGAAGGCCTCCGCTATTTTTGCCTTTGATTTGACGAATGCCGGCGGGTCGAGGACGATAAAGTCGTATTTGCGCCTGGCCTCTTTCTCTTCCTTCACGATCTCGAAGACATCAGCCTTTACGAAATCGCACTTCGCGCCAAGCCCGTTCAGCTCAGCGTTTCTTCTGGCCTGGCCTATGGCGAAATCCGACGAATCTACGCCTTTCATCCGCACGCCCATCCTGGCGAGCTTCAGGCTCCACGCGCCCGTGTAGCAGAAGAGGTCCAGCCCTTCGCCAACAGAAGCGAGCGCGGCGAACGCGGCCCTGTTCTCCGCCTGGTCGTGGAAAAAGCCGGTCTTCTGTCCTGCGATCGGGTCCACCTCGAACCTTATGCCGTCCTCTTCCATCATTGGCAGCACCTCCAGGCTGCCCTTCAGGAGCTTCTTCTCAAGGGGAAGGCCTTCGAGCGTGCGGATAGAGCTGTCGTTCCTCAGCGCTATCGTGGATGGATTGAATACCTCTTCAAGGACCTTTATTATCTTGTCGCCCTGCGCCTCCATGCCGAGCGTCAGGAATTGCACGGATAGGCAGTCCCCGAACTTGTCCACGATGAGGCCGGGCAGGAGGTCGCCTTCGCTGTAGACTGCCCTGAAAGAGTCCCTCTTGCCGAGAACGCGCCTCCTGTAATCCAGCGCGGACTCTATCCTCTTCCTGAAGAAGGCCTCGTCTATCTCCTCCCTTGTCCTCGTAAGTATCCTTATGGATATGAGGGAATGCGGGTTGACGTAGCCGATTCCTAAAAAAGAGCCTTTCTTGTCGGTAAGCTCGACCAGAGACCCCGGGCTAAACCTCTTCGGGCTGGCGGCAAGCTCGTTCGAGAAGACCCATAGATGTCCGGCAAGTATCCTGGAAGTCCTGTTAAGTACGGCTATTTCCATTCAGAAGCCCCCTTCAAAGGCCGATATTATAGTCGAGTGTACACTGCAAGACAAAGAAAAACAATTCAGCTGTGAGCATACCATAAGGCCGATAAGCCCCGGAGTTGCAATTTTTCCTGTTATGGAGGAAACTTTGGGTAGGGCAAGTGTGCAGGAAGATATACCTTCATTGAAGATAGAGGTGGGAAATGGCGGTAGAAAAGAGGTTTGAGGGCAGGGAGCCGGAGAGCATAGAGGTAATACTGAGGACCGGGCATAGCCTCAAGCTCAGGCCCATACGCCCTGAAGACAAGCAGAAGCTAAAGGACTTTTTCTACAGGCTGAGCCCGCGTACCAGGTACCTGAGGTTCCAGTACGCGAAGGAGCACATAACCGACGAGGAACTGAAGTATTTTACGGAGGTGACCCCTCCGGCAAGGTACGCCTATGTGGCTGCCATCGGCGAGGCCGAACGCGAGCATATAGTCGCCGTCGCGAGGTGGGACCAGCTGGCTGATAAAAAGACGGCAGAGGTCGCCTTTACGGTCCAGGACAATATCCAGCTTCACGGCATAGGGACTCTACTGCTGGAGGAACTGGCCAAGGCGGCGCTCGGCTACAACATAACCGTATTCAGGGCGCAGGTGCTCGATGAGAACACCCGCATGCTCGAGGTCTTTGACGAGAGCGGGTTCAGGTTCAAGAAGACCTTCACTGAAGGCGTATTCCATTATGTAATGGACCTGAAGGAGCAGGAGGAGTACGAAAAGAGGCAGGCCATAAGAGAGCACATAGCGCGGAGCGAAGGCGTCCGTAAGCTCCTTAACCCGAAGAGGGTCGCCATAGTCGGCGCTTCACGGAGCCCTGAGAGCGTCGGAGGGGCACTGTTCAGGAACATGCTCCGCGACGGCTTCAAGGGCGTCGTCTTCCCCGTAAACCCGAAGACCGACTCCATCGCCGGCGTGCTCTCTTATCCCACGGTGCTCGACATACCCGTTGATATCGACCTCGCGGTGGTCGTGGTGCCTGCCGAGCATATCCCGGCAGTCGTTGACCAGTGCGCCGAGAAGGGCATAGGCACGCTTGTCGTCATTTCCGCCGGGTTCGGCGAATCCGGGCCAGAGGGCAAGGAGCGGGAGCGTATGCTCCGCGAGAAGATACTCTCCTACGGCATGCGCGTCGTCGGGCCCAACTGCCTGGGCGTGCTCAACAACAGCCCTGATGTCAGACTCAATGCTACGTTCTCTCCGGTGATCGCCCCTTCCGGTAACCTGAGCATCGGCTCCCAGAGCGGCGCGTTGGGCCTGGCGCTTCTCGACCACGCAAAGAGCATAGATCTGGGGATCTCCTCGTTCGTGAGCTTCGGCAACAGGATAGATATCGCCACGGACGACCTCCTGGAGTATTGGGAGGACGACAAGAACACGGATGTCATTGTCCTCTATCAGGAGTCCTTCGGCAACCCGAGGAAGTTCGGCAGGATAGCCAAGAGGATATCCCACAAGAAGCCCATTATCGCCGTCAAGGCAGGCCGATCGCTTGTCGGCGCGCGCGCCGCCACTTCTCACACGGGCGCTCTTGCCGCCTCGGATGTCGCGGTCGACGCGCTTTTCAGGCAAGCCGGCGTCATAAGGGTCACTACCATAGAAGAGATGTTCAACGCGGCCCAGGTGCTGACGCATCAGCCGCTTCCAAAGGGGCCGAGGGTAGGCATCTTGACAAACGCTGGCGGCCCCGGAGTGCTTGCGGCAGACGCATGCGAAGGCTTCGGCCTAAAGGTAACTCCGCTCTCTGAAGAGACCCAGTCGAAGCTCAGGGAATTCCTGCCAAAGGCCGCCGCCGTCACAAACCCGGTGGACATGATAGCTACAGCGCCTCCGGCGGCGTTCAAGCGCTCGCTCGAGGTCATGCTCGAAGACCCGGACCTCGATTCGATAATACTCATATACATCCCTCCGCTCGTGACAAAGCCGGAGGACATCGCGAGCGCCGTGAACGCCGCACTCAAGGACTACAAGGGGGAGAAGCCCGTCGTCACATGTTTCATGATGTCGCAGGCAACGATGGAAGGCATTAGGAGGGATACGAACCTGAGGCCGTTCGTATTCCCGGAGGACGCTGTCCAGGCCCTCTCACTCGCCTACAGCTATTCGCAATACAAGTACAGGGCAGAAGGCTCTCCCGTGAGGTTCCCTGAGCTTGACAGGGATGCGATAAGGAAGAGTGTATTTAAAGACGGAGCGCGCAGGGGCTGGATGATGCCCGAGGCCGCTCTTGATCTCCTGAGGCTCTACGGCATAAAGGCTGTTGAGACAAGGATCGCGATGGACGCTGATGAGGCCGCGAAGGTCGCGGGCAATATAGGCTTCCCCGTCGTCATGAAGGTGCGCTCCCAGCGGATCGTGCACAAGACTGACGTGGGGGGCATAGCGGTCGGGTTGAGGAACGCGGAAGAAGTGAGAAAGGCCTTCAATGACATTCAGCTCAAGATAGAGCAGGCCGGCCTCCTTGACGACATGGACGGCGTCATAATACAGCCCATGCTCAAGGGCGGCCAGGAGATGATAGTCGGCATGTCCGTGGACCCGCTATTCGGCCCTCTTATCATGACAGGGCTCGGAGGCATCGAGGTCGAACTGCTCAAGGACGTATCCTTCGCCATACATCCGTTGAACGACATAGAGCCGGAAAGGATGCTCACCCAGCTAAAGAGCTTCCCGCTCCTCAAGGGATACAGGGGCAGGCCGCCCAGAGATATCGCGTCGTTGAGCGAAACGATACTGCGCTTCTCGGCCCTTATCGAAGATTTCCCGGAGCTTGAGACCATAGAAATAAACCCGCTCATGGTCTTCGCCGAGGACCAGGGGTGCGCGGCGGTCGACGCCAGGGTCTACCTGCGCTCGCCGGAATCTCCGGCAATATAGCAGGTTGCTGAAAAGCAACCTGCTAAGCAATCCATGGACGGATTGCCAAATTGCGAGACTTGAAGAGTCGAGCAATTTGTTAGACTTGGACGAATTCACTTCGGCCAAATCGCTGAAATAAGTCCAGGACGGACTTTTTCAGCATTTAATAGATGCTCCACTCGATAGTCAAATACCTTTCGCTCGTCTTTGCCGCCGGGTCATTAGGCGCGCTCGCCAACACCATCGCGCTCTTTGCGGCAGGTTACTTCGGGCTTCTCGACGCGCTCGCGGTCAGCATTGATTACAGTCTGCCGATCGAAGCGGTCTACGGAAGGATAGTATGGGGCGGCATCTGGGGCCTTCTATTTCTGGTCCCGTTTGCCGTCAAGTCGTACCTGGTTCGCGGCCTGGTCCTGAGCCTGGGGCCGACCTTTTTCCAGCTCTTTTATTTTTTCCCGCGCAGCGGGGCTGACATTATGGGCATCTACCTCGGCGCGCTCGCTCCCGTGGTAGTGCTCTTCCTGAACTTCATCTGGGGCATAGCCGCCGGGCTTTGGCTCTACGCTTCCGAGGACAGGCCTGAAGGGCCGTGGTTTACGAAGCATTATTTCGAATAGCAGGGCATGAAATAAGTCCATCTGCCGCGTTGTCTCAAAGCTATTACTCCGGCGTCCCCTCTTGACCAATGGCCTGTTTTGGAGTACACTGTCTCTGCCGTAAGTACCTGATTAAAAAGGCAGAGTAGATTTGAAAAAAGAAAAGCTCCCGGCCAAAGCCGGGGCAGGGTTCCTTAAAAAGCTCGCGCTTGCTTCTGTCATCGCTCTCATCGGATTTATCTTTTTCTCACTCACACTATTCCACCTCATACCGCCGCGCGTATACGAGAGGCTCGTAACCAGTGCCGTCAAAGAGAAGACCGGCCTGGCGCTCAAGGCTGCCTCATTCGATACCGTATTCCCTTTTGGCTTTGAGATAACCGGCCTCAGGATAACGGATCAGCGCGGCGTGTCGCTCGGCCGCCTCGATACGCTCCGGGCTGACCTCAACCCGCTCGGCCTGGCGACAGGCGTAAGAGTAGACCTCATCGGCATGGCTGGGGAGGGCACAATCGAGGGCTTCATCAAGACAGGTCTTTTCAGCTCGGGTCTTGAACTCGAAGCAAGGGGCGTGGGGTTTTCTTATATTGAGGCGCTCGGCAATGCCGGAATCGGAATAGACGGGACTTTCGACGGAAAGGTCTCGCTCTCAAATAGGAAGGGCGGCTGTCCCAAGGGGTTTGCGAGGCTGGAAGGGGTGGAGGTAAGCGGCGCGGGAGTGAAGTTCAGGGGGTTCCCGCTTCCGTTGGGGAGCATCGACGAGACAGGGCTTTCGGCTGAATTCAGGGACTGCAAGGCAGTGCTCAACGGCCTCTGGATAGAAGGGACCGGGGTCTCGTTGCGCCTCCTTGGAAACATGAAGATAACGGAGCCTCTCGCATCGAGCGCAGTGGACCTCTCGCTCGAGATAGTGCCTCACGGCGACATGGCTTCGAATCAGCTGCTCATGTCCTTCATAAGCTCCTACCGCAAATCAGCCAACTTCTATTCAATACCGATAAGGGGCACCCTGGAGAGCATATCTACCGGCCTGTAGTCGGATGAAATAAGTCCATCTGCTTTGTTGGCCTCGTCGCGGCAAAAGTGACGTACAAGAAGAGTACGCCTCATTCCTCGCTCCCCGATTTAACTGGTGCCTCGCATATGGAGCTTTTTGAGCAGCCTGAAAATGGAAGTTTTTAAAAAACCTGTAGTTTAGCGTTTAACGCCAAGCTCCTTCAAGACCGCCTCGGCCTCCTGCCATCCCTGAAAATCCTTCTTCAGGTTCAAGGCCGCCAAAAGCTCCACTTTTGCGAGCTTCTTATCGCCCCGTTTGTAATAGGCCATTCCCAGGTGATATCTGATGTTTGCGTTGTCCGGGCGCTTGCCCGCGCTCTCCTTCAGGAGCGAGACGGCCTTGAGATATGCGGACTTCTTGTAGTATATCCAGCCGAGCGTGTCGGAGATCAGCGGGTCGTCAGGGTCGAGCTCCATTGCGCGCTCGGCAAGCGGCATGGCCTCATCCAGCCTGCCCTGTCCTGAATATATCCATGCCAGGTTGTTCGCGGCTGGCGCGAATTTCGGGTTTATCCGCAGCACGCGCTTATAGTATCCTGCGGCGTTCTCAAGGTCGCCTTTTGACTCGTACGCGAGAGCCAGGAGCATATGCCCCGGAAGCGAATCAGGCCTGGCCTTTATCGCTTCTTTATATCGACTCACGGATTCCTCGAACGATCCCCTCCTCGAGTACAGCGCCCCGAGGTCAAGATACGGCTCCACGAAGTCAGGCTTCAAGGCTATCGTTCTTTTGAATGTCGCCTCGGCGGCCTCCGTCTCATCTGCCGTGACCTGCATCTTTCCGAGCAGGTGGAGCATCCACGGGTTGTCCGGCGTCTTCTCGATCTGCTCCTTTACCCTTGCCACAGCCGCGCGGGGTTTCCCGGTGAATACGTATATGTTGGCTAACATTGTGAGGGAGCGCGCATCTGCCGGGTCGAGCACGAGCGCTTTTTCAAACTCGGCAAGGGCGGCAGGAGCGTTCCTGAGCTGCATGTAAGCCGTGCCGAGGCCGCTGTGCCCCCTCGGGTCGTCGGGCGCGGCAGCCATGGCCAGTTTGAAATAAGAGGCGGCCTTCGCGGGCCTCTTCTCTGACAGGTGTATATTGCCAGCCGTCAGCATCGCCGCCAGATTGGAGCTGTCTTGTGCCAGCACCCGCTCAAGCTCATCGAGCGCGAAGTTCACGTCCCCGTTCTCAATGTATACGGACGCCAGCGCCAGCCTTGCCGCGTCGATGGCCGGGTCCAGTTTTACCGCCTCCCTGAACTCGGCCTTCGCCTGCTCGTCGTTATTCCTGTCCTTGTATGCAAGCCCCAGCGCGAAATGGGACATGGCGTAATCGGGCTCTTCCTTGATGGATGCCTGCAGGTCGGCTATGGCCTCGGCTGTCTTCTTCTCCGCCGCTTTGAGGCGGCCACGGAGATAAAGGCCGACGAACCCGTGCGGCTCTTTCCGGATTATGACGTCTACATGCTCTGCCGCCTCTTCTGCCCTTTTAGTGTTTATGAGCAGCTCGGCGTATTTTTTTCTGATGGCAATGCTGTCCTGGTTTTTTTCGACCGCTGTCTTATATGTCGAGAGCGCGTCTTCCACCCTATGGATCGCGAGATAAAACCCGGACAGCATGGCATATCCATCCGCCCTTTCAGGGTCGAGTTCAATAATCTTCCTGAAAGTATTCTCGGCATCGGCAACTCTGCGTGTTGAGACATAGTATTTGGCCAGCGCAGAGAGGATCTCCGTCTTTTCACCGATGTCAACGAGAGCGCGCTTGAGCTCGCTTTCGGCTTCCGGGTACTTGCCCTGCCTTATGAGGAAGTCGGCGAGCGCGATTCTTGGCGCCGGGTTGGAGCTCTCGGCCCTTATAGCCTTTTTAAGGTGCTCCTCAGCCATGGGCAGGTCGCTCTTTGCCATGTATATGGCCGCGGCGGCCATGTACGGCCTGGAGTTGTTCGGTCCGGCGGCCAATAGCTCGTTCATTATTGCGATTGCTTTTGTAAAGTCCTTCTTTCCGGCGCTTGCGAGCGCGAGTATCATCTTCGCGTCCTGGCTCCCGCCGTCTTCCTTATAGACGCCCTCGGCAAGCCTTGCGGCTTCGTCATAGCTCCTGGAGCCGAGATACATCTCGGCGAGCTTCAGGCGCGCGCCCTTGTGAGCGCCGTTCAGGTTAAAGGCCTTGCTGAGCTCCCTGAAGGCAGCGAGCGCGTTTGTCCGCCCGCCCATGTTGAGGTATGAAAGGGCCAGCTGGTAATGCGCCTCGGCGCTGTTGGGCTGAAACTGTATGGCCGCCCTGAACTCCCTGGCGGCCTCGATATGCTGCGAAAAGCTTGTAAACTCCTTGCCCGCGCCCATGTGATTCTCGAACATCTTCTCCGGGCTTTTATCGCAACCCGGCAAAGCGCATAGCGAGAACGCGAGGAGGATCGGCAGCAGTACTTTCGAAATACTTTTCATATCGCCTCTGGTTTTTTTTAACTCAGGCCGCTTACTGCCTTCAAGCGTCTTTTTGCCTCGGCCGAGTCCGGGAACTCGTCATTCAGGTTCAGGGCCTTCTCAAACGCGTCCCTGGCATTCAGCGGCATATCGAGCTCCTCATAGATGAGCCCCAGATGATAATAGGCCGTTGGGTTTGCGTTGCCGTTCTTCTCAATCGCCGAGCTGGTCTCAACGGCCTCTTTGTATTTTCCCATCCTGAAGTATATCCACCCGAGCGTGTCCCTCGTTTCGGCGTCCTCGGGGTCTGTGGCGCTGCCCTTTTTCGCGTATTTGAGGGCTTCGTCGAGGTCGCCTTTAGCGGCCAGCAGCGAGGCTATTTTCCGGTAAGCCGCCACCGACTCAGGCGACGCCGAGATTATCTTACGGTACTCCTCGATTGCCTGGTCAGGCTTGCCGGAGCGCACATATATGTCGCCGAGCTTCGTCCTCACCCGGACCGATTCAGGAAACAGCAGCGCTGCCTTGAAATACATCTCTGCGGCCTTATCGTGTTCGCCCCTGGCCTCTGAGATATCGCCCAGGCCGGTATACGCAGGGACCAGGCCGGGGTCTGCCTCAAGCACCTTTTTGTAGAAAGATTCAGCCTTGTCTATCTGGCCAAGCTTCTCCAGCGCCCTGGCTCTCATAATCATAAGGAGCGGCTCTTTGTCGCCCTCGGGCACAAGCTCGACGGTCTGCCTGAAAAGACCGGCCCTGTTCAGTATAAGGGCCATATTGAACCTGGCCGCGTCCCCCTCCGCGGCAAGCCTCTTGTCCCATCCCGCGCGGGCGCTGAATTCAGGATACGCGTCAGCTGCCTTATTGAGCTCTTCCCCGGCCTTTTCATAGTCCCTGGAAGAGATGTTGATGTTGCCGAGTACGATCCGGGAGACCGGGTCGAGCGGGTCCTCGCCGAGAGCCTTTTCAGCCATCTCGGCGGCCTTCTTGAGCTCTCCCTTCTGATGGAGCACGACCGCCGCGTTCAGATAGCCCTCCCGGAGCCTCGGAGAAGACGATATGAGCGCCTGGAAGTTCTTGAGCGCGTCGTCGTAGTCCTTGCCGACCACATTTATGATCCCCAGGAAATAAGAGGTAAGGAAGAATTCGGGGTTGGTGCGGCTCAGCAATTCAAAATTGGCCTTTGCGCCATCGAGCTTGCCTTTGAGCAAATAGGCTGTCCCGAGCACGAGGTACGCCCCTGTTGTCCTCGGGTCGGCTTTTATAGCCTCGTCGGCGAACTCTACCGCCTTGTCGAAATCGCCTTCCGCGAGGTATATCCGGCCGAGGTTGAGATAATCAGGCTCTATGGGAAGTAGCCTCTCGAAATAGGCCTTTGCGTTCTTTATAAGTCCCTGGCCCAGATAGATGGACGCGACATGCCTTATCACGCCGGGGTCTTCCTTCAGCCCGAGAGCCTCATGAAAATAGACCAGGGCCTTGTGATAACGCTTCTTTGTTACGTAGAACCTCCCCATGGCCGCGTATATCTCCGAGGCGAACGCCGGGTCTGTCTCCTTGACGCTTTTTGCCTGCTCGACGGCGTTTTTTTCCTCGCCTGCTCCGAGATACGCAATGGCGAGTATAAACCTTGCGGTCAGGTCCCTGGGGTCATTCTTCAGGATGCCGCTTTCAAGCTCTATGGCCTTTTCGAATTCGCTTTTCTTGAGGAACTCTATGGCATCGTTATGGGATTCGCCGTTCTTGAGCTGCTCCGGGATATCCGGCATGGCGGAGGCCGCCCCAGGCAGTGACTGAATACATGCCACAAGCACGGATAAGATGACCGCTTTCATGAAGCGTCCCATGTGACCTCCTTTTCAGTCAGAGAGTATATACCTGAATTTCCCCCTGCGCTTGCCGAAGCGCATTTCTAAAAGAGCGCATTCATTTTTTTTCAGGAGGGCCTCAGGTTGTACTTTGAAATAAGCTTGGAGAGGTACTGCCTGCTGATGCCCAGCTCAAATGCAGCCCTGCTTACGCTGCCGTTGTTCCTGGTGAGGGCCTCGTGGATCATCTTTTTTTTGAACGCGTCGCGCGCCTCTGTCAGGCCCAGGGGGGGCGCGGCCGGGCCGGAGACGCAGGAGGTAATGCCCAGGTCCTCGGAATCGAGTTCTTTTTTTCCGGAAAAAAGCACGGCCCGTTTTATCCTGTTCTCAAGCTCTTTCACATTTCCGGGCCACCTGTATTGCTGCACGGCCTCCATGCAATGTTTTGAAAGGCCCGTTACCAGCCTGTCAAAGTACCGGGAGTATTTTTTTATATAGAAGAGCGACAGCAGGTAGGCGTCCTCGCCCCTTTTTCTCAGCGGCGGCATATCGAGCGTCACTACGCCGAGCCTGTTTAAGAGGTCTTCGCGGAACTCTCCGCTCTTCACCATCGCCTTCAAGTCCTTTGAGGTGGAGGAAATGACCCGCACGTCTACGCTCGCGCGCCCGCCCGTGAATGGGTCTTCTATGGCGTGCTCCTGCAGGAGCTTCAGAAGGCGGCCCTGGATCCTCAGGTTCAACGCGCCTATTTCTCTGAGAAAGACCGTCCCGCCGTCGGCCTGTTCGATCCCGCATTTTTTATGCCGGTCCCGGGTTTGAATGCCGAAAAGCCCGGCCTCGAGCGCCTCAGCGGGCGTACCGGCGCAATCGATCGGCAGGAACGGCTTGGCGTGCCTCGTTCCGAGCCTGTGCATTGCCTTCGCGGAAGTCTCCTTGCCCGTGCCGGGCTCGCCGGTAATCAGGGCGGGGATATTGACTTCGGCAAGCTTCCTTATGGTATGGAAGACGCCCTGCATGGGCATGCTCACGCCGACCATGTCAGAGGGCCAGAGGGCCCCGGACGCGCCAAGGTTGCCCGACTGCTGTTCGTATGCGTGCAGGGCCCTTTTTAGCGTCACCCTTACTTCATCCATGGAGACGGGCTTGGTAAAATAATCGAATGCCCCGAGGTCGAGCGCCCTGAAAGCGTCCTCCCTGTCGTTCAGGCCCGTTATCACGACGGCCTTGAAGAGCGGGTTGGCGGAGAGTATCTCGCGTATGGCCCTCATTCCCTCCACCGGCTCAAAGGGCAGCGGGGGAAGGCCCAGGTCTATTATGCCTATCGGGACCTCCTCAGGCCCGGCCTTCAATGCCTCGGCCCTGGTCCCGGCCTCGATCACTTCGTAGTCCCTGCAAAAGGCCCAGCGCATCTGGCCGCGCATGGTCTCGTCGTCGTCGAGGAGCAGGAGCCTTGGTTTTGAAGTCGCGCTCATCAGGCCTTTACGATATTCCCGCTTTTGATGCCGGCGGTCGCGTTCCTGGTGTCGATGACCAGCTTGCTGTTCGTGACGATCCATTTGTAGTCGTAGGCCGAGTGGTCGGTCGCTATGAGCACGCAGTCGTATTTCCTGATGTTCTTCGGGGAAATCGTCACGGAGCGCATTTTGAGGTCGGTCCTGTGGTGAACCGCGAGGGGCACATAGGGGTCGTTGTAGGATACATTCGCGCCCTTTTCCTTCAGTATCCGGATAAGCTCGAGGGAAGGGGACTCCCTCATGTCGTCGACGTTCTTCTTGTAGGCGACCCCGAGTATGAGTATGTTCGCTCCCTTCAGGCTCTTGCCGTTCGAGTTGAGCGCCTCCATGACCTTCGTCACGACGTAATAGGGCATGTTGGTGTTGATCTCTCCGGCAAGCTCGATGAACCTGGTGGAGAAGTCGTACTCCCTTGCCTTCCATGTGAGATAGAACGGGTCAATGGGGATGCAGTGTCCTCCCAGGCCCGGGCCGGGATAGAAGGCCTGAAAGCCGAACGGCTTGGTGTTCGAGGCCTCGATGACCTCCCAGATGTCTATGCGCATGCGGTCGCAGAGCATCTTGAGTTCGTTCACCAGCGCGATATTGACGGACCTGTAGATGTTCTCAAGGAGCTTCGACATCTCCGCCACCTTCGTGGAAGAGACCGGGACGACCTCCTGGATTATCTGCGAGTATAGCGCGGCGCCCAGGCGCGAGCACCTCTCCGTGACGCCTCCGACAATTTTGGGGGTGTTCCTGGTGGTAAAGTCCACCCTGCCGGGGTCTTCGCGCTCAGGGGAGAAGACGAGGAAGAAGTCCCGGCCGACCTTGAGACCACCCCCGCCCAGGAGCGGCAGCAGGACCTCCTCGGTCGTGCCGGGGTAGGTAGTTGACTCCAGGGATATTATCTGACCTCTCCGCAGGTTCTTGGCTACGTCCCTGGCAGTCGCGTAGACATAGCTCAGGTCAGGCTCGCGCTTGTCCGAGAGGGGCGTGGGCACGCATATTATGACCGCGTCCGTTTTTGATAGTTGAGCTACATCCGAAGACGCTTTGAGAGAGCCGCTGTCCACGAAGCCCTTTATCTTCTCGCCTGAAATATGCCTGATATACGAGTTGCCGGCCTTTATTGCATCGACCTTTGATGAGTCCACGTCTATGCCGGTGACCTTGAAGCCCTCTTCGCAGAACCTCAAGGCAATCGGGAGGCCTACGTAACCCAACCCTACTACTCCGATGCGCGCTTCTTTTCGCTCGATCTTCTTTAAGGTTTTGTTGTAGTTGGTTGACATGGTTATCCCTTTCTAACGGACTCGATGATGTTGTATTTTTTAATGATGTGGTGTACCGTCGGCCTGGAGAGTCCAAGCTCCTCGGCCGCTTTGCTTATGTTCCCGCTATGCTTGATTATCGCCATCTGCACGAATTTCAATTCAAGGTCTTCTTTGGCCTTCTTGAGATCCAGCTGATGAGGCGCATCCTCCATGGGGCCGAAGCCCAGGTCAGAGGGCTTTATCATCTGCCCCTCCGAGAAGGTGATAGCCCTCCTGATCCTGTTCTCAAGTTCTCTTACGTTGCCGGGCCATGCGTAGGCATTGAGCGAGTCTAACGCCTCGGGGGAGAGCGCCTTCGGCTTGGCCCTGTCGGGGGTGTATTTCAGGAGAAAAGACTTTGCGAGCAGGAGTATATCCTCACCGCGCTCGCGCAACGGCGGCAGTTCTATGGTAACTACGGCGAGCCTGTAATAGAGGTCCTCCCTGAACCTGCCTTCGGAGGTCTGTTTTTTAAGGCACTTGTTCGTCGCCGCGATGACGCGCACGTCTATGTTAATAGAGTCTCTGCCGCCAACGCGCTCTATCAGATGGTCCTGCAGGAAGCGCAGCACCTTGACCTGCAGCAGGAGAGGGAGCTCTCCTATTTCGTCGAGCATGAGAGTGCCGCCCTGGGCAAGCTCTATCCTGCCTGTCCTTTGCACGTGCGCGCCGGTGAACGCGCCTTTTTCATGGCCGAAGAGCTCGCTCTCGAGAAGGTTGTCCGGTATGGCGCCGCAGTTTATGGGTATTATCTGGCGGCTGCGCCGGAGGCTCTGAGAATGAATAGCCCTTGCGACAAGCTCTTTTCCCGTGCCGCTCTCTCCGGTTATGAGCACCGGGACATCCGACGCGGCGACCTTCCTGATCGTCGCGAAGACCTCCTGCATTTTCTGGCTCATGCCCAGGACCTCTTCAAAGCCCATGTTGCCGGCGCTCTTCTGCATCTTCATGTGCTCCGATTCAAGCGAGTGGATGTAAACGGACCTTTTGAGGATTATCTTGAGCTCCTCGATATCGACGGGCTTGGTGAGAAAATCGTGCGCCCCGTGGGAGATCGCCCTCATGGCCGAGACCCTCTCCGAGTTGCCGGTTATGACGATGACCTTGGCGAGAGGGTTCTGCTGGAGTATCCTGCCGAGGAGTTTGAAACCCTCGCTCATGTCGTTCTCGTCGGGTGGCAGGCCAAGGTCGAGCGTGATAAGGGGCGGCTGCTCGGCCCTTAATATCTGCATCGCGGCAACTGGTTCCCCGGCGGAGAACACGGTGAACTCCGCCCTCAAGGCCCATTCCATCTGGGACCTTATCGTCTCGTCGTCTTCTATGATGAGGAGCTTTTGTTTATCCATGGTCAGACCGCGCGCGATCCAATGCAGGACGCGTTATTGACGGGGAACCTCAGCGTAAATACCGTGCCCCGTCCTTCCTCGCTCTCGACGTCTATCATCCCGCCGTGGGACTCCATGACTGTCTTGCACTGATAAAGCCCTACGCCGAAGCCGTTTTTCTTGGTCGTCACAAAGGGCCTGAAGATGCCCTTTTCAAGGACCGGCCTCGGTATGCCAGAGCCTTTGTCAGAGATACTGATCACAACGGAGTCCCTGTCATTCTGAAAGCCCGCCTTTATCTCGCCGCGTCCGCCGGTCGCCTCGTGCGCGTTCATCAATATGTTGAAAAAGACCGTCTCTATCGCGTCGGAGTCCATAAGGCACGGGTACTCGGTCCCGCCACTATCGATAGAGAGCTGAAGCGCGGCGCTGGAAGGGAGCCTTTTCGCGGCGTTCTCCAGCGCAGCCATGAGGTCGCCGGCGCGCATATCCGTTTTGATTTGGCCTGCGCCGCCGGAGATCTTCTCGATAAGCGCCTTCATTCTCGCGACAGTAAGATCGATCGCCTTTATGGCCTCGCGCTGGAACTCGGGGCTCGTAATATTGGCTCTCGCGTTATGACTCAGGAGCGACAGGGAATGAGTGAAGTTCTTGAGGTCGTGCATTATGAACGAGCAGGCGCGGCTGAACACATCTGACTCCTTCATGTCGAGGAGGTCCTCTCCGAGCCTTATGTTCTTTATCTGCACGGCGGCCTGGGTCGCCATGGCGCTCAGGAGCTCAAGGTCGCTTTCGGAATAGGCCGCGCCGTTGAATTGAGCTCCGGCGGTCATGAACCCCATAAGCTCCCTGCTCGCTATTAGCGGCGCGCAGACGATCGATCCGGTAAAAAACGCGAAGTTCTCGATCTCGCCGTCTTCCTCGCTGCCCGGGATGTCGGCGAAGTTGAAGGGATTGCCCGATGAGAGCATCCGCTCCACGAGCTTGTGGGAGGTAGGGACCTTCCTGAAGCGCGGCTCTATTCTGGTCGAGGTAGAAAGGTAGCACCTCGAGTGCTGGTCATAGAGCCAGATATTCACGGTCCTGGCGCAGAGGGCAGCGGCAGCCATCTCAGTGAGCACGGCCTTGACCTCGCCCGAATCGAGGCGCGAGCTTATCCTCTCGACCGCCTCCACCCATTTGTCGTGATAGTTGTGCTTTCTTCCCCGCATCGCGGAAGAGTTCCTCAAGCGCCTTATGCCGCAGGGTACGAGATACGCCAGAAGAAGCATGGAGAGTAATAAAAGTCCGGTTATGAGAGGGACCGGATAAAAAACGCCCATTGGCCAGCTCCTGAGTGATGAAGGTCACATACCCGGAATTCTGTATTTATTACAATGTGTTTCGAAAAACTTATGCTTTTGGGATCCTTTGCTCAGGGCAAACCCGGGGAAACCCGGGGACGCAGAGCAACGGGACTAAAGAAGCCTGGCAACACCGCTCACCGCTCGTACTCCACTCACATTCGAAAAGGCCTGCTTCCATGTCAGCCGAGCCGCCAAAGGAGCCTCAATTGGCGGAGTTCCGTCTGAAAAAGGAGGAGGAAGCAGATGCCTAAATTCGTAAGACTACTGGCTTTTACGGCTGTGCTGGCAATCTCGGCCGTTATGCTTGTGCCAGGGGCAGGGTGGGCAGGAGATGCAACACTGTCATGGACCGCGCCCGGCACCAACACAAACGGGTCGGCGCTGACCGACTTATCGGGGTACAAGCTCTATTACGGTACCCAATCCGGGTCGTACTCGAAGACCCTCGACGTGGGCAACGCGACTACGTACAGGGTACAGAGCCTTTCCGCGGGGAGCTATTATTTCGCGGTTACGGCATACAACAGCGCTGGCCGGGAGAGCGCGTATTCAACTGAGGCCGCAAAGACGATAGTCGCGGATGTCACGGCCCCGGTCGTCTCCGGCGTATACGCAAGTTCGATAGCGACGGACAGCGTCAAGATCAACTGGATGACCAACGAGCCTGCCACAAGCCAGGTCGAGTACGGCATGACGGCGTCGTTGGGCTATTCCACCACTGCCGACGCCAGCTACCTGACAACCCATATCCAGCCGATCAGCGGTCTTGCGCCGTCTACGACCTATTACTTCAGGGTCAAGAGCATTGACGAGGCCGGCAATATCGCCGTATCCGCGAACTTCACATTCACCACGGCTGCGCCGGCTGACACTGTCCCGCCGGTCATATCCAACGTGCAGGTCACGGACATAACCTCCACGTCGGCAGTGGTCACATGGACAACCGACGAGCTGGCGACTTCACAGGTCGATTTCGGGACAGGCGGCTCATTCACGGCAACTACACCGTTAAAGACCGGGCTGACGACCGTTCATTCGGCTCTTCTTGACGGGCTCCAGAGCTACTCGACCTATAACTTCAAGGCCATCTCGTCTGATTCGGCCGGCAATACCGCCGTATCCGTGTCAGGGACCTTCACTACCGCCAACCAGCTGCCGGCAGTCAATTCGGTGAGCGCAACGCCTCTTTCCGGCATGGCCCCTATGCTGGTGGAGTTCGCGGCCTCCGTGGCAGACCCGGACGGCGTGATCGTGAAATACGAATGGGATTTTGACGGCGACGGCGTATACGACCAGGACACTGGTGCGGCCGCCGCGGTAAGTCACACCTACGACAGCGTTGGCACTTACCTGGCAAAGGTCAGGGCGACTGACAACGGTGGTGCGGCCGTCGTATCGGAGCCGGTCACCATATCCGTAGAGTCCGCCGTGAACAAGCCGCCGGTCGTGGTATCTATTCTCGGGACCGTTGCGCAGAACGGGAACAGCGTATCGATCACCTTCGACGTATCGGCCTCGGACCCCAACGGCGTCATTGTCAAGTTCGATTGGGACTTTGACGGCAACGGCACCATCGACGCGACCACCAGCAGCGCCCCGGCGCTCTACACCTACGAGTCTTCGGGCACCTACACCCCGGTCGTAACAGTAACGGACGACCAGGGAGGAACCGCCACGCTCTCGACGTCGGTGGATGTGCCTGACGTCTCGGCGACGTCCGGCGCAGGTTCGGTCTCGAGCGGAAGCGGCAGTTCGGGAGGCTCCGGCGGCTGCTTCATCGCAACTGCCGCATACGGCAGCTACCTTGACCCGCATGTACAGGTGCTCCGCGGATTCAGGGACAATGTACTCATGGAAAACCCGATAGGCAGGTCGTTCGTGGACTTCTACTACAGGGTCTCCCCGCCGATGGCCGACTTCATAGCCAGGCACGAGACGCTCAGAACGGCGGCAAGGATAGCGCTTACGCCTATCGTGTACGCCATCGAATACCCTGCCCCGGCTGCATCCCTGGCATTCCTCATCGCCGGGATAGCCGTGATGGCCCGCGTAAACAGGAGGCGGGTGTTATAGATCGCCGCAAACGAGAGGGCCGCAAGGGACCGTCATCACGGCCTTGCGGCCCTTCTTTTTTGAGCCCTCTTTTCAAGCGAACGTATACCCCAGAGAACTCCGCCTGTGAGCAGGAGGGCCATTGCGAAAAAGAGCATGCCGCCCCTCGTATGGAGGCTGCCGTAAAGCACGCGTTCATCGATGTAGTAGCCGCCGAGCGTGAGCGCCGTTATCCGAACGCCGTTCTTAAGGACGGCAATCGGGATCAAGGCGAGCATAAGAGCCATCCTGCCGCCCCAGGTCCTTAAGAACATCTCGGCTGCCATTATTCCGGAGATGACGAGCACCGTGCTCGAGCGGATGCCGCTGCACTGTTTTGCGACCTCTACTGAGAGCCCGGGCAGGTGGAAGAAGAACCCGTCCCGCTGCACCGGTACCCCGGTGAGGTTCAGCAGCAGCCATGCCGTGTCAGCGGACCCCTTCTGAAGAAGATATATCGCAGGGTCGAGCGCCTTTTCCGGTATCGGCACCATGAAAAGAAGAAAGAGCAGGGGAAAGGCCGCCGAACGCGCCGACCTTGCGCCGAAGATGACTACGAATGTCCCCATGAGCAATACCACTGCCGAAAGTACCGTTGCCGCAAGAAGTACGTTCGGCCTGTCTCCCCATGCCCATAACGCCCAGGCGCAGACGCCTGCTCCCGTCAGCAGTACAGGCAGACCGGCCTTTATGCCGTATGAGGCATTTGAGGCTATCTCTTTTCTTCTTACATAGAAAAAGTAAGCGCACAGAAGCGGTATGAGCATTATGTACGAATGCAGCTCGCTGTCCAGGGCGAGGCTGTAGAGCGTCATAAAAGCCGGTGAGAATACCGCTATTATGATGGAAGCCGCAATTATGAAGTACAGGCCCCTTGCCCTCAACGGGGTCGCGGCCCTCCGGGATATGCTTCCTTCGTTTATCATCTTCTGAACGCCGTATTTTTCTCTGCCCCGGGGAGCATTATCCTCTTCTTCAGGGTAGCCTTGTACCTTCCGCCCTTGGCCCGCCACTGCCTCGCTATCCAGCGCGCTATCTGGGCGGTGCAAAGCCCTTTCTCATACCAGCCGAGCCCGGTGCGGGAGATGGCAAGGAACTGCTCTGAGACAAGCCTGCTCTGGATGAACTTGTAGACGCCCCTGTGGGAAGAATCCCACCAGACGGCTATTTCGTTCCTCGGCAGGCGGCGCGAATTCCTGGCGTGGTCCCTCCTGAGAAAGAGGTGCTCCGGTATCTCAAAGAATTTTCCCCTGAGGCATATCTCCATGAGAAGCACATAATCCGCCCCGAAGTACTTGCCGAGGAGCTGCGTTTCTTTGAGCACGTCCGAGCGTATCAGGCCGAAGACCGGGTTCGCCAGGTTGACTTTCGTCAAAAAGTGCCTCAGGCGCCTGTGAGGCCTCTCATAAGGCATGTGCAGCCTGTCCTCGTATTTCATCATCTCGCTGCCGTTCTCGTCTATCAGTACGGTCTTGGGGTAGCAAAGCGCCACGTCAGGACGGCTTTCGAGCACCTCCAGGCACCGTTCGAGGAACACCGGGGCGCATACATCGTCGTAAGCTATCCATTTGAAGTATTCCGCGCGCGAGAGATTGAAGACGCGGTTGAAGTTCTCGGCGGCCCCGAAGTTCTTCTCGTTCCTGTACAGGCGTATCCTGTCGTCCATGCGGGCGTATTCGGAGCATATTTCATAGGTCGCGTCGGTTGACGCGTTGTCCGATATGACGAGCTCGAAATCCCCGAAGGTCTGCCCCAGCATGGATTCGACGGAATGCCTCAGGTATCGTTCTGCGTTGTATACCGGAAGGCCTATGCTTACTCGCGGTCTCTTTTCCATCGTCACCCTTTCACGCGATTAGTATCCTGCTTTTGAGCCCCATCTCCCTTACGAGGCTCCAGACTTCAGCTGCGTAGTTCGGATTCATCAGTATTATGACGTCTGGCCTGTACTCCGAGAGAAAGCAGGGAGAGACTATCTCCTGCCCGCTGCCCGGTATGTACTTGCCTTGTTTGTAGGGGTTGATGTCGACGGCGTATTGTATGAGCCCGCTTATGTCGAGCGCGTTAAGGAAGGATACGCCCTTTGAGCCGCCACCCCAGATAACCGCCCGATGCCCGGTCGCGGCTATGCGCTCCAGCTCGCATTTCCACGCGAGGACCTTGCCCGAGTGCTTTCTTGAAAAATCCGCGACCTCTTTTTTGAACCAGTTCAGCCAGCTCTCGTCACTTTCATCGGAGAGCGGCGAGGGCGCCGGACGCGCTTCCAGACAGAGGAACTGCCCCTCGAAAGATTCTTCCAGCGCGGATACGGCGTACCCGGCGGACCTGAAGAGCCTGTCGATCGAGTGGGAGCTGAAATAGGAGAAGTGCTCGTAAATAATGTCCCAGATGGCGAGTTCTCTTATCGTATATAGTACGTTTGGGACTTCGCAGAATATGATGGCTTTTGAATTGCCGCCTATTCCCAGCCTGAGCGTTTCCAGAAACCTCTTCGGAGAATCGATATGCTCGAGTACCTGTCTGCTCAATACCATGTCGCCTTTGTAGCCCGCGTACTGCTCTGAGTACAGGTCCTGTATGAATTTGACGCGTTCCGTGCGTTCAGTGCGCTCCCTGGCGTAGGTAGCGTCGAAGCCCACGCCCCTGTTGTTGCCAAGCTCGCTCATGAGCATCAGGAAATCGCCTTTGCCGCAGCCTATTTCGATGATGTCCTTGCCGTACAGGTCGTATTTTTCGATGAGCTTGAGAGCGAGAGACCTTGCGTAATCCTGAAAAAATGGGGAGAAATGAAGGGAGTTCTCATACTCCTGCGTGTATTTTATGAAATCCGGGTCAAAGGCAGTGTTGAAGATGTGCCCGCAGACGCCGCAGAAACCGAGCCTGATCTCGCCCAGCACGGCGCCTAATGCCTCCTCGCGCGTCTGCCAGAGGACATTGGAGTGTACGGGCGCGCGGCCCACATCCGCGAAGACCGATACGGCTTCCGAACGGCATACCGGGCATGTTTTCTTTTGTGCCGCCTTATCCATCAGACTGTAAGCACCTGGGCCTGCACGCGCAGCCTCTTGAGGTTTTCCTCTACCTCGCCCTTGTATACGGGGTTCATCAGTATGACCGCGTCAGGCCTGTACTCGGCGACGAAATCCGGTGCCACTATCTCGTGCCCGGTCCCGGCCATGAAGGTGCCTTTCCTGAACGGGTTTATGTCGACAACGTACCGTATCTCGTCCGTGATGCCCAGGGTCGAAAGGAAGGCCACGCCCTTTGAACCGGATCCCCAGACTACGGTCCTGTAGCCGGATTTGCTGAACTCCCTCAACTTGTGCCTCCAAAGGGAGATCTTTTGCACGACGCTCTCCGAGAAAAAGGTGACCGCCTCGTCAAGCTCCGCGGGCGTCTCTTCGATGTCGAGGAAAGGGGAGGGAGCGCCCTGCATGGGCTTTGCCTCGAGCAGCAGATACTGGCCGCCGTAGTCGCGTCTGAGGTCTACGATATCGAATCCGTGCGCCCTGAAGAGCCTTGAGAGCGACCCCGGGCTGAAATACGAGCAGTGCTCGTAGTAGATGTCCCAGAAGGCAAGTTCTCTTATCACCCTTGTTACGTCAGGCACCTGGAAGAATACGGTGGCGCTCTGGTCCCCCAGCGATTTCCTTATTCCGGCTATGAACCGGCCTGTCATGTCAATATGTTCAAGGGTCATCTTGCATACGATGAAGTCTGCCCTGAGACCTGAGTATTTCTCGGAATAAAAATCGCTAATGAAGGTGAGGCCGTCCCGCCTCTCGAACCTGCCCTCTGAAAAGGCAGGGTCGAAGCCGATCCCTGTATTGCCGCCCATCTCGCAGAGCAGGGCGAGGAACTCCCCCTTGCCGCAGCCTATTTCAAGGATGTGCTTGCCCTTAAGGCCGTGCCTCTCGATGAGGCTGGAAGCCAGTGAGCGCGCGAAGGCGTTGTAATAGCCTGAAAAGGCCTGCGTCTCTTCGCATGACTTCGAGTACTCCTGCAGCGCCGGGTCGTAGGAGAGGTTCCATATGAAGCCGCATCCTTCGCAGAAGCCGAGCTTTACGTCGCCCCTCGGATAGTTGACAGCCGCTTCCCGCGACGGCATCAGGAGGACCGAATGGACAGGCGCGCCTTCAAAGGAATATATCGCCCTTATCTTCTGCAAGCCGCAGCCCGGGCAGCCGAGCGAGAGCTCAGGCCAGGCCATTGTGCTTTCAATGCCCAGACTTTTCATTTTGGTAATCCTTTCACGCTATCTTCCATTCGGGTATAGGCAATATGAATTTTCCGCCCCTGGCCCTGTACTCCTCCTGCTGAGCCATTATCTCCTCTGCGAAGTTCCAGGCGAGTATGAGGACGTAATCAGGCTGTTCATGGAGGAGCCTTTCCGGGCCGGATATGGGTATGCGAACGCCCGGCATGAAGCGGCCCTGCTTGTGAATGTTCCTGTCTACCACGAAATCTATCGTTTCCTTCCCAAGCCCGACATAGTTGATAAGGGTCGCCCCCTTTGCGGCGGCGCCGTAGGCCGCTATGCTGGCGCCCTGTTCCCTGAGCATGCTCAGTATGTAGGTCAGTCCTGATTTGACGTTGTTCACCTTTGCCGCAAACTCGTTGTAATATGATATGTCGCCGAGCCCACTTTCGCGCTCCTCTTCAAGAAGCGACTTTACGGCGGCGTCCGGCTCGTCTTTCCTTCCGACATAGAGCCTTAACGAACCCCCGTGTATGGGTATCCTCTTCACAGAATTCAGATAGAGGCCGTTAGTGCGCAGCAGGCGGTCAACAGAGGTCGCCGAGAAATAGCAGAGGTGCTCGTGGTAGATGGTGTCGAACTCGCAGTTGTCTATGAGGTCGCGTACATAAGGCACCTCTATCGACGCGATGCCGTCCTCTTTCAGAAGCGTCCTTACGCCCGCGAGAAAGCCGCGCACGTCCGCGACATGGGCAAGGACGTTGTTGGCTATTATTACGTCGGCGCGCTTGCCTATGCCGGTGAGCTGGCTGGCAAGCTCGGCGTTGAAAAAAGCGCATATCGTCGGCACGCCTATCTTCTCCGCGGACTCGGCCGGCCCCTCCGCAGGGTCGATCCCCAGGCAGGGGATGTCCTTTTCCACGAAGTTCTTGAGCAGATAGCCGTCATTGGATGCTATCTCAACGGCCAGGCTTTTCTCATCGAGGCCCCTCGACTCGATAAGCTCCAGGGCGTTCTCCCTGGAATGCCTCAGAAGCTCGTCGGAGAAGGATGAATAATACGGATATTTTTTGCAGAAGAGCATCTCGGGCGGCACGGTCTCCGTTATCTGAAGGAGCGAACAGTCTGTGCAGAAGGCGGCTTCGAGCGGGTAGGCGGCCTCCGGGGAGTTAAGCTCATCTTCCGTGAGGAGCGCGTCCGCGAGGGGCATCCTCCCGAGGTCGAGTACCGTCTCAAGGTTAAGCGATCCGCAGGAACGGCATCTCAGGTCCTTTTTTTCCATCGTCATCTCCTCTCCTGTGTGTTTCACCATTTTTTCCAGGGCGCCTTGCCGTTCTGCCACAGCTTCTCAAGCAGGAGCTTGTCCCTGAGCGTGTCCATGCACTGCCAGAACGAGGAATGGGTGTAAGCCATTAGCTGCCCGTCCCTTGCAAGCGCTTCCAGCGGCTCTTTTTCGAACTGAGTGTCGTCACCTTCGATGTAGTCGAAGACCTCGGGTTCGAGCACGAAGAACGCGCCGTTTATCCAGCCCTCGGCGGTCTGCGGCTTCTCCGAGAACTCAGTTACCATCTCGCCCTTTATCTCGAGGTGGCCGAACCTTGCGGGCGGCCTTACCGCCGTCAGTGTGGCTATCTTCCCGTGTGAGCGGTGGAAGGCTATAAGATCGTTGAGGTCGACGTCGGAAACGCCGTCGCCCCATGTCAGCATAAAGGTCTTCCTGCCGATCCACGGCGCGAGCCGCTTGATGCGGCCCCCGGTCAGCGTGTTTTGACCGGTATCGATGAGGTCTACCGTCCAGTCCGGCACGTCGCCGTCCTTCAAGATGATCTCTCCTGAGCCGGTCTTCACGGTCATGTTGCTGTTGAGCGCGCAGTAGTCCTTCATCCACCTCTTGATGTACTCGCCCTTGTAGCCCAGGGCTATCGCGAAGTCGGTAAAGCCGTAGACCGCGTAATACATCATGATGTGCCAGAGGATAGGATGATTACCCACCTCGACCATCGGCTTTGGCTTGAGCTCGGTCTCCTCAGCGAGCCTGGAGCCGACCCCGCCTGCAAGAATCGCTACTTTCATATTCACGCTCCTTTGACGGATTTCTCAACCGATTCCCTCGGGTTCCACTGCGGGGCGAATTCTTTGCCGAGCTGCACGAAGCTCGACGCGAGGTTCCAGTTGGCGCAAGAGCTGTGGTAGCAGTTCGAGCATCCGGCGGGCATAAGCCCGTCGGAGTTTACGCTCTGGCGCATGGCCTGCATCTCGGGTGAGTTCCAAGCTTCGGCAGGCGAGGCATAGCTCCTGATGTCGAAGAGCTTGTCAGCCGAAGACTGGCACGGCCTGACAAAGCAGTCGCTTCCGATGTAGAGGTCCCTCCACGGGAAGGCGCACGGCTTGTGCCTGGCTTCGCCCGCATCTCCTTCTCCCTGGATTTCCGGGAGCTTGAGCTTTATCCCGTATTTTTGGGCGAGATCCGCCGCCTCCCGGAAATATCTTCTGACAATGTCCTGCTTGTCCAGGATCGATTCCTGCGCCAGCGCGTGCTCGAAAATCGTGAGATAGACGACTTTGAGCTCGGCTACGCCTGTCTCTCTTGTCAGCTCTACCATCGCGGGCAGTTCGTGGATGTTCCTCGCCATGGCAGTGAATACGAAGTTTACATACGGGTAATCGAGGCCGCGCGCCGCTTTTTCCGCCATGAGCCTTTTGACATTCGCGACCTCGCGGACGAAGTTACCGCCTTTTCTGATGTAGTTGTTCGTCTCAGGCGTAGCCCCGTCGAGCGAGACGGCTATCAGGTCGACATGGTGGGCGAATACATGCTCCATTATCTTCGGAAGAGTGCTTCCGTTGGTCACGAAGTACTTCCTGAGCTTCGGGAAGGTGTTCAGGTATTCGAGTATGGCCCCGAGCTTCGGGTGGAGCGTGCCTTCGCCCCAGCCGTGAAGCGTTATCTCCTCCGTCTTCGTAAAGAACGGCTCGCACGCCTTGAGCATTTCGAAGGAGAGGTCGTTCGTTTTGAAGTTGACGGCCTCGCGCCCGCACATGATGCAGTTGAAGTTGCACCTGTTGGTGAGCTCGAAGACGATCCTTCTCGGCGCGGAATTGAGGATAGGCCTGCCTTCATGGAATTCGCTCAGGTTAAGGTCGCTGTTGGCCTGCTGTTCCTGCGTAAGCGGCGTCTTGAATAATATCTCGGTTTTCATTTATACCTCTCAGTCGATTGAATTTTCATCTGTTTGCGCCTTCGATGGATATCATGCGCCGCATCCTGCTGTAATACTTGCGCGTTATGACCCTTCTGGCGGTCCCTCCGAGCGACTTTGCCTTCTCTGACATTGAAAGCCCCAGCCAGTTGCGCAGCAGGCTGAAGCCGCTAAGCTTCGGCAGGGGAGCGCCGAGAAGCCTCATGGCCGCCAGGCGGCCCCAGATCGCGCTCCTTTTTTTGAGCAGGTTCTCCTGGGACGCCTTCAGGAGCCCCGGGTCTATCTTCCAGATCTTGAGATAGCCGTCCCTTGCGGCAGCTTCTATTGCCCGTTGTCCCTCAGGCGTTCTCGCTATGATGAGCGAGAGCCCAGGTTCATCCTTCGAGATCTCCCTGTACCAGGGGTCGCCGCATGATACGTCTGCGAACTCTCCTGTCCCGTCCGGGCAGAGATGGCACCTGAGCGGCCTGTACTTCTGCAGAAAGCCCCAGGCCTCCTTGTAGGTGAGCCTGAATTCGCCCCTGTCCTTGAGCCCGGCTGTCCACATGCCCGGCCAGCCCATGCCCCGGTAGCGAAGGTATTTGAGATCACCGGCGGATATGTTGAATTTATTGAGGAGCTCGATCGTGCCGAGCGTAGAAGGCGTGCCGGCGCAAAAGATCGATATCGAAAGAGCCGTATTTGATTTTAGAGACTTGTTTTTAGCCTGCGCTTTTTTGAGGGCCGCGATGTCGCAGGGCTTGCCAATGAATACGCCGGGGGAGGGCGCTTTTTCCAGGAGGCCGAAGCCTTCGCAAGGCGAAGCAGGCGAGTATCTCGACCCGGACCTGGCCAGGACCTCTTCCGCTGTCGTGCTGAACAATGTCCTGTTCCTCCAGGGCTCATCATCCCGCGCGCCGCTGTGGAGCACGCCGGACGCGCCGAGTCTTTGCAGGCAGTACAGGGCCAGGGCAGTGGCAGCGCCTCCTGACGAGCCTCTGTACCGGAGTTCCGGGTCGACGGCGTGGCCCTCCCATACGTCCAGCACCGGCCCCCAGCCCTTGCGGAGCTGTTTTATGCTTTCCGGGGGAAATGGTCCGTGCGAGGTCTCAATACCGGGGCAGACGCTTACGCAATCCGAGCAGCCGGAGCAATCGCCGTTCACGCGCGGCCTTATGCCGTCGTGGATGATATCAACGAGCTTTACCTTGCCTTCCGTGCAGGCCCATGCGCATGCGCCGCAGCCAAGGCACAGCCGCCAGGAGGCGATATCCGCTACATTTCTGAAGCGCATCAGTGGAGAGTATTTCCTGTCATGCCTTGGGGAAGTAATCGCGGCCCACGGCCTGGTAAAGTTTTCTCTTTAGCCTGGCCCTGATGCCGATGAAGTCATACGGGTCGAGCGAATACTCCTGAAGCCGTCCGGCGGTCCTCCTTATCCTCTTCACCCAGTCTTCCTTTGTCGTCGTCCCGTATTGGGCGGCTGAGAGCGGCAGGAGCCTCTTGAGGTCTTCGTCGGTCCTTATGCCGGTATGCTCTGCGCGCGGGTCGTCCATGTGCTCCTGGTAGAGGAAGGGATAATACCAGCCAAGGATATAGCCCTTCGCGGCGGCACGGAGGCACCAGGTGGTGAAGGTCTCACCGCGCTTTAAAGGACCGATATCGTCAATGACCTTGCGTTTCATCAGATAGCCGGAGCCTTCGACCCAGCAGTTCCTCAGGACCATATGGGGTCCGAAGGAATGTATCTTGCGGCTGGCGTTCCGGAGATCGAAGTCCTCCGGCGGAAACCTCCAGCATCCGAGGAGTCCGGCATCAGGTATGTCGTTGTGAGCCTTCTCCAGCTTCTCGACCCATTTGGCAGGCATCAGGCAGTCGTCGTCCACCTTGCTCAGCAGGTCGGCATCTTTGGAATTATTCCAAAACCAGTTCGTAGGCCCCCGGAGCTTGTCATTGGCAGGGTTGTAGACAATGCCCTCGACCGCAGGGTGACCCTCGAATTCCTTCAGGACGCGGCGCGTATCATCCGCTGAGCCATTGTCCCATACGGTGATTTTGGCATTGGACGGCGCTGTCTCGCAGAGCCTTCCCAGAGAGAGCCTGGTATAGGCCGGCCTGTTATGGGTTATCATCAATATCTTTATCTTCAATCAGACCTTCCTTCTTACGAGCTTTAGCGCTTCGTTTATCTCGGGGACCTTCAAGACCCTTGAGGCGAATACGAGGTATGTGGCAATGCCCGTCATTATAAGGGCGATGAGGACGTATTCGATATCCAGGCTTAGCGAGGTCCACATCCACTTCGAGCCCGCAAGAGCGGCGACCATGACCGCCGAGCACGCGGCAGAGGGCGCGAGCGACTTGAATATGGCGAGCATCCTTATTCCGATGAGCCTGTTCGCAAAGTATTGGCCTGTGAGGAATACTGGGACCGTGACAGCTATGTAGGCGTATATGAGGCCGAGGAGCCCCCAGTTGATCCCTGTTATGAAGGCGACAACGATCAGCGACGACGAGAATATCCCTATCTTGAGCGTTAGGTCGGGCCTGCCCTGTGAATTGAAGATTATGCCGCCGACCGTTCCTATGGACTGTACTGCGCCTACTATGCAGAGGAGCTTCAAGGGGAGTATGGCCGGCTCCCACCTTGTACCGTAGACCGAGAGGATGAACTCTTCCGCAACCATGAACAGGCCTGTCATCATGGGAAAGGTTACGAGGGAGATGGACCTCAGTACCTTGAGGTAGACTGCCCGTGTCCTCTCCAGGTCGTTCTGAATCGTCGAGAATACAGGGAAGAGGACCTTGCCCATGGACCATGATATGAGCTGGAGCGGTTTGAGCATCAGGTTATAAGCAACTGAATAATAGCCGAGCGGCTGCGTGCCGAGGTATTTGCCTATTATGAGATTGTCGAGGTTCCTTGCGAAAAAGTTCAAGAGATTGAAGCCGAGCAGGTTTGAGCTGTAGCCGAAGAGGTCGAAAAAGCACCTTTTGACTATCCTGGGCTTCGGCGTCCATCTGACTATGGACCAGACTACCGGGATGACTACCGGCTGAGAGAGTATCTTCCCGAGCACCATGCTCCAGACTCCGTATCCCATGAACGCGAGGACGACGGAGATGAGCCCGGAGAGGGCGTGATTGCCGAAGTTTATGAGAGAAAGCTTCTTGAACTCAAGCCGCTTTGAAAGCAGCGTCGTATGGATTGAGGTAAACGGGCTTAATATGAATCCCAATGACGATACGAGCAAGATGTCCCGCAGTATCCGCTCATTGTAGAAATCCGCTATGAACGATGATGATAGGGCGAGCAGGGCGGCAAGCAGGACGCCGGCGAGCAGGCTTACGGTGAAGGAGGTCGAAAGGTAGTCGTCATCGATATGCTGCCTCTGTATGATCGCCGCGCCCATCCCCAGGTCCTGGAAGAGGATGATGACGCCCACGAAGACGGATGATATAGCGACAACGCCGAAGTCCCCCGGGGTAAGAAGCCTTGCGAGTACAATCGTTACCGTAAAGGTCACAAGCTGCGAGGCTATGTTGGAGAAGACGGTCCAGAAGCTGCCGCTTATGATCTTGTTCTTGAGATCTGATTGTGCCATCAGGAGTCGCCCGCTCTCAGCGGACGGTTATCTCCCTGTAATAGCTTGCCAGGGTCTCCGATATTCCATCCCAGCTGAAATGGTCCCTTACACGCTCGCGACCCTCTTCAGAGAAGCTCTCGCAGAGCTTCCTGTCCATTAGAAGCAGCTCGATAGACTTGGCGAGGGATCTTGCGTCACCGGGCTGTATGAGCAGGCCTGATCTTCCGTCTTCGACGATCTCCGGCACGCCTCCGACCCTTGTGGCTATCACGGGCAGCCCGCAGGCCATTGCCTCGGCAACGGGCATTCCGAACGATTCATAGAATGAGGCGTTGATGAAGATGTTAGCCTCGGAATACCGGGACATCATCTCAGAGTGGCTTACGTGTCCCGTAAAGACTACCCTCGAGGAGAGCTGCGGGTCTATCCTTTCAGTTATCTTTTTCTGGTAGCTTCCGGGGTAGAACGAGGCGAGCGACCTTACCGTGTCCGTCTCGCTCAAGTCTACGAGGAACTCCCTCGGGGTTATCCTTTCCTGGCCTATGAAGTGCAGCTCAAGGTCAGGGTGTTTAGGCGCTACGATGTTGAAGGCCTCTATTAAGGTATGGAGCCCCTTTTCCGGGGTTATCCTGCCGACGCAGATGAGTCTGGACCCGGTCCTGGCCGGGCTGACCTGGCTGAAGCGGCCGTAGTCGACCCCGTTATGGAGAGTATGGCAGCGAGAGGCATAGTCAGGGAAGCCCTGTCTGGTCCTTGCCGTAATGAAATCGCTGCAGCAGAGCACAAGGTCCGCAGCGGCTACCCGTCCGCCCATCATGCGGCCGTCCAGCTGCGAGAGCCATTCGCTGTGCGTGTGCAGGACGAACCGGGTATTCCTGTTGAGCGATCTTATATAAGGCACGAACTGCGAAAAGTTATGGATATGGGCGATGTCAAAGCCCTGCTTTCTCATGTCATGCCCGAGCTGGAACATGTATGAAGGATAGTACAGGGCCGATGTGAAAAACGGCTTTTTGAGCCCGTAAAACCGGGCGAGCCTGCCCGTGAGTCTGCGAAGTTGCCTGTCAGGCCAGACATGGAGGCGGCGCACCTTTACGCCCTCCGGGTCAACAGCGCCTTTTGCCGCGCTCGTGTAGACCGTAATATCGAAATCGCCGGATAGCCTCTTCGCCAGCTCGAGCGTAATGATGCTTATCGAGCTCCTGAAGTTCGCGTCAAGCGGGTTTGTGACAAATGCCAGTTTTGGTCTCATTTTTATATGGCCTCTATGTTCATGGTCTTGAAAAGTCTCAATACGCCTTCCTTGACAGCCGGCATCTCGTCTTTGAGCCTTTTCGAGATGGCAGCCCTTTCTTCAAAGGCCTTGTCTATTACGCGGATGACGCCTTCTGAGTCCAGGGCGCACGGATCGGCGACGTAGTCTTGCGCCCCGATGGTCTCCATGACGCCGATGAACTTCCTGCTGTACGCTATGGGGACCGCCGGGATGCACTGGGAAAGCGCTGCTATGCAGGCGTGCATGCGGGAGCCTATGAAGAAGTCGCATTTTCCGATTATGTGCTTGATGCCGGCCTGGTCAAAAGAGCCGGTCACCATCGTGAGCCTGCCGCCGTGCGTGCTCTTGAGCGACTCATAGACTTTCCGGCAGGCCTCGGTGTCGCTCTCCGGGTGTTCATCTCCGCCGAATACGTGCGGGATGAGAACGACCTGCGCGCGTTTTTTCGTTATGAGGAACTCTATTATCTCGTTTACAAGCCGTTTGTAGTCGACCTTGAGGCCGAACATGTTGTCCCTGCTGTAGCCGCCCATGTAGAGGAGGCCGCTTACGTTGAAGCCCACTGTACACGGCGCCTCCCCTGCGCCGTCAAAGGACGTGCCTTCGGCAGAGTAGCCCTCTGGCCTGGCAGGGTCGAGCACAAAGGCGACGTCATGGCAGAACCGGACCTTATCGCTGCCGCCCTTTATGCCAATCAATTCCTTTACCTCCTCGATGCCCTGGTAGTCACGTGAATAGACTGCGTCGGAATTCGCGAGAATAAACCCGGCAACGGCCTTTGCAAGGCCGTTAGTGAACGGCCCATATGTCTGCGGGAGCTGGACCAGGGGTTTGCCCATCAGGATGATGAGGAGCTGAGGGAGTGCGACATAGAAGAACCTGCCCATCCCATATATCGAGCTGAAACTGTCCCCGCCGGCGATGGAGGCCGCGATGGAGGCGGAGTCGATCTCTCTGAGCGTGTCGTTGCCTGAGATCAGCTTCCTTCCAAGCTTGCCTGGCATTAACCTCGCGGCTGCGGCAACGGCCAGGAGGATGGCGATGTTGTTCGAGAGATATAGTTTCTTCGAAAAGCGCATATTGACCAGCTTTATCAGGATCTCCCGGCCCTGGAGCATGTAGTTGACGAACTCGCCTTTTTTTGCGTAGTCCAGCAGACCGATCTCCGCTTCGGGAAAGGCGCTCCGCACGCATTTGACGGAGCCTGCGGCGAGCGCGCCGACGCCCATGTTCCTGGTATTGAAGGACGCGCCCAGGAGAAGGACCTTCAGCTGCCCTGTTCTTTTCATTTTGATGTTGTTCAGTTTTTGAGGGCTTTTTGAGGAAGGGTGCCGGCCCCTTTCGGGGCCGGCTTTTGTTGATTTTGAGACCTGTCAGGATGTTGAAAAAGTCAGTCCTGGACTTTTTCAAACACGACTTGGCCGACGTGAATTCGTCCAAGTCTTACAAATTGTTCGATTTTTCAAGTCTCGCAATTTGGCAATCCATCCATGGATTGCCTTAGCAGGGTGTTTTTCAACACCCTGCTAGTTGACTTTAAGGCCTGTCGGGGCTGCCGGGGTAGTCCCTGTCGTTGCGGTGCCGCCGAATTCGTACGCGCCCCTGTCCCATGTGCCGTCGCTTCCGCGTGTAATTCCGAGGACGTCGAGGTTAAAGGGCGAGGCGAGGGCGCTGCCGGCCGCTGTGGCGGCCTTAAGCCTGAAGTCCTTGCCCGAGTAGCTGACGAACGGGTCTCCGCCGCCGACCTGTTTGGTCGACTCGCTTATGTTGCCCTCGTTCGAGTTCTTGAACCAGTTATGGCTGTGCGATACCCCGCCGCCGAAGGTCGTCGCGGGGCTGTCGTACCAGAGGTTGTTTGAGGCCACGACGTTGCTTATCGACTTGTATATCGGGAATATCCTGCCCGCGCCGCCGCTCCTTAAGCCCACGAAGGTGTTGTTGTGTATCTTGATGTTGCTGGCGTAGTAGGTCGAGTCCGACGACCAGCTGCCTATTGCGCCGTTGTTGGATGTGGAGCCGAAGTCCACGGTCCACTGGAATACGTTGCCGTACAGGTTCCAGTTCTTCGCGCGGCCCATTATGATGCCGCCGGTGCTCCTGTAGTCCCTCACGTAGTTGTACCTGAAGGTTACGTCATGGGTGTCCCTGGCCGACCATATCTCTGAGTGCTGGGACGACGAGCCGTTGGTGCCGCTCCTCTCCAGGAGCGTGTATTCGATAAGTATGTTGGTTGCTTCGTTCATGGTATAGAGGACGACCCTGCTGGGGTGGTGCATCCAGTTGTACTGGAACTTCCAGTTGCTGCCGCCGTAGATGCCGTAGAATACGTCCTGGCCCGTGCACGAGGAGCACGGATTGAAGGCCATCTCCATGTGCTTGAATGTAAGGTTCGAGACCTTGGTCGGGACGTTAATGATCCTGACGATGTTACCGGTGCCTGTATACTGGACCTTGAAGCCGTGCCCGGATGTCCAGCGCCCGGGGCCGCCGCCTACCTGGCCGTCCATCTCATAGCTGCCGGTCGTGAACTTCAATGGCCCGAAGACCGCCACCCCGTCGCCGTACGCGCTCTGCCAGCCTGTCGAGGTGCCGTGGTCCGACGCGATGGCCTTCTTTATGTAGATCCATGCGCCGTTCTGAGAGTCGTCGAAGGTATAGCTCGAATAAGAGCCGTCAGCCACATAATAGGTATCGCCCCGTACAAGGCTTGCCGGCAACGACGGATAGGCGTTGGTCCAGTCAGAGCCGCTGCCGTTCCCGGATGCCCCCGCCCTCACATGGCGAATGGCAGCCATGGACAGGTCGGGTAAGGCGCCTAAGATCAAAAGCGCCAGGATTATACTGAATTTCTTCATCAACAACCTCCTTGAAGCCAATCTTTTCACGCCAGGATTGGCGTGTATTTTCAACAGGATACAAGAGATTGCTATTTTAAAATGTGATTTAAATCACGATGTTAGACACCAATTATGAGTTTGTTTCTCACTATAATTCTTGTACTGAATATCATCTAAGAATAATTCAGTGCGCGAACAGGCAGGCCTGATATGAAAATCCTGTGCCAGACCTCGAAATTGATGAGCGGGAATATCATCCTGTTGTTGTCCTCCCTGCCGCTCATATGCGCATCGACTATTCGACGCACCAGGGCCTTGTCGAACAGGCCGTGCCCCAGCGCGCCCTCCGAGCAGAGGAGGTCGAGGGTGAAATCCTTGAGTTCCGAGCGGATCCAGTGAGAAATGGGGGTAGGGAAGCCCTCTTTCTTCCGGTATATGACCTCTTTTGGAAGAAGCCCTTCCAACGCCTTTTTCAGTATGTACTTGGTCTCGAGCCTCTTGACCTTGAGATTTGACGGTATCTGGAAGGCCAGCTCCACAAAGGTGTAGTCGAGGAACGGCACGCGCGCCTCTATGGAGGTAGCCATGCCCATCTTGTCTTTTTTCATCAAGAGGTCGTCCGGCAGCCAGACGTTGAGGTCAAAGAGGAGTATCTTATCCAGGTTATTCAGGCCCCTGGTGCCGGGCAGGAGCTTCTGATAGACGTCCGTAAACGTATCCCGGAGGCTGTTTTGCTTCAGGAGCTCCCTTTTGACGTCTTCGGTAAAGACCGTGTGCCAGGACATGTACCTGTCCCTGAAGTCAGGAATGGACATGGACCTGTGCCCTTTTTTGAGGAGCGCGGCCCTCGGGATCATCTGTATTAGCCTGTCGATAAGGGTGTCCCTCAAAAGACCAGGCACAAGCCGGTAGTAGCCGGCCAATGTCTCTCCCCAGTGCCTGTTGTAGCCGGCGAAGATCTCATCAGAGCCTTCGCCCGTCAGAAGCACCGTCACTCCGCTGTCCTTCGCGAGCTTGGAGACGAAATAAAGCGGGATGGAGGCCGGCTCGCCTATGGGCTCGTCCTGGTGCCAAACGGCCCTGGGCAGAAATCCGAGGATATCATCTGCCGTGACGACGGCTTCGCTGTAGTCGCTCTGGAAGTGCTTCGCGACCTTCCTCGACCATTTGAACTCCGAGACGCTGTCGTTCCCAGAGGAGCTGTAGCCAACGGTGAATGACGGTACGGGACCTCCTGAAAGCTCCGTCATGATGCCCAGTATGGCGCTCGAATCGAGCCCGCCGCTCAGGAGCGCGCCTACCGGCACATCGCTCTGCATGCGCTTTTTAACGGATTCTCTCAGGGCCGAGTAGAGGTGGGCCGAGAGGCTCGCGTTGTCCGCGCCTCTGATGAGGTTCGCAAGGCTCTCGTCCTTCTTGAGCTCCCAGAAGCGGTCTATCTTGACTGAGCCGTTCTTCACGACCATGGTGTGGCCAGGCTGGAGCTTCGTTATATTGCCGAACATGGTCCTCGGCCCCGGGACATAATGGAGCGTGAGGAAGTTGGAGAGGGACTGCATATCCACGGACCTCGGCACATCGGGGTCTTCGAGTATGGATTTTATCTCAGAGGCAAAGGATATGAACCCGTCGCCAAGATGGTAATAGAGCGGCTTTATCCCGAGCCTGTCCCGGGTTATTGTCAGCTCTTTTTTCTTTCTGTCCCATACGGCGATCGCGAACATGCCGTTCAAGCGAGTGGTGAACGAGGGACCATATTCCTCGTAGGCGTGCACTATGACCTCGGTGTCCGAAGAGGACCTGAACAGGTGTCCCGCCTTCCTGAGATCTTCCCTGAGGTCGAGGTAGTTGTATATCTCGCCGTTGAAGATGACCGCTACGGATCCGTCCTCGTTCATCATGGGCTGGGCGCCCAGGGGCGAGAGGTCTATGATGCTCAGGCGCCTGTGGCCAAAGGCTATTCCACCTTCGACAAAGGTGCCCCTGCCGTCAGGCCCCCTGTGGCTCATGACGTCGGTCATCGAATCTATCTGGGACTGAGAGGCCTGCCTGCCGTCAAGATAAAGTTTTCCGCAGATACCGCACATGTTATTTGTCCTGTTTTGTTATACCCTGTTCCGTAACAGCAGAAGCCTCTTTATCTGGCTCTGCCTCAAGTACCTGATGAACTCCGGGTCGTCTATCCGTGCATCCCTTTTAAAAAGCGCGCGGAAGTACCCGATTGTCATTCCGATGCCGTCAAGAGGGGAGCGGAGCGCGCATTTGGCTGCCCTTACGAGGAAAAAGAGGGGATGGTAACCCATAAACCAGGAGCCTCGCCCGCGCTCCATCCCTGATTTGAAGGCACCCTTTGCCGCGCCCTCCGGGCGCAAATGTATGACCTTGAGGCCGGGCACAGGCTCGGCGCCCCAGTCCCTCATCTGCGCCTTTATCTCGTCTATCCCGTCCCAGCCCATCGCGGGCATAAGGCCGCCAATCTCGTCGAAGCATCTCCTCCTGTATACCTTGCAGGCGCCGAGGGTGTGGCCGCGGGCGGACCTCTCTTCCATAAGCCCGCTTCCGGAGCGCAGATAGCTTACGCCGCTCGTAATGCCCAGTCCGGGGTTCATCTCCATGTGCTGTAAGAGCCTTTCGAAGAAATCCGGCTCAAACGAGAGGTCCCCGTCGAGCTTGACGATATAGTCGCAAGTGGACGCCCTGGCAGCTGAGAGCCCCTTGTAGAATAGGCCGACTATGTGGCCGCCCCTGACCCTTGGAGAGCCGGGCAGTCTCAAAAGTCTTATCCAGGGGTGCTGCGCGCAATATTCCTCGACAATCTGCGGCGTGCGGTCTTTTGAGCCGTCGTCGACGATGACCCATTCGACCGGCTTCACTCTCTGAGAGACCATCGATTCGAGCGTCTGGGCTATGTAGGCCTCTTCGTTCTTGACCGGCGTTATCGCTACATAGCTCATCTCATGCTCCATTTTTGTCATCATCAAAAATGAGCTCGTTAACGGTATTCAGATATCTTTCGGACATGACCGGCCACGATACGACCTCGTATTCGGCTGCCGCCCTTTCGGTAAACCGCTTTCTCGCCTCCGGATCTTTGCAGAATTCCTCTATCCTGGCCGCCAGGTCAACGGGATCTCCGGGGTTGAAGTACTTGATGCTCTCTTCATCGAAGACCGATTTTATCGAATCGAGTCTCGCGGCGACCACTGGCATGCCCATGCAGACATATTCGAATATCTTGGTTGAGAGCGCCAGGTTCATGAACGGGTCGTTCAAATATGAGACCACGCCGATATCGGATCTGCCGATCGTCTCGCTTATCTTCTCGAAAGGCAGGTAGCCGCCTATCTCGACGTTGTCTTCAAGACCGAGTCTCCTGACCAGCTCGATCAGCTCTTCCCTGTAAGCGGGGTCGTACTTGCCGTAGATGAGGAGCCTCGTGGCTGGCAGCCTCTTCCTCAGCTCTGCTACTGCCTCTATCGAGACATGCAGGCCGAACCTCCTGGCTACGGTTCCGTGATAGAGGAGCGCCGGGCCTTCCTCGATTACATTCCATGACCGGCGCGGAGGCATCTTGAAGAGGTTCGAGTCAGCGGAGTTGAATACGAGCGTTACCTTTTTCGGGGCTATGCCCCTTTCAAGGAGCTTTTGCCTGAAGCCGGGGCTCGTCGTGAGCACGCCGTCCGCGAAGTCGCATGAGAGGCGCTCCACGAACTTCACGACAGGCAGCAGCTTCCCCAGTACGCTCCCGTTGGTCTTCGACTCGAAGAGCTCGACCGTAAGGTCATGCAGGTCTATCATTACCGGAACGCCCGCGAGCTTGTGCAACAGCCCGACAAATACAAGGTGGTCGGGCATGTTATGGACCTGTATGAGATGATAGCGGTGGCGCAGCGACAGCGAGAGGAGCTTTGCGAAAGCCAGTACGGCGAAGGCGCCTGAGAGGGCGAAATATATTATCAGGTTCTCCTTGCGCTCGGTGCCTTTCATCACCCTGTAGGCCGTGATCGAGCCGAAGCGCTCGAAAGGAGTCTCTCCGGCTTTTCCAAGGCATATGACATCGACCTCGTAGCCTGCCCTTGCAAGGACCTCGGCCTCGCGCCTTACCCTCGGATCGGCGGGGTAGTATGAGAAGACGGCCATTCCTACTCTTGGCATGTTCTCCATCGGGCCTTTATGCCGCCTTTGCGCCTGTTATGAGCCATTTGAGGCATGCCGCGCTTCTTTTTGCCTTGTGCGCCGACATTGCTCTGTGCTTCGGCCTGAGCGCGTATCGGGCAACCGACGCTGTGAGCCGCATGGATTGGTGAAAGAGGACCAAAATGATATAAATCGCCCTGGCTGATAGACCTCTGTGCTTCCGCCAGTATTTTATATTGGCCTTGTGCATCTCGACATAGAACGCGACAGGGGCAAGAGAGGAGCTGGAGCCGCCGTAATGGATAGCCTTTGCCTCGGGATGGTAGAATACGTCCCAGCTCGCGTCATGGAATCGCTTGCACCAGTCCTTGTCTTCGGCGTAGAAAAAAAACCTTTCGTCGAGGAGCCCGACTTCGTCCATGGCCTCGCGCCTGACCATCATGAAGCATCCGCTTACGGCCTCGACCCTCCTTGTCCTGTCGTGGGGGAAGTAGTTGAGCCTGTCGAGCCCCAGGGAGGCCAGGAGGGTGCCGGGAAGGGAGGGGAAGCGCCTGCACGAGGCCTGGAGCGTCATGTCCGGGTTCAATATCCTGGGGGCCGCGATAGCCGCCATCGGGTTATCCTCGAGAAAGAAGAAGAGCCGCTCGATGCACTTCGAAAGAACTACCACGTCTGAGTTTATGAGACAGACGTATTTGGCGGCGCTCTCTTTTATGCCGATGTTGTTCGCCTTCGCAAATCCGAGGTTTTGACTCTGGACCAGGAGCTTCACGCCAGGGTGCAAGTCTCTTACGCCTTCAGCGGAGCCGTCGGTCGACGCGTTGTCCACTACGATCACCTCGGCTTCCAGCTCGCCGAGCCCCTCGGGTATGGACTCCAGGCACTTGAGGAGAAGCTCCCTTGCGTTCCAGCTGACTATGATTATGGAGACGTCCGACATCAGACCTGTTGCGGGGCCTCTTCCGCGTCACTTACCGTTTCCTGTGCTGACTCCGGGGCCTTCATCTCTGCGCTCTCGATAATGGAGCGCACGGCCGCTATCATGGCAAGGTTCATATAGAGCATCACCTTTATCTGGTCGAAGTAGGACACCCCGAAGAAGGAAATGACATGCACAAGGAGGGCTGCGCCCAAAGACCAGGCTACCTTGTCGGCCCCTGCCGGGAGTATGCCCTGCTTCGCCGCCCGCCCAATGGTCTGGAAACAGTAAGTCAGTATGGCAAGGAAGAGGACCAGGGTTATCATGCCGCCGTCGATCGCTATGCGTATGTAGTGGTTCGTAACGTCGAACAGATAGTATCCCCATGAGGCCGTAGACTTGACGCCGATGAGAAACCATTCGTCGACGCGGTTCACGAACTGGTCGAAGAGCCTGTACCTGTGGTATGCGGTAGACGCGCCGAATATCTTGACCTTGAGCATGAGAGCCCATACAGGGGCCTTCATGACGATGTGGAGGCCGATGAGCGTAACAGCGATGCCCCAGCGTATCTGTCTCATGCGGTGCCTGAAGTACCACATGTAGATGCCGATCACGCCTGCCAGATAGGACAGCGCGGGTCCGCTTGACGAGGTGCATACCGTTATTACGGTAGCGGCTGCGATACCGATGTAAAGAAGAAGGCTCCGTCCGTTGAAGTTCCTCGCGGCCACGAAGAGCGGAAGGAGCGAAGCGCTGAACGACCCTGCGGTTATTGAATGGGCAAACGCGCCCTGGCTGCGGAGCTTGCCGTCCCTTACGATGGTGTAATCGGGCACGCCGCCGAATATCGAGAATAGGTTCCTGCCGGTCTGAAGCTCGACCAGCATGGCCGCGGCGACCGGTATCGCCGATACGGCGAGGGTCTTCGCGACCCAGACGATGTCCTCGATGCTCCTGACGAGAAAGCGGGTGAGGAAGTATACGCCGATTATGTCGAACGATATGCCGAGCCTGTTTATAAACGCCCCGGATGTATGCCAGAGGACCGTGTAAACCGTGACGCTCGATACCGTCCACAGCAGCATGAGCTTGTCTATCCTGTTGAGCTTCATATCCGTGTATTCGGAACGGATCAGCACCCTGACCCAGCCGAAGAGCACCAGTATGCGGAGGATGAAGAAGTCCAGGGAGGCGATGATTATCCTCTCGTGTATCGGGATGAAGACCACGGCGAAGATGAGGGGGACGATAGCCGCCCTCCTCGGCAGGATGAGCATCAGGAACCCGGCAGTGAGGGCGAGAGCCAGCGCAAGCGGGTGTATGTCGCCGTAATTGTTCATGATCGCCTTCTCAGGCCAGGTACCTGTACAGGAGCCTGCCGATGAGCCTGTTTGAAAAGACCGGCAGTGCCTTGAAAACGGCGCTGGCTACCCTTACTGTTGAAGCTCCTTCGTCCTTGAGGGCAAGCCTCTTTTCGGGCCAATGCAGGTAGTGCAGCGGCCTGGCCTGTGCCGCCCACCTCGATTTGAAATCCATAAGGCCCTTGTTCTCCGTGAATGTCCTCCCGAGGTCGAAGAAGGCAAACCCCTCGTCCGAGGCCTTCTTTATCGATGTCCATAGGGCGAGCTGGGCCGCGCCCGAGCTGAAATGCTTCTCGTCAGTTGCGCCGAACTTGTAATATGCCCTGTCGCCGAACCTCAGCATAAGCACCCCGGAGACCGCCATGCCGTTCTTCTTTACGAGAATGAGTGATGCGAGGCCGAGAGGGCAGAGTATCTCCAGGATGTTCCTGAAAAAGGTGAACGGCTGAACGGGCGCGCCCTGCCTCTTTCTTGTCATGAGGTGCAGAGCATAGAAATCCCTGAAATCGCGAAGCGACGAGCACTCGTACGCGTCGAGGCCCGCCTTGAACGCCTTTTTGACCTGCCTTTTGACACAGTCCGCATGAAAGGCGGAAAATAGCTTCTCGGCAGAGCCGTCGAGCTTTATCTCGAAGTTGACGTAATTGGTCTCTTTTTTTGACAGGGCCGAGCACTGCTCGCCCGTCCTTATCTCTACCGATTCGTAGTCCCTGTACTGCCTCAGGAGGGCTTCTATGAAATCTTTTGCCTCGGCGCCTTTTGCGCAGACAGGGCCGCAGATGTCCGAGAATGGGTATGAGACGATGCGATCTCCGCGTAGAATCCCCTTCAGGAGCGCCGCCGGCATTCCGGCCCTGATTCCGTTGTCAGGCCCTGCCGAGGTAAAATAAACGGGTCTTATCCCGTATGTGCGGCCTATGACCATGTGCCAGGCAGGATGGTGATATACGCTCCCTTTGGACGAGGAGATGAACGAGGTCCACCTGTCCTCGCCTGCTTCAGCGAGGGACGAGAGGCGGATCGTATATTTCGGGGGATGTGTCAAAAGTTTATGAACCTCTTGAAAAAGTCCGCGATGTTGATGGAGTCAACGTCTGATGATATGGTGAAGGCGCTCTGGCAGCCGTCGGGCCAGCGCCAGAGCCTCAGGAGCGGAAACTCCGAATTGTCCACAAGGTCGAGGAGCAGGCGAGCGTCCCTGGGCGCGAACTTCTCGTATCCGTCGATATAGAGCGCGTCCTTGAACGGCACCTCCGTTACGCTAACGATGAAGCCCTCGTCCATGAGGAACTGCCTTGCCTTGGGCGAGCATCTCCTCGATACCTGGACAATATGCTTTCGAGGGTCTGCGCTTTCGTAATATGAATATCCCTTGCTGGATGTCATTTCCGCTTTTTTGTAGAGGCCGCAGACGAGCCCGTCCTGCGCGGCCTTGCCTTTCGTTTTAATCAGGACGGTCGCCCTCTCAGGCGCCTTGAGCCTGAACCTGCCGCCTCCCTTTATCGTCTCCACCTTCCAGCGGGCTGTGAGCCGCTCCTGCCACCAGGAGGTTATTTCGTTGAGCGTAGCGAACCAGACCCCCGGCGAAAGGGCCCTGGCAGTCATTGCGGTCTTTCTTATCGGGGTCTCGAAGTACCTGAACCGCTCTGGATGAAAGAGGAGGTGGAAGAGTTCGCCCTTCGAATGGACCTTATTGAATATCCGCGTCCAGATGCCCGTAATCAAGGCGCTGTCCTTTATCCTGAACCTCTCGAAGAGCATCTCGTCATCAGGAGCCGTGATGGGTATCTCCAGGAGCTTGCCTGACCAGGCCGGAAGCGAGATAGACGTGTCCGGGCTCAGTGTGTTATAGAGCGTGTCGAGTTTCCTGACGTGCTCCTCCGAGCGCCTGGAATTATCGAGCGCGTCGTCCCATAGGATTATATCGTTGCTGGTCCAGGCAAACTGGCTTTTGGTGAGCGCCGCCAGCGTGCTGGCGTTATAGCTCAGGTACGGGCACCTGAACCCGTTGACGCGTATGCTCGCTTTCGCGAACGCGCCGTAGCTCCGGTTGACAATATCGCTCTGCTCTTCCAGCGTCTTCATCTTCATGTTGGTATGGAAGTAGCCGTGTGCCGCGAACTCATGGCCCAGGTTCCGGAAGCGGTTCAGAAATCCGCGGTGGTTCTCAAGCAGGCTTGCTGTCACGCAAAATGTCACCTTGACTCCGAGAGCCCCGAGGTCCTTCTCAAGGCTGCCCATCATCTCGGCGAAACGGGATCTGCCGAAAGAGTACCTCATCAGGATCTGCGCGGAACGCTCAATGGAATGCAGCAGGCCCTTGGTCTCTATTATATGATTGATGAATCGAAGCGCCACCTGTTGTCAGGTGTTCAGTATGATGTCCGCGACCCGCTGCTGCTGCAGACAGGAGAGGCCGGGGTACATGGGAAGCGAGAGTATAACGGACGAGACCCTTTCGGTTACAGGCAGGTCGCCCATCTTATAGCCTAGGCCCTTATACGCGTTCTGA